>Ga0136611_10001193_pt1 | contig 17990 bp, 11 predicted proteins | sample AntDrymUQ2232306_2_FD_106645 | JGI IMG/M metagenome (GOLD analysis project Ga0136611, IMG submission 106645) | Polar desert sand microbial communities from Dry Valleys, Antarctica - metaG UQ223 (23.06) | ecosystem: Environmental > Terrestrial > Soil > Desert | place: Antarctica: Dry Valley...
AATCTTGATCCTTCAATTCCTTTGCTTTTTCGTATCTCATCAAATTTGCTCCAATAAGATAGTTGTGCCATCTTTATCAAAAGTTTTCAAATACCCGACTTATTTCGCAAGAGGTCTATTAAATAAGCAAATTGACGCTTGATTGATATTTGAAAAGTAAAGCAACCTGTCATTCAACCTGTTATTTTTGGCGTGAGGGGTGAAAATTTGTAAGTGCGGAAATTTTAATTTGAACTCTTTTGTTTAGTATTTTACAGCACATCCGCTTTTGTGGTCGGTTCGTCTAGGGGTCTAGGACACCGCCCTTTCACGGCGGCGACACGGGTTCAAATCCCGTACCGACTACCATCTTTTTACCAATCATCGGCATCATATTCGTGACGGTTCGCTTTGCTTACGGGGGCGAATTTTTTATTTTGGAAAAACCGAACGCGCGAGATTTTTAAATCTTTCTCTGCGCGGCGGCGTTTATAAAATTATGCGAAAAATTTACATCGCGATTCTTCTGCTGGCAATTGCCGCCGTTTCGACTGCGGCGCAGTCGAACAATGACACGGTGATGATTCTGCCGTTTGAAAATACGTCGGATAAAGCGGAGTTTAATTGGGTTGGTGAAAGTTTTGCGGACGCGCTGGCGGATTTGTTGAAAGTGCCGACGCTCAACGTCGTTTCTAATGACGAGCGCAAAATCATTCAGCAAAAACTGCGCGTGCCGCTGACGGTTTTGCCGAGCCTGGCGACTTCTTTGAAATTGGCGCGTGAAGGCAGGGCGACAATTTTAATCGGCGGCAAATACAACATTGTTCCGGCACAGGGCGAAACGGCGGCGACGGTCAGCGTGACGGCGAAAATTATCCGCGTCAACGAAGGCAGATTTTTGAGCGAAGAATTTTCCGATGGCAGGCGCATTACGCGCGATATTATTTTGAACGACGCGCTGCAAAATTTGCAGACGATTCAAGGTCAGGTCGCTTATCAGATTCTTTATCAGCGGGATAAAGCTCTGCCGTTTTCGCAAAATCAATTTGTCGAATCGGCAAACAAGGTTCCCGCCAGAGCGTTTGAGGCATACATTAAAGGTTTGCTCACGTCCGAAGCCGACAGCCAGACGCGTGAGAATTACTTCAAAAACGCGATGCGACTTTACGGTGAAGCTAAAGCGAATGAAACTTACGCGAACGCCGCGCTCGAACTCGGTCATTCATATTTGAACCAGCGAAAGTTTGCCGAAGCGATAGATTATTTTTCGCGCATCCAGCCGACGAGTTCGCAATTCGCCGAAGCCGCGTTTTATACCGGCTTGATTCAATGGCAGCAGAAAAACTACGAACAGGCTCTGGCAGTTCTGCGACCGCTCGCTGAAGATTTGAAATTGACGAGCGTTTATAACACGCTCGGCGCAATAGCCGTACAAGCCTCGATTACCGACCGTAAAAATAAAGGAAAAGCTGACGCGCTTCTAAAGGAAGGCTTGGAACTGTTGAAAAAAGCCTCTGAGTCCGCACCCGATGAAACCGCGTCACGTTTTAATTACGCTTTCGCGCTGTTTCTGACTAGCAATTACAAAGAATCTGCCGCACAGCTTCGTCCAATCTTGGCGGTTAATCCGCGCGATGGCGAAGCATATTATCTTTTGGCAAAGGCTTTAGAGAAAACGGGCGATGCGACAGCCGCTGATTTTGACAATCAAGCGCGGCGGTTTTTAGTTGAAAATAATCGCTATGCGAAACTTGAAAGCGGTTGGAAAAATGGTCAGATTGACGAAGTAAATTTGCGCGTCGCGCAGCCGCCGCGTAAAGATTTCGTCAGCGTTGTGTTGATCAAAAAACAAGCGACACCGACGACTGCGCCTTTGAGCGAAACCGAAACGTTGCTCGCACAAGCCAGAACATTTTACAAAAACGGCGGTGATGACGAAGCAATGGCGGTTCTGCGGCGCATCTTGGCGAGCGAACCGATGAGCGCGGAGGCGTATCTGTTACTTGGTAATATACATCTGCGACGCGGTGACTTGGAACAATCCGTAAGCAGTTTGAAAACGGCTTTGTTCTGGGATAACAAATTGATTATGGCACACGTTGGGCTTGGAAAAATTTACCTTCAGAGAGGCGATTGTTTGCAGGCAAAAAACTACACGAGTTCCGCTCTCGCAGTTGACGCGGAGAACCAGGACGCGCTTGGTTTGCAACGTCAAGTTGAGCGATGTTCCAAATAGTGTAAGTCACGGAGTTCCGGCTTTCAGTTTTCAGATTGCAAGTTTTCGTTATCGAGAAACCGAAACATTTCTGGAACTCCCGTATTTACTGGGCTGTAGCTAGACCTGAAACCTGAAACCTGAAACCTGAAACCTTTAAAAATCTTCTGGCACGGTATGTGCTAAATGAGAAAGCGGCTAGCTTATTAAATTAAATAATTAAATAAGACCCCGCCGCCAACTCTTCTCCGAGCGCAGTTTGCTATTGCGCTTGACCACCTTCCGAGCGTTCCTTCAGTTGTCCCTCCATATTTATGAGCCTGGTTAGAAATAACCAGGCTCTCCTGCTTTTAAAGCCTGTTCTACGAAAGTTTCAATGAAATCAAAGGCTTCATTCAATTTGGAATAATTTATTTAGTTGACTACGGCAAAAGCTACCAAATTGACTGAGTGAAAGCGGTTATGTCAGTAAGTTGACAAAATTCGTCATCTTGCAGGTGACAAAATTTGCGCACATTTTTTCGTGACCGTTCAAGATGATTGAGCGTCGTTCAATTTGAACGCCGTGAACGCTGTCTGCTAGTCGGCAAAGACTGCACGAGAAATCTGAGGAGCCTCACTTAACTCAGATTTTCATCAGAGCGATTTCGCGCTTACGCGCTCCTTACCGGCGAATTGCCGGTATTCTCGGTTAATTTTCGCCTCGTCATTTTTTTTGTTAAACTGTCGTTATGAAGTTCTCCTTTGCCAAAGTAAAATTGCCGACGCTTTCCAACTCACTTTTAGCAATTCTCTCGGCAATACTTTTAACGCTCGCCTTTCCAAATTTCGATTTGTGGCTTCTCGCCTGGTTCGCTCTCGTGCCATTATTTTACGCCATCGAACGCGAAAAGGAATCGGCGGTAAAATCGTTTGTCTTAGGCTGGCTTTTCGGCACGGCGTTTTTTTTCGGTTCGTGCTGGTGGCTGACATTTTCGTTTATTACTTACGGCGGCATTCCCGCGCCGATCGCTTATTTTCTGCTTTTTTTGATTTGTTCAATAGTCGGATTTCTCCCGGCGATCTTCGCGGCGGTTTTTTCTCTGGTTTTGAAACGCTTCGGAATTTATGGCATTTTGTCCGCGCCGTTTTTGTGGACGGCGATGGAGTTTCTGCGATTTAATTTAACAGGGAATAATTGGAACGGGATTGGTTACTCGCAAGCTTTCACCAATCATCTGATTCAGACTGCACAGCTTGGCGGTGTATATTTGGTTGGGTTTTGGGTGATTCTTTTTAATTCAATTGTTACGCTGAATTCGCTCGGCATTCTTCGCATTTTTACAGAGAAGAATTTTTCTGTTGCCAATACAGATGCAAACAAAAGTACCATTTATTTCTCACTTTGGATTGCGCTGCTTATTGTTCTGGTTGTATTTGCTCCCAGCTTCAATTTCACGGATAATCCAAGTGAAAAAGTCGAAAGCCGCGTTATTGTCGTTCAGGTAAACGTGCCGATGAGCGGTTTGAACGAAGAGAAATGGTTGAACCTTCGCCAACGCCACGTCGAACTCGCCGAAGATGGTTTACGAAAACTCAAAGAGCAACAGACAATTGACGAAGGACAACCAACAACAATAATCTTCCCCGAATCGCCGATGAATTTTATGTATGAGCGCGACGCGGAATTTCAAGCGTTCATCGGCGATTTTGCCCGCAAGCATAAGGCTTATGTTTTGTTTAATTCCGCCGAGCCGAATCCGAAGAACGAAAATTTTTACAATTCGGCAATAATGATAAATCCGCGCGGCGAGAAAATTGGTCAGTATGATAAAATCCATCTCGTTCCGTTCGGCGAGTATGCGCCGGTTCCGTCGGCGATTCAGGAGTTTGTGCCAACGTTGGTCGGCAATTTTCAATACGGCGAAAATTACAATTTATTTCCGTTCGGCGAGGCGAAGGGCGGAATTATGATTTGTTACGAATCGCATTTCGCATCGCTGTCGCGTGAATTTGTCAGACGCGGCGCGGACGTTTTGATTGAAATGACGAATGACGGTTATTTGGGCAATACCGGAGTTTTGCGACAACATCTGGCAAGCGCGGTTTTCCGCGCCGTCGAAACGAATCGTCCCGTTGTGCGAGCGACAAACGTCGGTATCACGGCGTATATCAACGAGCGCGGCGAAGTATTGGACGCGGCGGATGTTTACACCGAAGCAACGCGTGTTTGGACAGTTTCAAAGTCAGACGGCAAGCAAACTTTCTACGTTCGTTACGGCGAATGGTTCGCGTGGCTTTGTTTGATTGTAAGTTTGGGTTTATTATTTTTTAGCTTTTGGAAACGAAGAAATTCAGCTGCAGGTTTACACAGATAAAACACAGATTTTAAGAAAAATTTAATGGAATTAGCAGATTTACAAACAGAATACGAAAAAATAAAAGTCAAAGTTGAACAACTTGGGAGGTTTCTTTGACGAACCTGCCAAGCGTAAGGAACTTGAAAAATTAGAGACGCAAATCTCCGCGCCAGAATTTTGGGATGATTCAGAGCAGGCGCAGAAAATTGTTCAGCAGAGAAGCCGCGTCGAAAAGGCTTTGTCTCAACAAGAAAATTTTGAAACCGCCGTTTCCGACGCGGAGGTTTTATTTGAATTTGCTCAAACGGATGAAAGTTCTTTGAACGAATTGCAGTCGCTGATTGCAAAATTAGAAAAAGAAACTGCTGAAGCCGAAACGCAGAGTTTGCTCGCGGGCGAAACCGACGCGAACAATGCAATCTGCTCGGTTCAGTCGGGCGCGGGCGGCACGGACGCGCAGGATTGGGCGCAGATGCTGCTGCGGATGTATCTGCGCTGGGCGGAACGCAAAGGCTTTAAAGTCGAAATTATTGACGAGCAATCGGGCAGCGAAGCGGGAATCAAATCAGCGACATTTCGCGTCGAAGGCGAATACGCTTACGGCTTGCTATCAACTGAAGCGGGCGTTCACCGCCTGGTGCGAATCTCGCCGTTTAATTCAGGCGGCAGCCGCGAAACTTCTTTCGCTTCGATGTTTGTTTCGCCGGAAATTGACGAGAACATCGAAGTTGATATTCAGGATAAAGATTTACGCGTTGATACTTATCGCTCGTCGGGCGCGGGCGGTCAGCACGTCAACGTCACGGACAGCGCGGTGAGAATTACGCATCTGCCGACGAATATTGTCGTTACATGCCAGAACCAGCGTTCGCAGATTCAAAATCGCGCGGTGGCGATGCAGGTTTTGCGCTCGAAACTTTACGAACTCGAACTCGAAAAACGTCTCGCCGATTCCGCCGAGTTAGAAGCGACCAAACAGGATATTTCCTTTGGCTCGCAAATTCGCAATTACGTTTTGCATCCGTATCAGTTGGTAAAAGACACGCGCACGAAATTCGAAAAGTCAGATGTTGAAGCGGTTCTCGCCGGCGATATTGATGAATTTATCAAAGAATTTTTACTATTTAAGAAAGGTATTTAAATTGGAGACGCGGATGACTCGCCTGCGTCTTCGTTAGAAGAGATGGCAACCGAAGTAAATAAAAAACAATTAAATTCAAAAACGCCTTCCAGAAGCGGTGAGATTGCCGCCGTTATTTTGCTGGCATCGGCGATTTTGGTTTTTTTGTGTCTCGTAACCAGCAGTTGGGATGATTGGTCGTGGAATTCCACAGGTCGCTCGTTTGAGGTGAAAAATAATTGGATAGGGATTGTCGGCTCGGTCGTCGCCGACGGACTGCTTCAATTTATTGGTCTAACAGCTTATTTTTTGCCCGCGCTGATGGCGTTCGTTGCCTGGCGTTTTTACCGGTATCAGGACGGCAATACTTCGTTCAGCCGGATCGTCGGTTATTTTCTTTTCGTCGTTTCGACCGCCAGCCTTTTTGAACTTTTCGGGCTGCGCGGCGGAATCGTCGGAGCTTTCTTTTTTGATAATTCCGCGTGGCTCTTCAGCAGCATCGGCGCGGGAATTTTATTGATCGCAATTTTCGCCGCTTCAATTTTAATGATTACGAAAATGTCTTTTCTATCGCTCTCCGACAGATTTCAGATGCCAATGGAAAATCTGAAAATTCACTTGGACGGAATGATGGAGCGGCGTAAACTCGCCAGAGAAAAAGCCCGTCAGGAGAAACAGGAAACCGAAAAAATCCTCGAAAAAAAGAACGCGAAAACGCCAAGTATTTCGATGGGCGATGCTGCCGCAATAGTCGTCAATTTGAAAGAGAAGAAAGATTCGGTGCAGGAAAAAACGCCGTCAATTTTTGAACGTCTCAAAAAACAAACGCAAAAACAACAGGAATCTGCTGAGGAGAAGCCGCCCGTCGTCGAGGAAATTGACATTCCGATTGAAGAAAAAGCCGAAGTTCCAATCCTGAAAACGGAGGAAGCATTCCCAACCATTTCCGTTTCCAAAGAAACTGAAAAACCGCTTGATTCAACCGCCGAAATGGGTGAAATACCCATCACGCCGATTCGTGAAACGGGCGAACTGGACGCGGAAATTTTGGAAGAAACGGAAGCGATTGAAGAACTGCCCGCGCAGCCGACGAAGCCGCAAAATTTCGACGATTACCTTTTGCCGACGACAGATTTTTTAACTCAGCAACCGCCGCGCATCGAACAGAAAGACGAAGAATTGCTCGCCATCGCGCAGGAACTAACCGACAAAACAAAAGAATTTAACGTCACCGGGCGCGTGATGCACATCTGCCAGGGTCCGGTTGTTACGACTTATGAATTCAAGCCTGACCCGGGCGTGAAATACTCGCGCGTCACCGGCTTGTCAGATGATTTGTGCCTCGCGCTGAAAGCCGAATCAATTCGCATTGACCGCATTCCCGGCAAAGCGTTTGTCGGGATTGAAGTTCCCAATCACCAGCGCGAAACTATTTTCCTGCGCGAAGTCATCGAATCGAGAAAATTCCGCGAATCAAAATCGCTTTTGACCATCGCGCTCGGCAAAACGATTGACGGATTAAATTACGTCGCCGACCTCGCCAAAATGCCGCATCTCTTGATCGCCGGCGCGACCGGCGCGGGAAAGAGCGTCGGCGTGAACACGCTCGTCGTTTCGATTCTGTATAAAGCGAAACCCGACGAAGTGAAATTTATAATGGTTGACCCAAAACGGCTGGAATTAGGTTTATACGCCAACATTCCGCATCTCGCCACACCCATTATTACCGACCCTAAGCGCGCTGCGATTTCACTGAAATGGGCGGTTTCGGAAATGGAAAAACGCTATAAAGACTTGGCTGGCTGGGGCGTTCGCAACATTGACGGGTTCAACACAGAAGTCGAAAAACGCCACGCTAACGAGCAGTTTGACGAAAACGGCGAACCTTACAAAAAACTGCCGTATATCGTGATTATCATTGACGAACTCGCCGATTTGATGATGGTTTCGAGCAAGGAAGTCGAAGAATCAATCACACGGCTCGCGCAAATGGCTCGCGCCGTCGGTATTCATCTTGTCCTGGCGACGCAGCGACCGTCGGTTGACGTTATCACCGGTTTGATAAAAGCGAATTTCCCGTCACGCATTTCCTTCCGTGTTTCGTCGAAAGTTGATTCGCGCACGATTATTGATGCGAACGGCTCGGAACAACTGCTTGGTCGCGGCGATATGCTTTTTTTGCCGCCGGGAACTTCTCAGATTATCCGCGTTCACGGCGCATTTGTGGACGAAAAAGAAATTAATCGAATCGTTTCGCACATCAACACGCAGGGCAAACCCGAATACGACGTGACAATTACGAAAACTGAGGAAGAAATGAATGACGCTGACGATTTGCCGGGCAGACGCGATCCGCTTTTTGTTGACGCGCTCCGAACGGTCGTCAGCAACAAAAGCGCTTCGACCTCGCTTCTCCAAAGACATCTGCGAATCGGCTACGGACGCGCCGCCGCAATTTTAGACGCGATGGTGCGCGAAGGCTACATCGGCGAAATGGACGGCAGCAAACGCGCGCGCCCGATTCTCCAAAAGGCTTTCGACGATTTGCAGGAAGCCGAAGAAGGCAGAGAATTGTAAAATCAAAAATTAAAAAATCGAGTGTAAAAAGCGAAGCGTCCATTATGGTAAATAATCGAATTTAGTCTAACGACTTTTGACTTTCACCTTTGCGGAAATTTTTCTTGTTTTTTTCTCATAAAGTTTTCCACAGAATCTGTGGAAAAGGTCTGTGGAAAAGTGGTTTTCTACACATGCAAACAGTTGATTATTTTTGACTTCTAGCATTTTGCATCTTGTAGTGGCATCAATTTTTCTAATCGTTTTGATAAAAAAATGCGTGTTCGCAAACATAATCATTTCAACATTTACTCTCACCTTTATAAACTCTTGCTTCTGTTAATTTGTCTAATTTGGATTGCTTGCAGCGGACAAAATAAGACAAAACAAATTTTATCAACAGAAAAGCGTATTCAAGTCTCAGGATCGGCAGTTAATATCAATACCGCTTCCGCCGCCGAACTTGAAAAACTCCCGCATATCGGCGAACAAACGGCGCGGGAGATAATCGAACATCGAGCGAAATACGGCAGGTTTAGCAAGCCTGAGTATTTGATGTTTGTGCGCGGAATCAGCGATGAGCGTTTTCGGGAATTGAAAACTTTAGTTAAAGTTGAGTGACTTTATGCCGAAATCCGCGTCTGCCAATTTTACGCTTTATCCTCTTTTGTGGTTGTCGGTTTGTTTCGCAGTCGGGCTTTTGTCGGCAAATTTTTTGTCTCTCGGCTGGGAAATTTATTTAATAATTTGTCTGATTTTCGCCATATCTGCCGCATTTTTTATCAAACGAAATTTTGCTCTGATTTTCATTTCCGTTGCGTTTGTCGCGGTCGGCGGTTTGCATTTTCAAATCGAGAATCAATCAATTGCCGAAAATCGTGTTAAAAAACTTTACGATCAAAACCGAATAATATCGGGCGACCCGATTGAGATTGAAGGCGTTTTAAGCGGCAAGCCCGAACTCGCGGTCGGCGGTTTTTTTCTCGTTCTCAAAACCGAACGGGCGGTTTACAAAGAATCGGAAATAGAAATTTCGGGAAACGTCAGACTCTTCGCCGCCGCGCAGGACGAGCGAATTGTAAACGAATACGAACAGTTGAATTTAAATTATGGGTCGCGGATTCGCGTCGGTTGCCGTCTTCGCCGCGCGGATGATTATTTGAATGCGGGCGTGATTTCGCGCACGGAACTTCTCGACCAAAAACAGATTGACGCGACCGCGATTATCAAAAGCCCGCTGCTCGTCGAAAAAATCGCCGAGACGAAAACCTTTGCGCCGCTCGCGTGGGTTTACGAGCGGCGTCAAAATTTGATCGTTGATTTTCGGAATAATTTCAATGTTTCGACGGCGGGCGTTTTAATCGCTTCGCTACTCGGCAACAGTCATTTTCTTGACAAACAAACGGCGGAAGTTTTTCGCGCCGGCGGCACGTTTCACGTTCTCGTCATTTCCGGTTTGCACATCACGTTCATCGGCGGTTTGACGCTTCTTTTAATACAATTTTTCACCAACAAAAAGCTCTGGCAATTCGCAATCGCCGTCGCTTTTTTGTGGGCTTATTCGCTGGCGGTCGGCGCGGATGTTCCGGTTGTTCGCGCTTGCTTAATGTTCACGATTCTCCTGTTTTCGCAAGTGATCTACCGCAGCAGAACGCTCCTTAATTCTTTAGGGTTTTGCGGTTTGATTTTGCTCCTCTGGCGACCGAACGACGTTTTCACAGCGTCTTTTCAATTGACATTCGCCAGCGTCGGCGCGATTGTGGCGATTGCTTTTCCGCTTATCGAAAAATTGCGGACAATCGGCGATTGGTCGCCGACCGCCGAAACTCCGTTCCCGCCGCGAGTTCCTGTCTGGCTGAAAAGATGTTGCGAAACGCTTTACTGGCGCGAAGCAGTTTGGGAAAGAGAAAATTCTCGACAGCTTTGGTCGGCAAATCTTTTCAAATCTCCCCATTTAAAGTGGCTGGAAGCGAGAAACCTCCAAACTTTCGCGCGATATATTTTCGAGGCGTTGTTCGTTTCGACCGTTATGCAAATTTGCCTTTTGCCGCTGACGATTGTTTATTTTCATCGTCTTTCGTTGTTGAGCGTTTTCTTAAATCTGTGGGTCGGAATTGTTATCGCGCTCGAAAGTTTCGCGGCGATTGCCGCCGTCTTTCTCGCAAACATCAATGCGACGATTGCGCTGCCGATCATTAAATTGACGGAAGTTCTCAATCGGCTGCTCATTTCCGTTCCGAATTTTTTCACTGAAAACAGTTGGGCGAATTTAAGATTGCCGACATATTCGGGCGCGATGCGAGCGATTTACATTTTTTATTTTATACCGCTGATTTTCCTCGCGCTCGCTCTGCACCGATGGAAACCGTTTGCGCTGCATTCCAAATCGAAAACTTCAGATTCGATACTTTTCTCGCCAGCGTTACTTCGCTTTGCCGCTGCTTTTTTGTTGCTTCTTTCCGCTTTAATGATTTTTCATCCGTTTGGCTCGCCGAAAATTGACGGCAGGCTGCACGTTAATTTTCTCGATGTCGGACAGGGCGACGCGGCTTTGATTACATTTCCGAACGGCGAAACTTTGCTTGTTGATGGCGGCGGGAAAGCGAATTTTAATCAAACAAATTTAGGAACAAAGGAAGAACCCGAATTTTTCGAGCCAGACACCAGAAGCGTCGGCGAAGCGGTCGTTTCGGAATTCTTGTGGGCGCGGGGTTACTCGCAAATTGATTATGTTTTGGCGACGCACGCCGACGCCGATCATATTCAGGGTCTTTCGGACGCGGCGGTAAATTTCTCGGCGAGAGCTGCGATTTTCGGCAGAACGCCGGCGAAAGATACAGAATTTACTGCGCTGCATGCTGTTTTACAAAAACGCGGAATCGAATCGGTCAGGCTTTCTCGCGGCGATGTTTTAACTTTTGGCGACGTTAAAATTGAGGTTCTTTATCCGCCGCGCGACGATTCGCCGGAAGCGGCATCGGACAATAATCATTCGCTCGTTTTGCGGGTCATTTACGGTCAGAGAAAATTTTTGCTGACCGGCGACATCGAAAAGAAAACAGAAAGGGAACTGTTGAACGCGTCCGAATTTTTACAAGCCGATTTGGTAAAAGTCGCGCATCACGGCAGCCGAACTTCTTCCATACAGGAATTTATTGACGCGTCTAAGGCGAAGGTCGCCGTCATATCGGTCGGGAAAACATCGCCTTATGGACATCCGCACTTAGAAGTTGTCGAAAGGTGGAAAAATTCTGGCGCGAAAGTTTTAACGACCGGCGAAAACGGAACAATATCGGTTTCGACTGACGGGCAAGATTTACAATTAAAAGTTTACAATCGAGAAAACATTTATCGTTGAAAAACTAAACGGACGCGAATTCTTATCTTAAGAAAACCGTCCGAGCGTTCCAACACAAAGTTTGATGTCCTTAGTTTTACTAAACTCAAACGGAAAAGTCAAGGTTTTTTTTCAACAGTCGGAGCGCGGACGGCTCATCCGCCTCAAGCGCGGATCGCGCGAGAAAAACAGTTGCCGTGAAGTTGCGTATCGGCACGGGGCAACGACGCGATTGCTCCATTGGCGGACGAGCCGTCCGCGCTCTGACAAAAGAGTTACACTTATCTGAAAATCGCTGTAGTCGGAGAGTAAATTTACAATCGCCGCCTTAATGTTTGAAATGTCTCACGCTCGTCAAAACCATCGCCAATTCGTATTCGTTCGCCGCTTGAATCACCTCTTCGTCTTTGACCGAGCCGCCCGGTTGGATGATTGCCGCCACGCCTAATTTTGCCGCTTCGTCAACGTTGTCGCGGAACGGAAAGAATGCGTCCGAGGCAAGAACCGAATCTTTTAGCGCGAGTTCCGCGCGTCCGGCTCGCATCGCCGCGATTCGTACCGAATCAACGCGGTTCATTTGTCCCGCGCCGACTCCGACGGTTTGCCATTCATTGGCGAAAACGACGGCGTTCGATTTGACGTGCTTGCACACTTTCCAGGCGAACAGCAGAGCGCGAATTTGTTCTTCGGTCGGTTGTTTTTCGGTGACAATCTTTAAATCTTCTTTACTTATTGTTAAATCGTCGCGGTTTTGGACGAGCATTCCGCCGGAAATCGTTCGATATTCGAAGGAATTTTCATCAGTTGATTTTTGTATCTTTAAAACGCGCAGGTTTTTTTTCTTCTTAAAAATTTCCAACGCCTCCGCGTCGAATGCGGGCGCGATGACAACTTCGGTGAAAATCTCGTTGACTGATTCGGCGACTTGCGCGTCAATCGTTCTGTTAAAAGCGACGATTCCGCCGAATGCCGAAACCGGATCGGTCGCCAGAGCGCGGCGATAAGCTTCTTCGTTGTTTGCGCCAATTCCAACGCCTGATGGATTCGTATGTTTGATAATCGCGCAGGCGAGTTCATCGAAATCCGAAACCAAACGCCACGCCGCTTCCGCGTCCAGGTAATTATTGAACGACATTTCCTTGCCGTGAAGCTGTTCGGAGCGGGCGATTCCGCCGCTCTCGCCGGTTTCATAAAGCGCGGCTCGCTGATGCGGATTTTCGCCGTAACGAAGGTCGGCGACTTTGGCGAGTTCGATGAAAACGTGATCCTCTAGTTCCGAATTGCTTTCGTTTTCTTCCGCGCCGGTCTCGATAAACGACAAATTACCGAGCGGGTTAAAAGGTTCGAGAAAATCCAAATCTTCAACCGAAAGTTGTCCGGCGAGATAGCTGGAAATCGCCAAATCGTAGCTTGCCGTGCGCGTGTAGGCAAGAGTCGCCAACCGCTGACGAGTTTCGAGCGAGAGCGAGCCGTTTGTTTTCTTCATTTCATCCAAAACCATTTCGTAAAGCCGCGCATCGGTAACGACGGCGACATCGCGCCAATTTTTCGACGCAGAACGAATCATCGCCGGACCGCCGATGTCAATTTGTTCAACCGCTTCTTCCAATTTAACATTTTCGTTCTCAATCGTCCGCTCAAACGGATAAAGATTGACGACTACCAAATCAATCGGTTCGATGTGGTGAGTTTTCATCGCTTCGAGATGTTCCGCGTCATCGCGCAAGCCTAATAACGCGCCGTGAATTTTAGGGTGCAGAGTTTTCACTCGTCCGTCCATCATTTCGGGAAAGCCCGTCGCTTCGGAAACTTCCGTCACGTCAATTCCGTTTTCGCGCAAGGTTTTCGCGGTTCCGCCGGTTGAAATTATTTTCACGCCGAAGTCAGTTAATTTTTGGGCGAATTCAATGATGCCGGTTTTATCGGAAACGCTAATCAGCGCGCGTTCAATTTTTCGTAGTTCGCTCATAAGTAAGGTTTGTAAAATAAAATAGCGGTCAGATTGACCGCTGAACCCATCTAAAAATTTTTGAGAATGAAAATTGAAAAAACCAAAGTTCTCGCTCGAAACGATGCTTGAAAACCAATATCTGCCGAACCATCAAATTAGAAAAAAAACCGTCCGAGAAACAGAAGGCTCAACAAAAATGCTAATGTGTAAATGATTATTTTGATAAGACTCATAAATTTTTTATCCTACATAATGAGACTCCAAGAAGCAGAAATTAAGATGATATTTTAGTCCCGCAATGGTTTCGATGTCAACAATACAGATAAAGTTTTCGGCGACGGCGATTGTTCTCGCAACAATTTTGCTTTTGGTAAATTCTGTGACGGCACAGGAAATTGAAGCGAACATCAAAATTACATCGCCTGCATCCATCAGTGTTGAAGGCAAATTGACAAAGGAAACTCAAAATCATTCGCTTAAAAATTGGTCTTTTACGAACTCAATCGCGGGCGTTGAAAATCTCGGGACGCGGGTTTCGGGATTTAATTTGGGAAGCGAGAAAAATCACCCAATCGCCTTTGTAAAATTGAGTGAAAGCGAATATCTGGCAAGTGATAAAGCCGCCGCTTTTCAGTATCGAGTCAGTCTGAATTTACCGAAAGACGCAAATGGGATGGCGCACGTTTCCTGGCTTGACGATGAAAAAGGACTTTTGATGCTCGGCGATTTGCTGCCGCAATTACCCGCGAAAAATCAAGCGATTGCGGCGCGAGTCAAATTAGATTTGCCGGTCGGTTGGAAAATAATTTCAAGCGAACGGAATTCGGGAGAAAATTCATTTGAGGTTAAAAACGTCGAAAAGGCGATTTTTCTGGTCGGGAGTAATTGGCGCGAGCGCGAACTTGTAATCGGAAAAACTAATTTGAGTTTGGCAATTGCGGGCGAATGGCAATTTTCGGATGAAGACGCGTTGAAAATGACGGGCGAAATTTACGAGGAATATCGAAAACTCTTCGGCGAAACTCCGACCGATAAACTGCAAATCGCTCTGATTCGTTACCCGAAAGAAATAAAATTCGGACGCTGGGCGGCGGAAACGCGCGGCGCGAACGTGACGATTCTTTCCGCTGCTATGCCGTTTAAAACTCAGTCCGTGCAGCGTCTTCACGAGCAGTTGCGCCACGAGATTTTTCATCTTTGGATGCCGAACAATCTCGCTCTAACGGGAAACTACGATTGGTTTTACGAAGGCTTTACAGTTTATCAGGCGTTGCGGACGGGCGTTTCGATGAATCGAATTCGGTTTGAAGATTACCTCGACACGCTCGCGCAAGCCTACAATCTGGATAATCTGCGTAATCGTAAGATTTCGCTCGTCGAAGCGTCTAAAAATCGCTGGAGCGGCGCAAACGATCAAATCTACGCGCGCGGAATGCTGGCGGCTTTTCTGTGCGATGTCGCGCTGCTGGGTCAAAGTAAAGGTAGGCGTTCCATCTCACAAGTTTTTCAAGAAATTTATCGCCAACATCGCGCTTCGAACGCGCCGGAAGACGGAAACGCAGCGATTTTGAAAATATTAAAAAACTATATGGAACTTGCTCCAATTGTCGAAAAATATATTGCCGGAGCGGAGAAGATAAATTGGGAAGCGAATCTGGAAAGCGTCGGCATCGAAGCGAAGGAAGAAAATTACATCACGAAACTCGCCGTCAAAATGAAACCGACCGGAAAACAGAAAGATTTATTGGACAAGTTGGGTTATAATAATTGGCGGAAGACTTGGGAAAGACGAAAATGAAATTGAAAAAATTATTTCCATTACTGGCAATTTTAGTCATCGGCGCGGCTGCGAGCGGCTGCGGCGTGGTTAACAGCGCGGTGGAGAATGTTTCGGGACTTGTCGGTTTAAATCAAACCGGTACGGTTATCGCTAATCGAGCGCAGGTTCGCAGTTCCTATGCGGTCGTCGCGGCTGATCTTTTGGAAGTCAAGCGCGGCGAGAATCTCGAAATTCTGGACGAGATTGATTTCGAAAAAGTGCATTGGTATCGCGTCCGCGCGAGCGATGAAGACAAAACAGAAGGTTGGATCGAAGCGCAAAACGTCATCACCAATGAACTGCTCGAAAAATCGAAAAAAATCGCCGAAGAGGACAAGAGTTCCCAACCACAGGCGACGGCGCAAATTCGCGCCGCGACTAATCTACGACTCACGCCCGAACAGCGCGACGACAATATCCTTGTCAAACTCGACAATCTTTCCCCTTTTGAAATAGTTTCCTGGCAGTTCGTGCCGAAGGCGCAAGACGCTTCAGATATTGACAACGCCCGTCGCGGCGAAGAAAAGCAAACGCGCGGAAAAACAAAAAACGCCGAAATCGAAGCGGCAAAGGAAGCGAACGAACCGGAAAAGATAGACGAGAAATACGACATCTGGTATAAAGTGCGGCTCGACCGTTCGGTTTCGCCCGCGCCCGCCGGTTGGATTTTCGGCAGACAAGTCGAACTCCAGATTCCGAACGACATTGTTTTCAATCAGCACAACAATAGAAAATTCGTTGCCTGGCAGCGGCTCGACAACATTGATGATGTGGATAAATCTCCGGCGAGAAACAGTGACCCGATGAAAACTTCAAAACCGGGCAGTTGGGTGATTTTGTCGCGTACCAACATCGTTAAGGCACAGGACGGAATCGAGCCTGACTTTGACGGAATTCAAGTAATGGCTTACGACAAATATAATGAAGAACATTATATGGCATATCGAAGCGGCGACGTTTGGGGTCGTCTTCCGCTTAAGGTCGAAGGCACAGGCGATAATAAAACTTTTGTTCTTAACCTTCGCAACACCGCTGGACAAACGGAAGAAAAGCGATTTATCACTTTCAAAGACGCGAAAGGGCGCTTAAAGATAACTGTGCCGGAGGGTATCGCAACTGTGAAATAGCAGAGAGTTGAAACTCAGGTGCCTTTCTCTTCATTCTTTACTTTCTATTTGTATTGACAAATGAGGTTGGAATGCAAAAGCTATTTGCTGTTCACTTTTCGTTATTCGCTGTTTTTCAGGATTTATTCTAATAAAGATAGCTAATAGCGAATAACGAAAAGCGAACAGTTCACCCGTCGAATTAACCAACTTAATTTGTCAATACATTTAGTTAATAGAAAATGGACGAAGAAATAATTGATTTAGAAAACCCATTTCCCGAACCGTTCGAGTTGGAAATTACCGACACGTTCGACCTTCATGCTTTCGCGCCGCGCGACGTTAAATCGGTGACTGAAACTTATTTGTCGGAAGCCTATCAAAAAGGTTTTAAAATTGTGCGGATAATTCACGGCAAGGGAATCGGCGCGCAGCGAGATACGGTGAGACGAGTTTTGGCGGAAACGGATTTTGTGAAATCATTCAAAAATGCGCCGGAATTTTTCAGTGGTCGGGGCGCGACGATTGCCGAGTTCAAGTAATTTTATCTATCCTCGATCACATCCGCCCAGATTTCTTCTTCCTCGTATTCGTCAAACATATTTTCCATAACTTCATTCTGCTCGGCGATTTGCTGTTCAGTTTCGCTAAGTCTTTGCGCGAGATGTTTCGAGCGGCGTTCGAGTTCGTAAATCCGCTTTTTTTGCTCGCGGTCAATCCGTTCGAGATAAATCATATAAAAAAACTGGAGACCGGCGACACCGGCTAAGGAAAGTGAAAGACCGATTAAGACATACCACATCATAGCGATTTTGGATTGCGGATTGTTGTTCGGCAATCGTTCCAGCATTTTGAAATTTTATTGATTATACCTTTACAAACCGCAAAGGAAAAGCCAAAATTTTAATATCAACATTAACGGAGAAAATAAATGAAAGAACAAAGTGGCGATTCGGTTGCATCACCAATATCTTTGGACAGGCGTGAGTTTCTCGTGACATCAATTTTGGCGGGCGCGTTTGCCATAGCCGTGCAGCCGATTCAAGCGCAGACGCGGATTATCACTGACGCCAGCGGTTTGGTCACGGGCGAGGTAAAAATTCCCGTCGCCGGCGGCGAGTTTCCCGCGTATCGCGCGATGCCCGACACGAAAAATAAAAAATTTCCGGTTGTGCTGGTCATCCACGAAATTTTCGGCGTTCACGAATGGATTCAGGACGTTTGCCGCCGCTTTGCCAAGCTTGGTTATATGGCAATCGCGCCGGCTTTGTATGCCAGACAAGGAGAAGTTTCGACGATTCAAACTTCGGGCGAGCTTAACCGGCAGATTTTCTCAAAAATTCCTGACACGCAATCAATGTCTGATTTAGACGCGACGGTCGCGTGGGCGAAAAAGAACAACGGCAATACAAATAAACTTTCAATTACGGGCTTTTGCTGGGGCGGAAGAATAACGTGGCTTTACGCGGCGCACAACAAAAATGTTGACGCTGGCGCGGCTTGGTATGGCAGAGTCGTACCGACCGCGAACTCTCCGAAAAACGAAGCGCAGCCGACCACGCCGATTG
>Ga0136611_10001194_pt1 | contig 17972 bp, 17 predicted proteins | sample AntDrymUQ2232306_2_FD_106645 | JGI IMG/M metagenome (GOLD analysis project Ga0136611, IMG submission 106645) | Polar desert sand microbial communities from Dry Valleys, Antarctica - metaG UQ223 (23.06) | ecosystem: Environmental > Terrestrial > Soil > Desert | place: Antarctica: Dry Valley...
CCCCCACCCCGACGCCCGTCCCGGTGAGCTGGCCGGCGGCGGCGATGTCGCCCTCCGCGCGCATGCTCCCCTGCACGTGCAGCTTCAGCTGCGGGTCGGTTCGCCCGATCCCCACGTTGCCGTTCGCGTCGATCCGCACCCGGTCCACGTTGCCCGCGTACAGCAGCAGCGCCTTCCCGAACGCGCTCGCCCCGATGGCCGCCATGTGCGAGCCGTCGCTCCGCGCGAACCGCACCAGCGGCTCCTCCACGTCCGCTGCGATGTCCACGCGCGCCTGCGGCGTCACCGTCCCGATCCCGACCCGCCCGAGCGCGCTCACGTACAGGCGGAACGCGCCGGCGGCCTCATCCTTCAGCCCGATCCCGCTATCCGTCCCCGTGTACAGGCTCTGCAGCGTGTACCGCCGCCCGTCCACCGCGTTCTCCACGCCGATGCCGGCATTCGGCGCGCTCACGTGCAGGGGATGCAGCGGCGCCACCGTCCCGATCCCGACGTAGCCCAGGGCGCTCACGAACCATCGGAACGTGGGCTGAAACGTCGCGCTGTCGTCCCGCAGCCCGAAGCCGTTGACCGGCGGGCTGGCCGTGACCAGGCTGATCAGCGTGTACTTCCGCCCGCTCGTCGCCGTGTTCTCCAGCGCCAGGTCCGGCTGCGCCCCGACGACGTGGACCCGATTCCGGGGATCGGCGATCCCGATCCCGAAGCGCCCTTCGATATCAACGAACCAGCGGAACGCGTTCGGAGAGCTGATCCGGTCCACCAGGCCGAACCCGTCCAGCGTGCCGGTGGCGTCGCCGCGATAATTCTGGAGGGTCCAGAGGCGGTTGCTGACGTTATTCTCGATGGCGATCTCGGGCTGCGTGCCCGCCACGTGGATCCGGTAGTTTGGGACCGCGCCCGCGCTGATCCCGACCCCGACGTTGCCCACGAAGTTGTTGCACGCGCAGTCGGTCACGTCGGCCTCCCGTTCGGCTCAGGGTGGTCCGGCCCGACCACCAGCAGGAAGCGGTCGTCGTCGAGCGCCTCGATGTCCGCCAGGTGCGGCACGTACGCCCGCAGCGCCGCGATCAGGTCCGCCTTCGTCACCATCAGCGCGCTCACCGCCAGCGCCGGCAGTTCCATCCGCCCCGGCTCCTCGGCCGCCTCGCCGGGCACCACGGGTGCCGAGCCCAGTGCCGCCGCCGCGCTGTCGTCGTCCATCGCCACCCCGCCAACCTCCCGCTCGACCGCCTCCCCATCATCGTATCCGTGCGGGGGTGGGGCGCAAAAATGTCAAACCACCGCCCACTGGCCCGCCCTATCGAGAACGCATCCGCGCCCCGCCGGTTGCGACAACACTGCAACGTTATCGTAAACCCGCCGCCGGCGGCCCGGCCGCGCACGTTCGGCCGCGCCCCGCGTCCCAGTCCCGCGTCCCAGTTGCATGCCCCATGTGCGCGAATCCGCCCCTCCCACGGCTAGAGGTTCCAGAGACGTCCCGCGCCACGCCATGAGGAAGGGAGGACAGCATGCATACCGCTCCCCAAATCGCACTCGGCGACGATGCCGCCTCGCGCGCCATCCGCCCTGCTCGCCCGGCACCCACTACACGGCCCGCCGCGGACCAGGAACGCGGAATTCGGCAGAACGAACCCAAGCCCCTCCTGGTGTGGCGAACATCGGTACCGCCCCGCACCGCGCAGGTACCATCCGGCACCGCGCAGGTACCATCCGGCACCGCGCAGGTACCATCCGGCACCGCGCAGGTACCATCCGGCACCACGCAGCGCACGCCGCCGGCACCCGCGAAATCACCATGTTCTGCGCGCGAGGCGGTCCAGGCTCGCCGTATCAAGCTACTGTGCCGGGGCGTCGCGAGCGGCGGCGCGGGTGAGGCGGTCGAGGATGGCGCGGCCCAGCCCCGCCTCGCCGACGCTCCGGACGATCATCGTATCGGCGCCGCGCGCGTCGAGGTCGCGCATGGCGGCGAAGAGGCGGCTTGCCACGCCGGCCAGATCGCCCGCGCTGCCGAGCCGCTCGACGCTCACGCGGCCGACCGATTCGCCCCCGGCGCCACCGGCATCCGTGAGGCTAGCAAAGGCCGGTACGTCCTCGTCCACCAGCAGCAGCCCGACGTGGCCGCCGCGCCCCACGGCGTCCTCGGCGGCCCGGCGCATCCGGGCGCGGGCCTCGTCGGGCGCGCCCGAGAACAGGAGCAACAGCGCCTTGGGCGAGTAGTGCTTCGCCATCAGGCCCGGCGACGCCGCCGCGCCGCGCACGCCGAACAGCAGCGGCACCGGCGGGTCCAGCCCCGCGAGCGCCTCGGCAATCGCCTCGGCCGTCAGGGCGCCGGGGCGCAAGAGCCGCGCCTCTCCGTCACCGACCGCCACCACCGTCGATTCGATGCCGTGGGGCGCCGCGCCGCCGTCGAGGATCAGATCGACCCGGCCCCCGAGGTCGTCGAGGACGTGGCGGGCCGTCGTCGCGCTCGTCCGCATGAACAGGTTGGCACTCGGCGCCGCGATCGGCACCCCGGCCGCCGCCAGCAGCCCCCGCGCGACCGGGTGGCTCGGGACGCGCACCGCCACCGACGGCAGGCCGGCCGTCGCCGCGTCCGGCACCACGGCGCACTTCGGCAGCACCAGCGTGAGCGGGCCGGGCCAGAACCGCGCCGCCAGGGCGCGCGCGTGCGGCGGCATCTCCGTCGCGAGGGCATCCACGTCGGCCGCCGAGAGCACGTGGACGATCAGCGGGTCGCTCGGGTCGCGCCGCTTCGCCGCGTAGATGCGGCACACGGCGGCCTCGTCGAGGGCGTGCGCGCCGAGGCCGTAGACCGTCTCGGTCGGGAACGCGACGAGCCCGCCGCGCCGGATGATCTCGCCGGCGCGCGCGAGGACGGCCGCATCGGGCCGCTCCGGATCGACCCGGACCAGATTCGGCGCGCCGTCGAGCGCCCGGCCGGCCGACGCGCCTGGGCGTTCGGCGGGAGTGTCCTCTGCCCCCGCGTCACTGGCGGGCGCGTCCGGTGTCCGACCCTCCTCGGCAGGATCGACCGCCGCCCCCGGCTCACCGGTGAGCTCGTCCCGCCCCCGAGCAGCGCCCCATGATCCCGCCCCGACTCGCTCACGGCAGGTCCAGCCGCACGACGCGCTCGTGGCCCGACAGGTCGCGGAGCACCGTCACCCGCGCCCACGGCGCCGAGCGGCGGATCGCATCCACCTGCTCCGGATCCATCTCCAGCAGCACGCTGCCGCCCGATGCTACCGCCCGCCGCGTATCCCGCAGCAGGCGCCGAATCAGCAGCAGCCCGCCCTGCTCAGCGAACAGCGCCGCGTGCGGCTCGAAGCGCGCCACCTCGGGCATCAGATCCGACTCCCGTGCCGGCGGCAGGTACGGCAAATTCGCGAGCACGAGGTCGGCCGGGCGGCCCAGCCAGGTCAGGAGGTCGCCGCGCACGAGCCGCACGCGCCCGGCCAATCCGAGGCGGGCGCGGTTATGGGCGGCGACCTCCAGCGCATCCGCGCTCGCGTCGGAGGCGACCACGCGCGCGGCCGGCATCTCGGCCGCGATCGTGCAGGCGATGGCGCCGCTGCCCGTCCCGACGTCTACCACGAGCGAGGATGTCTCGGCAGCGTGGCCGCGCGGGACGAGCAACGGGGGCGACCCAGACCTCCGTGTGCCCTCGTCGTCGGGCGGGTGCGTGACGCCGGACCGTGCGCGCAGGATCTCCAGCGCCGCCTCGACCAGCAGCTCGGTCTCCGGGCGCGGCACGAGCACCCGCGCATCGACCAGGAAGGGCCGACCGTAGAACTCGCGCTCGCCGACGATGTAGGCGTACGGCTCGCGGGCCGCGCGGCGCCCGACCAGCTCGGCGTAGCGATCTCGGCCCGCGTCGGCCACCGGGCGCTCCGGAAACGCCAGCAGCGTGGCGCGCGGGATCCCGAGCGCGTGCTCCAGCAGCAAGAGCGCCTCCTGTCGCGCGCCCTCGACGCCGGCCCCACGCAGGCCCGCCGCGGCGGCGGCCAGCACGTCGCCGATGGTCACGGGGCCGGCGTGCCCCACCGAGGCGCCGACCTCGCATGCAGGCGCCTCGCTCGGGCCGGCGTCGCGCGCTGCGCGCGGCATCGTGGCCGGCGCCCGCTACTCGGCGCCGCCCTCGGCTTCGCGCTCGGCGGCCATCGCGAGCTGGTCCAGCAGCGACTCGATCTGGCCGGTCATGAACTCGGGCAGGTTGTGCTGCGTCACGTTGATGCGGTGGTCCGTCACCCGGTTCTGCGGGAAGTTGTAGGTCCGGATCTTCTCGGACCGCTCGCCGGTCCCGATCTGGGAGCGCCGCAGCTGGTCCGTCTCCGCGTGGGAGCGCGCCCGCTCCAGCTCGTAGAGGCGGGCGCGCAGCACGTTCATCGCCCGCGCCTTGTTCTTGAGCTGCGAGCGCTCGTCCTGGCAGGTCACGACCAGCCCGGACGGCCGATGCGTGATCCGCACGGCCGAGTCGGTCGTGTTGACGCCCTGGCCGCCGTGCCCGCCCGCTCGGTACACGTCGATCTGCAAGTCGTCCGGGTTGATGTTGACCTCGACCTCGTCCACCTCCGGCATGACGGCGACGGTGGCGGTCGAGGTGTGGATGCGCCCGCCGGCCTCGGTGGCGGGCACCCGCTGGACGCGGTGGACGCCGCTCTCCCACTTCAGCCGCGAGAACGCGCCCTTGCCCTTGATCCCGAACGTGATCTCCTTGATCCCGCCAAGGTCGGTGCCGTTCGTGTTGAGCACCTCGGTCTTCCAGCGGCGGCCGTCCGCGAAGCGCATGTACATCCGCATCAGCTCGGCGGCGAACAAGCTCGCCTCCTCGCCGCCGGTCCCCGCCCGGATCTCGAGGATCACGTCGCGCTCGTCGTTCGGGTCGCGCGGCCGGAGCAGCTCCTTGAGCCGGCCCAGGATCGCGGTGCGCTCGTTCTGGAGGCGCGCCTCCTCCTCGCGGACGAAGCTGCGCATGTCCTCGTCGAGCGCGTCGTCGAGCATCGCGCGGGTCTCGGCGAGCTCCCTGTCGAGCGCGAGGTACCCGTCGTATTCGGCCACGGCCTCCTGGAGCTCGGACTGCTCGCGGCCGAGGCGCTGGAGCGACTCGCGGTCGGAGACGACTTCCGGGCCGGAGAGGGCCGCGCTGATCTCGTCGTAGCGGCGCTTCATCTCCTCCACGCGCTGGAGGATCGGCAGGGCGGTCGCGGTCACGAGGACGCCATCTGTGCCGACGCCACCGGGTCCGGCGCTACGTCGGTCGATGCCGCGTTGCCCGATGCCGCCTCGGCCAACGCCGCTTTGCCCGCCGCATCGGTCAGCGTCGCGTTCGGGAGTGCATCGTTCGCGAGATACTCGACGAGCCGGTCGAACGGGACGCGACCCTGCTCGCCATTCTGGAGATCCTTCACCGTCGCGTGCTCCTCGCGCAGCTCTTCTTCGCCGATGATGACGACCAGGCGCGCCCCGCTGGCGCTCGCCTGTCGGAGGCGGGACTTCATGCTCCGCTCGCCCATGCCGATCTGCGTCGCCACGTCTCGACTTCGGAGGCGGTCGGCGAGGGTGATGGCGCGCGCCTTCGCCGCGTCGCCCGCCTCGTCCTTCCCGACCGGCGCCAGGAAGACGCGCGGCACCTCGGCGTCCGGAAGCGCCACCCCCTGCTCGCGCAGGTTGAGGATGATGCGCTCCATGCCCGACGCGAAGCCGACCGCCGGCGTGTGCTTGCCGCCGAGCAGCTCGGCCAGGCCGTCGTAGCGCCCGCCGCCGCCGATCGTCGCCTGCGCGCCGACCGTCGGCGGCACCACCTCGAAGACGGTGCGCGTGTAGTAGTCGAGCCCGCGCACCAGGCGCGGCGTCAGCTCGTAGGGGATGTCCATACCTTCGAGGTAGCCCTTGAGCTGGGCGAAGTGCCGCTCGCACGGCGCGCACAAGTAGTCGGTGATGCGCGGCGCGCCCGCGATGATCGGCTGGCAGCCCGGCAGCTTGCAGTCGAGCAGCCGCAGCGGGTTACTTTCGAGGCGGCGGCGGTCGTCCGCGCAGATGGCGTCCGTGTGCGGCTCGTAGTAGGCCGCCAGCGCGCGGACGTACTCCGGGCGGCAGATCGGGTCACCGATGCTGTTGAGCAGGACCGTCAGGTCGCGCAGCCCGACGCTTTCGAGGAAGCGCCAGAGGACCGCGATCACCTCGGCGTCGGCCAGCGCGTCCTCCTCACCGATCGACTCGATGTCGAACTGGCGGAACTCGCGGTAGCGGCCGGCCTGGGGGCGGTCGTAGCGATATACGGTGATGAGCGAGTAGAGCTTGACCGGCTGCGGGCGGCTCGCCATCCCGTGCTGGAGGTATGCTCGCACGATCGAGGCGGTGCCCTCGGGGCGCAGCGCGAGGTCGCTCCCGCCCTTGTCCTGAAAGCGGTAAATCTCCTTGTCAACGATGTCGGTGCCCTCGCCGACGCCGCGCAGGAAGAGGCTCGCATCCTCGAAGGTGGGGGTGCGGATCTCGCCGTACCCGAAGCGCCGCGCCGCGTCCACGGCGTGCCGCTCGACGTATCGCCAGGCGGCGGCGTCCTCGGGCACAATGTCCTGCGTCCCGCGGGGCGATTGGTACACGCGCGCCTCCTCCGATTCGTTCCGGACGTGGCCGTGCCGCCGCCCCACCCGAACGCGAAAGTATACCATGCCTTCGAGTCGCACTCAGGCCCGGCACGGGCCGCGCTTGCTGGAGAGGACGTCGTGATCACGGTGGCGGTGCGCGTCCATCCGGGCGCGTCGCGCGGCGCGGTCGCCCTGGTCGGCGACGGCTCGCTCGACGTGCGGGTGCAGGCGCGGGCGCTCGAAGGACGGGCGAACGAGGCGGTAGTTGAGGCGCTCGCGGAGCGGCTGGGGCTGCGCCGGCGCGAGGTGCGGATCGTGGCGGGCATGCGGGCGCGGCAGAAGCGGGTCGAGGTGGACCTCGCGTCGCACGCGGAACTGGCCCGCCGCCTCGGCGCGGCCGACCTCGGCAGCGCGGCCGATGGCGTCGGCGCGGATGTCGGTGCAGGCGCGCCGACTGCGGAGAGTGCTGACGCGCGGAAGTCCGGCGAGCATACTGACGTGCGCCACTCCGGCGATGCGCGGCTTCGTTCGGGCGGGGCCGGCTGATGGGCGAGCCGCGCTGGGTGGCAATCGGGCGGCTGACGCGGATCAGGGAGTTCACGCGCCGCGACGTCGACCGCTGGCTCGACTGGGAGCCGCACGCCGATGCGCTCTACTCGTCGTACAACCCGACGCCGATGGACGGCTCGATGCGCGACGCCTGGTACGACGACCTCGTCCACCGCCAGGGCCAGTGGCCGTTCGCAATCGAGGATCGGGACCGCCGCCTGATCGGGCGCCTCTTCCTGCGCCAGATCCGCCGGCGCGAGGGCACGTCGGTGCTCGGCATCGACTTCGAGTCCGGGCACGTCGGGCAGGGCTATGGGACGGACGCCCTGCGCGCTTTCCTGGAGCACTATTTCGGGAAGCTCAAGTTCCGGAAGATGTACCTGGGCGTCGGGGCGCACAACCCGCGCGCGCTGCGCCTCTACGAGAATTGCGGCTTCCGCACCTTCAGCTCGCACTGGCAAGTCTTCAAGACCGACGCGGACGTGCTGCACGCGCCCCGCTACCGCGACGTCCGCGAGCTGTTCCGCTCGAGCCGCGAGGGCCTCGAAGGGCTGATGCGCAACATGGTCCTGACGCGGTCGGACTGGCTGGCCGCGCGCGACCGCGACGCGGACGGCCGCGCGTCCGGCCTGCGCGACGCGGGCGGCTCGGCAGCGCCGGTGCGGTGACACGCGTGTTGACAGGTGAATCGGGGTCGGGGTATAAAGAAGGACGCGGTGGCACCCACCGTCGCGCGGAAGTGGCTCAGCGGTAGAGCATCACCTTGCCAAGGTGAGGGTCGGGGGTTCGAATCCCCTCTTCCGCTCCAAATACTCAGCGCCGTGAGCCCCGCCCATTACGTGGTGGGGCTTCTCGTCTACAGGGTAGGCGCGGCGCGCCAGCCAGGCGACGTACCCAAGTGGCCTAAGGGGGGGGTCTGCAAAACCCTTATCGCCGGTTCGAATCCGGCCGTCGCCTCCAGCCCCCGACCGCGTCGCGGCGGGGCATTTTTGTGTCCGGACCCATCGCGCGGGGACGTGTGCGGCTGCGGGCGATGCTGCGCTCGGTAGGGATACTGGTCGATCCGGGCGCCTCGATCGTGCCGGGGCGGCTCCTGGCGTGTGCCTATCCGCGACGCGAGGCGGCCTGGGTCGCCTTGGCGCAGCGGCGCGTCTCCCTGCTGGTCAACCTGCACGAGCGGGCGCACGAGCCCCTCCGCTTGCGCCGGTACGCCGTCGCCGAGGTCCACGTGCCGATCCGCGACTTCAGCGCGCCGTCGCCGGACGCGATCGACCGGGCCATCGCGGCGATCGACGCGGCAATAGCGCGGGGCCAGATCGTCGCGGTCCACTGCGGCGGAGGCCTTGGGCGTACCGGCACGATCGTGGCCTGCTATCTGGTGTCGCGCGGGCTCACGGCGGAAGCGGCCATCGCGCGGGTACGCGCGTTGCGTCCCGGATCGGTCGAGACGCATGCCCAGGCCGCCGCCGTGGCCGCCTACGAGCGCCGGCTGCGCCCCTGAGACATCAGCGGATCGTGGTGTGGCGAGCTCCGGTGGCTGGTGTCGCTCATGTCCAGGGATGACCACGGCGCCATGTCGCGAGAAACTCGCCTACCGCTCCTACGGCGCGACGCGCGAGCAGATCCGGATCGCCTGCTCCGTCGTCCATGAAGCGGGCGAATGCGCGCGCCCCGGCACGATCGATATCACGGAACTGATCCTCCAGAACGTCGAAGGCCCCAGCGAGGTCCGGATGACCGGCGATCGATGATGCGCCAACGGCTCTCGCCGCACCAGTGGGGCCACTCGGCCAGGCTTCGAGCAGCCAGACGACATCGTACGCGTCCTTCGCCTTGTCGCGGCCACGGAGCGCGGCGGCCTTTGCCGCGAGGAAGGCGGCGATTCCCGTCACGCGGAGATCGATCACCTGCTTTCCTCGGTCGTCGGGCAGGCCCACCTCGCGTTGGACCGTCTGCGCGTCGGCGCTGATTAGGGTGCCCGCATCCAGCGCGAGTGCAGAGAGAGTTCCTCCGAGGTTGTGCTTGGCAACCGGCTGCTCCGCCGCTCGCGGCCTGAAGAGCTGCCCTGCCGGGCGACCAGGACCGGCGGGGCAGAAGAACTCCACCAGGAGCCGCGCCGACGGGCCACCCCGCCAGCGCCACGACTCCTCGGCAACGAACCCCGCCGCCTTGAGCCCTTGCTCGATCCGCCGATACTCGGCCGTGTCGCCCTGGACGAGCGCCACGCTCAGGCAGAAGTCCAGGTCGGTCGTTCCAATGTGCGGCTCGATTCCAGGATCGAGGACCGGAACGAGCAAGCCCGGAACGATGCCTCCGATCAGGATCAGGTGTTGTGACGCGAGGCCGATGCTCTTGAGCAGGGATGCCGCCTGATCGAGAACGGTAGCCGCGACCGCGGGATCGTAATCCGTCAGGTGAGCGCCTTCATGCGCCAAAGGTGACCTCCCGAAAGTGCGCGGCTGCGTCAGCCCCACGACGCTCGGATAGGAGATCTAGGTACACACGGACGGGAGGTGCAAGCCAAGTGTCGCCGTGCCGGATCCGCGCATGAGTTCCGACGAGCCCGTCGTCGCTCCAGAGCATGAGATTAGCTCCGCGCTCGGTGACCTCGGCGCCGAGGGAGTCGGCGATCTCGTCGAGGGGACGGTTGGGATCGACCCGCAGCACCGATCGTGGCACGGAGGTTGGCCCGCCATCAAGCAGCGTTGCCGCGAGTCCCGAGGTGAATGCGTGCGCGGTCGCGGACGCATCGAGGCGGTGCGACGCACGTGTCGCGAGGTCAATCGGCGTCCGAGCGTACAGGCTGCAGGCGAGGCGTCGATACACGCGACGCACACGCGGCTGCGCAGCGAGCCAATCGAGGAGGGCACCCACGTCTCGAACGCGTCGTCGCTTCGCCGGCCCGCGTCCGCGTACCTCAACCAAGCCTGAGCGCTCAAGCGTCGTCACTACCCTGTGGGCCTCGCCGTGGGATACACCCGCCTCCGTCTCGAGGCCCGTCACAGTCCATTCCCGCTCGGGCGCGGCGAGTAGCTGCTGGACCGCGCGAATGCCAACGAGACCGATTTCGTGCGGTCGATCAAACGGAACCGCCGAGAGCGCGGTCGGGGCGTCGATGTACACATAGAGACCGGGGGCTCTCAGATAGATGTGCCCGCGCGCGTCGGCATAGGAGATACCGCCTTCTGCAAGCTCTTGGCGCACGGCACGCGGGAGCGTGGAGGCGACGACCAGCGGCAGGGAGGTCTGGTCGTCGCGATCGAGATCGCGCCCCATATCGTGGGATAAACTGCGCGAATCATCGACCTGTGGGCGCGGCATTAACCTGAGATCCCACTCCCGCCCCCCATGACGGAGGTAAGACCGCAACTCGTCGCGACGAACGTGCAGGCCCGGTACGTGGCCAAGAGCGTCGACGACACCACCGGGTACGGAAGGACCGAGGACGATCTCGAGTTCTATCATCATAGTCACTGTGCGTCCATAGTCACGGACCAGTGACTATGGACGCACAGTGACTATAGCATCCGATGCCGGGGTCGGCCATTAGTCCTCGATCTGCACGTCCAGCAGTCGGGCGAACCCGACTGCCGGGTAGCCGCGCGCGTCGATCAGGGGCACCGGCCGGCCGCGTTCGAGCAGGATCACGCTCAGGCGGTAGCGGCCGGGCGGCGCCTTCTCCGGAATCGGCATGCGGAGCTGGTCGCGGATCGCCTCGCCGTCCGACCACATCCATGACGGGTACATGCGATCGACCGGCTCGCTGTCGCGCGCGGCCCAGGTCACGTTCTTCTCGTCCTCGAGCTTCGCGCTGACCGTGAAGACGCCCGGATGGTCCCGCAACGAGCGCCAGAGCATGTCAAGCTGGAGCGTCTCGCCCGCGTCGATCTGGGCGACGTCGCCGATGTACTTGACCGGCTCCGGCACCTGGCGGCGGTCGTGCAGCCCGAGCCGCACGTCGAACGACTCCAGGCGGGCGCGGTTGTCGAAGGTGGCCCCGGACAGCCGCGCCAGGTTCTCGACCGCGCCGCCGCCGCGCACCTGGACCGGCCCGACCCGGATCGAGCCCTGCGTCGGCAGCAGCTCGACCATCTCCATGTTGCGGACCGGCAGCGGCCGGCCGTTGCGCGAGAACGCGCCGAGGTCGATCTGGTACACCCCCGGCGGCAGCCCGCTCGGCACCGCGAGCTGCGTGTCGCTCCGGAACGTCATCCCGTCCGGCGTGAGGGGCGTGCGGGTCGCCTCGGTGGCGAAACCCCAGTTCTGCTCGTCGATGTTCGAGAGGCGGGCGTACGGTTGGGTCCGCGCGATGCGCTCGGCGTCGCGCGTGATGCTTTGCCAGTACGTCGCGAGGCCGAGCGTCGTGCCGGACGGCACGCTGTCCGTGCGGCCGAGCGGCGCGCCGTCCACCGTGAGATCGTAGCCGAGCAGCATCAGCTCGCCGCCGAGGTTGATCTTGAGCTGGCGCTGGGCGAGCGGCGGCGGTTTGTAGGCCGCCGCGTAGAACGACACGCCGAACGGCATCAATGCCAGCAGCAGGGCCAGCAGTCCCCCCCGCGCCAGCGCCGGCCGGGAGATGCGGGGGCGCGGCAGGGCGAACGACGCGCGCGGCCGGCGCGCCCAGGCCAGCGCCAGCAGCAGCGCGCAGATCATGAGCGCCGCCAGCGAGACGCGCTCGCCCCAGGCGCGGATCGGCGTGTTCTCGAAGTAGAGGTCGATGCGGTGCTCGCCCGGCGGCACCTGCAACCCGACCAGGCCCTCCGGGTCAGTGACCCGGATCTCGGCCGCGCGGCCGTCGATCTCGGCGCGCCAACCGGGGAAGAACGCCGTGTTCAAAACGACGCGTCCCGCCTCCTGGCCGCTCGTCCTGAACGACTGGTGATTGGTGTCCTTGACGAGCCGGTCGACCGCAACGCGCGGGTCCGACGACGGAACGTGGACGTCCGGCGCGTCGCCGCCGAGCACGATCGCGAGCGCCTCGGGCGACACGAACGGCTTGTCCTTGACCGTGTTCGGCACGTACTCGCCGGCGACGGTCGTCCCGAGCAGGTGGTACATCAGCTCGAAGCGCGTCGCCTCCGCGTCGTCGATCTCGCCCTCGACGGTGTTCGCCATGATCGGGCGCAGCCCGAGCGTGTTCGTGAGCAGCGTGAACGCGATCAGGACCGTCGCGACGAGCGGGCGCCAGCGCTCGGCGAACACGTCCACCAGGAAGCCGGTCAGCACGCTCGTCGGCAGCGCCATCAGCAGCAGGAAGCGCCACGGGAACTGCGCGAACGGCAGCAGCGGGATGGTGTCCCAGGCCCAGAGCGAGACCGGGCGGGTGAACCAGAAGGCGACCAGGAACACGAAGACCGAGATGACCGCCTCGCCGCGCGCACGGAACGGGAAGCGCCTGAACAGCAGCAGCGCCACGAGCGCACCGAGCCCGCCGAGCAGCACCTGGACGAGCCCCATCTTGTAGGCGTACTCCGGCGACTCGGGAAAGATGATCCCGTAGATGTGAATCACCCGGTTCGGCATGATGTCCTTGAGGGACGGGAAGTGGTCCGCGTGGGAGACGTACAGCAGCCCCTCAAGCTGGATCAGGTGCTTCTCGCCCAGCGCCGGAAACGAGAGGTACCCCGTCAGCGCGTAGGCCAGCACCGTGGCCCCGAGCAACAGTCCGGCCGGCCGCAACGCCCCGAGCAGTCCGAACTGGCGCTCGACCAGTCCGCGCAGCAGCAGGAAGGCGCAGTACAGCACGAGCACGCCGGTGTAGATGAACGCCGACAGGTTGTGGGTGAGCACCAGGCCGGCGTAGCAGGCGGCGGCGGCCACGACGTACGGCAGCCGCTCGCGGACGGGGCCGGGCCGCACGATCCGCCCGAATGTCCAGAGGATCGCCGGAAACCAGCCCATCGCGAAGAACTCGGGCAGGTCGCCGCGATAGTAGGCGTTGACGAGATGGTACGGCACGTACACGTACACGACCGACGCGAGCAGCGCGGCGCGGCGCGACAGGAAGTCGGTGGCGTAGCCGTAGGCCGCGATGCCCGAGAAGATCATGAACACGGCCATCGACGCCTTGGTCGCGGTCACCCAGCCGAGACCGAGCGCGTGGAAGCCGGCGATCACGTAGTAGACGGCCGGCGAGTAGAGGTTCAGGAGGGGCGTGCCGTAGCCGAGGAACTGGTCGGGCATCCAGCGGCAGATCAGCACGCCACTTTCGAGGCAGCGGTACACCTCGATTGCGCGGAAGATGTGGTAGAGCCCGTCGCTCGACGCGAAGAAGTGCTCGGTGGTAAGGGGGATGAGCGCGAACGAGGACAGGACCGCGACGAGGAGCAGGCGAAAGGCCACCGGGCCTCCTTTGGCAGCGTAGCGGCAGATGGCAGCGTAGCGGCAGATGGATGGCAGCGTAGTCGCGGCGCCGTCACGAGAGCGGCGCCGCCGAATGCGCCGCGATGGATGCGCCGCACACGACGGGCGCGGAAACGATGCGCTAGAATCCTCGCGCTGGAGGGGACTCGCCGGGGTGGCGGAACGGCAGACGCGGCCGACTTAAAATCGGCTCCCGCGAGGGGTAGGGGTTCGAATCCCCTCCTCGGCACCGCCCGACAGCGCGCAGGGTTATACCGTCGCCGCCCGACACGGTCAAGGTGCGCGCGGCAACCTGGACCGCCGCACGTCATGCCGAGCGTGTCAGGTCGTCAGGCATCGCGTGCTACACTCGCGGCACCATGCCGAGTCTCTCGCGCCCGAACGTCTACGACGCCATCTACGCCGCGATCGGCGCCTGCGTCGCGATCTACGTCTGGTACGCCCACGACATCCGCGCGGCGGTCCAGGTGGCCGCGCTCATGATCGTGACTTACGCGGCCGGCGGCACCAAGTATAAGGCGCGCCGCTAGCGGCGCGGGCCGAGCTGTCGAAGGATCCAGTCGCGCTTCTCGGGCGTCATCTGCTTCGAGACGTCCGCCCCTTCCTTCACGCCGGCGTACCACGCCTGATACGCCTGCGACGCCTGGCGGTCGATCTGCTCGGGCGCCAGGGCGCGGTTCGGGTCGCGCTCGAGCACCTGGATGACGTGCGTGCCGTTCGGTGACTCGACGGGCGGACCGATCTCGCTGATGGCCTGATTGAACGCCGCCGACTCGAACGGGGCGTTCATGACGCCGCGCCCGAACCAACCCAGGTCGCCACCCTTGTCGCGGCTGCCGGGGTCGGTCGAGTTCTCGGCCGCGACCTGATCGAAGGGCACTCCCTGCGCGAGCGCGTCCTGGACCTTCTGGAGGCTTTCCTGATTGTCCACCAGGATGTGGCGCGCGCGGACCTGCTCCTCGGTTGCGGGGACCTGGCCCTTGAGGTTGTCGCGGAGCTTGTCGCGCGCGACCTCGGCCCCGATGAGCTCACGGTAGGACTGGTCGGTGAGGTTGGCGCGACCCAGCAGCGACTGGTACGCCGTCTGGAAGGTGTCCTCGGTCAGCGTCGGCACGACGGTGGCGGTGGCGGTCGGCGCGGACGAGGTCGGCGTGGGCGAGGCATCGGCGACCGGCGCGGGCGACGGGGTCGGCGTGGGCTGCGGCTGGCTCCGCGCCTCCTGCTCGGCGATCTCCTTACGGATGCGGGCCTGGACCTCGTCGTCGGCGACCGCCAGGCCGCGCCGCCCGAGCTCGGCGTTGACCAGATCCTCCTCGATCATGCCGTCCAAGACCTGATCGGGCAGGCCGGATCGCTGGACGCGGAGCTGGGTCGCCGCCTGGGCGATGCCCTGCGATTCGTAAAACTGTGCCTGGGCATCGAGGGCAGCCGCGCGGGGCCGGACGCGCGCGAGCAGCTCGGACATCTCGATCGTGTCGTCGAGGACGACCGCGGCCGGCTCGGAGGCACGGGCGATGTTCTCGCGCCAGTACCCGAAGGCGAGGATGATGGCGAGCAGCGCCACCAGCCCGCCAAACGAGTACAGGATGATGCGTCGGACGCGGCCGTCGCGGCGCCAGCGACGCATCTGGCGGCTGGTCGGGCGCAGCGCCGCCATGCGCACGGTCGCTTTGCGGCTCTCGGAGGGTGGACGCTGTCTGACGGTGGGCATGGGGTACCGGTCTTCATGCACGACGGCGCGGCCCACCGGCCGCGCCGTCTCGGATGGGAAGAATGGTTACTCGGTCGTGGTGGACTCGGCGGGCGCGGGGGTGGCGTCCGACGAGGCGACCGGGGCAGCGTCGCCGGTCGAGAGACCGGCGCCGTTCGAAGGAGCAGCGTCGCCCGCCGCCGGAGCGGCGGAGCCGTTCGTCGGGGCTTCGGGTGCGGCCGGTGCCGCACTCGGCGCGACATCGGTCGCGGGCGCGGCGGGCGCACCGTCCGTCGCGGACGCGGTGGCCGGTGCTCCCTCGATAGTCGGCACGCCCGCCACGGGGGCACCCTCAGCGCCGGGGACGCCCAATGCCGGCGTACCGACTGCCGGGGCGCCATCGGCGCTCGGCGCGGGGGCTGCCGCATCGACGCGCGGCGGCATGTCGCGGCGCGGGCCGCGGTCGTCGCGGCGCCGATCGTCCGGCGAGCGCAGGATCATGCCGCTCAGGCGGATGTGCTCGGCGGTGAACGGCAGCAGCGCGACGTGGCGCGCGCGCTTCAGCGCGACGGCGAGCGCCCGCTGGTGCTTCGCGCAGGTGCCCGTCTTGCGTCGCGGCTCGATCTTGCCGCGCTCGGACAGGTGCCGACGCAGGCGCGGGATATCCTTGTAGTCGATGTACTTGATTTTATCGACGCAGAAGGTGCAGACCTTCCGCCTCGGGGCATATCGCTTGGAGAATTCTCCGCGCCGGCCACCGGCACGCGCCGGCGGCCTCCTCACAGCATTCACGACTCGCTACTCCCCATTCGGCGCCCGCGCATGCGCGACGCTCGACTCGAACGATTCAGGTTTCGAAAAGGCTAAAAGGGCAGATCTTCCAGGTCGCCATCGTCCGTCGGCTCGGCCGGCGCGCGCCCGCCACCGGAGCGCGGGGCTGCACCACCACCCGACCGCGCGGGCGCACCGCCGCCGGACGCGCCGGCGTCGCGCGAGCCGCCGCCGGATTGCCCGCCCTCGCCGCCGCTGTACTGGCCACCCTCGCCGCCGCGCTCGTCGTCGCCGCGCGGGCTCATGAACTGAACGTCGTTCGCGATCACCTCGAGCCCGGCGCGGACCTGCTGCTGCTGATCCGTCCACGGGCGCGCTTCGAGGCGGCCATCGACGTAGACGCGGCTCCCCTTGCGCAACATCTGCGACAGCCGCTCGGCTTGCTGGCCGAAGACAGTCACCCGGATCCACTCCGTCTTTTCCTGCCACTCGCCTTCGGGGCTGCGGGAGCGGTAGTTGGACGCGACGTTGAACCGGAGGAACGGCCGACCGTCCGGCGAGTACCGCATGTCCGGGTCGCCGCCCAGGTTACCGATCAGGATGGCCTTCAGCATCGGCTCGGCTCCTCGTGCCGACTACGCCTCGTCCAGACGGACGAGCAAGTGGCGAATGACCGTCTCGTTCAGCCGCAGCGATCGATCGAGCGGCTCGGTGGCGGTCGGCTCAAGCTTCAGCTTCGCGACGGCGTAGATCCCGTCGCGGAGCTTGTCGATCGGGTAGGCCAGCCGGCGGCGGCCCCACGGCTGCAGATCGGTCACCTCGCCGCCACGTGCCGTGACGAGCGACCTGATCCGCTCGGTCGTCTGCTCGATGCCCTGATCGTCGAGATCCGGGTTCATCACGACCATTAACTCATAGTCACGCAACTCGCACCTCCTTTCCTCGGGTTTGCCCCCCGCTCTGATCCGGTAGCGGTGCGTGCTCCGGTGGCCTGGGGGCAGAAAGGGCACGACCGAAACGGCCGTGCGCGCAGGCATGTATGCACCTGCTCCGCGAGAGTATACGGGAAAAGGGAGCAGGGTATCGCTACTGCCAGTCGTAGCGCTCCTCGTTCCAGGGGTTGCCGCGCATGTGGTAGCCGTAACTCTCCCAGAAGCCCGGCCGGTCCTCGGCCACGAGCTCCAGACCGCGCAGCCACTTGGCGCTCTTCCAGAAGTACAGGTGCGGCACGAACAGCCGCGCCGGCCAGCCGTGTTCGGCGGAGATGTCCTCACCGTTGCGGCGGTAGGCGATCAGCACGTCATCGCGGTCCAGGTCGGCGAGCGGCACGTTCGCGGTGAAGTTGCCCTCGGCGTGCGCGATGACGAACTTCGCCTCCGGCTTGGGCTTGACGCGGGCCATCACGTCGCGAAACGCGACGCCCTCCCACTCGGAGTCGAACATGCTCCAGCGGGTGACGCAGTGGACGTCGCGCCGGGTGGTCGTGGTGGGGATCTGCTTGAACTCGTCGTACGACAGCGTCATGGGCTCCTCGACCAGCCCGAAGACGCGGAAGTCCCACTTCGAAGGCATGAACTTTGGCACCGAGCCGGCGTGCAGGACCGGCCACTTCTCGGTGACGTACTGGCCCGGCGGCAGCCGCTCACCGAGCTCCTTGGCGCGCGCGTTGCGCCCCCGATTGAAGAAGTTGAAGGCCATGTTTCGCTCCGTGCTCGCTACGGGTGGGTACGTCATCTCTCGGAAGTGGATGCCGTCTGCGCCTACCACTGCATGAGTGATGCCCCTGGCGTGGCCGTGCGCGACTGAGCCGGAGACGAGATCCTTCGCCAGGCTCCGCCTGCCTCCCTCGAACATGACCCGTGAGGGGCAGTGTTGTCGTCCATGGTGGCCCCAAAGGGGTCATGGGCTCCTCAGGATGACACGTCCATCGACGGTTGCATCCGCCCACCAGATGGCACATCTGTATCCGGTGCTGCTGTCCACCATCGGTGGTGCGCCGCGCGGCGCACCACCGA
>Ga0136611_10001195_pt1 | contig 17969 bp, 15 predicted proteins | sample AntDrymUQ2232306_2_FD_106645 | JGI IMG/M metagenome (GOLD analysis project Ga0136611, IMG submission 106645) | Polar desert sand microbial communities from Dry Valleys, Antarctica - metaG UQ223 (23.06) | ecosystem: Environmental > Terrestrial > Soil > Desert | place: Antarctica: Dry Valley...
ACCGTCGATGGGCCGGCGAGATCCACGGTAGATGGTCCGGCGACCACGGCGTCGCGCGCGCGTTCCAGGAACTCGTGGTAGAAGTTGAGCATCGCGGCGATGACCGCGACGACCGGCACGCCGAACAGGGCGCCCCAGATGCCGGCGAGCTTCGCGCCACCGAGCAGCCCGACGAAGACGAGCAGCGGATGGACGCCGACCGAGCTGCTCATCACACGCGGCGCCACCACGTTGATGACGACTTGCTGGAGCGCGTTGATTAAGACGAAGACGAGCCAGAAGGAATCCGGGCGCTCCAGCAGCGTGACGGCCAGGGGGAGGATCAAGGCGAGTGGCGGCCCGATGAAGGGGATCATCATGACGACGGTGTTGACCACGGCCGTCAGAAGCAGCAGGTCCAGGCCGACCCCCCACATGATCGCGGCCGTGCCGACCGCGTAGATCACGGCCTGGATGAGCTGCCCGCGAAAGAAGCCGGCGAACGCGCGATTGACGCTCCCGAGGAAGAAGTCGGCGTCCTGGCGGAAGCTCGGCGGGAGCGAGCGGATCATCCCGAGCCGGATGCGGTGCCCGTCGAGCATGACGTAGAACGACAGCATCAGCACGATCGCGAGCTGGACGACGAACGAGGCGATGCTCGTCGCGACGCTGACGACGTTCGAGAGGATCGGCGGGCCGACCGACTCGGCGCGGCGGAGCAGATCGTCGAGCTGCACGAGGGTGGCGAGGTTGAGGAAGACCTGATGCTCGTCGAGGATCGCCTGGAGGCCGTTGAACGCGTCGTTCGCGAGACGGCCGTACGTAGGCAGCTCGGTGACGAGCTGCACGACCTGCGTGGTGAGCGCCGGGACTGCCCAGAGGATGCCGTACGCGCCGAAAATGAGCATGAGCACGTACGCGAGCATGACGGCGAAAGGCCGGGGGATGCGGGCGCGGCTTCGGAGCCGCTCGACGAATGGCTCCAGCACGAACGCGACGATCCAGGCCAGGAAGAAGAGCAGGATGACGTCGGAGAACTGGGCGGCGAGCTGCCAGAGGAGCCCGGCAAGATACAGCCCCGAGATAGCCAGCAGCACGATGACCAGGGCTCGAATCCAGGGGTCGCGGGTGAGCATACTGCCGGCCTCGCTCGCGGGGCGTCTCGTCGCCATCGTCCGGAGCGCCCCGTGGCAAGTCTAGCGAGCATTTCGTCAACCGGACAAGGGCCGAGCGAGGGAAGGGGCACCCCACACGTGAGTGCGCACGAGACTGAGGGCCGCGAACGGCGCGCTGCTCTGGCGGGCCGCATCGGCCGGATGGGCCTGTACGTCGTGACCGACGACCGACTGGAGGAGGCCGCGCTGCTGGAGCGCCTGCACGCGGCGCTGGAGGCCGGCGCCGAGGTCGTGCAATTCAGGGACAAGACGCGGACGCGCGGCGCGGCGTATGCGCTCGCGCGGAAGGTCGCGGAGCGGTGTCACGCGGCCGGCGCGCTACTGATCGTGAACGACTACGCCGATCTGGCGGTCGCGATCGACGCCGACGGCGTGCATGTCGGGCAGGACGACCTGCCGCCGGCCGCCGCGCGGGCGGTCGTCGGTCCGGGGCGGATCGTCGGGCTGTCGTCGTCGTTCCTGGATGAGGTGCGCGCGGCGGCGACGGACCCGGACGTCGACTACCTGGGCTTCGGAGCCCTGTTCCCGACCGGAACCAAGCCGGACGCCGAGCCGGCCGGGCCGGACATGCTCGCGCAGGCGCGGGCGCTGATCAGCGTGCCGATCGTCGGGATCGGCGGCGTCACGGCCGACAACCTCGCGGCGGCGTTCGTGGCGGGCGCGGACTCGGTGGCGGTGGTGAGCGCGATCTTCGGCGCGCCCGACCCCGGTGCCGCGACGCGCGCGCTGCTGGCCGCGATCGAGTCCGCCCGGCAACGATAGAGGTCTTTCGACAGGATTTACGGGATGAACAGGATTGGACGAAAGAAGCGATGGACTCGCATCTTGCGTCATTTCCTTCGTTGAAATCCCGTAAATCTTGTCTGGGATGCGTTCAGGCGTCGCGGAGGGACTCCCAGACTGTGGCGACCCAGGGGACGGAGTCGGTTGAGGGAAGCTCGGACGGGTCGATCCAGCGGTACTCGTCGTGTTCCCAGTCGAGGCGCAGCTCGGGCGTGGCCGTGTCGAACAGGAACGGGTGGATCACCCAGACCCAGCCCTGCTCGGGCCGTTCGACGCGGATGGGCGGCGGCGCGGCCGTTAACGAGGCTGCGGCGTCGGTCAGACCGGTCTCCTCGCGGAGCTCCGTCCAGGCTTGTTCGAGCGGGGCGGTGCCCTCCTCTATGAAGCCGGTCACGCAGTGCCAGCGGCCGGGCGATGACCCGACCGACTGGCTGCGCTTGAGCAGCGCGATGCGGTCGCCGTGACGCAGGATGCAGGCGACCACCGCGCGCTCGAGGAGATCCAAGGTGCCGCTCCGTTGGGGCTAATTCGGACGATTGTAGCGAGCGGTCGGTGGGCTACACTTCGATGTAGGATGAGCGGCTTCCCGCGCGACGAGTACACGCCCCACGGCCTGTTGGCGAACCCGGCCGCCATGGCGCATTCGTGGTCCGAGGGAAGCGGTGGCGTGCTGCGGACGACGCGGGATCCGAGCTGCGTGGGCGTCGGATGGGTCTACCCGTGGGCGCTCGGGGCCGAGGCGGGCGCCGAGCTGCGGGTGACGATCCGCGATGGTGCGGCCTTGCAGATTCACGCCGCGCATCACTCGGCGCGCCTGTTCGAATTCGGCTGGCACGCGCGCGGGTATCGGTGGCGGGCGCGGTACACGCTCATCGCTCCGGATGAGCTGGGCGTGGAGCTGGCCGCCGACCGTGCCGTCGAACTACCGACCGGCGACGGTGCGGAACGGTCGATCGGTGCGGGAGTGGGCGCAAGGCAGAGCGACGCGACGGGCGTACAGGTCGACATCGAGGCGTGGGGATGGGGTGCAGCATCGAAGGAGAACGACGCCGGGGCGGCGCCGAGCGCGTCGCGGGCGGGCGCCACGGCCGGGAGCGAAGGCGTCGGGGAGTGGCGGGTTGGGAGGATCGACCTGGGAGCGAGGTACGGCGGCCACAGCTTGCACGTCGCGCCATCGGAAGCTCGGGCCGAGCGGTCGCGGCACTCGATCGACGTCGATACCGGTGAGGGCCACGAGGCATCTCCCGCCCGTCGGGCGGTGACGGTCGCGGCGCGGCTCGTGTTGCCCTTGTCACACGAGTCGGGCGTGGTGCTGCGGGCGATCCTGCGACGCGAACGGCACGATGGTACGGATGCGACCAACGCCATGGGTGAGACCTCTGGCGAAGCCACGGACATGTTGAGTGGGCAGGATGCAGCCGTGGCGACGGGTCTCGATGCTCGTGCGTCTGGGGAGGCTGGCGGTAGCAAGACAGATGCGGGGGCGGCGATTCGACCAGGGATCGGCGTAGGTGGGCGGGTCGCGGCGGCCGTTATGCGGGCGCGGGCCGAGGATGACGACCTCTGGAGTGGTGGCGCGCGGCTGACGGGCGACTGGCCGGCCTCGTGGCGACGCGGGTGGGTCTACGATCTGGAGACGACGCGGATGTGCGTCATGCCGGCCGGCGGCATCTTCACCGACGTCTGGCCGTCCTGGATGGTCCAGTGGCCGCGCGCGGTGGTCGCGGAGGGCACGCTGGACATGGTGCGGCTGACGTACCTGAGCCCCGATCTTGCCAAGCGCGCCGTCCTGTCCCTGTTCAGAGATGCGCCCGCGCCGAACGTGCCGTGCGTGTTCCGGCACGGCGAGCCGAACATGGTAGCGAAGGACGGCGCGGTCTGCGGGACGTCGCCGGCGTGGTGCGTGCCGTTCTACAACCTCGAGCGGTTGTACCTGCTCACCCTCGACGACCGATGGCTCGCGTCGCTGTACCCGTATCTGGTGGCGTATCTCGACTGGTGGCTCGCCGAGCGCACCGACCGCGACGGCTGGGCTGTTTACAAGTGTACGTGGGAGGCCGGCGAGGACGACACGCCGCGCCTCGACCCGGAGCGACGCGGCGACAACGTGGTCTCGGAGCTCGTGCGGCCGGTCGAGTTGCAGGCGACGATGGCGCTGTCGGCGGCGGTGCTGGAGCGCTTCGCCGGAGCACTCGAACGAGCGGACGACGCGGCGCGCTGGCGGGCGGTCGCGGACGGCTACGCGGCGAAGACCGCGACGCACTGGGACGCCGAGGTGGGGCGGTTTCGAGACTGGGACGCCCGCCGAGGCCGCTTCCTGGAACCGGCGGCCGAGACGAACTACTGGGGCATCGACCCGCTCCGCTACTCGGCGCTCGCGTTCACGCCGGTGCTGGCCGGGCTGGCCGATGCGGAACAACTGGCCGCGCTCGCGCGGGAGGCGGAGCGGTACGACTGCCCGCCGTGGACGCTCTGGGCCTCGTGGAGCTACGTCATTCTGGAAACTGCGACGGTGGCCGGGTGGCGGGCGTTCGCGGCGCGGGTCGCGGCCGGCATCGTCGGTCGGGTGTATCCGGAGCTCGACCGACGCACGGTCGAGGGTAACGAGCCGACGCCGGGCGCCGCCCGCGAGTACTGGCCGCTGGAGCTGTCCGAATGGCGGTCGTGCGACGGGTACGGCTGGGGAGCGACGACGGCGTCGTTCCTGGCGCGTCAGGTGTTCGGGTTTCTCGAAGGTGGGTACTCGCTAGACGAGCCGTTGGCGTTCCGGCTCGCGCCCGGCCTGCCGGACGACCTCTGCGTGTCTGGACGACGCTACGGGCTATCGAACGTGCCGTACCGAGGGGCGCTGCTCGACCTCGCCTATGTCGTCGGCGAGTCGCCGCATGCAGAAGGCAGGCAGCGCGGCCCCGCTCCGGACGGGCGAGGGGATCGGGAGCACGGCGACGGTGGCGCGCACTACGGGGCAGGCACGCCCTCGGAATATGCGTTCGCACCGGATGTATCGTCTCTGGCTGAGACGGTGGCTCTGACGGCCGTGGTCGCCGCGCGGTCGGCGTCCGGCGAGCCGCTCGTCGGTGCGTGCGTGATCAGCGACGAGTCGGGAAGCGTCGTGTACCGAAGCCCGACCGCGAGCGCCGAGCACCGCTTCTCGGTTCGGCGCTACGCCCGCTACGAAGTCGCGCTGGAACCAGGACCGGTGCGGGAGCTCGGTACAGCCCAGGCAGAGCATAGCGCGAGCGCCGCGGACTGCTAGGCCGAGACGATTTCGATCGTGCCGACCAGGATGGCGTCTTCTTTCCAGACGGCGACGCTCGACTGATTGCGCGTGACGGGCACATGCGTCTGGTTGTCGGAGCGGAGCACGCCGATGGCCAGGCCGTGCTCGCCGAGGGCAGTGCTCGGGGCGATGCGGATGCGCATCTCGTCGATGCCGCGCTCGCCGGGCGCCCACTTCGACAGGAAGCGCCTGCGGCCGCCGACCTGATCGTCTTCCTTCGCCACGATCCGCCCCTGCGCGCCGATCACCTGGGCGATCGAGCGCAAGTCTTCCTGCGAGCCTTCGGTCGCCTGCCAGTACAGCCAGAGGCGGAGGAAGCCGCCAACCGGGGCGGACTCCGCGTCGATGGTCACGCCCTCGAGCCGCACCGCGCGCCCGAAATCGACGCCGAGGCGCAGGGTGGGCTCGGCGGGCGGCTGCTTGGCGGCGAGGGCCGCGGGCCTGCGCGGCGCCGTGGGCGTGGACAGCGGGAGGGGGAGCGTGATGCGCGGTTCGCAGGCGATCAGGGCCGATGACGCCGCGACGGCGAGCAGCCCCCCGACGACGCGACGACGACCCGCATGACGCTCGGTCCGATGTCCGACCATGCACGCTCCTCGCGTGACTCGCGCCTCGCCCGAACGAATCGGGGAACGGGCGCTGTGGGCTCGCGACCACCGCGTACAGGTTTCAATCCTCACCTGGTCAAGGAGCCGAGTGCGACAGGTGCGCTGCCTAGGATATCAACGGACGGGGGTGCTCGCGGGCCGCGCTAACGGTAACAAACCAGTCACGAACGGGCAAGGGTGACCGGAAACGCGGCGCGTGGTGCGCCGGGCGGGGTCAATCGGAGTGCGGGTGCGTTCGGCATGGGAGGCAGGGCGGGGCCGACGCTGGCATCGGCCACCGGCAGATGGCACCGGCTACACTTGGCCGTGGCCAGGACAAAGCTCGACAAGACGAACGCCATGCGCCTGCTCGACCAGCGCCGGATCGCGTACGAGGCGCTGACCTATGACCCGGCCATCCACTCGGCCGTGGGCGTGGCCGATGTGCTCGGCGTGCCGCCGGAGCGGGTGTACAAGACGCTGGTGGTGCTCCAGGAATCGCCCGGTCAGCGGCCGTTGCTGGTGATGGTGCCCGGCCCCGACGAGCTCGACCCGCGCCTACTTGCGCGCTCGATCGGCGCGAAGGCGGTCCGGATGGCGCCCCAGAAGGAGGCCGAGCGGCTGACGGGGCTGTTGGTGGGCGGGATCGGCGCGCTGGCGCTGGTCGGCAAGCCGTTCGAGCCGTGCATCGACCGCGCGGCGCTCGTTCACGACTGGATCCTGGTCAACGGCGGCCGGCGCGGCATCAACCTCAAGCTCGCCGTCTCGGACGTGGTGGCGCTGACGAACGCCCGCGTGGTGGACGCCGTCCGCCATGCGTGCCCGTCGCCCGGCGAGTCGATGGGCTGACCGATGTACCTCTGGCCCATGGAGCTGCGAGGGTACGAGCCGTACCCGACGGAATCGTGCATTGCCGAAATCTCTCCTCGTGGCTCGGCGTTCTCGCTCCTCATGCTGGGCTACGGCGGGCACCCGACGCACCTGACGTTGATCGACGCGCACCTCCGCGGCGAGGTGCGCGTCGGGCGTTGGCTCGACCACGTCGGTGACCTGGCATACGGGGTGGCAGCAGGTGTGCTCGCTCCGCTTGTCGTGGGTTATGCGGATCGGCGCGCTACTATGACGTTGCGCGATTGGACGCACCTCCCGCCGCAGGAACCGCTCATGCCGAATTACAGCAGCGGCGTGGCCGCCGTGTGGTCCGGGGGTGAGCGACCGATTTGGATCAGGTGTGGCGAGCGCGATCCCGCGTTCATATTTCTGCGAGAGTGGACGTCCCCGACCTTCATCGGAAATGCGCGACCTCCCTGGAGGGATGTGGTCGTTTCGTTGCCCATTGGTTCGTTCAGGCAGCGGTGGGATGACGCGCCACCCGTACGGTCCATCTCCGTCGTGCTCTCACCCGAGCGAGAGCCGGAGAGCTTGCCGTGTACGAGCGAGCTGCTCGCCGCCCTGCGCCGGCTGGCGTACGCTCGCTCGGCGCAAGTCCAGCTACTCTATGCGGAGGCGCTGGACGGCTTTCTCGGTGTACTCGAACCGTACATGCGCGAGCGACGGCGTGGGTGGCTGCAGCTTCGCCCGGTCCTGGAAGACGCGCTGCACGAAGCGCGTTGGAGCTTCCGTTTCCTTGATCCACCGATACCCACTGGCGTGCGTGGCGCCGTCGATGACCTACCGGCACGCGTGTTAGAGCTACGACGCGCGTTGTCGCAGTACGCGGATGAGGGCGCGCGAGATCACATTGCCGCGCCGCTCACACGTCTGGGCGATGTCGCACCTGCAACCCTGGTGTCCGTCATCGAGCACGAGTCGCGTGCAGCGGAATGTCTCGGCGTCATGCAGCACAAGGGGTTGTCAATCGACGTGGCGCTGGTGACGGAGTCGGATGGGGGCGCGATGCTGTCGCTGCTGCCGCCGGTCGAGGAGGAGCCGACGCCGGAGCTGGTGGGGCGGATGGAGGCAGCGGCGCGGGAGGTGCTGGCACTCCTGATGGGCGTGCCGTTTGCCGAGGAGCGCAAGGAGGAGATCGCGCACCGGCTGGTCGGGCCGGAGCGCACGACGACGCTGCTGGTGGGCTGGTCGCTGGTGCTGCCGCGCAATCGGCGCGTGTTCGCGGCGTGGCTCGGGTCAGACGGGCGGGTGATGATCCGGCTGTTCCCGCCCGAGGGCCGTCCGGCCAGGGGACGCGCGTAGGATACGGCGTGCGAGCCGATGGGCTGGTTCTTGGTGGCCTGACGATGCCTGACGCCGTGCCGCCATCAGTCGATGGACGGCGACCCAAGTCTTACCTGACGGGCAAGCTCGGGCGAGTCCGTAGATCCTTCGCAGGCTCAGGATGACAGGTGGGTTGACGGCGCTACCGTCGCATGCTCACCCGTCACGAACAGGGCGGCTTGTCGGCCGGCTACCTGGCGCGAGCGGCGCTGGTTTTCGCGCCGGCGATGCGGTAGCGCGCGAAGTAGCGGAACAGCTCGTCTTCGGAGCGGAAGCAGCGGGTGCAGTAGCGGGTGAAGAACGGCGACGGCTCGTTCTCGGGGAGCCAGACGCCGTAGACGCGCTTGCCCATCTGGAGGGCGTAGTTCATCTCGCTGATGACGCCCGGCGATGGCACCAGCGCGTCGTAGAACACCACGACCATGTCGGCCTGGGCAATCAGCTTGTAGTCGCGGAAGACGATCTGGTCGCCGATGTGCTGGAGCTCGCGCTCGGTGAACGGCGAGGGAATCGCAGCGCGGGCGAGGTTGGCGGACACGGCGTCGGCGGCGTCGAGGCCGCCCGACGCACCCGGTCCGTCGGAGGCACCCGGTCCGTCGGTGCCGTCGAGGCCGCCGGAGGCATCAAGGGTGCCGGACATGCCGAGGTCGCCTGCCCCACTTGGACCGCTTGATTCGTCGAGGAATATCGGCGCGCCGGCGCCCTTGGACCGGTCGTGGGCAATGGTGCGCGCCGGTGACGGTCCGGTCCGGCTCGTCGCCTGGGCCAACGCCGCCGCGAGCTCCCTGGAGTCATCCGACATGCTGGCTGTTGCGTCCATCGCAGTGGTGGCGGGGCGCTCGGCGGCGGGGGCGGCGCCGTTCGCGCGGCCGGTGGCGGGGCGCTGCTCGACGGCGAAGTCGTTGACGTCGGCGGGGTCGAAGATCAGCAGGAGTCGTTCGAGGCGCTGCTTGAAGCGCGCCAGCGTGCGCTCGCCGCCCTCGATTGCGTGCTGCATCGGGTAGCTGAGATAGGCGGTCTTGAGCTTCGGCTCGAACATGAGCCGGGCGAGCATCTCGGGGGTCATCGTGCGCGGCCAGAGGAGCTGGGGCTTGTGGTGGATGCGCGCCATCTCCTCGGTGGCCCACTGCTCCTCCTCGCGCCAGACGAGCAACTCCTGGACGGTGGCCTCCTCCCAACGGGGGAAGCGCCGGAGGCGGTCGCGGACGGTCAGCACACCGGACGTGACGGTAACGTAGAGGTCGGGGCGCAGGCGGCGGAGGTAGTACGGGTCGAAGCCCGAGACGAGGGTGTTCTTCCAGCGGAAGACGGCGTGGGTGTTGATGATCCAGTCCCAGTCGCGCCCCCCAGCCTCGACGAGGCCGGTGATCTTCTCCAGGGCTGCCGCGCGCAGCAGCACGAGCGCGCGCGGGAACATGTCGAGGATCGTCTCCTCGTCGACCGGCTCGCCGACGTCCTGGGCGATCTGGAACATGACGTCGCGGACGTCGAAGATGCGCAGCTCGCGGTCGCGGGCGCGGCGGGCGACGGCGTCTAGGAAGGTCATGCGCTCGGTGCCGCTGGTGCCCGTGCAGATCACGCGCATCGGAGGCCCTCACCCCCCGGCCCCCTCTCCCTGACGCGGGAGAGGGGGAGACGGGGCGGGGGATTGCGTGAGGACGCGGACACGTCCCACATCCGGCATCGCCATGTCGGCCGCGTTCGACTGCGTGCGGCGTTCGCCATGCGTCAGTCCAGGAGCCGCTTGAGGACCTCGGTGACGACGGCCGGGTTCGCTCGGCCGCGCGTCGCCTTCATGACCTCGCCGACGAGCCGGCCGAGCGCCGAGGTCTTGCCGCCGCGATAGTCGGCGACCGGGCGCTCGTTGGCGGCGATGACTTGGGCCGCGACCGCATCCAGCTCGGTGGTGTCGCTGAGCTGCGTGAGGCCGAGCCGCTCGACGATGGCCGAGGGTGCGTCGCCGGTGCGGTACAGCTCCTCGAAGACCTGCTTGCCGGCCGTGCCGTTGATGGTGCCCGCATCGACGAGCCGTATCAGCTCGGCGAGGTGCTCGGGCTTTGGCAGCGCGGTCGGCGCATCCTCGTCCGCCCCGTCCTTGTCGGCGCCGCTCTCCTTCTGGAGGCGGAACAGCTCGTTTTGCACCCAGTTGCCGACCGTGCGGGCGTCCTTGGATAGCTCGACGGTCCGCTCGAAGAAGTCGGCCACGTCGCGCGAGGCGGCGAGCTGGGCGGCGAGATATGGCGTGACGCCGTACTGGCTCACGAAGCGGTCGCGGCGAGCGTCCGGCAGCTCGGGCAGGCGCCCCCGGATCTCGGTGACCCACTCGCGGGCGACGAAGACGGGCGGCAGGTCCGGCTCCGGGAAGTAGCGGTAGTCGTGCGCCTGCTCCTTGGACCGCTGCGAGACGGTAATGCCGCGATCGTCGATCCAGCCGCGCGTCTCCTGCACGACCCGCTCGCCGCGATCGAGCACCTCGGTCTGGCGCTTGATCTCGAACTCCAGGGCGCGGAAGACAGAGCGGAAGGAGTTCATGTTCTTCACTTCGGTCTTGGTGCCGAGCTCGGCCTGGCCGAAGGGGCGCAGCGAGATGTTGGCGTCGCAGCGGAAGGAGCCCTCGTCCATGTTGCCGGTCGAGACGCCGAGGGTGCGGACGATCGAGCGGAGCTTCTGGAGGTAGGCGCGGGCCTCGGCGGGCGTGTGCATGTCCGGGCGGCTGACGACCTCCATCAGCGGCACGCCGGAGCGGTTGACGTCGATCAGGCTGGCCGAGACGCCGGCGTCGTCGGTGACGTGGACGAGGCGGGCGGTGTCCTCTTCGAGGTGGACGCGCTCCATCTTGATCCGGCGGACCTCGCCGTCAACTTCCACGTCGATCCAGCCGTCCAGGCAGAAGGGGAGGTCGTACTGGGAGATCTGGTAGCCCTTGACGAGGTCCGGGTAGGGATAGTTCTTGCGGTCGAACTTGCTGGCCTCGGGGATGGTGCAGTTGAGCGCCAGGCCGGTCATGAGGGTGTGCTCGACGGCGAGTCGGTTGATGACGGGCAGGACGCCGGGCATGCCGAGGCAGACGGGGCAGACGTGGGTGTTCGGCGGCGCTCCAGCGTAATCTGACGAGCATTGGCAGAACATCTTGGAGGCAGTCAGGAGCTGGGAGTGGACCTCCAGCCCGATGACGACCTCGTACGTCGTGCCCGTGCCCGGTGGTGTCGTGCCCGGTGGGTTCGGCGCGCTGACCATGGCCCTCGCTCGTCGGCCGGCGGCATCGAGGCCGCGCGTGCCCTCCCTTCGAGTATAGCAATCCGCGAGGATCTCGCCCCCCAGGCCGGCATACGGCTTCCTGAGATTGGGCGACGTATTTGGAGCGGCATCTAGCCTCCTCTTGCCTCCAACTCACTCGTCGTCTCGGGGCCGGTAGCAAGGATGTCCGCACGGGTATAGCGCTGGCCAAGCGTCCACGCCCAGGGCTGGCCGTTGCGGTCGCGGTTCGTGTTCTTGATTGGCCCGCGCAGCTTCATGGTCCGGTCATCATTGAGCTCCGAAAGCAAGAATATCTGGTTTACGGAGTCGTCCTGTCGCACGCCATCGATAAGGAGGCGGTCGATCACATCGGCTACCGCGGCATCGACAGGATCAGCAGAGACACGTAGCTCGGCGACGGAATGCCGAGTCATAGTGACGTTATCTCGACGGTTGAGGATCTGGGGCACGTTGGGCTGGATCTCGCCGCCGGCGTAGAAGGCTATTCGCCGGATGCCCTCCTTGAACGAACGATTTGGCTGGCAGACGTACGCTGAGTACCGCTGATACTCTGGCCAAGCGACGCGCGCAGCCACGACCACGGTGTCTTCATACCCGATCAACCCATCCTGGATGAAAAGGGCCTGGAGCTCGCGTAACAGAAAGCGAGTCTGCTCGGGTACCAATTCAGTGGCATCCGAAAGCAGATCGTCGATGGACTGCGAGAGTGCGGTGAAGTTGAACCAGACGATGTCGGGCCGATCCAACTCGCCGATGAGCGACGGCTCCTCGGCATCGGGGGTGAGTACGAAAAGGCGCTCATTGCTTGCGGCCCCGATGAGGCTCTCGACGTGCCTCATGAGTTGGTCCCGTCGAAGCGACTGACGCACTGTCTTGACCTCAAATAGGTAGCGGCAGTTGGCCACTATGGCGGCATCGGGCACCGACTGTCCGCCCGTCGCGTACTGGTTCACGAAGGTCACGATGGTCAGCGAAGACTCGCCTGAGGCGGCGGCAAGGAGCCGCTCAACGTAGCCAACGCCGATGCGCTCGAAGACGGCCATGATGGAGGCCGTCACTCGGTTCTCGCCTTGGCGATAGGTCGAGAACAGTGGGGTCTTGGCCATGTCAAGTTCCTTGTCGCCCGCACGGCGCCGTTGGCTCCATGCGGGCGAAACCTACCGCTTAGCGGAGGGGGGAGACCTCGGTGGGGATGAGGATGGTGGACTTCATCTCGGCGAGGTTCGACGACCCGACCGGCACGAACGCCTGCCACGTGGGGTCTTGCAGCGCGGCGGCGCGGACCGACGCGCGGTGGTTCAGGTCGTCGTAGGCCCAGATGTGCATGGCGGTGTTCAGCGGTCCGACCTCGACGGTCCAGAGGCCGACGATCTTCGAGAACTTCTCGCGGGCCGGCAGCGCCTTCTTGAGCGCGCCGGACCAGCCGCCGATCTGGCCGGGGAACGCGCGGTAGGTGCGCAGCTCGTAGATGTGGCCGGCGCCCTCGACGGGCCGGAAGCCGATGTCGTCGTCGAGCGTGAGCAGCACGTTCTCTTGGGCCACCATCATCGGCCGGATGGTGGGCACGTATTCCTTCGACCAGCGCTCGTCCTTGCTCAGCGCCCCGCGCAGCGTCTCGCGCTCCTCGATGCTCGGGTAGCTCCAGAGGTGGACGTACTGGTTGAGCCCGCCGGTTTCCGTAGTCCAGCCGCCGACGAGCGTGCCGAAGCGGTCGCCGCGGATCTCGCGGCCGAGCTCCTTGTTCGCCTTGAGGTAGGCCGGCTGGGTGCCGGGCTTGAGGGTGTAGGTCCGCAGCTCGTAGATCATGGCGCTCCCTTTCACTTGCGTGACGCGCTGAGACGCTCGTGTACGTGGCTCATAAATTGGATCGTGTTGGTCTGTCCGGAGACGAGATCCTGAGGTAGGCGGAGCCTGCCGAAGGATGACACCCGAGTTGGCGACGCCTCCGTCAATCCGTATCCGATGTGGTCAGGTCCATTGGGTGAGGCCGAACTTCAGCTCCGTGCGCTGCTCGATCTTGGCGTCGTCGAGCTCCATGCCGAGGCCGGGCGCGTCGGTGAGCGTGACGACGCCGTTCTTCGGCTGGAGCGGCGTTGCCAGGAAGTACTGGTGGACCGTGTTCCACTTCACGAGGTATTCGAGGATCGGGCACAGGCTGGCCGGCTGCGAGGCGATCAGGTGGGCCGTCGCGGGCGTCGAGTGGCCGTGCGGGACGACCGGCAAATCGTACGTCGAGGCGATGGCGCAGATTTTGAGCGTCTCGGTGATGCCGCCGCACCAGTAGATGTCGGGCTGGAGCACATCCACGGCCTCGGCGTCCATGAGCTGCTTGAGGCCCCAGCGGGTGTACTCGTGCTCGCCGCCGGAGATCGGCACGGTGGTGCGGCGGCGGATCTCGGCGTACGACTCGATCTTGTCGGGCTGGACGGGCTCTTCGAGCCAGCGCGGCTCATACTCCTCGATAAGGTTGGCCATCGCCACGGTGTACGGCACGTCCCAGCTCATCCAGCAGTCGAGCATCAGATCGACGTCGTCGCCGACCGCGTCGCGGAGCGCCTCGACGAGCGCGACGTTCTTCCGCATGCCCGCCTTGCCGTCGGCCGGCCCCTCGCGGAAGAACCACTTGGTCGCCTTGTAGCCCTGCGCGACCAGCTCCTTGGCCCGTGCCGCCGCCCGCTCCGGCTCGACCGAGAAGCCGAGCGCGCTGGCGTAGGCGGGGATCTCGGTGCGGGTCGGCCCGCCGAGCAGGCGGTAGACCGGGGCGTTGGCCCACTTGCCCTTGAGGTCCCAGATGGCGCAATCGACGGCGCTGATCGCCATCATCGTCGGGCCTTTGCGGCCGTGGACGGACGCGCGGTACATCTTGTCCCAGAGCAGCTCGTGGGCGATCGGATCGGCCCCGACGAGCAGCGCCTTGAGCTGGGTGGCGATGATGAACGCGTACTCCAACGTGATCGGCCCGCCGATGCCGGTCACGCCTTCGTCGGTGTGGATCTCGACGAAAATCGACTCCATCAGGTAGCGGCCGTCGCCGAGCTTCTCGAGCCAGGACGGCCCCTCGGCCTTGTGCTCGGGGTAGACGTCGATCGGGCGGATCAGCCGCTCTTCCCAGAACTCGCCCGGAAACTCCATCGTCCCCCGCAGGTGGACCAGCTTGACGTCGGTGATCTTCATCGCGCCACTCCCGGTCGCTCGTGCCTCAGCCCGGACGCTGTTGTCTGATCGTGTGCCATCGGGACGGTAGCGCGCGCCGCCCCGCATGGCAAGGAGCGCGGCCGGGTCGAGATCACGCTCGGCGCTGAGAAGGCGAGCGTCTTGCCGCTCTACGGCGCCGCGATCTCCTGCCACGGCCGCGCATCGACGAACAGCCCGAGATGCCCGAGGTTGGCCGTCGCGACGATGACCGTGTCTCCCATGCTCTCGGCCAGGAGTTGAGCCTGCGCCGCCAAGATTGCGTCTCCATCCAACGCTGCCGGATCGGCAGTTGGGCGCCCACGCTGGCGTGCCTGCGCCCACAACTCCGCAGCCCGATGGAGTGTGGCCGTCGTGATCACGATCAAGGTCAGCGATTCGATGAGACCGTCCAGATTTGCCAGGCTGTTGTACTGGCGTCTCCGCAACGCCTCACGTCGCGTCTCGTAGTCGGCGATCTCGGGAACGTGGACCTTCACGCCGCTCTCGAGGATGCGATCTAGCCACTGGTTGCACGCCAGTGCTGGCCCCCGCGTTGCATACGGGTGCGTAACCAGCCCCGGCGGCCCCGAGTCGAGCAAGACAATCATGCCTTGAAGCTCACCTCACGAAATCGGACCGGATCGCGTTCGAGACCTTCAAGGAGGGCGTCCCCCGCTTCGCGCTGCTCCCTTGCCTCTTCCTCGCTGCACTCCCGCCAAGACCGCAAGAGGCTGATCGCACGTTGCGGATCGAAGTGACCTCGAATCAGATCGGTGCCACGCGACGGCGCCTGGACATCGTTTGCCGGCAATCGATGCGATAGGGCGTTCATGGCTGCATCACCGTTTCCTTCTTGCGCTCGTGCCACCCATACTCATCATCTTCCATGAGGCGCCTTACCTTCGCCTTCTCCTCGGCTATGTCGCGCGGCCCGACATCTCTGCGACGATGAAACTATAGCCGTGCTGTAGGGTATCCGTGGGAGGGGCCGATGCATGCGCCAATCGAGCTGCTGGACGTGGTCGCGCTCGCGCGGGACATGCCCGAGGCTGGGCTGCGCCGTGGCCAGGTGGGCACGGTCGTGGAAGTGTTGCCGCCTGATGCCTTCGAGGTTGAGTTTAGCGACGACGACGGGCGGGCGTATGCGAGCCTTGCGGTCCGGGCAGATCGGTTGATCGTCCTCCACTATGCGCCGGCTTCGGCGGCATAGCGCCGCAATGCCCACCGAAGCCTTCTGCTTCCCTAGCGACGCGAAAGGTGCGCCGGCGACCGAGGCAGTCCCGGAGGGACCGACTCGGGCGAGTCGGTAGATCCTTCGCTGCGCTCAGGATGACAAGATTATCGACGGGGCTTCCGTCGTCTTGTCGTTGAGATTCGGGCTACAGGCCGCGGAGGTTGGGGTCGAGGAGGTCGCGGAGGCCGTCGCCGAGCATGTTGGCGCCGAGCACCGCGAGCGAGATCGCGATGCCGGGGATCGTCGAGATCCACCAGGCGTTGCTGAGGTAGTCGCGGCCCTCGGCGAGCATGCTGCCCCAGGACGGCGTCGGTGGCTGGATGCCGAGCCCGAGGAACGACAGCCCTGACTCCAGCAGGATCATGGTCGCGAGCTGGACGGTGGCGACGACGATGATCGGCGCCCAGGTGTTCGGCAGGACGTGGCTCAGGATGATGCGGGCGTCGCCCGCGCCGAGCGCCCGCGCGGCCTGGACGTACTCCTGATTGCGGATGGTGAGCACGCTGGCGCGGACGGTGCGCGCGTAGATGACCCAGCCGGCCAGCGCCAACACGCCGACCAGCGCGCTCTCGCTGGTGCCGACGGCGGCGATCACGGCGATCGCGAGCATGATGACCGGGAACGACAGTTGGACGTCGACGACGCGCTGGATGACGTCGTCGATCCAGGAGCCGAAGTAGCCGGAGACGAGGCCGAGCGCGACGCCGACGACGGCCGACACGACGACGGCCTGCGCGGCGATCCAGAGCGACTTCTGGCCGCCGTAGAGCAGGCGGCTGAGGATGTCGCGGCCGAGGTTGTCGCTGCCGAACAGGAAGCTCGACTCGAAGCCGAAGATGAGCGGCGGGCGGACGCGGGTCGAGAAGCCGACCTTGAGGGGGTCGGCGGGCGCGAGCCAGGGCGCGAACACGGAGGCGAGCACGAGTATGAGAAGGAGGACGGCACCGAGGAGCATGGTCGGGTTGCGCCGCGCCTGGCGTCGGATGCGCGGCCACCAGCGGGTTCGGGCGTCGGACCGCGCGGGATGGGCGACGGCGGTCGTCGCGGCGGGCTGGGTCTTCACCGCCACCGGGCTATGCCTCGCCGCTGGGTACGCGACGCCGAGGACGAGATCCTTCGACAGGCTCCGCCTGCCTCAGGATGACACATCAGGTGACGGCGGTTCCCTTCGGCATCCGTGGTGTCGTGATGACACATCAGGTGACGGCGGTTCCCTTCGGCATCCGTGGTGTCGCGTTGGCACGCGGGTTGACGGCGGCGCCTTGCCGGTTCGTCCGTGAAGTCGCGTCGCCGTGCGATTACTTCGGCAATGCGACGGAGTTGCAGCGTCCGCGCCGCGATGAGGCTCATGAGTATTTGATCCGGGGGTCGAGGACGGTGTAGGTCATGTCGACGAGGAAGTTGATGGCGATGAAGATCGTCGCGGACAGGATCAGGACCGTCTGGACGACCGGAAAGTCGCGGCGGAAGATGCTATCGACGACGAGCTTGCCGATGCCCGGCCATGCAAAGACCGACTCGGTGATGACCGCCCCGCCGAGCAGCACGCCGATCTGCAAGCCGAGGATGGTGATGACGGGGATGGCGGCGTTCTTGACGCCGTGGCCGACCACGACGGTGAGGTCGCGGAGGCCCTTGCTGTGGGCGGTGCGGATGTACTCCTTGCCGAGCACCTCGAGCATGCTCGACCGCGTGAGCCGGGCGACGAGCGCCGTGGGGAACGCGGCGAGCGTGACGGCGGGCAGCACGAGGTAGGCCGGCCCCTTGTAGTCGGAGGTCGGGAGCCAGCCGAGCGCGACGCCGAACAGGAGGATCAGCATGATCCCCAGCCAGAAGTTCGGGAGCGACTGCCCGAGCGCCGCGAGCCCCATGCCGCCGTAGTCGAGGACGGTGCCACGCCGAGCGGCGGCCAGGATGCCGGCCGGCACGCCGAGCAGGACGGTCAGCGCGAAGGCGGCCAGGCTCAGGTGGACGGTCGGGGCGACGCGCTCGGCGACGACGACGGAGGCGGCGGCGCGATACTGGAAGGACTCGCCGAAGTCGCCGCGCAGGACGCTGCGCAGGAACAGCCCGTACTGGACGTAGAGCGGCTCGCGGAGGCCGAGCTGGGTGCTCATGGCGTCAACCGCGGACTCGGGGGCGCCGTCCGGCAGCATCATGCGGGCCGGGTCGCCAGGCAGGACGCGTAGGATGCCGAACACGACGAGCGACACCCCGAAGAGGGTGACAATCGAGTGGATGAGGCGGCGGAGGATGTACTGGATCATGGTGTGTCACCCCCACCC
>Ga0136611_10001196_pt1 | contig 17962 bp, 15 predicted proteins | sample AntDrymUQ2232306_2_FD_106645 | JGI IMG/M metagenome (GOLD analysis project Ga0136611, IMG submission 106645) | Polar desert sand microbial communities from Dry Valleys, Antarctica - metaG UQ223 (23.06) | ecosystem: Environmental > Terrestrial > Soil > Desert | place: Antarctica: Dry Valley...
CGAGCCCTCCCGCAGGAACGCCGGGTCGAGCCCGCGGACGATGGCGACCGGCACCGAACGGGCCTTGCCCATCACCAGCTCGGCGGCGGCGGCGACCTCATCGGCGATGCACACCTCGGTGACCTGGAGCGCACGGCCGAGGGCGTCGGAGGTGCCCCGAAGGTCGACCACGCCGGCCAGCCCGGCGATGCCGATGGCGACGTCGGTGGCCCCTCGCCTCCAGGCCCGGCCGAAGGTGTCGCTCACCACGACGGCGACCTCGATGCCGACCCGGGCCCGCAGTCCGTCGCGGATGCGGCGGGCCGACCGGTCGGGGTCGACCGGCAGGAGGGCGGCCCAGCCCCGCTCGACGTTCGACAGGTCCACCCCCGAGTTGGCGCACACGAAGCCGTGACGGGTCTCGGTCATGGTCAGGTCGCCCCGGCGGCGCAGCACACGCACCGCCTCGGCCTCGACCAGCGGCTGGTGGCCCCTCGGGTCGTCAGGATCGACGGCCACCAGGCGGCCCTCGGCCTTGCTCACCACCTTCTGGGTGACCACGACCACGTCGCCGGCCCGAAGCCGGTCCCCAGCGGCTGCGGTGATGAGCTCGGCCAGCACGTCGCCGGGGCGCACCTCGCCGATCCCCTCGACCCCCTCGATGCTCAGCACCGGCACACGGCCTCGGCCAGGGCCCGGCTGGCCGCCAGGTCACCCATGACAGTGGGGGCCACCACACAGGCCATCCCCTCGGCCTCGACGGCCTCCGCCAGGTCGGCGTCGGCCCGGTCGACCACCAGGGTCGCGGCTACCTCGCGATAGATCCGGGCCACGCCCGCCACCGACACCTCGTGACCGAGGTCGGCCAGGAGGGTGGCCGCCGGTCCCCGCAGGGCGGCGCCGGCCACGATGGGCGACACCGCCACCACCTCGGCCCGGCGCCGGACGAGGGCGGCCCGCACCTCGGACACGGCCAGCACCGGGCCGATGGACACGACCGGGTTCGACGGGCAGAGCACGATCCGCTCGGCCCCGTCCAGCGCTTCCAGCACGCCGAGGGCCGGGCGGGCCGCGTGGGCCCCCTCGAAGCGCACCGAGGCCACCCGCCCCTGGTGGTGGCGGCCCACGAACCACGACTGGAAGTCCAGCTCCTCGACGCCACCCGGGGCGGTGTCGTTGGCGATGGCCACGAAGGTCCGGAGGCGGTCGTCAGTGACCGGCAGCAGGCGGAAGGCCAGGCCGTGGGCGGCCGCCACCTCACCCGTGACGGTGGAGAGCGGGGCGCCCTCGGCCCGCCGCCCGGTGCGGTAGAGGTGGGTGGCCAGGTCGCGGTCGCCGAGGGCGAACCAGGTGGCGCCGGCCTGCGAGCCCGGCGGCCGTCCGGGGGCGAAGCGCTCGAGGGCGCCCATGGCCGCCCACGTCTCGTCCACCAGCCCCCAGCCCCGCCCGGCATCGGCGTGGCCGGACACCGTGTAGGTGATCGTGTCGAGGTCGGGGGAGATGGCCAGCCCGTGGAGGTCGCAGTCGTCGCCGACGTTGGCCACCGCGACCAGCCCCCCGGGGGCCACCACGTCCTGGAGGCCCAGCAGGAGGCGGGCGGCGCCGACGCCCCCGCACAGGGCGGTGACCGTCGCCGCGCAGCGGCTCACCGCTGCAAACGCGAGACGAGATTCAGGTCGGAGGCGACCATCTGCTCGACCAGGTCCTCGAGCGGGGTGGCCGGCTTCCACCCCAGGACGTCCCGCGCCTTCGACGGGTCGCCGATCAGCAGGTCGACCTCGGCCGGGCGCATGAAGCGCTGGTCCTGGACGACGTGGTCGCGCCAGTCGAGATCGGCGGCGGCGAAAGCCAGCTCGCAGAAGCGCTGGACGCTATTGGTGACCCCGGTGGCCACCACGTAGTCGTCGGGCTCGTCCTGCTGCAGCATCCGCCACATGACGTCGACGTAGTCGCCGGCGAAGCCCCAGTCGCGCTCAGGGTGCAGGTCGCCGAGGACCAGCTTGTCCTGCAGGCCGTGCTTGATGAGGGCCACACCGTTGGTGATCTTGCGGGTGACGAACTCCAGGCCCCGGCGGGGGGACTCGTGGTTGAACAGGATGCCGCTGGAGGCGTGCATCCCGTAGGACTCGCGGTAGTTCACCGTGATCCAGTGCCCGTAGACCTTGGCCACGCCGTAGGGGCTGCGGGGGTGGAAGGGGGTGGTCTCGTTCTGGGGGACCTCGACGACCTTGCCGAACATCTCGGAGGACGACGCCTGGTAGAAGCGGGCCTCGGGGGCGGCCAGGCGGACGGCGTCGAGGAGGCGGGTGACGCCGAGGGCGGTGGCCTCGCCGGTGAGCAGCGCCTGGCCCCACGAGGCGGCCACGAACGACTGCGCCGCCAGGTTGTAGACCTCGGTCGGCCGGTGCTCCTTCAGCAGGTTGGCCATCGACGCCTCGTCGAGCAGGTCGCCGTACACCAGGGAGACCCGGTCGAGCATATGGTTGATCCGCTCCAGGTTGGGCGAGCTGGTGCGGCGGATCATGCCGACCACCTCGTAGCCCTTCTCCAGCAGCAGCTCGGCGAGGTACGACCCGTCCTGACCGGTGATGCCGGTGATGAAGGCGCGTCGAGCGGTCACGGTGGCGTGAGGCTAGTTCCGGGCCCGCGTCGCCTCGTGGCCGATGGCTGACGCCGCTTACCCGGAGTAGAAGTACCCGTAGCACAGGCCGTTGGTGCCCCGGCCGTAGACGTCGAGCTGCTGGCAGCCGGTGGAGCCCGCGCTCGGGTTCGAGGTGAAGACGTCGTTCGGGCTGCCCAGCCTCCGCCAACCGCTCCAGTAGCCCTGGAAGTAGTTGGCCCACATCAAGCCGTTGTCCGAACCCCGGGCGAAGACGGCGACCTGGTCCCGGCCCCACGAGGCGGCACCGGGGGACGAGGCGAGAACGCCGCTCTCGGTCCCGGGCGGCTGGCCCCAGCCCGACCACCCGTTGGCGTAGAACTTCTGGTGGAGGCGGCCGTCCTTGCCCGTCACGAAGAGGTCGATCCGCCCGACGCCCCAGGATGCTGCCACCGGATCGCCGTTCAGCCCGACCGCCGGTGCCCCGAGCGACTCCCAGGCCCCGCTCCAGCCGTTGGCGTAGAAGCGGTGGTAGATCCTGCTGTCGGTCCCGACCACGAAGACGTCGAGCCGGTTCGGGGCCCAAGAGACCACGGACGGTTGCGATGCGAGCGTCCCGCTGGGGCCGACCGGCTGGAACCAGCCCGACCAGGTCGCTCCACCCGTGGTCGAGAATTTTTGCCAGAGCTTGTTGTCCCCGCCCCGAGCGAAGACGTCGAGGCGGCCCGGCGCCCATGACAACGCCGCCGGGCCCCCGAGGAGGCCGCCCGGCGGGGCCCCGAGCGGCGTCCAGCTGCCCCAGGCCCCGCCCTGGCTCGTCGTCCACCAGACCTGGGCGTCGAAACCGAGCACGAACACGTCCCGCCGGCTGAAGCCCCGAACCTGGGCGACCGAGGGGGCCGACGCCAGCGCTCCGTCGGTGCGGATCAGCGTGGCACCGCCCTGCCAGGACCCCTGCTGCAGGCAGGGAGCGCTGTGCTGGGCGGTGGCCTGGTCGGTGAAGGCCGGTGACGAGGCGCAGGCCAGGGAGGGGATCTGCCACGGCGGCGTGCAGGTGACCACCCGGCACAGCACGTTCCCCCCGCAACCGATCTGCTGGTTGCACTGTCCGTAGCGGAAGCGGTTCACGCAGACCCGACGCCGGTCGCAGGAAGGGCCCTGACTGCACCCGTGCGGGCAGTTCTGGCACGAGTCCGGGCAGATCGCCGTCCCGGGGGCACAGCCGCAGCCGGTGCACTGCGACTGGCAGTCGATGATGTAGCGGGACCCGCCACAGCACCAGCTCGAGCCGTCGGCCCGCCACCACCCTCCAGGGAACGAGCCCGGGGGGCACTGGTTCTGCCCGTTGTTGATGGTGCAGCAGAAGACGGTGAACCCGCTGGCACAGTCGCTGGCCGGCCCGCAGACGCTGTTGATGGTCGCGGCGTAGGCCGAGATCGGCTTGAAGAGGAAGCGGCCGGGGGCCACGGCCAGTGCTGATCCCACCAGTGCCGTCCGCGAGAGGAACCTTCGGCGGGTCACGCCAGTGCCGGCCAGACGCGCCGCACTTCGTGACACCAGCGCCTCGGAGAGGGAGTGCCTGGTCATGGGGCTCCTGGGGGCAGGATGGTGATGCCGGAGAGAAGCTGGTCGACCGTCGGCACCAGTCTCGCCCGGTTGGCGTGCCGGCCGAGGACGACGTAGAGGCAGAACGCTCGGTCCGCCTCGATGAAGAACAGCTGCAGCCCAGCCTGTCCGGGCAATGGGCGTTGCAGCTGGTTGGGATGAAACGACTCGGGGTCCAGGCGACGGGGAAGGCCCCGGCCGGAGAACAACGCGGTGCCGACGCTCTCCGCTCCGAACTCGACGAGCGAGACGAAGGTGTTGTTCGTCGACATCCTCTCGACGACGCCGCTTCCGTACTCGCTCCGACGTTCGGGGAGGCCGAAGTTGGCTCCGTGCACAAGCGGTCGCGTCGCCCCGATCTCGTCGAGGGACGTCGAGCCGATGCGCACGTCCCAGCCGGTAGGAACCTCGACGGCGAGGCCCCTGCTCCGGACGATCACGGGGTGCCCGCCAGGGCGAGAGCGGCCGCCGCACCAAGCGACAGCTCGAGGATGAGGGTCAGGGCCCGGACCCCTCCTCGCCAGGAGGCGAGGCGCTGATGGAAGAGGGTGAGGCTGCTGGGGGTGGCCACGGATGCTGTCAGCAGCACCGGAAGGGCCCGGGCCAGCCCAAAGCTCGATCCGATGAGCAGCGCCACCAGCATCGACGGGGACAGGAAGGCCAGCGCGACGACGACGTACACCGCCGCGCTGGACACCGTGGTCACGAGACCCAGGCCGAGCTGCACGCCGAAGCTGAGGCCGTACACCCACCCGCGGTAGCGGCCCAGCCAGTCCTCGTTCACCTGCCGGTGCAGGGTGGGCACCGGCCGCCCGGCCAGGCCCGAGTCGAGGGCCAGGGCGGCGACGCTGAGGACGGCGACGGCGAGGAGCGGTCCGCCGAGGCTCGTTCCGAACAGGTCGCGCCGCAGCCAGCCAGCCACCCCGGCGGCACCCCCGAGCGCAGTGCCTCCCAGGATGGAGCCGAGCAGGTAGAAAGCCACGGTCACTGACCATCGCATGTTGCGTCCCCGCTCACCGAGCGGGGTGATGCTGGCGAGCATCGACTCGCCTCAGGGTGACCAGGTCGAGCGGACGGCGGCCGCGACGGCCAAGGTGAAGCCGAGCGTGGCGATCAGGGCGTGGGTCAACCGCTCGACGCCTCGTCGGCCGCCAAGGCCCTCTCGGGGTAGAGGCTGGGGTGCCCGGGCCCGATGCCCGCGTCGAGCAGCTCGGCGTCGACCCGCTCGCGACGATCGGCCTCTCCCCGCCCCACCAACCTCTCGGCGTGCAGTGCGGCGTCGCCGGTGGCCTGGGCGATCAGGCTCTGCACCTGATCCCACCGGCTGGCCGTGCCCTCGCCCACCACCCGTCCGGCGGCGCCGTCCACCAGGATGAAGTACGGAGCCCCTGGGATCTCATAGCGCTCCCACGCCTCGGTCGACATGACCACGGGAACATCGGCCGGCGAAAGGCTGACGATGCTGGAGACGCTCTCGGCATCGGCGTCCTTGGTGACCACGAGCAGCCGGGTGTTGGGTGGCAGCTGCAGCTCGTCAAACCGGCCAACGGCCTGCCAGAAGTCCTTGCAGGTCAGGCAGCCGCTCGACAGGAACGCGAGCAGGGTGTTCTGTGGGGCGCCGACGACCCCGAAGGCGGCGGCCTCGCCGGCTGGTGTCTCCCCGACGATGTCGTGGGCGGCCGCCGAGCCCGTGGCCGCTGGTGACCGCTCGAGGCCGACGACCTGCGGCGACCGCTCGACCGGCGAACCGTCCGCGCCCACTCCCAGCTCGTGAAGTCGGCCCAGGATCTCTGCGTGGCTGCGGAGCAGGCCGGCGACCAGCAGCCCGAGCAAGGCCAGGACGAGACCTTCGACGATGATGAGCCCGACGATCACGTCGCTGTCCCGTGCCTAAGAGCGGCCAGGCGGGGAAGAGCGGTGAAGGCGAGCATGCTGAACCAGCATCCCAGGATCACCAGGGCGGCCATGGTGACGGTGCCCATCGGCTCGTCGCGGAGGGCGTGCAGCAGACCGGGCACCGGCCAGAGGGTAGCGAGCAGCGCGCACGTCGCACCGGCGACGGTGATCACGAGGTGCGTCGGAGTCGGTGGGGCGTCGTGGGCGCCGAGGCATCCGCACGGGGCGGCAGCATCGCCGTCACGCCGGAGGCGCACCGAGAGGAAGGCCACGAAACTCAAGTACAAGAGGCCGACGACGCCCGCGAGCGCCCGCCATCCCGTCGTCAGGGCCACTGCGCCCACCACAGCCTCCGCACCAGCCCCGAACCGGACAAGCACCGGTGGGAAGGAGAGGCCGAGGGCCCGAAGCGCATCCACCGTCGAGCGCGGAGAAACGACCTTCTGGGCGCCGGCAAGCACCAGCAGCGCAGCAGCGATCCAGAACGGCCCGGCAACGGTCACGCGCAACCTCCCCTCTCCGACGGGCATCCTAGAAGACGATTGCCACCGGTGCGCGAAGTGTGGTGCCGGCCGGGGCCGACTCACCATCGCTGGTCGGGGTGGTCGGGGTGGTCGGGCCGGGGAGGCAGTCCCCTGCGGTCACGGTCGGCGGCCAGGGGTCGGGGCGGGAGCGACCCGGGCCGGAGTCGGACCCGCAGCACGAGCCCGATCATCTCCAATCCGAGCAGGAAAGCCTTCGTCTTGTCGCCGGTCACCGACGAGGTTCCCACTCGAGCTCGGTAGCGCACCGGGACCTGGACGAAGGGGTGGCGGAGGGCCACAGATCGGAGCAGCAACTCGAGCCCGAAGCTGGACCCGCTGAGCGAGAAGCGCGGCAGCATCTCCTCCACGGCGCGGCGTCGCATCACCCGGAAGGTGCAGCCGACGTCGGACAGGTAGTTCGTTCCGAAGATCACCTCGATCAGCTTGGCCACGAACCAGTTCCCCCAACGCAGGAAGCGGCCCATGTTGGCGCCGTCCCAGATGAAGGTCTGCACTGTGCGCGACCCAAACACCACGTCGGCGTCGGTCGCGAAGGGAAGCAGCTTCAGCAGGTCGGACGGGTCGAAGGTGCTGTCCGGCTCGCACAGCACGATCAGGTCGCCCCTCGCCTCGGCCAGGCCGCGTCGGATGGCGGCTCCATAGCCCTGCACCGGTTCGAACACCTCCCGCGCCGTGGTGCGGGCCACCGCTTCACTCGTCCCTGCCGCCGCGTTGTTGTTGACCACGATGATCTCGTCGACCGGCTCGAGCACCTCGAAGGCCTCGACCACGGCTTGGATGCTGCCCACCTCGTTGTAGGTGGGCAGCACCACTGAGACCTGCTCACCCCGCCACACCTTCGCTCCGCCCTTCAGCCGGCCCTGGCGAAGACGAGCAGCTGCTTGCCGAGCAGTCGCCACGCCGGCCGCAGCTGGAGGTAGGCCCGTGTGAGTGCCGCTGACGGTGGCAGGACGCCCCGAAAGGAGAAGGGGAGGAAGCGCGGGATGATCGTCGAGACCTCGAAGCCAGCCGCGTGGAGGTGCTCGGCGACCGACACGTGGCTCAGCGCCACGATGTGGTCGGCGCAGTCGAAGTACTCAGCGGCGCAGTAGCGGAAGTTGGGCCCTAGGACGGCGATCGTGCCCCCCTCGACCATGGACCGGCGGAGGCGGCGAAGGAGCAGCGCCACGTGCGACGGGGAGGCCAGGTGTTCGAGGAAGTGGCTGACGAACACGCCGTCGAAGTGGTCCTCCGGCAGGCCGACCTCCAGCGCGTCGCCGACTGTGAGCGAGATCGCCTTCGTCCTGGCGAAGCCGCTGTCGACGGCGTCGATGGCGAACCGCTCATCGGCTTCGATCGAGTTGAGGAACTCGAAGCGGCCGGCTGCCGGGTCGAGGATCCGGCGGGGGGATCCCATCCGCTGGTGGATCCAGGGGCCGATGACGTCCCACACGCGCTGGCGGGCTTCCTGGTCGATCCCCTGGAAGCGATACTCGTACAGGCGGCGGTGGTCCAGCGCGCGTTCGATCTCGAGACTGCTCGGCACGCAGGAGACGATAGGTGCGGCGCTCCCGGGGGCCGACCCGGCCAAGGTCACGGCAGTTGCGCCCTTGAGGTGTCAAGGCAACCGCCCTCCTCCGCGGGGGCGCCAAGGACGGTCGCCGCCCGGCACAGCTCGACGGGCACCACGAGGGGGTCGATCAGCTGGACGACGAGGCGACGCAGGTCCCCCGGGGCCAGCGCCGCCGGTTCGGCCGTGCTCATGACCTCGACGGTCGACTGGCCGGCAGGGACCCGGAGCAGGCGGCGCACGATCACCCCGTCGCCCGCCTCGACCCCCTGTGCGGGCGTGATCGTCTCGTCGGTGCCGTCCGGCAGCCGGATCGTGGTCAACCCGGTCCCGGGTCTCGCGGTCCTCACCGTCATGCTGAGGATCACCTGGCGCGGCTCCGGGCCGGGGTTGTGGACGTCGATCACGCCACGCTCGCCCAGCCACCGCCAGCGCTCGCCCGCCTGCGACTCCTGGGGGTAGAACTCCTTGCTCCACGTCAGTCGGACCGGGCGGAGCGTCGCCTCGGCCAGGCGGGGCATCGGTGTCCCGTTCTCGCCGAGCCGGGATCGGAGGGGGCGGAGGTCCCAGAAGGCCATCCTCAGGTTGGCGCCCACCTCGGCGGGCGGGCCGACGATCGGTGACAGCTCCGCCTCCAGCGCCGTCCCCCCGTCTCCGTAGCCGAACCGGTCGACCACCAGTCCGCTGAACCCGCCAGCGACGGAACCGGCCAGCAGGCTGCGTAGCGGGATGTCGGCGACATCGGCGTGCCAGTCCGTCGGACGCCCCTTCATGGCTGCGAAGCTCCAGCGCAGGCGGGTCGAGTGGAGGTAGGGCCGGAGCTCGTCGTAGACACCCAGCTTGTTGGTGGCGGGCACCTCCGGGTAAGCGACGTAGGGCAGCTGGAGGATCGCGCTTCCCCCGGGCATGCGAGCCTCGATGCTGGCCACGAAGTCGGCGTCGACCTGGTACTCACGCTCGATGGCCAGATGATCCGGGGTGAGCCGGGAGCTGGTCTGGTCGAGGGCGACGAGCACGAGTACCGCAGACAGGAGCGCGACGAAGATCGGTCGGCTCCGGGCCCTCGGCCATCGGGCGCTCAGCCGGTTCAGGAGACCCAACGCGCCGATCAAGGCGAAGAAGGCGATGAAGACCGACACCCGGCCCCAGGCCCGCAGCTGCGGGGTGAGGGTGTAGCTCACCAGCGCCGAGACGCCACCCGTGGTGGCCCAGAGCAGGGCGACCACCACGCAGAAGGCGGCGTTGCGTTCCTCGTTGGTCCCGACCGCACGCCGGCCCGGCCCCGCGACCCTGGTCACGGCCACGACCAGGAGCCACGCCAGCCCGATGCTGGCCAGCAAGCCGATGGAGGTGGAGGGCTCGCCCAGCGCGTTGGACGTGGCCCGGTAGCGGTCGGTGAGGTCGGTGAAGGCGCCGACCCGGTGGCCGGGCACGGGCAGGACCATCTGGATGAGCCTGAGCCCGTAGTACTCGGTCTCCGCCGGGTCTCTCATGGCGACGAGCGGGTTCGATCCGTGGCCGAACCGGTAGAGGATCGTGGGCAGCTGGTTGAGGGCGACAAAGGTGCCGATGGCGCCGACCGCAGCCAGGCCCTCGACCGACCTCCGCCAGCTGCGGGTGATGCAGCCCCTCGTCACCACTGCGGCGACGAGGAGAATCGAGGTGAACACTGCGTAGTACAACGAGGCCGACGCGATGGCGGCGGCGAGCAGCAGGAGGGCGGCCGTCCTTCCGCTGGCCCACCCTCGCAGCCCGGCCACGCCTGGACGGCGTCGCAGGAGCGGCTCGTCGGCCAGCACAGTGAGCACCAGAGCACAGCCGATGGGCACCATGTAGGCACTCAGGAAAAACAGGTAGTCCATGCCCTTCATGAAGTGGAGGGGGAGCACGCCGAAGGCGGCGGCGCCGAGGATGGCCAACTGGCGCGGCGTCCGCCGGAACCTGAGCGCGCCGAACGCGCCGATGGCGTTCAGCGGGAAGCAGAGGAGGAAGAACGCGTTGCTCACCACGAAGGGCCGGTCGGTGAACAGCGAGAGACCCTTCACGATCAGCAGCTGCAGGCTGTCGTTGCTGACGGCGGGGAAGTCGTAGCTGTCGAGGCCGAACGGCGCACCGAGGTCCGGGTTGCTCAGATACCAGCCGTGATCGACCGTGGCCTTCACGACGCCGTTGTAGTAAAGGGCGTCGCTCGAGTACGAGAGCGGCACGGACGGGTGCCACGACCACAAATGGAGGGCGACGGCCGCGACGGTAAGGCTGAGGACGGCGGCAAGCGCGGCGCCGGCCAGGTCTCGCCGAAGCTGTCCGGAGTCGTAGGCGTTGGCCAGTCCGCCGGCCGCTCGTGAGGTCCGTTGCGTCGGGGTGACCGGTCCGGCCGTCACCCGGCCACGAGCCGGGCCAGCGCCGTCCAGAGGCGGTCGTCGGGCACGGGATGGAGCCTAAAGCTAACCCGAAAGGCAGGTGCTGCCTGCCGAGGTGGCTCGGGCTAGCGTCTCCCGCCCGTGACCGAGCCTCATCCGACGGTGGACCTGGTGCAGCTGGTCGAGGACCTGAAGCGCTCCGTGGAGGCCCGGCGTCGCGCCGGGCTGTACCCGCAGGGACTCGAGGACCAGCTGGACGAGCACGCGCGACAGTTCGCCGGCCACCGGGTGGCGCAGCGGGACCCGATACCCCATCTGCGGGCGGCGATCGAAGAGGTCGCCCAGAAGCGAGACATCCATCGGAAGGTGATCGCGCCCACGTCCTCGGTCCCCCTGGGCTCGCTGGTCCACCGGACCGCCGAGAGGCTGCAGCGCCGGCACCTCGAGGATCTGGCCACCCAGATGGAGGCCTTCGCAGCGACCGTCACCGGAGCCCTCCGGCTAGCGCTCGAGGTGCTCGAGCGGCCTCAGCAGGACAGCCAGATGCTCCTCGAGCAGCTTGATGCGGTCCTCGAGCGGATCCGGGCCCTTGAGGCCGGAGCGCCCCTCGGAGGACCTCTCGGTTCCATGATCGAGCGCGTCGAGCGGCTCGAGGCGGCGGAACGGCAACGACACTTCGACCCCTTCTTCTCCAACGAGCGGTTCGAGGCAGCCTTTCGGGGATCACAGGAGGCTCTGCGGGTCGGCTACGCCGATCTCGCCGACCGTCTCACCGATCATCCTCCGGTGATCGAGATCGGGTGCGGCCAGGGCGCCCTGCTCGAGCTTCTTGCGGAGCGGAGCACTCCCGCCAAGGGGGTGGAGCTCGACGGTGAGCTGGCGCGTCTGTGCCAATCCAAAGGCCTCCCCGTCGAGGAGCGTGACGGCCTCGACTACCTCCAGGTCCAGGTGGACGGCTCGGTCGGGGCCATCGTCCTCCTCCAGGTCATCGAGCACCTCAGCCATCAACAGGTGGCCGATCTGTTCCTGCTCGCCCACCAGAAGCTGCGCCCCGGAGGCCTCCTGGCCATCGAGACGGTGAACCCGCAGTCGTTGTACGTGTACGCCCGTGCGTTCTTCCTCGACCCCACCCACAGCACGCCCGTCCACCCCTCCTATCTTGAGTTCCTGGCGCGGGAGGCCGGTTTCTCGGGCCACTCCATCGACTGGCGGAACCCGGTACAACGCGATGAGGTCCTCACCTCGGACACCGAGGACGCCAGAAGGCTCAACGACCTGATCTTCGGGCCTCAGGACTACCTGTTCCTCGGCGTTCGGTGAGCGGCATCGACCAGCTGGTCGTGTCCGCGAGCAGCAGGGACGCCGTCACCACGGCTGCGTTGAACGCACAGGAGATCCTCTGCGAGGTGGGTCCCAGTCAGGTGCTGGCCCGCCACGTCCACGAGGACCTGGCCAGTCGGGTCCGACGGATCGGGGACCGTTGTCCGTTGATCGACGAGGCCGCGCCCCTGATCTTCCACGGCTCCATCGGTGATGACGAGGTCTCCTCCTACGTGGGTCGACGGACCGGGCCGCTCGTCCTGCAGTACCACAACATCACGCCCCCCAAGTTCTTCGAGACCTTCGACCCCGCCTTCGGCCAGCTCCTCGCCCTCGGGCGGCGCCAGCTGACCCACCTGCAGCACTCGGTGGCGGGAGCCTTCGCCGTTTCGGAGTACAACGCCGCCGACCTCGAGGCCATGGGCTACGACGACGTGCGCGTCGTCCCGCTGATCATCCACACCGACCGGCTCCGCGAGCTGCCGGTCTCCGAAGCCACAGCAGAGCACCTGCGCGCCGTCGTCACCGGGCCGCTGATCCTGTGCGTGGCCCAGCTGCTCCCCCACAAGCGGGTCGACCTGATCCTCCAGGCCTACCACCTCCTCGTCACCCATCACCTGCCCGAGGCTCATCTCGTCGTCGTCGGAGCCCAGCGCCACCAGCGGTACGCCGAGAACATCGTGGCGCTGGCTCAGGATCTTCGCCTCCCACGCTGCTGGCTGGCGGGCGAGGTGGAGGACGAGGTCCTCGCCGGGTTGTACGACCGGGCCGATGTCCTCGTGGTCGCCTCGGCGCACGAGGGCGTCTGCGTTCCTCTCGTCGAGGCCATGGCCTTCGGCCTGCCCATCGTGGCCCGAGCCAATGCGGCCATCCCCGAGACCCTGGGCGGGGCCGGTCTGCTGCTGGAGGGTGGTGCCGGGCCCCTTTTGCTCGCTGAGGCCCTCCTCGCCGTCCTCACCGACGGTCGGCTCCGAGCTGAACTTGGTCGCCGCTCGAGCGAACGGTTGGCTGCCTTCGATCCCCAGCTGGCCAAGGCGGCGCTCCTGACCAACCTCGCCTCGGTCCTGTGAGGAGCCTCGACCTGCTCTTCGTGGTGCAGCGGTACGGCACCGAGGTGGCCGGGGGGGCAGAAGCGCATTGTCGTGAGGTGGCCGAGCGCCTGGCTGAACGAGGCCATCGGGTGGAGGTGGCCACCACCTGCGCCCGCTCGTATGTCACCTGGGCGGACCACTACCCGCCGGGAGAGACCGAGCAGGCTGGCGTGCGGGTCCATCGCTTCTCCGTGGACCACCCCAGGGACCCCTCCCTCTTCGAGCCGCTGTGCGGCCGGGTCCTCGGTGACCACCGGCCGGTTCCCTACCACCTCCAGCAGGCCTGGGTCGAGCAGCAGGGCCCGAAGTGCACCCGGCTGCTCGATCACCTCGCTCAGCACGCCGGCCGGTTCGACGTGGTGGTCTTCTTCACGTACCTCTACTGGACGACCTGGGCTGGGGTGCCGGTGGCGGCGAGGACTGCGCCGGCGGTGATCCAGACCACGGCCCACGACGAGCGCCCTTTCCACCTGCCGATCTTCGACGTGTCCATGCGGGCTGCCGCTGGCTTCTTGTGCTCGACGCCCGAGGAGGCTGCGCTGGTGGAAGCCAAGGTCGGGCGGCATCGACCCATCGGGATGCCGGGGGTCGGCGTCGACCTCGAGGAGCGTGGCGCGCAGGAGCGGTTTCGCGCCCTCGTCGGACTGGGTTCGCGGCCTTACCTGTTGTTCCTCGGCCGGGTTGATCCGCACAAGGGGACTGCTGAGCTCGTGGCTTACTTCCAGGCCTACAAGGAGCGCAATCGCGACGATCTCGCCTTGGTGGTGGTGGGGGAGAAGGTCACTGAGGTGCCCGACCACCCGGACATCATCGCCGCTGGCTTCGTGGACGAGGCGACGAAGCACGATGCGCTGTCGGGGATGCTCGCCCTCGTCGTCCCCTCGTACTACGAGAGCTTCTCCATGGTGCTCTGCGAAGGGTGGGCAAACCGGCGGCCAGCGCTGGTGCAGGGCCGATGCGAGGTGCTGGTGGGTCAGGCTCGCCGGAGCGGTGCCGCCATCCCCTACGTCGGCTTCGCCGAGTTCGAGGTGGCGGTGCAGGAGCTCCACCGCCGGCCGGATCTCGCTGATGCCTTGGGACGCGCCGGTCGTCGCTTCGTCGAGACGCGCTACTCGTGGCCGAACGTGCTCTCGCTGTACGAGGACTTCCTCTGGCAGCGGAAGGTCGGCGGGCTCAGCTGCCGCTGAGTCGGCTGGTTCAGGGGTCGGTCTCGGGGCCGAGGTCGACCAGACGGGAAGCGCCCTCACTCGTGCTGGTGGCGCCGGGAGGAAGCCTGCGCAAGCGCTCGGTCACGTCTGCCTCACCGAGCCCAGGGAACCCGTTCTCGACGCCGACGTGCAGGATGACGTAGCGGACGCGTCTGGAGCGAAGCCGTTCGAGGGACACCGGTTCTGGGAACTGGCGGTAGGCCTCGAGGTCCTCGGTGTAGCCGGGCGGGAGAAATCCGGAGTACCCGTTGACCCTGGGATGCCAGTCGAGGGTGCTGTAGACCAGTCTCGGCGCCTCCTGGTTGGCCCAGGTCTGCGGTTCCGTCCGGGGGTCGGGCATCGGGAGCTCGAGGACCGCCCCTGCGGGCCGATCCTTGAGGGCGTGGTACACGGCCAGTCGTGCCTTTGAGGTGTCCAGCGGGGCCCACACCCGCGCCGCGCTCAGGTCGAGGACCATCAGTGACGTGCACGCGACCAGGGCAGTCATCGGCAACCAGCGTCGTGACCGCAACCGCTCGGTGACGGCGGCATAGCCGATAGCGGCAAGGACAGCCCCGAGCAGCAGGGCCGGCACAGCCAGGCGGGAGGTCGCCCGGATGCCACCGAAGCCAGGGAGGTGGGCGTGGACGAGCTTCCACGGGGCGAAGGAACCGATGCCGGCCGATCCCTTCGCCAGCAGCAACGAGATGAGCCCGGCCACGGCCAGGACGCCAAGATCCCTCCCAGCCCGAGGTCGCTCGGCGGGACCGAGGGGTCGGCGACGGGCGAGCCTTACACCGACGGCGACGACACCCGCGCCGCCGAGGAGCGCGGCGATCGCGCCGGGGAAGAACCGGTGCTCGTAGGAGGCACGCGGCGCAGGGACGTCGAGCCTGTCCCACACGTAGGAGCCAGCGGTGGGTCGGAGGAGGTCACGGGGGACCAGATCGAACTCGGGGGCCAGGGCCCGCTTGAGGTGAAGGTCGTGCTGCAGCCGGAGGGAAACCAGTGCCGTCGGGAGGATCAGTGCGCCCCCGAGCGCGCCGGCGACGGCCAGGCTGCCCAGGAGGCGAGGTGCGGACGGGTGGTGGCGTAGGGCCCGGCCGATCAGGATGGCCGGGGCCAGCAGGGCCAACAGGAGCAGCAGAAGGGCGCCGTAGTAGGCCGAGGCGTAGAAGGTGAGGGCGATCGCCGCGCCCAGGAGCAGTCCACGCCTGGCCGATGGCCGGTCGAGGAGGTGCAGGAACGCCACCAGGCACAGAGCGAGGATGCCGAGGGAGCCCAGCTGAAGGCTTGCCCACCGCCCGAGGGCGTAGCCGCTGAAAGCGAAGGCCACGGCGGCGACGACAGCTGCGTCGCGTCGGCCGGTGACCCGTAGAGCGGCGGCGTAGGCGCCGACCTCGGCCAGCACCGTGAACAGCAGCGAGACGCCGATGAGCGAGATCGTCCAGCTGCCCGTGGCGCCGTACAGGGCCCAGTAGGGGACCGCCGGCGTGGCGAGCACGTCCGCGTAGGCGAACGTCGAGCCGTGAGGCCAGAACATCGGTGCGTCGAAAAGGTGCGCGGGCTGGCTGACGAGGCCCTTTCCCGCCCACGACATGATCCAGACGATGAGGGCGGGGTCCCCGAGGTTGTCCGGGAGTCGATCGAGCCTCGTCGGACGCACCATCAGCAGAGCCAGGCTGATGAACAGCGCGGGAAGGGCGAGCCACCGCCGCACCCACCCCACTGCGGGCCGGGCCGGGGTGCTCACGGGACGACGGCGGCGAGGAACAGCGACTGGCCGAACTCCGTCCGGTACCGCTCCTCGAACCTCCGCAGCCGAGGTACGACGGCGCGGTCGTACAGGCGCACCTTCCCCGCCTCCGTCGGCACCTGCTTCAGCTTCGTGGCGAGGAGCCACCAGGCCAGGGCCCCAAGCTGGTTGACATAGCGTGCCTCGATCACCTGGAGGCCGGCGGCGTGCACCGTGCGTGAGAGCTGGGCCCGGTCGTAGCGCCGGTAATGGCCCACGGCCCGGTCGAAGGGGCTGTACAGGCGCTCGAAGGCCGGCACGTAGAGCAGGATGTGGCCGCCGGGGCGAACGAGGCGGCGCAGCTCCTGCAGCGCAGCGAGGTCGTCGGGCAGATGCTCAAGGACGTTGACGAGGACAGCGGAGTCATACCCACCAGGGTCGTCGTGGTCGAACAGGTCGAGACGACCGACCTCCACCTGCTCGACGTCCTCGAACCGCTCCTTGAGCACGTCGAGGCAGCGCTCGGAGACATCGGTGGCCGCCAGCTCGACACCAGGCCGGGCGAAGCGGACCGTCAGGTCCCCGTGACCGGCGCCCACCTCCAGGACCCTCTGGCCGAGGTAGGGCGCGCACAGGTCGGCGATCCAGTCGGTGTAGTTGGGGGCGTTCGCTCCGAGCGAGTCGAGGACGCCGGCCAGCTCGGCGTCCGCCGACTCGAAGTCGGCCGGGGAGCGGGGCGGCATCGTCGGCGCCCGCCGCGGGATGTTGTAGCGGCCGATGCACCACAGGGCTCGAAAGCCGTCGCGCCAGCCGATCTTCTTGCCTTCCTCGTAGGTGCGGCCTGCGTAGGAGATGCCGACCTCGTAGACCCGCCAGCCGCCGCGGGCCACCTTGGCGGTGATCTCAGGCTCGAAGCCGAAACGGTCCTCTTCGATGAGCAGGTCGGCCAGGACCTCCCGGCGGAAGGCCTTGTAGCAGGTCTCCATGTCGGTGAGGCTCAGGTTGGTCGCCATGTTCGACAGCAGCGTCAGCAGGCGGTTCCCGATCGAGTGCCAGAAGTACAGGACGCGGTGAGCCCCGATGCTGGAGAACCGCGAGCCGTAGACGACATCCGCCTTCCCGTCCAGGAGGGGCTGCAGCAGGGTGCCGTACTCGGCGGGGTCGTACTCGAGGTCGGCGTCCTGCACGACCACGTAGGGCGAGGTGGCGTGGCTGAGCCCTCGGCGCAGCGCCGCGCCCTTGCCCAGGTTCCGGGGCTGGCGCAGCAGGCGGATCCGCTCGTCGCCCACCGACTCGATGGCTCGGGCGGAGCCATCGGTGGAGCCGTCGTCGACGACCAGCACCTCGTTGGTCCAGGGTTGGGCGAGCACCCGCTCGAGGAGCTCGGCGATGGTTGGTTCCTCGTTGAAGCAGGGGATGACGACGCTGAGGCAGCGGACGGGGGTGGACGTGGTCGTCACAGCGTGATCCCGAGGGCGGGCTCGTGCTCGACAGCGACCTCGAGAGCAACCGTGCCCTCGACGTTCTCGGTCTGGAGGACCTCGAAGCCCTGCATGGCGTCGATCCAGTCGTAGACGACCGTCTCGGTCTGATCCTGGATGGCCAGGCGCAGCTGGTAGTCGCCGTCGAGCAGGGGAACGCTGGCGACCTTCCAGCGCACTGTCCCCTTGCCCGGTCGCACGTCGATCCTGATGCCGAAGCGTCGGGTGTTGGCGCCGTAGAGCACGCGGCCCTCACCATCGAGGAAGGCGATGCCGAAGTTGAGGTCGTCGAGGCGCGCCGTCGACTCGTAGCCGACCTCGACCACGAGCGGCTCCCCGGGGACCAGCGGCCGGCGCTCGGCCTCGTGGGGGTGGCGCAGCCTGACATCGGTGAAGCGCACGGTCTTCTCGGGGGGCGTCCTCGCTTCCTCCGGGGCCACCTCCTCCTCGTCACCGGCGAGAGACAGCGCATCCTGGGCGCGGCCGGTGGCAAACAGGTGATCGCGGAAGGTGCGGATGGCCACGCCCGGAGCATCGACGCAGACCAGCTCGCCGTGGTCGAGCACCGCCGCCCTGTCACAGATCTGGCGCACCTGGTCGGCGGCGTGGGTGACC
>Ga0136611_10001197_pt1 | contig 17943 bp, 15 predicted proteins | sample AntDrymUQ2232306_2_FD_106645 | JGI IMG/M metagenome (GOLD analysis project Ga0136611, IMG submission 106645) | Polar desert sand microbial communities from Dry Valleys, Antarctica - metaG UQ223 (23.06) | ecosystem: Environmental > Terrestrial > Soil > Desert | place: Antarctica: Dry Valley...
CGGCAACACCTACCGCAACCCTGCCCTGCTGGCCAAGCAGGCGGCAACGGTTGACCACATCTCGAACGGACGGCTCGAGCTTGGCTTCGGTGCTGGCTGGTGGGTACGCGAGCACGAAGCCTACGGCTACCCGATGCCCGACAAGCGCGAGCTGGTCGACCGCTTCGGCGAGGCGTTGACGATCATCGACGGTCTCCAGAAGAACGAGCGCTTCGACTTCCACGGCAAGTATTACTGGGTCACCGACGCGCCGTTCGAGCCAAAGCCGGTCCAGCAGCCGAGGATCCCGATGCTGGTCGGCGCATCCGGTCCGCGCATGTTGCGGCTGACCGCGAAGTTCGCCGACGCCTGGAACACGCGCGGCGCGGTCGATGTTGCCGCCGAGCGGACGCAGCTTCTCGACGCGAAGTGCGCCGAGGTTGGCCGCGATCCCGGCGAAATCCGCCGCTCGATCTGGCCATACGAGCACCCGTGGGAATCGCTCGACAACGTCAAGCAGGTGATCGAGTCCTATCGTGCTGTCGGCTACACCGACTTCGTCTTCGGCTGGCCGCCCGACGAGCTCAATGATGTCATGGTCGAGTTCGCGCGGGAGGTCATGCCGGGGTTACGGGGTTAGACAGCGGTTTGGTGGAGACTCGCGAACAGTCACGCCCTGACTGCTGATCAGCTGCGAAATTTCATGGAGTCAACCTTGCCGGATAATTCGAAGCTCTACGACATCAGCATTCCGATCCAGCCGGGCATGCCGCAGTGGCCGGGCGATGATCCAGTCGCGGAACGGGCATTGCTGCGGACGCCAGACGATGTTGCCAACGTCACCCAACTGATCCTGACGACGCACACTGGCACGCACGTTGACCCGCCACGACACTTCGTCCACGGCGGGGCGACGATTGACGAGGTGCCGCTGGAGCGCTGGGTCGGCCCATGCTGGGTGGCAGACCTGACCGGTTGCGGGCCAGAGGTCGAGGCCGGAGAGCTTGAGGTAGCCGACATTCCCGAGGGAACCGAACGGCTGATCCTCAAGACAACCAATACGAGACTCTGGCGGGCGAGTCCGACGGCGTTCGTCGAAGACTACGTCGGGCTATCGCTCGACGCGGCCAGGTGGGTGGTCGAGCACGGCATCCGGTTGATTGGCATCGACTACCTCTCGATTGGTGGTATGCGGACGACGAACGTCGAGACGCACCAGCTCCTGCTGGGCAACGATGTCATCATCGTCGAGGGGCTGGATCCCGACGCAATCGCGCCGGGTCGGTACGAACTGCTCTGCTTCCCGCTCAAGATACGAGACGGCGACGGCGCACCGGCCCGCGTCGCATTGCGCGGGCCGCTCGCCTGAGTTGCTGCGCTAAACGCCGTCGAAGACGATCAGGCCACGACCAGACTCGCCCCGGTCGAGCGCATCGTAGGCTTCGTTGATCTCGTCCAGCGGGTAGCGGCGCGCCACGAGCGAGTCCAGCTCAATCTTGCCGGATTGCGCCAGATAGACGAGCAGCGGCATATCGAGGCTGGTACGCGCCGAGCCGTAGAAGCTGCCCTTGAGCGTCTTCTCCTGGTACGCCAGCATGAAGGCGTTGATCGGCACCATCTCGCCGTGCGGGGCCATTCCAGCCACGACGGCGGTGCCGCCTGGACGGATGACATCGTAGGCGGCTTGGATTGTTGGGCTGCTGCCGAGCGCTTCGAAGGCGAAGTCGACGCCGTCGTCCGTCAGTTCGCGGATGTGCTTGACCGGGTCGCTATCGCGCGCGTCGACGAGGTCGGTCGCTCCACAGCGCTCGGCAAGCTCCAGCTTCTCGGCGCTGACATCGACGGCGATGATCCGTCGCGCGGAAACGAGCCGTGCGCCCTGGATGATGTTCAGCCCGACGCCGCCACAACCAATCACGACGACGGTGCTACCGGCTGGAACCTTGGCCGTGTTCAGCACTGCGCCGATGCCGGTCGTCACCGAACAGCCGATCAGTGCCGCCAGGTCGAGCGGCACATCCGGCGCGATTGGGACGACCGAGGTCTCGTGGACGACGGCGTATTCAGCGAACGACCCCATCCGTCCGAAGATGTTGATCGCCTGGCCGTCCTTGTGCAGCCTGGTCGTGCCGCCGGGCAGCATCCCGGTCGGCTCGCGCCGCATCGTCGAGCAGAGATGGCCTCGACCCGACGTACAGAACTCGCACGACCCGCAGGTCGGCGCGAACGACAGCACGACCGGATCACCGGGACGAACGCGGGTGACACCGTCGCCGACCTCAATGACGCGGCCCGACGCCTCGTGACCGAGCACGATCGGCAGTGGCGCGGTCCACTCCTGCTTGAGAACGTGCAGGTCGCTGCGACAGACGCCGCTGGCGGCGATCTGGACCAGCACTTCGCCCTGCTGCGGATCGTCGAGCTGGACGGTTTCGATCACCATCGGCTGGTGATACTCGTAGAAGACAGCGGCTCGCATCTCGCGCACTGGATGGCTCCCTTCGTGATTGCAGAATCACCGTTGCTCGTTAGGGGACATCGAAATCGTGGATGTGGTTTCGCGCGGATTGTCGCCCTTGTCAAGCGGCTATCGAGCGGTCGCTCTCCACAGCTTGCCGAGTCGTTCGGCTGCCGCGTCGATCGTCTCGAACCGCTTGGCGAAGCAGAAGCGCGCCAGCGGCGGGGCCGTCGCGGGATCGAGGTAGAACGCCGACGGCGGGATGGCCGCGACGCCGGCCTCGGTGACGAGGTAGCGGCAGAAATCGACATCGTTGTCGAAGCCGTGCGGTGTGACATCGCTCATCAGGAAGTAGGCTCCCTGACAGTCGAGTGGTGGCAATCCCGCGTCTGCGAGCACAGCGCGGAGCCGGTCACGGCGCTCGGTGTACTCGGTTCGCAACTGCTGATAGTAGCCGCGTTCGTCAGCCGTCTCAAGCGCGACCGCCATCGCTTCCTGGAACGGCGTTGCCGTCGCGAAAGTCGAGAACTGGTGCGTCGCGCGGATGGCGGCGTTCAGATCGGCTGGACCAACGGTGAACCCGATCTTCCAGCCGGTCATCGAGAAGGTCTTGCCGGTCGAGTTGACCGTCAGCGTTCGCTCCCACATGCCAGGCAGCGTTGCGATCGGGATGTGCTCGTTCTCATCGAACACGATCCGGTCGTAGACCTCGTCGGTGATGACAGTCACGTCATGCTGCTGACACAGGTCAGCGATCTGTTCAAGTTCTGAGCGTGTAAAGACCTTGCCGGTCGGGTTGTGGGGTGTGTTGAGCAGGAAGAGCTTCGTCTGGTCACTAAAGGCCGCCGCCAGTTCTTCGGGGTCGAAGTGCCAGTCGGGAGCATGCAACCTGACAACTTGAGCCGTAGCGCCCGCCATCGCGACATCGGCTACGTATGCGTCGTAGAACGGCTCGAAGAAGATGATCTCGTCGCCCGGGTTGAGGAAGGCCAGCATCGCGACGAAGATCGCCTCGGTCGCGCCGGTCGTCACCGTCACCTCGCGCTCGGCGTCGATCTCCTGACCATGACGGCGGGACCAGTCGGACGCGATCGCCTGGCGCAGGCTCGGCGTGCCGTGCGACGGCGCGTACTGGTTCATATCGGCGGCGATCGCGGCGGCGGCGGCTTCCTTGACAAAATCCGGCCCGGCGAAGTCCGGAAATCCCTGTCCGAGATTGATCGCCTGATGCTCGACCGCCAACCGGCTCATCTCGGTGAAAACCGATGTCCCGAACCCGCCGATCCGATCCGCTGTTGGACGACTGCTCATCGAATCCCCTCCCCATGCTGCGGCAGCAGTATAGCGTGCATCTAGATGGGGTGGCCCTGGTTAGAGCCACCCCATCTAGATGAGGAGAGGGTATGGAATGCGTAAGGGTATAAATGGCTATATGCGGTCGCTGTGCACTTCACGTATCGAGCGACGGACACCGTTCTCAGAACGATCCAGCACCAGCCAGATCAGTCGAACGACGGCCCATGCAACCAGTGCCCAGATGACCATCGCCATCAGCGCGGCTGTGTCGAGGACCGCGCCTTCGGATGCCGGATCATCGAAGATGCCCTGGAACGGACGCACGAACGGTTCGGTCAGGCCGTAGATGAAACTGACGAAGCCGCTCGTCGCGTTGGCTTCGAGGAGCTTGAAAGCCACTCGAAGGCCGATCGCGACCTCAAGCAGGCCAACGACGAACCAGATGCCGCTACTGATGCGGTCCAGCAGCGCGCGACGGGCGAGGACATGGTCGATGGTGACATCCTCGCTGACAGCGTTCCCGGCATAATCGTAGTGGGCCACCGGCTGGCTAACGACGACATCCTCGCGGACGACGCGATTGCCTTCGTGACCAGTGTGCTCGTGGACGACAACCTCTGGCTCCCGATGGACAACCTCAGTTGTCCGAGGCGACTGGGTCGGCTGATCGTGCGTTTCGCTATGCCTGACGATCCGTTCCTGGTCGTATGGCTCCCGAGCAGACATTGGCAATCCTCCTTCGCACGGGTGAGATCACCCGCCGTTGCGAATCAGGATAGGGCAAGCAGCGTGCCACGTTTCAGCCACTCTTGTTCGTGAGAAGCAAACAGTTATGGCAGGACGATCGTTGATCGTCCGCCCATTAGCAGGCTTGTGGCTGTCGCGTTAGCGCCAGATCCGTAGCAGCAGGCCGAGGCCGAGGGTCACGGCGACGATCCCGACAATCGCGAGGCCGACGCCCCAGAGCGTCAACAGGAACGGGTCGCCACGATCGAGGAGCCAGAGGCTAGCCGCCAGCGCCGACATCCCGGCTGCGAGCCAGGTGTCGGCGCGAGGGATGTCAATCGATTCCTGTGCCGGGTTGTCATCCATCGGATTACGTCACTCTCCCTGCATCGCGGAGCGCCGGTACACGATTGCTCCACGGTGACGTGCCTTGCAAGATGTATGCAACCAATCTTAGCGGTTCGTTCACAGACTGCAATACCGGGGATGTCCAAGAGAATGTGCGTTATCGATTGCATGCAATCGATAACGCACACCCTGTTCAGAAACACCACGAGGCGCGGCTGATGCCGCGCCTCGTAGATGAACCATCGTCTGCGGTCCGTGACTACATGCGTGGGATCGGCACGTCGATGATCGTCGGTCCGCGGCGCTCGAAGGCGGCCTGGACCGCTTCGGCCAGTGCTGCCGGTGATTCGGCACGGACGCCGGGGATGCCGTAGGCGTCGGCCAGCTTGACGTAGTCGGGGTTGACGAGATCGGTTGCCATCGTTCGCCCGCTGAACTCGTACTTCATCGCCTGCTCGACAGCCGCGTAGGTCGAGTCGTTGAAGATCACGATCGGTAAGGAGACCTCGAACTGGATCGCGGTCGCCAACTCCTGCATCGTGAACTGGAACCCGCCGTCGCCAACCACGGCCACGACCGGCGACTCCGGCTTGCCGATCTTCGCGCCGATCGCAGCCGGGACCGAGAAGCCAAGCGTGCCGTAGCTGGAGGGGAACAGGTAGCTACGCGGATGGTAGGACGGGAAGGCATTGTTCATCCGGTAGCTCATCATCGTCATGTCCTGGACGATGATGCCGTCACGTGGCAATGCATCGCGCAACGCCTCGATGTATGGGTGGTACGTCTCGTCGACCTGAGCAGCTGCGATTCTGCGCCGGTAGCCATCGACCTCGTCGGGGCTGGTGCGCGGTGTCACCGAACCACGCTGGCGCAGCGCCTCAACCAGCGCGTCGACAGTCGCTCCGGCGTCGGCAGCGATGCCAAGCGTCGGATTCGGGTAATTGAGGTCAAGTTCGGATGGGTCGATATCGACACGCACCATCGTCGCTGGCAGCGGCATCTTCCAGTAGTTGGTTTCCTGAGCGCCCAGCTTGCTGCCGACGACGAGGACGACATCGCAGGCTGCCAGCAGCTCATCGGCCGGGTTCTCGCTTCCCCACGGATCCCACGCATGGCCCAAACCGTACGGATGATCGTCCGAAACGACACCCTTGCCCATGATTGAGCAGATGACGGGCGCGCCGAGCAGATTCGCCAGCTCGGTTACGGACGCGCTGGCTTCGAGCGCGCCGCCACCAACGTAGATCAGCGGTTTCGTGGCGTTCGCCAGCAGGTCAGCGGCCTGTGCGACCTGGTCGCGGGTCGGTGCTGGCAGGTAACCGGAGGCGAGTGACGGCGCTTCGAACGCGCCAGTCTCGGTCAGCAGGTCGAGCGGCAACTCAACGTGCACTGGGCGTGGCCGGCCTTCGGTGGCTTCACGGACCGCGCCGAAGACGGTTTCGGCGATCCGATCGAACTCCGCTACCGGCGTCGAGCGCTTGGTAAGGACGCTCATCAGGCCCGACTGGTCGCGAATGTCGTGCAGGTTGCCGCGCATCTTGCCGGCATAGGGCCGCTCGACCTGAGACGAGATGATCACGACCGGCGACGAATCGGCGTAGGCTTCCCCAACGGGCGTCGACACATTCGTGATGCCAGGGCCGGTGATAATCAACGCGACCCCCGGCTTGCCAGTCGCCCGAGCGTAGCCATCGGCCATGAACCCCGCGCCCTGCTCGTGGCGGGCCAGGATGTGGCGGATTCCGCGGTCGTGCAACGCATCGTACAGCGCCAGCGTGTGGACACCCGGAATCCCGAAGACGATCTCGACTCCTGCGGCCTCAAGCGCGGCAATCGCCGCCGCGCCGCCAGTTACCTTGTCGGACATACCCTTGCTCCCTCAGTCATGCAACAGCCAGCCCGCTCAATCGGCGGCGCGCCCGGCAAAGGATACGATAGGACACACTTGCCTCCTACGGCTCCCGCCAAGTCCCCTGTCGTCCTGAGCCGCAGCGAAGGACCTCCCCGCCTCAGCCGCTCGTTCGTCAGGACGGAGAGGTCCTTCGCTGCGGCTCAGGACGACAGGGGGACGGGTCGTCACTCGGCTCGCCGTGAATTCGACAACAGCGTGGTGGACAGTGATTAGATGATCGTGCTGATCGTGTTGGTTGCCTTCAGCCCGTTGCCTGTCAACAGCACGACAATCTCGCCATCAGGAATCGTCGCTCCACGGCTGACCGCCGCGACAAAGGCGGCTGCGGCAACGGCGGCGGTCGGCTCGACGTAGATGCCCTGCCGGAAGAGCTCGCGAAGCGTTGATTCGATGAGCGAGTCATCGACGGCCTCCGTCCAGCCGCCAGAATCACGCAACGCCGCCAGAATCTGACGATCGCGCGCGGGTGCTCCGATGCGTGTGCCTTCGGCGATCGTCGCCCCCGGCGTGATGGGTGGAACTGCGTCCAGCTTGGCGTTCCAGGCGGCGACGATTGGCGCGCAGGCAGTCGGCTGCGCGGCGATCAGCGCTGGCAACGCGCCCACCGCGTCGAAGCCACGCCGCCCACCAACGAAGGCGCTGCCGCCGCCAGTCGGTATGAAGGCTGCTGCCGGAACGCGCTGTCCGAGTTGCTCCCAGACCTCGATCGCCCACGTCTTGACGCCTTCAACAAAGACCGCGTGCCAGTTGTGGCTCGCGTAGAACGCCGTTGGGTCGGCAGCGGCGGCATCCTGGGCGGCAGCGGCGACGGCTTCCCGGTTGCCCTCAACCAGATGTACGGTCGCGCCGAACGCGCGCGCCTGGACGAGCTTGCCCTGTGAGGTGGTCGCTGGGGCATAAACGGTGCAATCAAGTCCATTGGCGGCGCAGTAGCCCGCGAAGGCGGCAGCGGCGTTGCCGGATGAATCGACGATCACGTGGCGCAGGTCAACCCGTCGCAGGTGGGCGGCGAAGATCGCCGCTCCGCGATCCTTGAACGATCCGGTCGGTAGCAGATTGTCAAGCTTGAACCAGACCGGTCGGCCAGCAAGCGTTCCGGCGACCAACGGTGTCATCCCCTCGCCGAGGCTGCATCCGTCTTCTCGCCGCGCCGGTAAGACGGCTTCGTAACGCCAGAGAGTTGGGTCAGCAACTTGGATCGACGCCGGTGACAATTCGTTCGGTCCGCCCAAACCGAACGCACCGCCGCAGCGGGGACACTGCCAGACGCGGGTATCCAGGTTTTCCCGATGATCGCAACGTTCGCAGCGATATGTCCATTCTGTCAGTCCCATCCCATTCCCTCCCGCGTGTCGTCGTCCCATCATTCAACGGTCAGGGAGTCTAACAGGGCTACCGGCAACGTCGCCTGCACAAGCGTGGATTTCCGGGTAGGCTTTGGAACGTGACAGCACTGACGGTGACGCTCGAAACCCGGTTGAAGGAGTTCATGCTCTCGCTCTCGTTCGAGATGGGCGACGAGCTGCTCGCGCTTGTCGGGCGCGCGGGTTCTGGCAAGACGGTCGTCCTGCGTTCGATCGCTGGCGTCTATGTCCCCGATTCCGGCTCGATCGCGATTCGCGAGGAAACCGTCTTTTCGACTGGCCTGGATATCTCAGTGCCGCCGCCTGACCGCTTCGTCGGCTATGTCCCGCAGTCGCACCAGCTTTTCCCGCATCTGACGGTCGCAGAAAATATCGGATTCTCGCTCACGCGGCGGCGTGATCAGACCTCCGACCAACAGCGCGACGCAGTGCGGCGTGTCGACGAGGTGCTTGAATTGTTGCAGTTGACGCGGATCGCCGATGTCCTGCCCGCCGATCTCTCGGACATCGAGCAGCAGCGCGCGGGGCTGGCGCGGGCGTTGTCGCTCGATCCCGAAATCCTGCTGCTCGATGACCCGTTCGCTGGCCTCGACACCGGCACGCGCCGTCAGGCGCGCTCCGAACTGTCGGAACTGCGTCGGCTGATCAACGTGCCGGTTTTACTGGCGACCGGCGAGCTTGAGGAGGCATACGAGATCGCCGACCGGATCGCGCTGATCGACTGTGGCAACCTGCTCCAGATCGCCGCGCCGCGCCAATTGCTGATGCGGCCATCCAGCCGCCGCGTTGCTAATATCGTGCGCTCGGTGAACGTCATCCCCGGAACGGTTATCTCCGCAACTGGCGACACGATCGAGGTAACGACGCCGCTCGGCATCCTGCGCGTCAGCGACCTGAGCGGGATACATGGCGAGGTCGATGTCGTGGTCCGTCCGGAGCATGTTCGACCGTTGGAACGCACCGAGTCGATCGCCAGCGAGCAAGCCACGAACGTCCTGCATGGCGTCCTGACGGACGATGTCCGGCACGGTACGATCCACGCACTGACGTTCAAGCCGGACGACGCCTATCAGGATGTCGAGCTCCAGATCTTCGTTAGCGATCTCGCTTGCCAGCAGCTTGGTCTGGCCGCCGATCAGCATCGCTCGGTGGAATTGCCACCGCGTGCGCTCCACCTTATGCTGCGATCTGGCAGCGTGGAAGCCACTGGTAACTGAGCCAACGGTGTTCCCACCGGCTTGGTCCACGTTGTTCGCTTTCCTGTACGCTTCGGAAAACACACGCGAATGCGAGCAGCCGAACCTGAGTGAGGTTGTACGGCGTTGGAACTTGCGCGGCAGAGCCAGACAGGTACACGGAACTGGATCAGGATGGAACAGGGAATGATGAACGTCGCTGAGCAGGTCGAACTCGCGCAGGCCAACTATGGCAAGCTCCCGGCTGTCCCGTTTTCCGCCGAGACACCGCCAGCCGACCTGTACCTGGCGACGCCGGATCGGCTCGCCTACGCCCTCGGCTGGATCGTCGCGAACCAGATCGTCCAGGCTCGTTTCGCGACGGCGGCGGTCGATGTGCTGCCGATCTTCCATCCTGAGAACGGCTGGGACCGCTTCGTCATTACCCGTCGCGTCTCGTCGCATGTCTACAGCGGCATGCCGGCCGACGAGCTTGGGCGCATCATGCTGAGCGGCGACAACGCACCCCGCTTCGTGCTGCCCTCGGCGAACGTCAGATTCGGACTGCGCGATCTGCTCAAGCGGGATGCCGATGCGACGATTGCCCGGGTTCTGGCGCACATTCCGGAGAAGCCGGGCGGCGTCGGCGACCTGAAGCGGCTGCGGCCATCTGAACAGGCGCCGCGCTATCCGGAGTTCTACGCCGCCATCACAGCATTGCTGTTGGAGTATCCGGGTCTGGTGCCATCACGCGAGATCTACATCGACGACGAGCAGATTGACGGTCAGTTCCACCCGCTCCACCTGCACGGCGCAGAGTTGTCGACCTATGGAATTGGCGACCGGCACGGCGCGAACTTGCCGGTTGTCACCTACAACTGGATCCAGCTTCAATATCAGGAACTGTTCGCCTTCCTCGACCGGCGCGGAAACCGGTCCGTCTACCGCACCGACCGCGCGACCTGGGCGCGGCCAAAGACGCAGCTTGTGGACGAACCGGCTGAGCGCGTGAAGCCACGTATCGCCGGTTGGTTGCGACTCGGCGGGGCAACTCCCGATCCGGGGGTTGACTAGCGATTCAAATTCGTTAGAGTGTGTCTGCCAACGGTGAAGGGAGGCACGCGCTATGCCCCAGGGAGAACTGAATCTCGCGCTAACCGGCGACAGTCTGATCACACGCCGGATATCGGTCTACGAAGATGAACCGACGCAGCAACTGCTTGCGCTACTGCGTGAGGCAGATGTCTCGTTCACGAACCTCGAGACGGTTCCCAACAACTTCCAGGGCTATCCGGTTGAGGAGAGCGGCGGCGCACACCTCGGGGCGCATGAGTGGGTGCTCGACGAGCTCGTGAACGCCGGCATCAATCTGTTCGCGACGCCGAACAACCACAGCCTCAACTACGAGATCCCAGGCTTGCTGGCGCTGATCGACATCCTCGACCGGCGCGGGCTGGCGTACGCGGGTATTGGCCGTAACCTGGCCGAGGCGCGGATGCCGGTCTACCTCGACACCGCCGCTGGCTCGGTCGCGCTCGTCGCCTGTGCGTCGACGTTCGCGAAGGGTCAGCAGGCCAGTGAGCAGCGTCCAGATTTTGCTGGCAGGCCCGGACTGAATCCCCTGCGCTACAAGACGACTTACTACGTGACCCAGCAACAGCAGGAAACGCTGCGCGAGATTGCAGTTGGCCTGGGTCTGGAGGAGCGGCGGCTCGAAGGCATTCGGATGGGCTTCCGCTTCCCGCCCGATGATCCTGACGTGTCGCCATTCCTGGAGAGCAACTTCAAGGTTGGCAACCCACGGATTGAGACCGAGCCGAACATGAAGGATCTCGACGCGATCTCGCTCTGGGTGCGTGAGGCGTCGATGCGCTCCGATCTGGTCGTTGCCAGCCTGCATGCTCACGAGCAGGCTGCGACCAAGGAGGACCCAGCCGATTTCATCGTCACCTACGCGCGGCGGATGATCGACGAGGGCGCCGATGTTGTCGTCGGGCACGGGCCGCACCTGTTGCGCGGGCTTGAGCTGTACAAGGGCAATCCAATCTTCTACAGCATCGGCAACTTCGTTGGCCAGAACGAGCTGACCTTCAAGCTGCCGTCCGACTCGTACGAGACGTTCCGCGTCGATCCAGGGACACCAGCCGGTGCGCTCTTTCGCGAGCGCAGCCAGAACGACACGAAAGGCTTCCCGTCCGACCGGCGTTACTGGCAATCGCTTGTTCCTCGCTGCACGTGGCGCAATGGCGAACTGGCGTCGATCGAGCTCTACCCGGTCTCGCTCGCGCTCGGCGACGCGCATCACCGGCGTGGGCGACCGCGGCTGGCGGTTGGCGACGAGGCGGTCGAGATTCTGACGCGCTTTACGGCGCTCTCCGCGACGTTCGGTACGTCGATCCAGGTCCATGGCGAGCGGGCGAGTGTCACACTTGGTTGATATCGATGCGCAAAGGATGCGATTCGGCCGCGCGTATGCTATCGTTTGCCGTGCAGTGTTCGAGGAATCGCCGGTAGTTAGTTATCAAACCGAGCCGCGACGATCACGATCTGGTCGCCAGGCTCTGCGTACGATTCGCCCAGGTACTGTGATCGCAACGTGATGACGTGCTTTGCGGCGACTGCGGGAGAGGGCTTCCTTCGAGTCTTTGAGAGATCTGGGTGGGAGTCGTGGACGTACGTTGAGTATCGGTATCGGTTCTGCACGTTGCGTGTTGATGTCCTGTCCTGAACGATCGGGCATAAGGAGGAGAGTTCCATGAGTCGAACCGAGAAGTTCCTGGAGATGCTGCCATTCTCGGCGGCAACCACGCGTCGCGAGTTCCTCAAGCGCTCCGTCATCATGGGAGCGATGATCCCGGCCGCCGGCACGCTGCTGACTGCGTGCGGTGGTGACGATGATGACGGAGGCGATACGGGCGACGGCGAGGCCACCTCTCCGCCCGCGCAGACGACACGTCAGAGCGTGCCGACCAGCAGTTCAGGTGGCGGTGGGCAGGCAACAGCGGCAGCCTCGCCGGAGGCAACCGAAGCCGAAGCCGACGAGGAAGATGCCGAAGCATCGCCAACAACTGCCGCTGCGGCGACCGAGCCAGCCTCGAGCGACGGTGAGCCGGTTCAAGGCGGTACCGTTATCATGATGGGCCACCACGAGATCGCCAGCCTCAGCCCGGACGACGACGGCCCGACCGTCCACTGGGTTATGACCACCAACATCCACAATGGGATGGTAGAGCTTGATTCGTATTACGTGCTCCAGCCGGTACTGTGCGAATCCTGGGAGGTCAATGACGATGGCACCCAGTTTACGTTCGTGCTTCGCGAAGGGGTGATGTTCCACGACGGAGAGGCGTTTACCGCCGAGGACGTGAAGTACACGTTTGAATACTATGGCGACCCCGCCAATGCGTCGATTGCCGCGTCCAACTTCCTGTCGATCGAGTATCCGATCGAGACTCCCGACGACACGACGGTGGTGATCAACCTCAAGAATCCGAACGCATCTTTCATGGCGTACACCGCCTCGCAATTCATCGTCCCGCAGCATCATCACAGTGAGGTCGGCGAGACGGGCTACAAGGCGAATCCGATTGGCACCGGCCCCTTCAAGGTCAAGGATTACGACCCGGCCTCATTCTGTGAGCTTGAGGCGTTCGACGATCACTTCCGTGGCCGCCCGAATCTGGACATTCTGCGCGAGAACATCGTCCCGGAAGCGTCGGTGCGCAAGATCGCGCTGGAGTCGGGTGAGGCCGATACGTCCGTGTGGGCGTTGCTGACCGAGGACAATATCGCCTTACGCGACAGCGGTGAATTCGCCACCTACATCACGTCGAGCGTCGCGGTCAACCACTTCCCAATGAACAATGAGCGTCCGTTCTTCCAGGATAAGGTCGTCCGGCAGGCGATGATGCACGCAATCGATCGCGACCAGATCGTCGATGAGTTGTGGCAGGGACTGGCCGTCAAGGCCACTGCTAATCTGTCGCCGGCGCTTGAGTTCTACTACGAGCCGGATGTCAAGCAGTACGAATACGATCCGGAGTTGGCAATGTCGATGCTCGACGAGGCCGGCTGGGTCGTTGGTTCGGATGGTGTCCGCGAGAAGGACGGCGTCAAGTTGTCGTGGACCTGCCTGGTCATCACCGGCGATCAGGCGCGCCGCCCCGAAGCCGAGGTCGTTCAGCAATGGATGTTGGCAATCGGCCTCGATATGAAGATCGAGGAGGCTCCGTCCACATCAACAGCGATGCAAAAGGGTGAGGCCGACATGGCCCTCTACAATTGGACGTACGGTGGCGGTAGCGGCGAGCCGGATGCTTCCAACACATTGCGCTCCGATGCACTTAACAACTTCAGCCATTACAAAAGTCCCGAGATGGACAGGCTGTTGGATGCGGGGCTGGCCGAGACGGATCCTGATGCCCGCAAGGAGGTCTACAGCCAGGTCCAGAAGCTCGTGGCCGAGGATGTGCCATTCCTGTACATCAAGTTCTGGGACTGGTTCGTCTTCTTCAACAAGCGCGTCAAGGGTCTCCCCGAGGAGCCGCAGAATACGCAGTACTACAACGAGGCCTACAAGTGGTGGGTTGACGACCAAGCATAGTCCAGGTAATCAGGATCGGGTGGTGCGGCCTGAGTGTCGCGCCGCCCGCTTCACTCGCAAGGCTTGAGGGGACGATATGACCGCCTACGTCATTCGACGTCTGTTGCAAGGATTCTTCGTCGTCTTCGTCGTGTCAGTCGTAACGTTCTTCATCATCCAGGCTGGGCCTGGCGATCCGATCGAGCAAATGCTCGGTGAAGGTGCTCAGCAGATGACGGAAGAGGACTTGGATCGGATTCGGGACAAATGGGGCTTGGATGATCCTTGGTACGAACAGTACTTCAGTTGGGTAGGTAACCTCGCTCAAGGGGACATGGGGATATCCATCGTACGCGTTGGACAACCAGTCAACGATATGATCATTAGTGCGGCCCCGTCAACGATCAAACTCAATTTGTTTGCACTACTGCTCTCGACGACGATTGCTGTGCCTGCCGGCATGTTCGCTGCCCTGCGGCGCTACTCGATCTTCGATTCTTCGATTATGGTCGCTGCCAGTGGCGGTGTTGCTATTCCAAACTTCTGGGCTGGACTGATGCTGATCGTGCTCTTGACCGGCACGCTCGGTTGGTTGCCCGCTACCGGCTTCGATAGCTGGAAACACTACATCATGCCGGTCACGGTTCTAGCGATAACCGAGATGGCAGTGCTGGCGCGACTGATGCGCGGGACGATGCTTGAGGTTCTCAATCAGGACTACATTAATACCGCTCGATCGAAAGGACTCGCGGAACGCACGGTTGTTCTGCGGCATGCGGTTCGGAATGCGTTGCTGCCGATTATCACGGTCATCGGCTATCGATCTGCGTTCCTGTTGAGCGGCTCGGTCGTCATTGAGACGATCTTTTCCGTACCTGGATTAGGCCGCCTGTTCTTCCAGTCGATTACACGTGCTGACTATCAAGTCGTTCAGGGCATCGTTCTAGCGTTCACCCTGCTGGTTGTGCTGACGAACATCATTACTGACCTGCTGTACGCGGTAATCGATCCTCGAATTCGACTGAAGTAACCAGAGGAACGGTGGACGTATGAGTTCAAGTGCTCGAACTGAAATGTCTGGTGTGCCATCCGACACACTCGGCCAGGTCGAACGTGAACGTCGAAGCGAGCGATCACGGTCGTGGACGCGGTTCAAGCGTTACAAGCCTGGCGTTGTCGCCCTGTTCTTCCTCGGGTTTCTTGCCATTATGGCGATCGTTCCAGGCATCTTCGAACCCTACAATTATCAGGAAACAAATCTCGCCGCTCGAGCAGACGGCCCATCCTGGGAGCATCCGCTCGGTTACGACAACGTTGGCCGTGACATCCTGAGCAGGCTGATCCGTGGAACGCGAATCGCCTTCCTGGTAGGTATGTCCGCGACGGCGATCGCGCTCACGATTGGCATGACAGTCGGTGCGACGGCGGGATATTTCGGTGGATGGGTCGACTCCGTGCTCTCGCGCCTCGTCGATTCGTTGATGGCGTTTCCGCTGACCGTCCTGTTGATCACATTGTCTGCCGTGGTTGGACCCGGAATTCGCACGACGGTCTTCGTTATCGGCTTGACCGTTTGGGCTCAGTACGCGCGTGTCGTTCGCGCGGAGGTTCTCAGCGTCCGTGAACGTGACTACGTGATGTCAGCAAGATCGGCGGGTTCCAGCGATCCACGGATCATTTTCCGTCACATTCTTCCGAATGTGCTCGGTCCCGTTATCGTTCTGGCGAGCCTTGCCGTCGGTAATATCATCATCTTGGAAGCAGCGCTGTCGTTCCTCGGACTCGGCGTACAACCACCGACTCCGTCGTGGGGCGGCATGCTGGCTGACGCCCGACCGTATATCACCACCTATCCTCACATGCCGATCGTCCCAGGCGTGATGATCTTTCTGACCGTGATCGCGTTCAACCTCGTCGGCGACGGTCTCCGCGATGCCCTCGACCCGCGACAGCGCGAATAGCAACCTTGTCGCACTCGTCAATTCTCACGCTGATCCAGATAGCCGGCCTGCGGGCCGGCTGTCGCATTCCAGCAAGGGCGTTTGCCCACGTCAGAACAGACGAGGTATCAGTCGCGAACGCACGCGCCTCGCATACGCTCGATATCCAGGATAGCGCTCCATGAGCCGACGCTCCTCATGACGTATCTTCAGCATCAGGAACACTCCCGCTCCCAACGTTCCAATGACCGCAAGACGGCTGCGCCAGGCGATCGAGTAGCCCGACGCGAACAGGAGAACGCTGAGATACATCGGATGGCGAACGACTCCGTACACCCCTCGATCAACCAGATCGCCGTCGTCCAGCGGCGACGGCGACATGCTGAAGTTCCCGGCCAGATCGCGCTTCGCTCGCCGTGCGATCGCGCCACCACCTGCTATCAGCAGAATTCCCGCCACAGCCGCGAGAACGAACACGCAATCGCGCGATTGTCGTTGCCTCCGAGCATCCAGTGGCCCAGCGATGACAATCGCTCCGAACAGCAGGAACTGGCTGCCAACCCAGAGCCGGTCCGGTCCGATCGCGCGTTGAATGCTATGACGTTGACGTTCGATGGTCATCTGCTTGCGTTCACCTCGGTAGGCGCCTGCTACGGCGAGTGTCTCATTACGTTGTATGACAGGTCCACGCCTTTAGACAATCACCTGTGTCGTCGGATGTTGAGCGATGATATTGACAGGTCACTGCCGCAGCGCTTAGGGTATCCACGGTCGAAGGAGGCTATCGCCGATGGGCACGGGCGTCAATGACAGCGAACAACTGCACGCAGACGGTACGCCAGATGCCTCCGATTCTAGCGCATCCGCGTCAGACGACCTTGATGGCCCTGCCTCTGTTCAGGCGGCCCCAGATACGCTCGCGAGCGCCTCTGCCGACTCTCGCGGGCACGTTCTGATCGTCGAGGACGACCTCATCATCGCCGATCTCATCGATCAGATCCTGCGCTTCGAGAGCTTTCATGTATCGCACGTCGTCGACGGCAAGTCCGCAGTGGATTACGCAAAGACCCACCTGCCCGATCTGATCCTGATGGATCTGATGCTACCGGTCATGAGCGGGATGGACGCCAGCCGGTTGATCAAGTCCCATCCCGACGACGACGTCAGCCAGATACCAATCGTCGCAATGTCGGCAGGGGTCAACCTGCGCGCAACCGCCAATGGTCTCGCGGTCGAAGGTGTACTGGCGAAGCCGTTCGACATTGATGAGCTGTTAGCCACGGTCGACATTCACATTCGCCGTTCTGAGAGCGCATAGCCGCAGCGAGCGCATCAACTGCACAACACAAAGCCCCCGGCGCACTGCGCCGGGGGCTTTGCTGGTCCTGGTAGCGGGGGCGGGATTCGAACCCACGACCTTTGGGTTATGAGCCCAACGAGCTGCCACTGCTCCACCCCGCGGTGCTGAGGGAACACTCAACTGCAACCAGTATATCAGACATCGCAACTGGGGAGTGTGCGCAGCGGCCTCGCCTCCCACACGGTTCCCCGTGCAGTACTCTCCGGCGCTGCCATGGGGCACGACCAGGTTCGGGATGGGACTGGGTGGAGCCATGGCGCTCTCGGCCACGCACACACCCCAGGTGCGCTGTCGTTGGTTGCTCGATTCGAATAACATCTTCTTCGACGATCGTTCACCAGACTGGCGGCGTGCATGCCGCGAGGTCCGGAGACGAGGGTACATGTCCAAAATGTCTGAGGTGAAAGAAAACCGTCCTCGACCATTAGTACGGCTGCGCTCCAGTCGGTTACCCGCTGTCCACGTGCCGCCTATCGACCCGGTCGTCTTCCGGGGGTCTTACCTGGTCTAAGCCAGCGAGAAGGCTCATCTTGAGGCGGGCTTCCCACTTAGATGCTGTCAGCGGTTATCCCTGCCGAACGTAGCTACCCAGCCATGCCGTTAGCACGACAACTGGCACACCAGCGGTTCGTCCAGCCCGGTCCTCTCGTACTAGGGCCAGCTCCTCGCAACCTTCTATACGCCCACGGCGGATAGAGACCGAACTGTCTCACGACGTTCTGAACCCAGCTCGCGTACCTCTTTAATGGGCGAACAGCCCAACCCTTGGGACCGCCTCCAGCCCCAGGATGAGACGAGCCGAC
>Ga0136611_10001198_pt1 | contig 17941 bp, 14 predicted proteins | sample AntDrymUQ2232306_2_FD_106645 | JGI IMG/M metagenome (GOLD analysis project Ga0136611, IMG submission 106645) | Polar desert sand microbial communities from Dry Valleys, Antarctica - metaG UQ223 (23.06) | ecosystem: Environmental > Terrestrial > Soil > Desert | place: Antarctica: Dry Valley...
CTGCAACAGCAGCACGGCGTTGATGTGCGATGGGTGTCGGTCGAGGAAGCGCGCGAGCTATCGCCCGGCCTCGACACCACTGGTGTCAAGGGCGCGACCTATTGCCCATCGGACGGCGTGACCGATCCGAACGGCGTGACGATGGGATTCGCGAAAGGCGCGGCGGCGAAAGGCGTCGAGATCGTGCGCGACTGTGAAGTCAACGGCGCCAGACTGACCGGACATCGCGTCACCGCAGTGCGCACCTCGAAGGGCGATATTTCCACGCCGATCTTCGTTAACGCCGCCGGACCGTGGGCCAAGTCGATCGGCCGGCTGCTTGGCGTCGACGTGCCCGTCGAGCCGGAACGTCGCCACATCTTCATCGCCTCCGCGGCGGGTGGCGGGTCGTGGGACGAGCCGCGCAACGCCGGCCGCGTGCCCAGGTCGAAGATCCTGGTGATCGATTTCGACACCTCGTTCTATTACCACCGCGAGGGCGGGGGGTTGCTGTTCGGGATGGGCGATCCGGACGAGGCGCCCGGATTCGACATCACCGTGCGATGGGATTTCCTGCCGAAGGTGATCGACGTGGCCATGCAGCGCCTGCCCGCGCTCGCCGATGCCGCAGTGTCGCACGCATGGGCCGGGCTCTACGAGATGACGCCGGATCATAACGCGATCATCGGCCCCTCGAGCGATGTCGAGGGCTTCTACACCATCGCCGGGTTTAGCGGCCACGGCTTCCAGCACTCGCCGGCGGCCGGACGAATCCTGGCGGATGTCATCGCCGGACGCGATCCGAAGTTCGACCTGTCGTCGTTCGAGCTCGATCGATTCGCCAGGAAGACCGTCGGCGAAGCGAACATTGTATAGGTCCGGCTAAAGCCGGACACCACAAGGAGTGAAAAAGGTCTCGCCTCAGAAGTGATTCACCCTGGAGGCCGCACTCCTTGCAGCGGCCCCCATTCATTACCTTGCCTGGTCGCCTTGCGCGTCTTCATGTCGAAGCGATCGCCGGCGCCCATGAAGTAGAAGCGGCCGGTCGATCCGGCCACCGGCTGGTTGCTATAGATCACCGCGTAGCTTTGCCCGATCACGTCGAACTGATCACCCTCGACAACAATCGCGGTGTTCTCATCGAGGCCGATGCCGAGCAGTTGCGGATGCTGGTCGATCACTTCGAGCATGTCGAACTGGCGGTTGCGGCGCAGCAGGTGCTGATCGACGGCGGCGTTCTTCAGGAAGCCGAGGCCGACCGTGTGATCGCCGATCATCTTCTCGTTGCTCTTCGTATCACCGCGGACCATGAACGACGTCAGGATCGACGCGCCCGCCGATGACCCGCCGACCACGCCGCCGCGATTGAGCAGCGCCGTCAACTCCTTGTGCGTCAGCGTGTGGAGGTACGAATCCGCCAGGCGCCACTGTCGGCCCCCGGCGAAGAACACGCCACGGGCGGCGCGAATCGGCTTCACGAACGCCTCGGTGTCGGCCACCTTGCGATCGCGCGTGTGAATGACGGTGAGGTTCCTCGCGCCGTTCTCGCGCCATAACCTGAGGCCCGACCAGTAGTTGTCGTAATCATCGTCTTCACCGGCGGTCGGGATGATGACGATCGGGGCGTCAGGGCCTCCCGCGAGATCGATGAAGCGCTTCACGATCGCCGGGTCCTGCATGTTGCCGCCGACGATCACCAGCGTGCCCTTGTCCGGCCCATGCTCGTACGCGGACAGCGAAACCGTGAACAGCAGGACCAGCGTGATAACGATGCGGCGCATGACTACTCCTTGAAGATCCGGCCGTTCTTCATGACGAACTGCACACGACGCAGGGGTTTGAGATCGCTCGCTGGATCGCCCTGAACCGCAATCAGATCCGCGAATAATCCCGCCTTCACGCGTCCGATGCGATCGCCCTGGCGGAAATACGACGCGTTGCCGGACGTCGCCGCGATCAGCGCCGCGGCGGGCGTCATGCCGTAATCCACCATCAACTCGAGCTCGCGGACGTTGTCGCCGTGCGGGTAGACGCCGACGTCGCCGCCGAAACACATCTTCACGCCGGCGTCGAGCGCCGCCTTGAAAGTCTGGCGTTTGCGCGCGATCCGCGCCGGCTCGGGATCGATTCCCTTCTTCCAACCCGCGTACTGCGACGTGGCGTCGCCGGCAGCCAGCGTCGGACAGAACGCGACGTTGTTCTCGACCATCAGCTTCCAGATCTCGGGCGTGCCCTCATCGCCATGCTCGATCGTTTCAACGCCGCCGATGATCGCGCGCCGCATGCCCTCGACCGACGAGGCGTGCGCCACCACCGGGCGGCCGCTGCTGTTGGCGGCCTCGACGATGCGCTTGATCTCGTCGAGCGTGAACCCGGGCCGCGTTTCCCCGTTCGGCCCCCAGCGATAGTCGGCGTAGATCTTGATGAAGTCGACGCCGCGCGCGATCTGGCCGCGCGCCACGCGCACGACGCCGTCAAGGCCGTCCGCTTCTTCCGCGCCTTGCGGCACGGTGATCTCGGGCGCGAACCCTTTCGGCGCGTAGCTGCCGGTCACCACCATGGCGGGGCCGGCCACCAGCATCCGCGGGCCGGGAACGATCCCTTCGTTGATCGCCTGGCGAAGACCGACGTCCGCATACGCGGCGCCTTCGCTGCCGAGATCGCGCACCGTCGTGATCCCGGCCATCAACGTCGCGTTCGCGTGGTTGACGCCTCGGGCGACACGAAGAGCCAGCGGCTCGCGCAGCACCTGGTCATTCCACGTCGTCTCGTTGTACGGATGCAGCAACAGGTGCGAATGCCCTTCGATCATGCCGGGCATCAGCGTCGTGCCCTTGAGTGCGATCGTCCGCGCCCCGGGGGGCACCGCGATCGAGGCCGCGGGCCCCGCGGCGTCAATCCGCTCACCGCGCACCACCACGACCCATCCGGCATGAGACGACTCGCCATCAAAGACTCGGTCGGGTTGCAGAACGATCACGGCAGGAGCTACCGCGGGCGCCTGCGCAACCAGACCCGTGATCTGCACTCCGGCGAGGACGGCGACGAGAATGAACTTTTGCATGGATATCTGAGGGCAGAGTATACAAGCGGCAAAGTAGAATGCCGCCGTGGACGCCGCCGAGCTCTCGCCCATTCCAGAGGCGGCCCGCACCCAGCCGCCGCTCGATCTGTTCCTGATCTTCGTCGCCGCCAACGTCGTTGCCACGACGATGCAGACAGGAGCGGCCCTGGGATCGCGATACAGCGGCAACGCCGCAATCGGCATCGCGATGGCGGGCGCCGTGTTCGGCGCGGCCCTGGTCGCGGTCCTGGCGCCGGTCGGATCGCGCACCGGGCTGCCGTCGATGATTGCGGCACGGGCGGCGCTCGGCTATCGAGGCGCGCAGATCGTGTCGGGCCTGCTCTACCTCACGAATTTCGCGTGGATCGCCGTCAACAACCAGATCGCGGCCTCCGCCTGCGCACAGGTGTTGGGCGGTCCGGGCAGCGCGCGTGTCTGGGCGGCCTTGCTCGGCGTCGCCGCAACCGTCGTGGTGGTTCGTGGGCCGCGCGCCGTTGGCTATGCGGATCGCATCGCGGTGCCAATCATGGCGATCGCCGGCGGCGTTCTGACTTACGCCGCGTTCACCATCTCCTCACCAGCCTTCCCTGCGCCACCCGCCTCACCGGCCCCGAGTGTTTTTTGGGGATTAGATGTCGTGATCGGCTATCAAGTCTCGTGGCTGCTGATGTTCGCGGACTATTCGCGCTACACGCGATCGGGCCGCGCGGCTGGAACCGCGGTCTTCGCCGGCCTCGCACTTCCGGCGCTGTGGTTATTACCGGTCGGGTGGACGCTGTCCCGAATCGCGGGCAGCGACGACCCGGGCGCGATGCTCGCGGCTGCCGGAGTCGGCTGGTGGACCGCGGCGCTGATCGCGCTCGCCTCGGTGACGACCAACTTCGTCAACATCTACCTGTCTTCGCTCGCGTGGCGCACGCTGGTACCATCGTCCACGGGCACGGGATCAGTGTGGACGATCGGCCTGCTGGGCACGGCGCTGGGACTGATTTCGACTGGCTGGCTGACGCAGTTCGCCGAGCTGATGGTGCTGCTCGGGTCGGTGCTGGTGCCGGTCGGCGGCGTGTTCATCGCACACTTCGTGGTACTAAAGAAGCCGGTCGACGTCGTCCGGATCTACGATGTCGCCGCGCTGCCCGCCTTCAACGCGGCCGGAATGATCGCGTGGCTGGCCGGCTTCCTGGTTTACAGGGTCGCAGCGCCGATCGGCGCCACACTGCCGGCGCTCGCCGCCTCGATAGTCGCCTACGTCGTGATCAGAAAATTCCGGCCCGCTTCAGAAGATTCGTCGCGTTGAAATTGACCAGCGCGTCGAAACGGTGCTGCAGGTTGATCGGATAATCGGTCGCAAACGCCTCCGTCTGGAACACCGTGAATGCCAGCTCTGGAATGATCTGATACGTCGCGATCGTGTACTGCCGGGTGCCGCTTTCGTAGCGGTCACCGTTGTACGGGAGGAAGGCCGGCGTGCCGTAGTACTGGTCGACCGACATCACGCCGGCAGTGACGGATAATTTCTTCCACCGCAGGTCGCCGGACAGGTTGAAGCCGTAGCCGTCTCGCGGCGCCGACACGCGCTGATAGGTCTCGACCTTCAGCGCCGTGAGCACCTTGACCGTTGCGGGCATCCGGATATTGACCCCCTCTCGCAAGATGTCGCGCCCGGCTTCATAAGTGTAATCCGCGGACGCAGTCACGTTCTTGCGCAGCCGGAAGGCCACGAGTGCCTGGCCGTAGTTCCATTCATCCAGGCGCTCGAAACGCTTGAAGACGTTCACGTCGGTGTAGTCGCCGAAGTACGCACCGGTCACCGACACCTGCATCACCGCTCCCTTCGCGGGCCGGTAGGTGGCGCGCTCGCCGACGATGTACGCGTCGTTGTCGTAAGTGAGGTGCTCGGCCATTTCACCGCGGTTGAGGTGCAGCCCACCAACCTCGAACTGCAGTCCTTTTACCGGCTCGGCAGCAAGGAACAGCTGCTTCACGTTGAACGGGCCCTGGTAGGTGCCAAGACCGCCGCCTGTATTGTTCCAGCTCGATGGCAACGTCGCGCCCGTTGAGGCAAAGGTGTTGACGCTATAGCGGGCTGCCTTGTCGAACAGAAAACGGCCGCGCAGTTGCGTTTGCCATTGCAGGTTGCTCGACCTGAGCTGTTGGCGGCTGTTCTCGTACCATCGGAATCGCGAACCAGCGGACACCTGCTGCACGTCGAGCCAGCGGCGAACCGCAGGCGCCGCGGCGGTCGCCGGCGCAGGGGCTGTTTGCGCCAGTGCCGGTGCCGACGAAGCAATCAGGGCCAAGCACCATAGCGTCTGTCTCATGCTCTCGATATAGTGCCTGAACGGCCGGCGCGGAGGGTTACGCCGGTGTTACATTTGCTACAACCACGTAAACAATGCAGCCACGACGCTTAATTGTCGCCATCACCGGTGCCAGCGGCTCGATCTACGGCGTGCGACTGCTCGAGAAGTTGCGCGGCACCGACATCGAGACGCACCTGGTGATGAGCCGTTGGGGAGCACGCACGCTCGTGCATGAAACCGCGTACACGCCCGAGCAGGTGCACGCCCTCGCCACCGTCACCCACCCACTGACCAATCAAGGCGCCTCGATCTCGAGCGGATCGTTCCTGACGATGGGAATGGTGGTGGCGCCGTGCAGCGTGCGAACGCTCGCAGCCATCGCGCATGGGATCGGCGACAACCTGATCCACCGGGCCGCGGATGTCGTGCTGAAAGAGCGTCGCAAGCTGGTGCTCGCAGTTCGTGAGTCGCCGTTTAGCGAGATCCACCTCGAGAACATGCTGAAGCTGTCGCGGATGGGTGTCGTGATCAGCCCGCCGCTGCCGGCGTTCTATACGCGCCCGCAATCCATCGACGAGCTGATCAATCACTCGGTGTCGCGCCTCCTCGATCAGCTCGGTATCCACTTCGACGTGCCGCGCTGGTCCGGCGATATGCAGCCTCCGGGACGCCCGGACTAGATTGTCAGGAACAACCCATGAAGTTCTTCGGCCTGATCGCGGTCGTGATTGTCCTCGGCGTCGGGTTGTTCATGTACCAGCGCTCGATCGAGCAGCTGCCCGCCGAGTCACCGCAGGAACAGATTGATACCGTCGCGATTCGTCAGCGTCTGCTCACGATCGCGCAGGCCGAGCGGCAGTATCAGGCGGGCAACGGGAAGTACGCGACGCTCGAACAGCTCGAGAACGACAACCTGCTGCCCGGTGGCACCGAACAGCGCGGCTATACGTTTTCCGCCGAGATCCGCGCGAACGGCTTCACCATCACCGCAACACCCACCGCCGAAGACAAGGCCGACTGGCCGACGTTGTCAATCAACGAGTCGATGACGGTCACCGAACAGTAGATATACTTATTTTCCATGACCGTATCGACTGTCGTCCGCGCTGCATGCGCCGTGGCGTTGACTGCCTTCGTCGTCGCCACCGGCACCACACCACGCCTGATCGCGCAGGGTGATGCCAATCAACTGGTTCCGGCCAACGCCTACAAAGACCTGAAGTGGCGTAGCGTCGGCGCGACGCGCGGCGGCCGCGTCACCGCGTACTCAGGCGTGCGCCAGCAGCCGCACACGTTCTATTTCGGCGGGGTCGGCGGCGGCGTGTGGAAGACCGACGATGCCGGGATCACCTGGGTGCCGATCAGCGACGGCCAGATCATCTCGACGGGATCAATCGGTTCGATCGACGTGTCGCCCTCGGACCCGAACCATGTGTGGGTCGGCACCGGCAGCGCGGCGATCCGCTCGAACGTGATCATCGGCCGCGGCGTCTACCGGTCGACCGATGCCGGCGCGAAGTGGGAATTCATGGGCCTCAAGGACTCCGGCCAGGTCGGCGGCATCAAGGTGCATCCGTCCAACACCAACACGGTGTGGCTCGCAGCGCTCGGTTCGCCCTTCGGTCCCAACGACGAACGCGGCATCTTCAAGACCACCGACGGCGGCAAGTCGTGGAAGAAAACGCTGTTCGTCAACAACGAGACCGGCGGCCGCGACATTGAAGTCGACTGGGAGAACCCGGACATCCTTTACGCGGCGATGTACAAAGGCTTCCGCAAGGGCTGGGACATCATCAGCGGCGGTCCCGCGACGGAAGGCGGCATCTTCAAGTCGACCGACGGCGGGGAGACCTGGAAGAAGATCAGCGCGGGGCTGCCCGGCAAGTTGATCGGCAAGATCGACATCGACATTGCGCGCAGTAATCCACGCGTCGTCTACGCGATGGTCGAAGCGCCCGGCACCGAAGGCGGCCTCTACCGCTCGAACGACGCCGGCGAATCGTGGGCGCTAGTCAACAGCAGCCAGCGCCTGCGCGCGCGCCCGTTCTACTTCCACTACGTCAACGTCAACCCGAAGAACGAAAACGAGGTGTGGGTGAACGAGCTGGGCCTGCAGAAATCCAGCGACGGTGGCAAGACCTTCACGACCGTGGAGACGCCGCACGGCGACAACCACGGCATGTGGTTCAACCCCGACAACCCGAACATCATCCTGCAGGTCAACGACGGCGGCGCCAACGTCAGCCTCAACGGCGCGAAGAGCTGGTCGTCGATCCTCAACCAGCCGACCGCGGAGTACTACATGGTCGCGGTCGACGAGCAGTATCCCTACCGCCTCTACATGCCGCAGCAGGACAACAGCACGATAATCATCCCGAGTATCCCGCCGGCGTCGTGGGGATTCGAGCATCCCTCGCAGGCTTGGTCGCAGGGCTCCGGATGCGAGACCGGACAGATCTGGCCGAAGAAGAACGGCAAGGTGGTGTGGGGCGCGTGCAAGGGCGAAGTCGGCCGCTACAACGTCGACACCGGCCAGGAAAAGCATTACTGGGTCTACCCGCAGAATCGCTACGGGCACGATCCTGACGAGATCAAGTTCCGCTTCCCGCGCCAGACCGTCGTCTACGTGTCGCCGCACGACGAGCGCGTGATCTACCAGGCGTCACACGTGCTGCACCGCTCGATGGACGAAGGCATCTCGTGGGACGTGGTCAGCCCTGACCTGACCGCGAAGGAACCGCAGTATCAGATCGTGTCGGGCAACCCGATCACCCGCGACGTCACCGGTGAAGAGGTCTACTCGACGATCTATTCGATGATCGAGTCGCGTCTGGAACGCGGCGTGATCTGGGTCGGCGCCAATGACGGACCCGTCAGCGTGACGCGCGACAACGGCAAGACCTGGAAGAACGTGACGCCCAAGGATCTGATTGGCGCGCGCATCCAGACCGTCGAGGACTCACCGCACATGAAGGGCCGCGCCTACATTGCCGGCTACCGCTTCATGCGCGAGCACGACCTCAAGCCGTATATCTACCGCACCGACAACTACGGCGAGACGTGGACGCTGCTGACCGACGGCAAGAACGGCATTCCGCTCGATCATCCGACGCGCGTGATCCGTGAAGATCCGCGCCAGGCCGGCCTGTTGTACGCCGGCGGCGAGTTCGGGTTCTTCGTGTCGTTCAACGGCGGCAAGAACTGGCAGGCGCTGCAGCAGAACCTGCCGGCCACGCCGATCACCGACATCAAGGTGCATCGCAACGACCTCGTCGTCTCGACGATGGGACGCTCGGCGTGGATCATGGACAACATCACGCCGCTGCAGCAGCTCGCGAAGCTCGCCACGGCCACGCCGGCAACCGGCGACAGCTTCGGCTTCTCCGCGCTCGACGAAGAACAGTCCAAGCTGCCGGCGGTGGCGCTGTTCCAGCCGCGCGAGGCGATCCGCTATCGCAGCAGCAGCGCGCCGTTCTCGAACGTCGATCCCGAATACCCGTTCCAGGGCGCGCAGTTCGATCTGTATTTCGCGACCGCTCCGGGCGCCGAGACCAAGCTCGAGGTGCTCGACACCGGCGGCGCCGCGCTCCGAACGTGGAACGTGGCGACGTCAAAGGGCGGCGCTGCGCCCGCGCAGGATATGCGTGGGCCGTTCTCCCGCGGCGCGCAAGGCTCGACCAGCATCCGCGCTGAAGCCGGGATGCAGCGCATCACGTGGGACTTGCGTTATCCCGGCCCGTGGACGGCTCAGAATCCTGCCGGCGGCGCCGGCGGACCGATGGTCCCACCCGGCAAGTACACCGTGCGTCTCACGGCGGGCGGCCAGACGATCTCGCGCGCGTTCGAGCTGCGCTCGGATCCACGCGTCGCCGCCGACGGCGTGACCGACGCGGCGATCTCCGAGCAGGTCAAGTTCCAGCTGCAGGTGCGCGACGCGGTCAGCGAAGCGCGCAAGCTGCAGGTCAGCCTCGAGCAGGCGATGCAGAAGGCCGGCCTGAAGCCGCAGCTGGCGGCGGCCCTGCCGGGCGATTCGCCGAGCAACACCAAATACGACCACCCGCTGCAGCAGCTGTATGCGCGGCTGGTCGACACCCCGGGCATCTACACGCAGCCGATGTTGCTCAGCCAGTTGAACAACATCCAGCGCATGGTGACGCAGGCCGACCAGCGCGTCGGCCGCGACGCCCACGAGCGCTATGCGGACCTGGTCAAGGAGATGCAGGCGATCGAAGCGCAGCTGAAGAAGCTCGGGTCGTAGCGCGTCATGCTCAAGGGTCTCACTGTCGCGTTCGTGATCGCCGCCGCGCTGGCGGTCGCGAGCGCGCAGGAGCCGATCGCCATCGGCATCGTTCGTATAGACGGGCATCTGATGCTCATCGCGAGGATCACGCCGCAATTCTTCGAAGCTCCTCCCCTTGCGACAGAAACGATCGTCAACGGCGAGCCACTAGCACCAGAAGCGCCGATCTGGCCCTTTGCGGGAATCGCGTGGACGCTGTCGCAAGGCGGAGGCCGAAAGCCCGTTGACCTGACCACCATCGAACCGGTGATGGTTCGCATGCCGTACTGTTCGGATCGTTTGATGTGGCGGACGACACTGAAGCGGCCGCCGGCCCCAGAGGGCGTGTCTCCAATCCGAAAGCTAGGCATGGCGGTCCGAGGCGCGGCGATCGAACAGCCGGAAGACGTCGCCAATCAACCCGACGCGGCGAGCCGCAGGCTCTCGCATCACATCGTGAAACTCGCTCACGAAAAAGAGGCGTTGCGGCTGGAATCCCAGCCGAAGGAATACTGGCCTCCGAACTCATATGGCGATCGGGCCCAGGCACCCGTACGGATCGAGCAGTTGCGTCGCTACGCAGCGGGCGGGGTCACGACGTATTACTTCGAGGCCGCAAAATCCTGGTGGAAAGACTCACCGGACGGCCTGGTCACCGGCTGGATCACAGATTTGGCTGGCACCCTCCGGGATCAGGACGTTGAGTACAAGTTCAACAACGATCGTCACAAGGAGAACGCGTCGGCCAAAGTCTGGGGCATCGTCCGCTATCAGCACAGGGCTCTGTGGCTCCTCGAGTGGCACGGGTGGGAAGACGAGTACTACACCGTCCACGATTGGCCGTCGGGCATCACGCGCGCGATGGTCAACGCCTACGAGTGCTAGGCGATGTGTGACTTCGGTGAGCACCATCGCGAGAATCAACAAAACTTCGGCTTCCTCGTCGACGTTCCCGAGATTCGTGCTCTTGTCGATGAGACGCGCCGGCTGACTTCCGAAATAGCCGACACAAGGCAGCGCGTTGAAGCGCTGCGCCCCGCCTTCGGTACGCTTCTGGCCGCAGACGACTGGCTGCCGAAGGAATACGGTGAGCCCGATCTGAAGAGCGGAATGGGTGGCGGCATCGGCCAGTACGCGCTGTATCGCGCGGAAGACGGATCGCTCTGCTTGTTCTCGCTGGTGATCCCGCCCGGCTCGCAGACGCCGATTCACGATCACCTCGCCTGGGGATTGATCGGCGTCTATCGAGGCGTCCAGGACGAAACTGTGTACCGCCGCACCGATGATGGCCGCGACGAGTCGAAGGCGACCCTCGAGATCGCGCGGCAACAGACGGTGAAGCACGGCGAGTTCTACACGCTGCTGCCGCCGCTCGACGACATCCACTACGTGAAGACGGTCTCCGACACGCCGTCGATCTCGATCCATCTCCTCGCCAACGACACCGCGTGCGTGACGCGCCATCGCTTCGACGCCGCCAGCGGCGTCGTGACGCCATTCCGGTCTGGCTACAGCAATGCCAAATGCTTTCCGTGATCGCCTTCGTCTCCCCGGTCTCCTGATCTCCTTATTCACTACGCAGTCTCTGCTGTCTTTAAATTTCCATCAGACGATGAGCCCGTCGTCGTCATAAGGACGCGTCATGAGCGAGCGGATGCCGGTTTGGGGAGAGTTGCCACCTGAGGGCACGGTGCTGACAACGGCGGAATACCTGAAGACGGCGGAATCGCTCCGCGTGCAGGAGTTGATTGGTAAGCCGGCTACCGGCCCAGCCGGTAGATCAAGATGTCGTCGTCGCGGGCGATCAATTGCAACGACGGCATCTCGGCGAAGGGATTGTACCGATTATCGGCGGCGACGTTGTTGAGTTCCTTGCGATGCACCACGACGTGGGTGACGCCCAGTCCGTGCAGGCCGATCAACGATGCGTCCGACGGAAAGCCGTTCGCCGTGTCGTACGCCTTGTAGTACGACGGGGGACGAAATCCGCTGTAGCCGTTCAGCAACGGCCGCCAGTGCCGTGTTGAGTTGACCATGTAGGGCGTGTTCAAAAACCACTGCTGCGGCAGGGGGAATGGCAGTTCCACCACCACCGCGCCGGGTTCCTTTTCCAGCACGTCGTAAACAGCAGGAACCCGATCGAACCACGTGTAGCCGACCGGCGCTCGCAAGGCCTCGCCGTTGACGATCACCAGCAGCAGCAACGCGACCAGAGGCCACGATCGCTGCTGCTCCCAGGTGTCCTGCAACGATGCGACGCCGAACCCAGCGATGACCGCGACCATCAACAACACGACCTGACCAAGATGCCCGAGAACACGGACCGCCTGGAACAATGGAATCACCGCGTGAAGAACGCGGTAGAACGGCAGCAAAGGCGTCATCGATACCGCTGCGCAACCCCCGGCGATCACCGCGCACATCCGGAATCGCGCGTCGGATGTATTGCGCGGATCGCTGATTGCCACGACGATCAGCCCCAGGGCGGCAATGCCGGGAAAGGTCGCCGATGTCGAGATCTCCACGAACGGCTTGCTCCAGGTATTGAAATGCAACCGCGCCCCGGTCGCCAGGTAGTTGGCCCAGGTTGCCGGCGCTTCGTCTTCCACCGTGCGCGTGAACCCCATGGTCTCGTGGACGATCAGGTACTCAGCGAGATAGGGCGAGAGCATCAACGTCGCAAGCGCGCCGGCGGCCGCGAGGCGCGACAGCATGGTCCAGGCGCTTGTCCGCCACTCCGTGATGCGCGCTGCGACCGCGAAGATCAGCGTCCACACCGCAAACACCATTAAGTAGACAGACGTCAGCCCTTGTAAGGCGAAGCCGGCGGCAAGGGCACACACGTAGCGCAGCCGGGAGGTCATCACCAACCGATCGAGGCCGTACAACATCAGCGCGAAAAACTCGGCGTGCAGGAACTGCAGGTGCGTGAGGTGCATCAGCGAATGCGCGTTGAATGCCGCGAGCGAGCCGGCGACCAGGCCGGCGCTCCAACTGTTGGTCCAACGCCGGACCAGCAGACAGAACGCCCACCCCGTAAGCGTCAGCCCCGCCAGGACCACCACGTTGTAAGCGAGCACCGCGGAGCCGCCGAGTTCCAGCACCGGCATCGCCAGCACACCCTGCAAGAGCATTGCTTCGGAGTACGCGAGCGTCCGATGCTCCGGATAGAAAATGTTGGCTTCGAACAGCTGCGTCGGGTGGTGGGCAAGGGTGTGACCCACCCAGGCGACCGCCCAGGTGTTGAGCGCGCCGTCGCCGGGATCGACGCGCGACCAGTGCGCGGGCGCCGCGGCCAGCGGCCAGGTGTGCAACACCGACAGCAGCAGGAACGCCATCAGTGAACCGAGAACGAGCCGTGTATGATTGTTGGGCAACCGGTCTGCGCGATGCCAAAACATATTCACAACAACATCCTTGAAACCATCGGCAACACGCCGATGGTGCGTCTTAACCGCATCCCCAAGGGAATCGTCGCCGCCGACGTCTACGCCAAGATCGAGACCACTAATCCTGGCAACTCGATCAAGGACCGCATGGCGGTGAAAATGATCGAGGACGCCGAGAAGGCCGGCAAGCTCAAGCCCGGCGGCACGATCATCGAGGGCACCTCGGGAAACACCGGCATGGGCCTGGCGATTGCGGCGGTGGTCAAGGGCTACAAGTGCGTGTTCACGACGACCGACAAGCAGTCGAAAGAGAAAGTTGATGCGCTGCGCGCGTTCGGGGCGGAAGTGATCGTCTGCCCGACGGATGTCGATCCCGAGGACCCGCGGTCATATTACTCGGTCTCCTCGCGCCTCGAGCGCGAAACCCCGAATTCGTGGAAGGCCAATCAGTACGACAACCCGTCGAATGCACAGGCGCACTACGAGCAGACCGGCCCCGAGCTCTGGGAGCAGACCGGCGGCGCGATCGACCACCTGGTGGTCGGGGTCGGCACCGGCGGCACGATCTGCGGCGTCTCGAAGTACTTGAAGGAACGCAAGCCGTCAGTTAAGTCGTGGGGTATCGACACCTACGGCTCGGTGTTCAAGAAATACAAAGAGACCGGCGTCTTCGACAAGAACGAGATCTACCCGTACATCACCGAAGGCATCGGCGAGGATTTCTTGCCGCAGAACGTCGACTTCAGCTTGATCGATCATTTCGAGAAGGTCACCGACCGCGACGCGGCGATCATGACCGGTCGGATCGCCCGCGAAGAAGGCATCTTCGCCGGCAACTCCGCCGGATCGGCGATGGCCGGCCTGATCCAGCTCGCCGACCGCTTCAAGAAGGGCGAGACCGTGGTCGTGTTCTTTCACGACCACGGCACGCGTTACCTCGGGAAGATGTACAACCCCGAGTGGATGCGGGAGAAAGGCTTCGTCGATCGCAAGGGCCTCACCGCGCGCGACCTGGTGGCGAATCGCGAAAAGGCGCCGCTCGTCACGATCCACCGCAACGACCTGGTCGAAGCAGCCGCGCACATCATGACGGAGAACGCCTACTCGCAGATTCCGGTCAGCGCCGACGGGCGCCTGGTAGGCACCGTGAACGAAGGCTACCTGTATTCGGCGATCGTCAAGAACCCCGACATCGTGCACGGGCCGGTCGAGGTGATCATGCAGCCGGCGCTGCCGTTCGCTGACATTTCGACCAGCGTCGATGCGCTCGCGGCGATGCTGACGCCGGACAGTCCGGCGGTGCTGGTGCGCGACTTCAAGCTCGACGCGACCTACATCATCACGCGCTGGGACATCATCAAGGCACTGTCCTGATCAACGCAGCTCAGTCCCTTTGGTTTCAGGGCCGAGCCAGAGCAGCGTGATCACGAATAGTCCGCCGCCGACCACGCACCAGAACATCGCCGTCTGCAGCGCGGTACCGGCATCGGTCATGGAGCCGATCAGGTACGGCGCAAACGCGCCGATGCCCACCCCGACGTGATACGAAAAGCCGGTGCCGACGCCGCGCACCTCGGTCGGGAACCGCTCGGACAGATACCCCGGCACGATGCCCCAGGCGCCCGACGCGCAGAAGCCGATCAGCCAGGCGCCGAGCAGCAATCCGTTGCTGGTTTCGGAAAACAGGTAGACCGGCGCCGACAGCACGCCGGCAACCATGCCAAGCGTGGCGGCGCCGCGCCGCCCGCCCCACTTCTCGGACAGCGTGCCGAACGCGATCGAGCCGATCACCCCGCCGGCATTCAACAACAACAGGAACGCGAGTGGCTGCTGCTTCAGGTTGCCGAGCAGCGTCGGATACCAGATGGTGGTCGACTGGTACATCCACACGAATGCGCCCATCAGCAATGAGGTGTGAAAAGTCACCCATCGCAAATCGGGATCGAACAGGCGCGACAGCGAGAGCCGCGCGGGCTTACCGGCACGCTGCCGTTGCTGTTCGAGCCACAACGGGCTCTCGCTGACGCGCGTCATCAGGTAGAAGATCGCGATTGCCGGAAGGACGCCGGCCCACAACATGAACCGCCATGCCCGATCGGGGTTGTCGTCGATCAGCGGGTAGCCGAGTTGATAGACCAGCGACGACAGCAGGAATCCCGCGGAATAGCCGCCCTGCAGGATGCCTGAGGCGATGCCACGATGCTTCGCCGGCCACTGCTCGAGCGCGAGCGGCATGCCCGCCGCCCACATGCCGCCCATGCCGATGCCGAACAGGCCGCGGAACGCGAACAGCATCGCGTAACTCGTTGACAGGCCGCTGAGGAACGCGAAGGCGGTGTACCACGCGATCGAAAACAGGATCGGGCCCTTGCGCCCGTAGCGATCGGCGTAGGTGCCGGCGCCGATGCCACCAACCATCCGGAACAGCAGTGTCACGGTGGCGAGCGCCCCGGCCAGCGCGAGGTTCACCTCGAAGCTGCGCCGGATGTCGGTCAATACGAAGGTGATGATCGTGAAGTCAAACGCGTCGAGCGTCCACGCCGCGAAAGTTGTGAGAAAGGTCTTCCACTGCTGGCGGGAAACTTCGCGGTACCAAGGCATTGCTGGCGATTCTATCGCGTGATCCACGCGGCGATGTCGCGAATGACTGCCTCATCGACGTGACCGGGCCGTGCATACTCCGTCGGCGCCGACGCTCCGGCTCCGGCGATGAATAAATGGTTCAACGCTGGGTATGACTTCAGTTGCACGTTGGCGCGCGATCCAATCGCGCGCTGCCACGCGGCCTGATCTTCCATCGTGACCTGGTAATCGCGCTCCCCTTGCAGCACCAGCATCGGTTGTTTGAGGGGTGTCGCCGCGGCCGGGGGATCGTAACCGCGTAAGTCGAGCCAGTAAGACGCGGGCGCGCTGATTCCCATTGCGACAATCGGTGGATCCGACGCCTTGAGCGCGCGCACATCGGCGGCAAGCTTGGTGACGGCGGCGATGGCCGTTTCTTCCTCCGGCGAGACCTTGCCGTCGAGCAGCGCCAGGTAGCGCGTCTGATCCAGGATCGCCTGCTCTAGCTGCTTAGTGGCCGCCGCCATCAAAATCAGTCCGGCGATCGACGGCTCGGCTACGGCAATGCGCGGCGCGAGCATGCCGCCCAGGCTGTGCCCGAGCACGAATACGCGATCGGCGCGAATCCCGGCCGTCTCGCGCATTTTCTGAACCGCAGCCACGGCATCGTCAACCACCTCCTCTTTGACGGTAAAAAAGGTGAGCCGCATAACCCGATTCGCGTGCGTACGCGTGCGCTTGTCATATCGCAGCACCGCGATGCCGCGGCTGGCTAGCCCCTCCGCCAGATCGCGAAACGGCTTGTTGGGTCCGATCGATTCGTCGCGGTCGTTGGGCCCCGAGCCGTGGATGAGCACCACCCCGGGAAACGGCCCATCGCCGATCGGCGGCGTAAGCGTGCCGGGCAGCGGCCATCCTCCTGCATCGATGGTGATCGCCTCGTCACGAAACGCCCCTCGAGTCACGTACGCCGGCGCCGAGTACGCAACCGTCGGCTCCGGTGGGCGGACGCCGAGGCCTGCGAGACGGTCGTTGGGGTCAAAGGCGACCCGGAACTCTACATTCGCGCGCTCGAACGCACACGACACGAGCACGACGCGCATCACTCCCTGCGCCTCGAATCGAGCGCCGTCCTGCGACTTGAAGGCGCCAAACTGCAGGATCAGGTTGAAAATTATCCGGCGGAGCCCATCCGCATCAATCGCCGCTTTCATCCGATCAGTGAGCGTCGGCAACAAGGGCTCGACCTCGCCAGACACGAGCCGCTCCACGACTTCCTGGGCTCGTGAAACGAGAATGGACGGCTCGGCCTGCTGCGCGGCCTCAGGCGTGGTGATGGCGAGGATCAACAGAACAGCGATCGTGAGGCGGACCATATGAGCGACATCGTAAGCCGGCAGGCACTGTAGTCACACCTGCAACGTCACCGTCCCGGGAAGGGGCCGGCATCCTCCCTGGTTGCCCAGAATCGTCCGTGACCGGCAGGTACTCGAAGCCCTGGAGGATCCTGCGCGCGCCGCGAAGGCGCGGGCGATGGAGCTGCTCGCGCGTTAGGCTCGTATTCGCGCCGGCGGTGGCCTAGAATGCGCGGATGCCAACCATCCGCGCATTTTTGCCGCTCATCCTGCTGTTTGCCTTCGCCGCTGATCTTTATGCGCAAGTAGACGGCCCGGTCTATGTCGCTTACTTCTGGCGCGCCAAGCCCGGCATGGCGGCCGGCTACGAGGACTACATCAAGGGCACCGCTGAAAAGATCGACGAGGAGGCGCGCAAGGCCGGCGTGTTCGAGGAGGTGGTGACCGTCACGCCGTCGCAGATGGGCACGTCGGCGGCGATCACCGACTGGACGCACCTGCGCATCTTCAAGCTGAAGAACCGCGCCGCAGCCGAGGCGTTGAGTAAGGGTCTGGACGCCGCCACGCTCCGTGTCGTCCCCGACGAAAATCAACGCAAGCGCAACAGCGAGCGATCGGCGACGCTGCGCGATTTCGTGCGCCAGGAGATATGGACGGGGCTTCGTTGACGGGAGTTGACGACGATGGTTCAACAGACGCGTGTACTACGGTGGTTCACGACGCTGGTTCTCTGTGTGGGAGCGGAGGTTAGCAGCGCGCAGGCGCCAAAAATACATAGACTTGAAGCGACGCCGTCGACGGTGGCCTACGGTCACTACTGGGCCGAGACCAAGCCGGTCCTGACCATCAACTCGGGCGACATCATCGACGTCGATACGCTGTTGACGTCGACGCCGGCCCGCCTCGAACAATCCGGAGTAGCGGCCGCCGACGTGCAGGCCTCGCTGCGCGCAATCGTCGACACCGTCAAGGATCGCGGACCTGGCGGTCACATCCTCACCGGCCCGGTA
>Ga0136611_10001199_pt1 | contig 17929 bp, 15 predicted proteins | sample AntDrymUQ2232306_2_FD_106645 | JGI IMG/M metagenome (GOLD analysis project Ga0136611, IMG submission 106645) | Polar desert sand microbial communities from Dry Valleys, Antarctica - metaG UQ223 (23.06) | ecosystem: Environmental > Terrestrial > Soil > Desert | place: Antarctica: Dry Valley...
GCCGCTGCCGCTTGCCGCGCTCTATCAGCTTTCGCCCTGGCTCGCGGCGCCGATCTTCTGGCAGGGTGCGGTGACGGGCGTCTTTGGCATCTGTGCGGCAGATCCCGCGCGCCGCTTCACGCCCGCCGATGTGGAGGTGCTGACCCTTTTTGCGAAACACGCCGCGATCGCGATCGAGAATGCGCGGCTCTACCAGCAGAGCCGCGACCTGGCCGTGACGGAGGAGCGCAACCGGCTCGCGCGCGAAATCCACGACACGCTCGCGCAATCGCTCACGGGGATGGTCTTGCAGATCCAGGTGATTGACGACCTCCTGGGAACGGACCTGGAGCAAGCGCGCGCGGAGCTACAAGCGCTTCAGCGGCTCGCGCGGGTGACGCTGGACGAGGCGCGCCGCTCCGTCTGGGGGCTGCGTCCGCCGGTGCTTGAAGAGGGATCGCTGGCCGAAGCGCTGGAGAAGTTGCTGCGTGCGGCAACGGAGGCGGACGGAGTCAGCGCGCGCTTCTCCAGCAGCGGGCGCGCGCGTCCGCTCACGCCGGCGATCGAGGGAGGCGTGTACCGGATCGCGCAGGAGGCGCTCACGAACGTGCGCCGTCACGCCGCCGCGCGGGCGGCGGTGGTGCAACTGCGCTTCGAGGCGGGTGAGCTGGCGCTGGTCGTGCAAGACGACGGTCGCGGCATTGACGCGACGCGCGCGTCGGTGGGCGACGGCGGCTTCGGCCTGACGAGCATGCAGGAGCGCGCCCGCTTGATGGGCGGCACGATGACGCTGGAGAGCGAGGCGGGCCGCGGCACGCGGATCGAGGTGCGCGTGCCCTACCTCGCCTCGGCGCTGGCCGGCGGCCCGCGCCCGGACCGGATTGAGCACGGCGCGGAGAACTGGCCGATCCGCGTGTTGGTGGTGGACGACCACGATGTTGCGCGTCACGGGATCGTGCGGATGCTGGAGACGAACTCGGATATCGTCGTCGTCGCGGAAGCGGCGGACGGGGTCCAGGCGCTGGCGCGGGCCAGGCAGCTGCGCCCGGACGTGGTGTTGCTCGACCTCAACATGCCGGGGATGAGCGGGATTGAGGTGATCGAGGCGTTCGCGCACGAGGGGCTGGAGGCGCGTCCGATCATCCTCACGACCTACGCGCGGGATGAGGTGATCTTTGATGGGATCCGCGCTGGCGCGCGCGGCTTCCTGCTTAAAGACATCAGCGCCGAGGAACTGGCGCGCGCGGTGCGCACGGTGAACGCGGGCCAATCGTTGCTACAGCCGGTGGTTGCGACGCGGCTGGTGGAGCAGCTCGGGCGGATGGCGCGACGCGCACCGGAGCGGGACCCGCTCACCCCGCGCGAGCTTGATGTGCTGCGGCTGCTGGTAGAGGGCGCGCGGAACAAGGAGATCAGCGCCCGGCTCAAGATCTCGCACGGCACCGTCCGTTTTCACGTTGGCAACATCTTTCAGAAACTCGGCGTCAGCTCGCGCACGGAGGCGGTGCGGCTGGCAATGAGCGAGGGGTTGGTGGATTGAGCGGACGACCCCCACCCCCGGCCCCTCTCCATCACTGTGGTGATGGAGAGGGGCCGGGGGTGGGGGTCGCATACCCTGGCCTTTTGTCCAGGGTCGATCCCTGACCTTTTGTCTGTGCTGCTCCCGGCCCTCGGTCGGGCGAACCCGTCCGCACGAGCGCGCATACTTTCAGCGTGGGAGAAGAGTATCGGCAGGAGGAGAAGCCGGACTCAACCCCACTGACTGCGAAGGAGCGCGCAATGGTTGCGTCCCGTACCGAAGAGAACTTAACGTCCTTGAACGCCGTTCCGGCGAAAGTGAGCCCTTTCCGCGTCACCCCGACATCGGCGACGGTTCGACCACTCGGGCTGCGCACGCTGAAGGTGAAACGCGGGCAGATGCTCTATGCAGCCGGAGAGACGGCCGAGCAACTCTTCGTGCTGCGCTCCGGTCGCGCGCATATCTTCCTCGTCACGGACGAGGGCAAGAAAGTTGTGATCGAGACCGTGCCCGCACCCTCGCTTCTGGGTGAGGCTGTCCTGAGCCGGGCGCGCATCCATGAAACCTACGCGGAAATTGCGGAGGACGGTGAGCTGCTCGCCGTGGAGCGTACCTCCGTGGAGGCGCTGCTGCGCGCGCAGCCGGAACTGGCGGTGCGCCTGCTGGAGGCGGTCGCGGCGCGGCTGTTGACGGTGGCGCAGCGGCTGGAGGACCGGCTCGTGAAAGCGGTGCCGGCGCGACTCGCGCGCGCGCTTCTTCAGCTGGTGCTCGCGCCCGACTACGAGGCCTTCCCGATCAAGCAGTCCGAGATCGCCGAGGTCGCGGGCACATCGCGCGAGACGGCGACGCGGGTACTGAACCATTTCGAATCAGAGGGGTTGATCGCGCTCGGTCGCACGCGGGTGCGTCTCTTGCAGCCGGAAGCGCTCAACCTGATTGCCGAGGCGCGGGCAAGCTAAGCGCTGCCCCCTCGCACGAAAGGAAAACGACGATGATGATGCGTAAGTCTTGCCCCCGCTGCCACGGGGATCTCTACCTGGATAAGAACGACGGGCCGGCGATGTTCAACTGCCTGCAGTGCGGGCGCAGCTTCGCACCGCAGGCGGTCGAGCTCGTGACCGTTCAGCCAGCGCTGATCCCGGCCGGCGTGACGCCTGCCGAGCGCGCCGCGTAGGCGTTGCGCGTTCTCTCCCTCTCTCTCCGGCCGGCTGTCCCGCTCCGACATGGGACAGCCGGCCGGAGTTGCGTCCCGAGGCGTCATCTCCCTGGCGAGGGTGTGGGCAGGATTCTGCCAGCGCGAGGGGGTGAGGACGTTCGTCTTCTCATTCTTGGCGCTCTCGGCAACGAGGAGTTGATATGGTATTGTGATGAGAGAGCGTTGAGGCGTCGAATCGCCGTCGCTCTCTCTGCGCTGTATGCTCTGCCTGGAACCGAACATGGTGGGCACCGATTCGCTCACCGGGAGGTGGCCGGGCCTTCCCACCGCCGGAGAAGCGCGAACCCCGCCCGCGCTTCTCCGGCGGTCTTCTGCTTTTCGGTAGTTTCCTGCCTACCCGTTTGTCCAGGCCGTGCGCTCCGCGAAAGGGCGGTGTGGCGCCTTTTCCGATCGGCGATGCTGTGGAGAGACGGACGAAAGAGGTACGAAATGTCAGAGAGTAATCCCCTTCAGGAGCTTTCAGATGCGCTGGCCACCGCGGTTGAGCGGGCGGGGGCGTATACCGTGCGTGTGAACGCGCGGCGCCGGATGCCGGCGAGCGGGATCGTTTGGGCGGACGGCGTCGTGCTGACCGCCGACCATGCGATTGAGCGTGAGGAAGAGATCACGGTTGGCCTCGCGGACGGGCGAGACGTACCGGCGACGCTTGCCGGACGTGATCCGGGTAGTGACCTCGCGATTCTCAAGGCGAACCTCGGCGTGGCGGTAGCGCCGCGCGCGGAGGCGGCCCGGGTTGGGCATGTGGTGCTCGCGGTCGGGCGCGGCTCCGATGAGGGGCTGACCGCGGCGATGGGCGTGATCAGCGCGCTCGGCGGGCCGTGGCGCTCCGGGCGCGGCGGCACGGTCGAGGGTTACATCCGCGCGGACGTGACAATGTATCCGGGCTTCTCCGGCGGGCCGCTGGTGGACGTGGCCGGAGGTGTGGTCGGGATCAATAGCTCCGGCATCAGCCGCACGGGCGGGCTGACGATCCCGATGGCGGCGGCGCAGAAGGTGGTGGATGCGCTCCTGGCGCATGGCCGGCTCACGCGCGGCTTCCTCGGCGTCACGAGCCAGCCGGTGCGGCTGCCCGCGAACCTCGCGGGGGCGACGAAGCAGGAAAGCGGGTTGCTGGTGGCGCGCGTGGCAGAGGACTCGCCCGCGGACAAGGGCGGTATCCTGATCGGCGATATCATCGTCGGCCTCGCGGGCAAGCCGGTCCGCGATACGGACGAGCTACAGTCGCTGCTCGGCCCGGAGACGGTCAACCAGCCGGTGCCTGTGCGCGTGCTGCGCGGCGGTGAACCGAAGGACGTGACCGTCACGGTTGGCGAGCGCGAGTAACGTGATGCGCTAAAGTGGCGGCCCCCTCACCCCAACCCATTCCCGCGCAGGGGCGAGGGGGCCGTTCGCTTCAGCCAGACCAAGTTACATGAGTGGATAGCCCTCCTTCGCTCCGCGCGGTAGCGTTCAGGGGAGAGGGGGCCGCCACTTTCATATCATGCGAAGCGAGAAACCCGATGACGACGATAGTATCCTCAGCGCTGCTCGCCGGACGGTTCGGTGATGCGGCGGCAGCAACAACCGAGAAGCTGCGGCGCGGTGTGGCCGTGGTGCGCGGCAGTCGGGGCGGGGCCGGCGCGGGTGCCGCCTGGCGTGCGGACGGTCTGGTGATCACGAACAACCATGTGGCGACCGGCTACACGGCAACCGTGATCTTTGCGGATGGCGTCGAGCATCACGCGACCGTGGTGGCGCGCGATCCTTCCGTGGACCTGGCTGCACTCCAGGTTGAGGGCGCGGCCGTGCCGGTGCTAGCGGTCGGTGACTCGGACCGGCTCAAGGTCGGGCAGTTGGTGCTCGCCGTGGGAAATCCGTTCGGCGAGATGCGGGCGGTGACGGCAGGAATCATCAGCGCGGTCGGCCGCGGGCTGACGGGCGGGCCGGTACGCTTGTCGCAGGCGGTCCAGGCGAATATCACGCTCTTGCCGGGCAATTCCGGCGGGCCACTGGCAGACGCGGAGGGGCGCGTGATCGGCATCAACGCGATGGTGCTTGGACCTGGTGTTTCGATTGCCGTGCCCTCGAACACGGTCGAGCGTTTCTTGGCGGAACGCGCGCCGGGCAGCCCTGTACTGGGGATCGCCGGTCAGCCGGTGGACCTGCCGGAACCGGAGGGGGCCGGCGTGCTGATTGCGGAGGTGGCGGACGGGAGCGCGGCGGCGTCCGCGGGGCTGATGATTGGCGACGTGCTCTTGACGATTGACGGCACGCCGGCGCGCGATGGCGAGACGCTCTCGCGCGCGTTGGGGAGACAGGCACCCGGTCAGCCCCGCCGCGTCACGTTTCTCCGCGGCGGCAGGCGGCGCGAAACCACCGTGCGACCGCAGCCACGCCAGGTAGCAGCGTGATGTTCGGCGTCGTGGTGGTGGCGGCGTATCCGGCGGTGCGGGCCGGCCTGCGCACGATCGTCGCGGCGGAGGCAGATCTGAGCGTGCTCGCGACGCGGACGGGCGCGGAGGAGGAGGACGGGCCGGACGCGCCGTCCTCCCCGGACGTGTTGGTGGTAGACGTGGAGACGGACCGGCCTGAACTGCCGGCCCGTCTCGCCGCGCGCTACCCGGAAGCGGCCCAGGTGTTGCTCCTGGACGGACCAGAGGCGTACCGCCCACCGGAAGGAGCAGCGGCCCGCCCCTGGGCGGCGCTGCTCAAAGACGCGAGCGCGGAAGAGATCGTGGCGGCGCTGCGGGCGGTGGTTCAGGGGCTCGTCGTGCTGGACCCCGCGATTGCTCGCCTCGCCACCGAGCGCGGCTCGTTCGCGCGCGTGACACTGCAATTAGATGAGCCGCTCACCGAGCGCGAGACGGGTGTGCTGCAGTTGCTCTCGCTCGGGCTGCCGAACAAGACGATCGCGGCACGACTCGGTATCAGTGAGCACACGGCGAAGTTTCACGTCGGCTCGATCATGGCGAAGCTCGGCGCATCGAGTCGCACGGAAGCGGTCGCGCAGGCGGCGCGGAGTGGGCTGCTGGTGTTATAGCACGGGGCGCGTGGCGCACGGGTCAACGAGGTCCTCAATGTTGAACGCGTCGATATGCCTGCCGGAACTTGAAACCCCTGCGGCGCACGACGTTGTGAAGGGCCCGCGGCGGGAGCCCAATGACCTTGACTTGGTGCCGATGGTTTGCTAGATTCACGTCATAGACGACAGATGCGACCTATGCGACAGAATGGAGCCGATGACAGCAGAACGTGATGAAACTGACGATCTGCTCACGACCGCAGAAGTCGCGAAGCGCCTTCGAGTACACCAGCGCACCGTTCAGCGATGGCTAACCAGCGGTCAACTCTCTGCGGCCAAGGTTGGGCCAAAGGTCTGGCGCATCAGGGAACGTGATCTCCAGACCTTTCTTGCGAGCGGCGAAACTGGCCAACCGGGCGTTCGTACACGATGATGAATGATGAGGAAGCGAGCGCGCTCGAGCCTGGGGACACACTCACGCGCTTGGCACTTGACTACCCATCGCACCCGATCGGTAGCTCGCGCATCATTCTCGCCGACTGTTTTGCTTGGCTGACCCGGATTCCTGAGAGCAGTCTTCATGCAATCGTGACTGATCCTCCATATGGTGTGAAGGAATACGACCTCGATCAACTCACGAAGAGAACGAACGGACAAGGCGGCATCTGGCGGATCCCACCCTCGTTTGATGGCAGTCTCCGCGCTCCGCTGCCCCGGTTTACCGCGCTCAACCAAAAGGAGCGTGCAATCCTTCGTCACTTTTTCGTCGAGTGGGCAACGCTCGCCGTGCGCGCACTTCGACCGGGCGGTCATGTCTTTATCGCGAGCAACTCGTTTCTTTCGCAGCCCGTCTTCAGCGCACTCGTGGACGGCGGCCTAGAGTTCCGAGGGGAGATCGTGCGGCTGGTACGGACGCTCAGGGGCGGTGATCGTCCGAAGAATGCGGAGCAAGAGTTTCCCGACGTTTCATCCTTGCCACGCGGCTGCTACGAGCCCTGGGGTCTCTTCCGCAAGCCGCTTCCAGCGGGCATGACCGTGAGTGACTGTCTGCGTCGCTTCCAGACTGGTGGTTTGCGGCGAAGATCGAACGACGCACCGTTCAATGATGTCATCCTCAGTGAGCGCACACCACGACGAGAGCGTGAGATTGCGGACCATCCGAGCCTCAAGCCACAGTCGTTCTTACGTCAGATTGTCGCTGCGGCTCTGCCTCTGGGTCGGGGAGTGATCGCGGACCCGTTCTCGGGGTCCGGTTCGACGGTGGCCGCGGCGGAGGCGCTAGGACTGCATTGTATCGGAGTCGAACGGCACCCAGAATATTATGAACTTTCCCAGGGTGCGGCTCCACGCCTTGCGGCCCTCACGGTATCATGTGACCAGCCGGGGGATCGAGTGGCGGCGGTGGAGCAGTTGCACCTATGGACGTAGCCGGTATCTGGTAGATTCGGTTGCTCATCATCTTGCGAAAGCCGGCGTCGTTCACGGCGGCGGTTGGCGTGCGGCGGCTGGTTCCAGACCGACCGGCCGCGGTCCAGTCACCGATCGCAAGCTGAGCGCCAAGTACCTGAACAAAGCGGAACGGGCGGGGCGGAATGCCATTCCTAGGGTCGGCGGGCCGGTTGCTGTCGAAGACATAGACCATCAGCCAGCTATCTTCTGGGTTGTGGCCTTGCCATCCACGGGCATAACGTGAGGCTTTGATCTCGACGCCCTCGTGCGAATACTGCACGGCGTCGCGCGGGAAGCGGCTCGACGGGATGAGATCCGGATGACCATTGTGGTAGGTATTTTTCACCAACGTGACGCAATATTTTGGAATGCTGGTGGCCATGAATTCGCCGACCAAGCTACTGAACGTCGCAGGCATCAGCATCATTTCGAGGCGGGGGATGTCGTTGCCATTAAGCTGTAGGTTCACGAAGCCGAGAAACCTGACAAACTCATCCATCGCAAGGCGTAGGTGTCCCGTCGTCAGACCATGAGGTAAGACAGCACCTTGATTGAAACCGATGGAGTCAACCGGCTCTGGCGTACACGCTCGCAATTCCGAGGGATCGAGCACCCGTTAACTCCAGCTCCTCACGGCACGCAAGTGGTCGAACACACAGCCGCACGCCTACTCTTGTAACACACTTCTAGACCCTTATCCCACAGTGTTTCGGGTCGAGCTAGCTGCCTCGACAGCGTAAGCGTTCACGACCCGTCCGCATAGCAGCGGGCGCGTGTGTGCCGCGACTGCCGCCGCCGGTGCAGTCCACGCGGCGGATGATCGGGCGCTGGTCGCTGCGGGCTATCTCTTCGGCCGACCCGCACTCGCTACCGATCGCACCATCCGCCGCGCACGGTGGAGCGGTCGCCGCCGACGACCACGCGGCGGCCGTCGATACAGACTGTCCCCCTCACGTCATTCGAGGGCGAGAGCGCGGTCAGTTCGCCGTCCTCTAGATGGGAACACCTGCACGCACACCCACCTCGCGGAACCTGGCTGGGTTCGGAAGGAGCACGAGCTGCTCGCGGATCGTGAGCTTGCGGCCGCACCGCTGCCGCTTGGTGTTCTCCTCGCCGCCCAGCCGCTCCGCGAACTATTTGCGCCGCACCAGATCGCCTATTTCCGGTTGCCAGACCACTGCACGATCCCGTCTCGGTGGCGGGTGTCAGTCTAGCGGAGCGTCGCGGAAGGGCTGCGGCGCGGGGTGTATGGGTTGATGGTAGGGGCAGCGGGCCGTGGGTAATTCGTGCTACCACGGCCCGCCCCTCTCTACGCCGGCACGCTGTCCTTCTGCCGGCCCCAGTGACGGTGAGCGGCGATCGCTTCTAGAAACGCTTGGGCGAGGGCGTCGGAGCCTCCCGCCGCGCGTGCGCTGACGACGCCTTGTTCGGAGACAACGGCGGCACCGGCGCCACCACCCGCGAGTGTGATCCCCGGAAGGGCGCAGGCAGCGAGCAAGTCCACGCCCTCGCCGGCCGCGGCGATCGGTTTGGCGTGCTTAAATGCCTCACTGATGAAGTGGCGCACATCCCCCATCGCGCTGAGCGTGACGACACTCTCTGCCCCACCAGGAACAAAGGCAGCGTCATAAACCACGGAAGGACCAGTGAGGAAGGTCTTGTCTACCTTCACTTCCTGGCCGGTGCTGCTCGTCACCGTGCCGCCCAGCTTGGCGACCACCTCCGGTACGGCACCTGCTCCCTGAAGCGCCGCCTGGATCGCGGTCAGCGCCGCACCGTCGAAGCCATCGGCGACCAGTAATGCGACCTTGCTGCCCTTGGGCGAACCTTTGGCAAGGTTCTCCGGGTTGAACATGCTCAGGGTGGATGAGACGCCGGGCGCGGCTGCGCCGCGCCGGTCGGATGGCATCGGTGTAGTGGAGAGCGAAAGGTGGCTGAGATCGCCACTAAACTGGCGCACGCCGATCCCCGCCGCCGTGCGCGCCGCCAACTCCTGATCCACGTTCGCAAGCAACTCCACGATGCGTTGGCGGATCTCCGGCAGCATCACCTTGCCCAGCTCAAAGTGGAACGCCTCGACGATGTGGTCCTGCTCTACGGCGGCCATGCTCTTCCAGAAGAGCGTCGCCTGGGTAAAGAAGTCTTTGAAGCTCTCGCTGCGTTCGCGGATCTTGTGTCCCTCAATCCGCTCCGGGTAGCTGGCGAACCCGCCCGCGTCCGCGCCGGACTGGATTGGACAGCCGCCGCCGAGCGTGTTCGGCTCGTAGCTGACGCGACCGGCGTTGATCGTCTGGCGCATGTGGCCATCGCGCTGGTTGTTATGCACGGGCGCGAGCGGGCGGTTAATCGGGATCTCGGCGAAGTTTGGGCCACCCAGGCGGAGCAACTGCGTGTCCAGGTAGGAGAAGAGCCGGCCCTGGAGGAGCGGATCGTTGCTGAAGTCAATCCCCGGCACGATATGACCGGTGTGGAAGGCAACCTGCTCGGTCTCGGCGAAGAAGTTGTCTGGGTTACGGTTGAGGGTCAGCTTGCCGATCTTGCGGACGGGCACGAGTTCCTCGGGGATGATCTTGGTCGCATCCAGCAGGTCGAAGTCGAAGGAGTGCTCGTCCTCTTCCTCGACCACCTGCACGCCGAACTCAAACTCCGGGTAGTCGCCGCGTTCAATCGCTTCCCAGAGGTCGCGGCGGTTGAAATCCGGGTCCGCGCCCGCGAGCTTCGGCACTTCATCCCAAACGAGCGATTGTATCCCCTTGAGCGGCTTCCAGTGGAACTTGACGAAGCGCGACTTTCCCTCGGCGTTGACGAAGCGGAAGGTATGGACGCCGAAGCCTTCCATCGTGGCATAGCTGCGCGGCAGCGCGCGATCCGAGAGCACCCACATGATCATGTGCATCGCTTCCGGCATCAGCGAAATGAAGTCCCAAAAAGTGTCGTGGGCCGAGGATGCCTGGGGGATCTCGTTATGCGGCTCCCCCTTAAGCGCGTGGACGAGGTCTGGGAACTTGATCGCGTCCTGGATGAAGAAGACGGGAATGTTGTTGCCGACGAGGTCGAAGTTGCCTTCCTCGGTGAAGAACTTGACCGCGAAGCCGCGCACATCGCGCACCGTGTCCGCGGAGCCGCGCGAGCCCGCAACGGTGGAGAAGCGCACGAAGACGGGCGTCTGCACTGCCGGGTCCTGGAGGAACGCTGCCATTGTGAGATCAGCGAGCGGCTCGTACGCCTGGAAAAAGCCGTGCGCGGCGGCACCGCGCGCGTGGACCACCCGCTCAGGGATGCGCTCGTGGTCGAAGTGCGTGATCTTTTCACGGAGGATGAAGTCCTCCATCAGCGTCGGCCCGCGCGTGCCGGCACGGAGGGAATTCTGATTGTCGCTGACGCGCACGCCCTGGTTAGTGGTGAGGCGTGTGCCCTCACCATTTTCGGTCACGGCCGCGAGGTCGGCGGTCTTGGCGGTTTCCTGGGTGGGGTGGGTCTGCTCGTTCATGTCCGTCCTAGATCGAAATTTGGGTTTGATGGGATTAGCGGAGAATCACGCGGCGTGGCAAAGGCCACCGCAGAACATCACTGCTCTTTGGTGGCCCTGCGTTGAACGAGTATTCTGCCGGTCGTAAGGTGTCCGATTACGCGGTTGTGCGGCGGCCGGAGATCGCGCGGTAGCCGGCGAGCAAGATGATGCTGCCGATGATCGCGATCAAGATGCCGCCAATGCTGAGGTCGCCGTAGGAATCGTTGCCGGTAATGAGATTCCAAAGGAATCCGCCGACGAGCGCGCCAACGATACCAATGATCATCGTCACCACGATCCCGCCCGGGTCGTCACCCGGCATGACGGCCTTCGCGATCGCGCCCGCGATCAGGCCCAGGATGATCCACGCGATGATGCCCATACTCTCTCTCCTCTATGCTCGCCGTCGGTGTCGGATCCCGACGCTGCAACGTGATCCACGTCCCTAGCATGGCGCGTTGGGCACTGTAGCACGATGCTCCGGAGGGAGTAGAGCGCGGCGAAATTGCGGAGTATCTTCGTGCGCGCGCATTGTTATCGTGCGAATCTATGCAGCGCGCTCAAGGCGGCGAGGAGGAAGCCACCCTGAAGGAGAAGATTGACGGTCTGGCGCGCGAAAACTGTGGTGTCTGCCCCCTGCTCAGCGTGCCTCACCTCCTGGACGAGTGCGCGGACCTGATCCACGCGGAAGGTGACGCTGCCGAGCTGCAACTCGCCCGGACCACGGCCGGCGGTGAGCGTGCCGTCGTGGGTATGCGTGCCACCGCAGGCGAGGCAACGCAGCATCACCTGGCAGCGGCTGCCGAGATAGGGAACAACGTCGTGGAGCGGCATCGGTCTTCATCCGTTCAGCGTCGGCGGACGGACTGCCTGCCCGCTTACCGCACGTTTTGTGACTTCTATCACAATACTAGCGCGCGCCACGCGAGCGTGCCAAGTGCGGATGACCGCATTTACAGGATGTTCACGCAACCATCACAAAACCGCCATAGTTCCGCCATACGCGGTCTTGCTGCCGCAGGCAGACGGCATCAACAGGAGTGGGTAGAATACGCTCGCGCCGCCCTGCCGTTGGCGATGATTCCGGCAACCACCGGTACACGAACGTGAGGAGAAACGATCATGCGCGTCAGCGCCAGCGTCCGCGCCGTCCAGGTGCCGGATGAGAACCCCATGCATCCGATGTTCACGACGATGTACCTGGTGGGCAACGACCAAGTGCTGACGATTGATTCCGGCGAGGCGCTGGAGCGCTATCAGTGGATGCTGCGCGGCTACCTTGCCGCGATCGAGCAGGCGGAGGTGGCGCTAATCGGGATCACGCACCACCACTTTGACCACTCTGGCAACCTCAAATGGATGCGCGAGATGTATAAGGCGGACGTGCTTGTACACGCGTCCGGCATTCCTTTCCTACAGGATCGCCTGCCGGACGAAGGGGTCCGCACGCTGCACGAGGGTGAGGTGCTGGAACTCGGCGGCGGCGTGCGCCCGGTGGTGCTGGAAACGCCGGGTCACAGCGTGGACTCGGTCTGCTACTACCTCGAAGACGAAGGTGTACTTTTCACCGGCGACACGCTCCTGGGCGCGAGCACGACGACCGTCTGGGACCTCTTTGAGTACCGCGAGAGTCTCGTGCGCCTGCGCGACCTGCCACACCTCAAGGTGATTTGCCCCGGCCACGGCCCGCTCGTAGAGGACCCGCGCGAGCGCCTCGAGATGTACATCGCGCACCGCGACACGCGCGAGCGTCAGATCCTTGCGGTGCTGGACGAGGGCGGGGAGGTCACGTCCTGGGACATTATGGAAAAGGTCTACGGTGACAGCATTGACAAGCGCCTGCGCCGCGCCGCCGACGGCAACGTTCAGACCCATCTACGCAAGCTGGAACGCGAGGGCCGCCTGACGGTCTATCCTGGTACGCCGAAGCACCCGGACGCTGCCGAGGTCGCCACACAGGAAGAGCACACACGCGAACGTAGCGCGATCAAGGAGAAGGCGAAGGAGATCGAGAAGGAAGAGCGCCTCGCGGAACTGGCCGCGCAGGAGAATCCTCCCTCCGCGCAATGGGAGGTGATGCCCCGCTACGAGCTCGTGGGGCGGCCGGACGAGTCGCGGTAGCAGTATCCCCCCTCCCCATCACGGCGGTGATGGAGAGGGGCCGGGGGTGGGGCCGTCTAAGTCTCCCGAAATTAGAGCGTCACGCCGGCCACGGCCACACTTGCGCGCAGCCGCGTCGGCAGGATCACGCGCCGCCGGTGGAGCCGGCATTCGTCGCCGAGGCAGGAGGCGGCGGCGATCTCCACGCTGATCTCGCCTTCGCCGTGACCGGTGTGCAGCTCGATCAATGCCGGGAGCGTGTCCAGCGCCCAGGTGCGCGGGCCGGGACCGAGGAGCGAGGCTGGTTCCGCGCTGACGCTCACGCGCACGGGCGGGCCGGTGCGTGCGTCCAGTTCATCGCCGATCAGGTCCAGGGAGATGGTGAGCGGGATCGCCGCGTCTTCCGCGAGGTCACGCGCGGCGGGATGGTCCGGGTCCACCGGGGCGGGGAGCGCGAGCGGTTCGGCTGCGCCGGTGACGGGGTCCACCAGCAGGACGCGGTGGTTGTTCGTGTCCGCCACGGCGAGGCGGCCATCCGCGAGGAGGCAGAGGCCGCCCGGCTCGCCCAGGCCGGTGACGGGCAGAGTGCGGAGGCGGCCGTCTTTCCAGACGCGGAGGAGCGAGTTGAAGGTATCCGCGATGTAGACCGCGCCATCCGGCGCAGCGGCAACGCCGAGCGGATGCTGGAGCCGCGCCGTTTCGCGGTCGCCGTCCGCGGTGCCCCAGTCGAAGAGACCCTTGCCGACGAGTGTCTCGACCCGGCCATCACGCAGACGGCGCAGCGCGCTCACTTCGGAGTCCGCGAAGTAGAGCGCATTGTCTGAGCCAACGCAGAGGCCGCTCGGCTGGGCGAGCAGCGCCTCCAGGGCGGGTCCGTCCACGATGTTTTCGCCGCTCGTGCCCGCGAGCACGTTTGCCTGGTCGCCTGTAGGGTCCACGTACCAGAGCCGGTGCCGCCCCGCCTCGGCGACCGCGTAGCCGCGCTGCCAGGCGACGATGTCCCAGGGGGAGGAGATGCCGGAGGCGACCAGCGTCTGCACGCCGCTCCCTAGGTCTACCGCGACAACGCGATCCGCGACCGTGTCGCAGACCAGCAGTAGGTCGCCGTCGAGCAGCACGCCCTGCGGCTGGCTGAACGGCCCCACGTCAATCTCGATCGTGCCGTCCAGGCGGCAGACAAGCACGCGGTCGTGGCCGGTATCGGCGATCGCGAGCCGTTCCCCGCCGTCCGAGGCGACCTTGCCGGGATAGGCGAGCGTGCTGTGCTCGGGCGCCAGACGGCGGAGGGCGGCGGCGGCCGTGCCACGCACGAGCGGCGCCTGATTGAGGGTGCCGTTGCCGCGCGCTTCTTTGAGCAGTTCGCGCACGGCGGCGGCGATGCGGGGGCCGTGCCCCTCGCCGGAGACGACGCCGCGCACGTAGCCGCGCGTGTCAATCAGCGCGAGCGTCGGCCAAGCACGTATTGCATAGCGTTGCCAGGTAATCATGTCTGGGTCGTCCAGCACGGGATGCATGATCTTATGCCGTGCGACCGCGCGCTCGACGGCAGCGTGGTCGCGCTCCTCTGGGAACTTGGGTGAATGGACGCCGATCACGACGAGGTCGTTGCCGAACTCCGCTTCGAGCGGGCGCAGCTCTTCGATAATGTGCAGGCAGTTGATGCAGCAGAAGGTCCAGAAGTCGAGCAACACGACCTTGCCGCGCAGGCCGGCGAGTGTGAGCGGCTCCGCCGTGTTGATCCAGCCACCAGCGCCGGCCAGCTCCGGGGCATGCACCAGTGGACGCTCAGTTGTCACGCTTGCACCTCGGCTCAGCCGCGCTCAGGATAGGCATGCCGTGTGTGATAAAGGCTACAGGTGGCTTGTCACCATCATACGCTCCGGAGTGACGCGGGTCGCTCAGAAGCGTTCCCACAGCGCCCAGGCGAGCAGCCCCACCGCCAGCAGAAGACTGAAACGCAGATGCAACTTGGCGGTGCCAACCATCACCCGGTCGAGATTGTACACGCCTTCCGTCGCGCTGAGCTGGCGTGCGAGCCGCAGCGCGATGGGCAGTGTCACCAGCGCAAGCAGCGCGGGCACGGGGACGACGCCGGCCAGCACCAAAATCGTGAGCACGGCGTAGGCGCCCGGAACGAGCAGCAGGTACTCGTAGCCCGCGGCGCGACGGCCAAGCAGGTTAGCGAGCGTGCGTTTGCCGTGGGCGCGGTCGTCCGCCATGTCACGCACGTTATTCACATGCAGGATCGCGGTGACGATCATCCCCACGGGAAGCGAGATCAGGAAGGCGTCCCAGGTCCAGTGTTCAGTCTGGACAAAGGCGGCACCCATCACGATCACCGGACCCATGAAAATGAACACGGTCACCTCGCCGAGCGCACGGTAGCCGAGCGCGAAGGGTCGCGCGGTATAGGCGTAGCCCGCGAGCACGCTGAGGACGCCAACGACCAGCAGCGCTGGCCCAGTCTGGGCCACCAACGCCAGACCGCAAAGCGCGCCGAGCGCCATCGCCGCGACACCACCGCGAAAGAGCGCGCCGTGCGCCAGCTCGCCGCTCTGCACGACCATGTCCGCACGTCTGGGGCGGCTGAGGTCGAGACCCTGAACGTGGTCAAAGTGCTCGTTGAGCATGTTCGTGCCCGCCTGGATCGCAAGTGCGCCGAGCAGCGCGAGCAGGAAGCGATCCGGCCGAAACCCGTCCGTTAGTGTCAGCGCCGTCCCAACCAGCACGGGCGCGACCGACGCGCTCAGTGTGCGCGGTCGCGTCGCGCGATACCAGGTGCGCAGGCTGATCCCTTGGATGCTTGCGCTTGTCATCGCCGTACCTTTCTCATGCGCGTGCCGTGTGGAGTGTGACAGGGCCGGGCCAAAAGCGGCGGAACTGGACCTCACGGAAGCCAGCGGCGGTGATCGCGCTGGCGAGGCCGCGACCGGTGACGAAGCGGTCCACCGACTCCGGTAGATAGCGGTACGCGCCCGCGCGGCCGGAGACAAGCGCGCCCACACGCGGGACGATGCCGTGGAAGTAGAGCGCGAAGAGGCGCGCGAGCGGGCCGGACTCCGGCCGCGTGATCTCCAGGCAGGCGAAAGGAGCACCTGGCTGGAGCGTACGCCGGATCTCGTGCAAGGCCGCGCCAAGGTCAGCGACATTCCGGAGCGTAAACGCGGTCGCCGCAGCGGCGAAAACGCGATCGGCAAGCGGCAGGCGCAGTGTATCCGCCCGCGCGAGGCGCAGTTCCGCGCTTTTTGCGTGCGCCACGCTGAGCATACCGCCGGAGAGGTCCACGCCCACGACCGTCCGGCGGGGGTGACGGCGACGCAGCGCGAGGGCGAGGTCGCCGGTGCCCGCGCCGATGTCCAGCAGCGGCCCCGGTGGCAGCGGCGAAAGCGCGGCGACCGCGAGTCGCCGCCAGCGCTGGTCCTGGCCGGCGCTCATCAGGCGGTTCATGACGTCATAGCGCGGCGCAATGCCATCAAACATCGCGCCGACGCGGCGCGCCTTCTCTCGCTCGTGGGGTAAGAGCGCGGTCATACGTGTCTCCCTGCCGCGCGCCAGGGAAGCGCGATCCGTTCCAGCACGTCAACGAACAGGTTGAGGCCCCAGCCGATCAGCGCCGTCGTGGCGAGGCCGGCATACATCGTCTCGATATCCAACACCTGGTAGGAGCGCCAGATCAGCGCGCCGACACCCTGGTTCGAGGCGAGAAACTCCGTGCCCACGATCACGATCAGGGCGAAGCCAAGCGCGAGACGGACCCCGGTGAAGATCGCGGGCAGGCTTCCCGGGAGCGCGACCGTGAGGTACTGGCGGAGGCGCGAAGCGCGAAGCGAGCGCGCGACATCGAGCATCACCGGCTCGATCCCGCGTACGCCTGCCATCGTCTGGAGTAGCATCAGGAAGAAGACGCTGAAGCCGACCATGAAAAGCTTGCCGGATTCACCGATCCCGAAGACGACCAGCACGAGCGGCAGGATCGCGATCCGGGGCACTGGGTAAAGCGCGGTCACGGTCGGCAGCACCGCCTTGCGCACCGGCGTCCAGAGACCCATCGCCATGCCAAGCGCAACGCCGGGAACCGCGCCGAGAACGAAGCCCGCCAGCAGCCGCTGGAGTGAAACGCGCAGGTCTGTCGCCAGTCCGCCGCTCAGCCAGAGATCCCACCAGGCGCGCGCGACGACGCTCGGCGGCGGGAAAAAGAGCGGGTTGAGTGTCCCGGCGCGTGAGGCAAGCTCCCAGCCAAGCAGCAACAGCAGCGGCACGGCCACGGCGAGGCCGATCTCACGCGCGCGCGGAAGGCGGAAGGCGGGACGTGAGAACCATCCCGCTCGGCTGGTCTGCTCGGGCGCCGGCGTCGCCCGCTCTGTTCTGACACCGACCGCACTACGCGTCACGCGTCACCTCGCGCCGCAGTGTCTCCCAGACAGCCACGGTCAACGCGCCGAAGCGCGGGTCCGGGCGCACGGTGTCATAGCTGCGCGGGCGCGGAAACGGCACGGCAAACTCCGCGTGCAGGCGCGCTGGGCGCGCGGAGAGCACGATCACGCGGTCGCCCAGCAAGACCGCCTCATCAATGCTATGCGTGACAAAGACAACGGTCTGCCCGGTGCGCGCCAGCAATTGCTGAAGCTGCTCCTGGAGCAGGAGGCGGGTCGGCTCATCGAGGGCGCTGAACGGCTCATCCATCAGCAATACATCCGCGTCCGCCACGAGCGCGCGCGCAATCGCCACGCGCTGGCGCATCCCCTCGGAGAGCTGCGCCGGATAGGCGCGTGTGAACTCGCCCAGGCCGACCTGTTCCAACGCCGCCCGCGCCGTCTCCTGCCGCTCCCGCTTGCCCACACCGGCGACGCGGAGCGGATAGGCCGCGTTCCCCAGCACGGAGTACCACGGAAAGAGCGAGACGCCTTGAAATATGGTCGCGGTCGGAAGCCGGCGACGGCGGTCCAGCACCTCGACGATCCCCGACGATGGCTCTTCCAGCCCGGCGAGCAGGCGCAGGAGCGTACTCTTGCCGCAGCCGCTCGGACCAAGCACGGTCAGGAATTCACCGGGATGAACCGTGAGGCTCAATCCGGCGATTGCTTCAACGGAGCCGGACTGGGTGAGGTAGGTCTTGGCGAGGTCTTGGACGCGGAGTTTGGCGGCCCCCACCCC
>Ga0136611_10001200_pt1 | contig 17928 bp, 20 predicted proteins | sample AntDrymUQ2232306_2_FD_106645 | JGI IMG/M metagenome (GOLD analysis project Ga0136611, IMG submission 106645) | Polar desert sand microbial communities from Dry Valleys, Antarctica - metaG UQ223 (23.06) | ecosystem: Environmental > Terrestrial > Soil > Desert | place: Antarctica: Dry Valley...
AGCCCGAGCCGCCCACAGCCCATCCCTGCTCCGCTCACCCTCCCTCGAACCGCACCGGGGCGCCGGCGGCCACAGCGACCGCACCGCCGACCACGCCGTCACCGGCTACGCCGACACCGGCACCACCCGTCGAGGCAACACCGGCCGCCTCGACCAAGCCGACGCCCGCATCCGAGACGCCCACCTCGCACTCACCTACGCCCCACCCGACAACCCCGGCGGCGCCATCCGCGTCGCACAGACCGACCTGGACACCGCCCTCAGCCTCGTCCAGAGCACCATGCCCAAGGCCTACGACCTCAAACAGCTCCGCCTCGACAACCCACCCGCCTGCCCCAACTGCCTCCAACACGGCTACCACACCCCCGCCGCCACCGACGGCAGCCGCCACTGCCGCTGGTGCGCCGACGTCAACCGCGCCTACCCCGACCTCCCCGACGCCGAACTCCTCGCCCACCACGCCAACGGCCGAGTCCCCACCACCGCCTTCGCCGCCTTCGAACAACGCTGCCGGGAACGACGCACCAAACAGCGGGCCAAACACAAAGCAGGCCGACGGTGACCCCCTCCACCACCAACACCACCCCCGGTGATAACCTACGGTTCAGGTGCTGTGCACAAGTGTCCCCAGCATGAGCGGCAACTGGACGGGCAGCAACCGGCGGCGCACCCTCCCCGCCAACTGGGACAAGATCCGGACCGCCATCCTCCGCCGCGACCACGGGCGCTGCACCTGGACCACCAACACCGGCCCATGCGGACAACCAGCCACCGACGTCGACCACATCAACCGCAACGGCGGCGACCACCCCGGCAACCTCCGCTCCCTCTGCCACCCACACCACGCACGCAAGTCCTCCGCTGAAGGTAACGCCGCACGGGCCGAACGAAAAAAGTTACGACTCCGACCCGTCGAACCCCACCCCGGGAGGGGGAGGCCCCAAACATGAAATGCACTTGGGAACCGGGAAGGGTAGCAGGAAACCATCTGCGTGCGAGAGGCTCCTCTTTTGGCATCCTGTGAAGTGTGCGGCTCTGCCGTTCGTTCGGGCAGCCGGTTCTGCTCCGCTCGGCTGGAGTGTCGCCAGGTCAGAGACCGAGAGCGAAACGCCAGGTACCACGCGACGGCGGCGGGGAAAGGCCAGCCTGGCGGCGGGCAGGGCTCGGTACCGGGCGGCACCTGGGAACAGCGGGAACGGCACGACGCCCGAGGTGCGCCGCCGCTATCGGCAGTCCGTCAAAGGCCAGGCCGCCAACCGTCGCCGCAACCATGAGCGGCGAGCGAAGACCAAGGGTGCGGCGGTGGTCGAGCTAGTCGACCCCCAGAAGGTCTTCGAGCGTGACCGGTGGCGGTGTCACCTCTGCCGGAAGGTCATCCCTCGTCGCTTGTTCTACCCGGATCGACGGTCTGCGTCGGTCGACCACATCGTCCCGCTAGCCGAGGGTGGCGAGCACAGCTACCGCAACGTCGCCGCCGCACATCTGGGATGCAATCTTGACAAGCGGACACTTCCGATGGGTGAGCAGTTGCGGTTGCTCGGCTGAGTCCACGTCGCCCGGAGCGGCCCGATGCCCCAGGAGGGCGACATGGCAACTAAGCCCCCGCCGAAGCTGAGTGCGAAGGCCCGCCGGTTGTGGACGGAGACGACTACGGCGTTCACCCTCAGGGAGGACGAGTTGTGCGTTCTCGAGGACGCTTGCCGGGAGCTTGATCTGGTGGCTCGCATGGAGGCCGAGGTGGCGAAGTCTGGGCTGGTCGTGGAGGGTTCGCAGGGGCAGCCGGTGTCGTCGCCCCTTGTCACCGAGATTCGGCAGCACCGCACGGTGATGGCCCGGCTGTTGCAGTCGTTGAAGCTGCCGGAGGATGCCGAGTCGGCTGAGGCTGAGAGGGCGAAGCGGTCTGCGACGATGCGTGAGGTCGCGAACGCCCGCTGGAAGCGTGGCGCGTAGGGTCGCTGAGGTTCGCCTCGGCGATGACCATGGTGATGTTGTCCGCTGGTATCGGGATGAGCTGGCGGCGCCGGCGGTCTTCCCGTGGGTGGGCTGCGGGTGGGATCCGGTGCGGATCGGACCGACGTGGCAGACCGCAGGTGACGCATGGGTGCTGCCGGCGGCGACGCTCGGCTGGGATGTCCTCGGCTGGTGCGGGACGGAACTGCAGCACCGCCGCCGCCCGTGGCGGTTCACGCTCGAGCAGGCCCGGTTCATCCTGTGGTGGTTCGCTGTTGACGAGGCCGGCCAGTGGCTGTTCCGAGACGGGGTGCTGCAGCGCCTGAAGGGCTGGGGCAAGGACCCGATCGGGGCTTGCTTGCTGTACGTCGAGATGCTCGGCCCGTGCCGGGTCGCTGGGATGGTGAACGACGAGCCGGTGGCTGTCGACAACCCGGAGGCGTGGGCGCAGACGGCGGCGACGTCGTTGGAGCAGACGAAGAACACGATGCGGCTGATGCCGGCGCTGATAACCCCGGAGGCGAAGGAGTTCTACCGGGTGCAGGTCGGCAAGGAACTGATCCATGCGATGGGCGACGAGCGGCTGATCCAGGCGGTCACGTCGAGCCCGGCGACGCTCGAGGGCGCCCGGGCCAGTGTTGTCCTGAAGAACGAAACGCAGCACTGGTTGAAGGGGAACGACGGCCACGCGATGGCCGACGTGATCGAGCGGAACGCCACGAAGTCCGAGGGTGGCGCCGCCCGCACCTTGGCGATCACGAACGCCTACCAGCCGTCGGAGGACTCGGTCGCTCAGCATGACCGCGAGGCCTTCGAGGAGCAGGCGGCCGGGCGGTCGTTGACGACGGGGATCCTGTACGACTCGCTCGAGGCTCCACCGGAAGCGCCGCTCACCGCAGAGGAAGCCCCGGCGGTCGTCGCCTCCATCCGGGGCGACTCGATGTGGCTGAACACCGACCGGATCGTGAAGAGCATCCTCGACACCCGGAACCCCCCGGAACGGTCGAGACGGTTCTGGTACAACCAGATCACAGCGGAAGAGGACGCCTGGATCGACCCGCAGCTGTTCGACGCCCGAGCCCGCCCTGACATCCTCGTTGCAGACCAGGACGAGCTGGCGGTGTTCTTCGACGGCTCGAAGAGTGACGACGCCACGGCGCTGGTGGGTTGCAGGCTCAGCGACGGCCACGTCATCACCCTCGGGTTGTGGCAGCGCCCGCCGGGGGAGCGGGGCAAGCTGTGGGTGGTGCCTCGGGGAGAGGTGAACCTGGCGGTGGAGCAGGTGTTCGACCGGTACCGGCCGGTGGCGTTCTACGCAGACCCGAGCCACACCAAGGACGACGTCACCCAGGAGGCCTACTGGGACGGTCTGATCGACGAGTGGCACCGCCGCTTCAAGGATCGGCTGTCGGTGTGGGCGAAGCCGGGCGCCGGCGGCCACTCGGTGATGTGGGACATGTCGTCCCCGGCTCGGACGGAGGCATTCACGCTGGCGGCGATGCGCTGTGTGGCCGACATCGAGGGACCAGACGGGGATCTCACGTGGGATGGCGACAGCCGGCTGCGGATCCACGTCCGCAACGCGATCCGGAACACCACGCCCAGACACGGGGTCAGCTTGCAGAAGAGGGGGCGCGAGTCGGCCCGCAAGATCGACCTCGCCGTGTGCATGGTCGGCGCCCGGATGGCCCGCCGGGACGTGTTGAACCGTGCGACGAAGAAGCGTGAACGGACGGGCCGAGCCTCGTTCCTTTAGTAACCATTGAAGGGGGTGCCTGTTGCTGTCTGAGACGGAAGTGTTGCAGCAAGCACAGGTCCTCCTAAGGGTCCGGTCGTCCGAGTTGAACAAGTTGGACCGGGTCTGGTCGTACTGGCGGGGCAAGCAGTCGTACCCGCTCGTCCCGAGTGGGGTGCCCCAGGAGGTTCGCAGGCTGGCGGGGATGTGCCGGATCAACCTGATGGGCCTTGTGGTTGATGTGATGGCGCAGTCGATGGCGATCGACGGGTTCCGCCGCCCGAAGGATGGTGAGGACGCGGCGCCGTGGGCGATCTGGCAGGCGAACAAGATGGATGCCCGCCAGTCGGGGATCATCCGGTCGACGTTGGCGTACGGGACCGCTTACGGCGTGGTGCTGCCGGGTGACACGGCACCGGTGATGCGTGGCGTGTCGCCTCGCCGGCTGACGGCGCTGTACGGCGACGACCCGGACTGGCCGCGGTTCGCGTTGGAGGTCGACGGGCCGGGCCCGGGCCGGTACCGGCTGTACGACGATGAGGCCGTGTACCACCTCGGCGGTGACCGGGGCACGACACCGAACGAGCTGCTCCGGGTTGATGTGCACGCCGCCGGCGTGTGCCCGGTGGTGCGGTTCCGGAACACCGAGGACTTGGATGAGGAGTCGCCGGGTGAGATCGAGTCGCTGATGCCGATGCAGGACCAGATGGACATCACCACCTTCGGGCTCCTCGTCGCTCAGCACTACCAGGCGTTCCGGCAGCGGTACATCATCGGGTGGACGTCGGATGATGAGAACGCGAAGCAGAAGGCGGCGGCGTCTCGGATGTTGACGTTCGAGGACCCGGACATCAAGATTGGTGAGTTCGGTCAGGTTGACCTGTCCGGGTACTTGGAGTCGCGTGAGTCGACGGTGAAGTTCATGGGGATCGTCAGCCAGACGCCGCCGCACAGTCTGCTGGGTGAGATGGCGAACTTGGCGGCTGAGGCGTTGGCGGCGGCGGAGGCCGGTCAGCGCAGGAAGATCGGTGAGCGTGAGACCGGTCAGGGCGAGTCGTTCGAGCAGTACCTGAACCTGGCGGGCAGGATGGCCGGCCTCGAGGTGGACGACTCGGCGCAGGTGCGGTGGAGGGACACGGAGGCAAGGTCGCTGGCTCAGGTGGTGGACGCTCTCGGGAAGATGGCGACGATGCTTGGCATCCCGCCGCAGGAGCTGTGGGAGCGGGTGCCTGGCGTGTCGCAGCAGGACGTGGAGCGGTGGAAGGCGACGGCCGCGGCGGGCGACTCGTTCGCGAACCTTGACGAGACCCTTCAGCGACAGATGGGCTTCGACTCGGCCGCCGAGGCAGTCGAGGACACCACGGCCCGTGGTATCGCCGAGATGGTGCAGAAGGTCTACCTCGGTGTCGGCAAGGTGCTGACCACGGAGGAGGCGAGAGAGATCCTGAACCGTGCCGGGGCGGGACTCACCGGGCCTGGCCCGCCGCCGGGAGACTAGGTGGCGTCGACTGCCGTCGCTACCGCCCTCACCGAACGGCACCGCCGCCGGCAGCTGGCTTTACGGGCCGCCACTCTGAAGGACATGCTGACGATCTGGCGGGCGTTCCAGGTTGACGACATTGCCGGCACCTGGCCGACGGTGGAGACCGCACTGGTAGCGCTGATCCAGGCCCGGTGGGCGGTGTCTGCCGGGTTGGCTGCCGCCTACTACGGCGAGTTCCGAACCGCAGAAGGGGTGACGGGTCCGCTGACCCCGACGGTGGTTCCGCCGCCGCTGCCGGCCGAGGTGGTCCGGTCGCTTCGCATCGTCGGCCCGGCCGCCGCCGGCCGGTTGGTGGCCCTTGCCCGTCCTGATGCTGCCGCTGTGACGTTGACGAACGTGGCTGGTGATGTGTCCCGGCAGGTGTTGAACGGTGGCCGTGAGACGCTCCTCGGTTCTGTTGACCGTGACCCGGTGGCCCTCGGGTATGCCCGGGTGACGGACGGTAAGCCGTGTGCGTTCTGCGCCATGCTCGCCAGCCGGGGCCCCGTCTACCGTTCGAACGCTCGGGCCACTGTGGCCCGTGATGGTGCGAAGTATCACCGGGCGTGCGGTTGCACGTCGGAGCCGGTGTTCTCCCGGGAGCAGCCGTGGCCCGGTAAGGGTCGCGAGTTCGCTGACCTGTGGAAGCAGGCGAAGCGCACCGCCCGGGGCGAGGACGGGTTGACGCCTGCTGTCGCGTTCCGCCGAGCCATCGAAGGCCGGTAACCAACAGAGCCGAAACGGCTCACAACCACCCGAAACGGGAGGAGAAACCGCAGTGACCGAAGAGCAAAACCCAGACAACCAGTCGGACGACAACCCTGACGACAAGCCGGCTCCGAAGCCCGCCAAGGACGAAACGTCCGAGGTGGAGAAGTGGAAGGCCCTCGCCCGGAAGAACGAGGCGCAGGCCAAGGCGAACGCCGACGCCGCCAAGAAGCTGGCCGCCCTCGAAGAGGCCGGCAAGACCGAGTCGGAGAGGATGGCCGAACGGCTCAACCTCGCCGAGCGAGAGCGGGACGAGGCCAAGGCCGTGATCCTGCGGTCCACGGTCGCCGCCGAGAAAGGCATCAACCCGGCCATGGCGAAGTTCCTGCCCGGCGTCACCCGAGAAGAGCTGGAAGCAAGCTCCGACGAATACATCGCCGCCCAGCCGGCACCCGAGGCACCAGCAGCACCAGTGCCCGGTCGACCGAAGGAGCGGATGCGGCCCGGAGCCGTCCCCGCCGCTTCGACCACCGACTTGTCCCCCGGCGCTGACCGCCTCCGTGCGGCCTACGCCAACAGCACACCCAACACCTAGCCGTCCCTCAGCGGGGCGGGTAGCCACCCAACCAAGGAGAACCAAACGTGGCACTCACCCTCGCCGAATCGGCGAAGTACACCACCAACGACCTGCAGCGTGGCGTCGTCGAGACGTTCGTGCTCCAGTCGCCCGTCCTCGACAGCCTTCCGCTGCTCACCGTGTCGGGCAACGCCTACGCCTACAACGAGGAGCTGACCCTTCCCGGGGTCGAGTTCCGGGCAGTGAACAGCGCCTACACCGAGTCGACCGGCACCATCAACCCGCGGACGGAGACGCTCGTGATCCTTGGTGGTGACGCCGACGTCGACACGTTCCTGGTGCAGACTCGCGGGAACCTGAGCGACCTGCGGGCCGAGCAGACCACCCTGAAGGTCAAGGCCGCCGTCACCAAGTACCAGGACGCCTTCATCAACGGCGACACGGCCGTCGACGCGAACAGCTTCGACGGCCTGAAGAAGCGTCTGACCGGGCCGCAGCTCGTGGTAGCGGCGACGAACGGGATCGGCCCGGTGGCCGGCGGCCACGACTTCTTCGACGCCCTCGACGCTCTGATCGCTGCCGTTCCCGGCGGAGCCGAAGCGCTCTACATGAACGCTGCCGTCCGTGCCCGGGTCATGTCGTCGGGGCGCCGCCTCGGCGGTACCAGCTTCATCGAGCGTTCCTTCTTCGGTGAGCGACCGGCGACGGTCCCGACCTACAACGGCATCCCGATGCTGGACATCGGGACGAAGGGTGACGGCACCAACATCATCCCGCAGACCGAAACCCAGGGGACTGCCACCGGCACCGCCACCTCGATCTACGCCGTGCGTTACACCCAGAACGAGGGCTCCCCCGGTGTCGCCGGACTCACCAACGGAGGCGTCCAGGTCAAGGACCTCGGTGAGATCGACGCCAAGCCCGTCTACCGCACCCGGATCGAGTTCTTCACTGGACTCGCCGTGTTCGGCCGTGGCGCCGCCCGTCTCACCGGCGTGCTCGCCTCGTGATCCGTCCAGTTCCCGCCCCCAAGACCACAGGAGAAGACCCCATGGACGAGAAGCCGAAGAACACCACTGGCGTCGTCGACCGCGACGACGCCACCGATGTCGGGGTGCCGATGCTTCCCGGCTCCCCGACCGAGCCGGTCGGCCCCGAAGACGCCCTCGGCGTGGGCCCGAAGCGAGGCGACTACCGGGACCGGGTCGGCCCTGCTGGCTACAACCCCACCCATGTCGTTCCCGTGAAGGACGCCAAGCCGGGCGAGCCGACTGCCCGTGTCGAGGCGCAGCGACCGAGGGCTGAGGACATCGGCGACGCTTCCGGCCTCAAGGGTGGCGTCGAGACGTCGCCCAGCCGGTAGGCCGAGCCGGTGGCCGTCACCACGCTCGAGGACGTCGAGGCGACCCTGGTTCGCCCTTTGACGTTGGAGGAGCAGGCGGCGGCGTCTCGGCTGGTGGAGCTCGTTGAGGCTGAGGTCCTCGGGCATCTGCCCGGGTACGACCTTGGCCCAGCGAGCACTGAGACGGTCGCTGTGACCGGCTCGTATGAGCAGCTGAAGTTGCCCCGTTACCCGGTGACCGCAGTGACGGCGGTATCTGTGAACGGGGCGGCGTTGGCCGCGTCCACATGGTCTGTGACGCCGAAGGGGTATCTGACGTTGCCGGCAGAGTTCCCGTCAGGGAACGGTCCCGACGGGTCGTGGACGCCGGTTGTGACGGTGACGTACACGCACGGCCAACCGGCCGCCGGGTCGCCGCTGGTACTGCTCGTCGCTGAGGCTGTCGCATCACACCTGCAAGCAGCTGGGTCGCAGGGGCTTCGGTCAATGTCGCTTGGCGACTACTCCGAAGCGTACGAGTCGAGGCGGCCGGTTGGCCTGGTTGACCGGGCCCGTCTGAACCCGTACCGCCGGTCGGGTATCGGGTCGATCCTGCTGTCGAACTTGTGATCGCCAACTTCCTGACCGAGGCGGCGACGCTCGTCAGGACGTCGTCGGCGGTGCCGGACGCTGAGGGGAACCCGACGGCCACCACGACCTCGACCGACGTGCTGTGCCGCCTGGCTCAGTCGTCAACGTCGGATGGCGAGGCGGGCGACGCTGACCGCCGGTCGACGTCCCTTCGCTTGTACCTCCCCGCCGACGTGGAGCTTGACGGGAGCGACCGGGTGGTGAAGGACGGTCGGACGTTCGAGATCGAAGGGGCGCCCTACCTGGCCCGCACGCCCCGTGGCCCGCACCACTGGGAGGTCAACCTCAAGGAGGTCTCGCCGTGAGCGTCCAGCACATCTACCCGGCCGGCGACCTGATCGAGCACGAGCTGGAAGGCGACGACTGCCCGTGTGGGCCTCGTGTCGAGTTTGTGGAAGGTGGCCAGGTTGTCGTCCATCACAGCTTGGACGGCCGGGAGGCGAACGAGTGATCCGGGTGAAGGTGAAGGTCACCGAGGACAACACCCGGCAGACGATCAGCCGGGTGCAGAAGGCTGTTGACGCCGGCATCGCCAACGCGGTCCCCGGGATCGTCCGGTTGGCGCAGTCGAACGTTGCCGGCTACTCGAGCAGGATCGCCGCCGGGATTCAGGGGATGCAGATGGGCCCGGGTGTGTGGTTCGTCGTCGGCACCCATCATGCTTCCCACATCGCCGAGTCCGGCGCCCGGCACGCCGCCGCATACCCGTTCCTCGTCCCCGCCCTCCTCGCCTCCAAGGGCGCTGTGGCTCGCAGTATTGAGGAGGCGATGTGATCTACGCCGACCTGGCCAACGGCTGGCTCCTCAACACTCTCCGCGCCGACCCGGCCCTGGTCGCCCTTGTCGGCCAGAACATCTACAACAGTTCCGCACCCGACGAGCTGCTCCCCGGCGGGACGCTGGACATCGCAGGCAAAGCAACCGCTTATGTGGTGTTCGACTTTGTCGCTGTCGCTGACGCCGGCCGGGTTCTGCTCACCGGTACCGGGTCGACGGTGCAGGTCACCCGCCGCTACCAGATCAAAACGGTCGGCGCCGGCCGCGACAGTCTCCGGCTCCGCCCTGTGCTGCGTCGCATCGAGGCGCTGTCCGGGGCTACCGGCGACTTCGACGGTCACCACTTCATCTGCGACTGGGCAGAGGTCACCGTCGAGCAGTTGGAGTCGGCCGACGGTCACCACTGGTGGCACCGCGGCGGCCAGTACGACATCACAGCTCACACCATCTGACTACCCCTCCGAAGGAGGCCGTTGTGCCGAACCGTTCCACCCCGACGCCGAAGGGTCAGGCCGACAGGCCAGCCAAGATCGGCGACTACCCGGAGCGGCCGTACGCCGCCGCCGAGGACACCGACGCTGTGACCCGTCATCACGACTACCGGCCCGACGGGAAGCCCGTCGATGAGCCGACCACCGGGGAGGTGACCGCCAATGGCTGAGCGCGCCTCTGTTGTTGAGACCGTCCAAGTCGGTTTGGAGACCGTCCCTGGCACGATGGTCGCCGCCAACAAGCGGCTTTCGGCCACGACGATCCGGCTGAACCCGATGGCCGAGACCGACGAGTTCACCCCCGAAGGCCAGAAGGACACCACCCTCGTCACCGAGGTCGCCGAGTGGTCCGAAGCGGCACTCGAGGGGCGGCTCACCTACGACGAGTTCGCCTACCTCCTCTCCGCCCACTACGGGGTGGCGACGTCCCGGGCGATCACCGACGCCGCCGGGGGCGCCACGACCGGCGCCTACGGGTACGAGTGGACGGCCACCCAGTCGACGCTCGACGTGCCGAAGACGTTGACGGTCGAGCGGGGGTCCGCCTACCGGGCGTTCCGTGCCGGTGCCGGTGTCGTGAAGGATCTCGGCTACTCCATGGGCCGCCGTGGTGGCGCCCCGGCCATCTCCGGGGCCCTGATCGGCCAACGGATCGAGGATGGGGTCACGCTCACCGCAGCACCGACGCAGGTGGTCGCCACCCCGGTGCAGTCGCCGCAGATCGACATCTACCTGAACCCGTCGGCGGCGACGATCGGCACGACGAAGCTGGCCCGCTCGTCGAAGGTTGAGTGGGAACGGACCGGCAAGTTCGCCGACTACTGGATTCTCGACTCGGCGAAGACGTCATGGGTTGACGCTGTCGAGGCGAAGCCGGAAGCGTCGCTGACGTTGACAGTCCAGGCTGACGCCTCCGGCATGGGCCTCCTGTCGAACTTGCGGGCCGGGTCGACCGTGTTCATCCGGGTTGAGGCGAAGGGCGCCCAGCTGGCGACGACGGCCGGCGGGTGGAAGATCGGTGGTGGGGCGACGATCCCCGGTAACGCGTCGTTCCTGTTCCGTCACGACATCGCATGCAAGGTGCGGGAGATGGCGCCGATTGAAGATCAGGACGGTGTGATGGGTGGCGCCTGGCCGATGCGGATCGTGTACGACGCCACCCTCGGCTACTCGGAACGGCTGACCCTCGTCAACAACACCGCGGCCCTGTAGTGCCGTCACTGAAGGCGATCATCGAGGGTGGCCCGGTTCGGACCGCCCGGTTCGACTGGGGCGGCGACGAGATCGTCATGCGGGTCAAGATGTCCGGTGTCACCGTCGGCGAGGTCGTGTCCGCCGACCTAACCGAGGTCGCGGACGAGTCGGACGTGGAGAAGGCGGCCCGCACGCAGGCGTTCGTCGCCGACGCCGCACGCACCCTCGAACGGGTCGTCGTCGAGTGGAACATGTGGCTCGACGATGAGGAGACGATGATGTTCCGCTCCTACGACGACATGCTGCTGTTGCCGATCGAGTTCCTGCTGGCGGCACGTACGGCGTTGCAGCAGGCGGCGGAGGTTGATGCGTCGGGGGGGGCGAACGGCGTCTCCGGCGCTGGCTGATCTGCGACGCCCTCGGCTTCGAACCGGAGGACGACTTCGTACCCCCGACGTGGGTGACTGTCCACGAAGTGGCGGAACGGTACGGGCAGTCGCCGGAGACGGTCGAGCAGTGGCGGTGGCAGACGGTGGTTCGTGCCCAACTGCTCGCCCGGGCCCGTGCCGGTGCAGAGGCAGCCGTTCAGAAACATCAGGAGTCGAGGAGGAGGTGACCTGATGCCGAGCCTTGGACGTGTGCTGGAACGGTTGACGGTCGCCGTCGATGCCGACACCAGCCAGGCTGAGCGGAAGCTGAACGACCTGTCCGACGAGTCCAAGGGCGGCTCCTGGATCGGCAAAATGGGCGGCGGCGCGGCAAAGGCAGCGGGGCTGATGGGCGCCGCCGCCGGTGCCGGCGTTTTGGCGATGGGTGGCTTAGGGTTGGCCGCCGCTTCGCAGGCGGAGCAGTCGGAGATTGCGTTCACGTCGATCATGGGTGACGCCAGCAAGGCCAAGTCCTTCCTCGCTGACCTCAGCAAGTTCGCTGCGGAGACACCGTTCGAACTGCCCGGGTTGAAGGACGCCGCATCAAGGCTGCTCGCCACCGGCACCGAGGCGAACAAGGTGATCCCGATCATGCGTGCCGTCGGCGACTCCACCTCCGCGATGGGCACCGGAGCGGAGGGCATCGACCGGGCCGTCACCGCTCTCACGCAGATGCAGGTGAAGGGGAAGATCACCGGCGAGGAGATGCTGCAGCTCGCCGAGGCTGGCGTCCCCGCATGGGACGCCCTAGCCACCGTCATGGGCGTCTCCGTCGCCGAGGCGCAGAAGAAGGTGTCTGCCGGGCAGGGGAACGTGAACGACCTGTTCAAGGCGTTGGAGACGCAGGCGGGCCCTGCGATGGGCCGGGTCAAGGGGATGATGGACAAGCAGTCGGAGTCGGCCGCCGGGATGCTGTCGACGCTGAAGGACACGGCCACCCAGGGTCTTGGGAACATGATGATGCCGGTCCTGGTCGAGGTGAAGAAGGTGATGCCGCAGGTCTCGAAGCTGATGAGCGGCACCTTCGAGAAGGCCGGCCCGCTCATGGGGAAGGGTGTGTCCGCGGCGATCGACTTCATCAAGAAGATGGCGCCCGTCGTCGGTCCGGTGCTGAAGGAGGTCGGCGGCGAGCTGAGTAAGGCGTTCAAGACGCTCGGACCAGCTCTCGCCAAGCTCGGCCCGCCGCTCATGGATCTCTTCAAGGCGCTTCTGCCGGCCCTGCCTGCCGTCGCCAAGGCGTTCGGTACGGTGGCGACCGTCATCGCGACGGTGGCGAAGGTTGCTGCACCACTGATTCGCCTGTTCGCGAAGCTGATAGCCGCTATCCCGCCGGTCGTGTGGGAGGTGTTGGCGAAGGCCATGTTCGGCATCGTCGGGGTTGGCATCATGCTTTACAAGAACTTCGACCGGCTTCCCGAACTCTTCTCTTCCATCGCCGGGGCGGTCGGCCGGTTCTTCCAGCGGCTTCCCGGTCTGGCTGGCGACGCCGTCGGTTGGCTTGCCGAAAAGTTCCGCGAGTTCGCCCCGAAGGTGCTTGAGGCTATCGGTGACTTCGCTGTCGTGGTCGGCGACTGGCTGTGGGGCACCGCTCTCCCGTGGTTGGGTGAGAAGTTGTGGGAGGGCATCAAGTGGCTGGCTGACAAGTGGTTGGACCTGGCCCAGTGGACGTTGGACGCGTTGGTCGAGTACGCACCGAAGGTCGTGGCATGGTTCACCGACACCGCTCTTCCGTGGCTGATAGGTAAGTTCGCTGAAGGCATCGTGGCCCTCGGGAAACTATGGCTCGACCTTGCGCAGTGGACCTTGGACGCTCTCATCGAGTACGTCCCCAAGTTGGTCGAATGGTGGTACGGCACAGCCCTGCCATGGCTCGGCGAGAAGTTCGTGGATGGCATCAAAGGTCTCGCTCGGCTGTGGCTCGACCTCGGCCAGTGGACCCTCGACGCGCTCGTCGAGTTTGGTCCCAAACTGGTGGGCTGGTGGTTCGACACGGCGCTGCCGACCATCATCCGTGCTGTCACTGACGGACTCGGGACAGTGGCCAACCTGTTCATGGACCTCCCGGGGATGGTCGTCGATGCGATCGGAAGCCTCCACCAAGCTGGTGTGGATCTTGTCGTCGGTCTGTGGAACGGCGTCAACTCAATGGGGGACTGGCTGGCGGCACGGGTCAGGAACTTCGCTAAGAACTCCGTGAAGAATGTCCTCGACGACGTGTTCCTGTTCGGGTCGCCGTCGAAGGTGATGATTCAGCGGGGCAAGTGGATCGGCGAAGGACTCGGCGCCGGCATCATCGCATCCACCGCCCGAGTCTCCGCCGCCTCCGGCGCACTGGCCGCTGCGGCCATGCCTGGTGCTTCCGGTGTGGCCCGTCCCTCGTTCGCCTCCTCGTCCACGGCGGCCAGCGCCGCATCCACCGCAGCGGCGGCACCGAATGTGTTTCAGCTGCCCGACGGTTCTGTCATGTCGATGTCTGAGTTGAAGAAGCGGATGCGGGTCCTGTTCATCGAAGACGGCGGCGCCAACGCCTTCGCCACAGCGATCGGCTGATGCCCCTACCCCGAGACAGGTTCGAGATCGCCTGGACAGCAACACCATGGGCTACCAACCCGGTATGGGTCGACTGCACCCCGTGGCTCCTCTCGATCGGCAGGGAACGGGGCCGTCAGCCCCGGGACGCCGTCAACCGGGCCAGCCGGCTCACCGCCCGCCTCGACAACCGCGACGGCCGGTTCAGTATGCAAAACGCTGGGTCGCCGTATCATCCGAACGTCGAACCGCGCCGGCCGTGCCGGTGGGTGACCGACTGGAACGGTGTCACTTACCCTCGATTTGAAGGCTTGCTCGACACGTTGCCCACCGAGTGGACCGACTTCGCAGACGAGGTCGCCACCTACACCGCTCTCGGCCGGCTCGCGAACCTTGCTGACGTTGACCTGCCAGGCTCAGTGTGGGAGACGACGATCAAGGGCACGGCGCCGAAGCACTGGTGGAGGTTGGACGACCCGGAGCCGGCGACCACCTTCCGAAACTCGGGGCTGTCCGTTGAACCGATGGGGGTTGTCGGACCCACCACCCGGGGTGAGGGTGCAATCACAATCCCGGGGTCGGCCCGCCGACTCGACCCGGTGACCGCCTACGCGGACAACCCTGTGGCGTCTGACATCTATGGCGCGCAGCAATGGAGCATCGCTACCGTCTGCAAACTTGACCTGACACGGCCCAGCCAGCCCGGCGTTCACAAAACGTACCCGATCTCTGTCCACGGCGGCGGCGTCGCGGCCTTAGAGCTGATCCACACCAACCAGGTCGACACGGCCGGGTTCTGGGGCAACAAGATCAACTTCATTCTTCGGGGCAACGTTACCTTCGACTTCACGATCACCTTCGTCAGCAACTTGCCGCCCTACGAGATTTTCTTCCCTGCTCAGATTCGTGCAGACTGGTTCGTTATCACTCTTGTCCGCAACGCGACCGGTGTTGTCGTCTACATCGATGACACGATCGCAGCCCCGGCGACCACCTCGGTTGTCCTTGGGTCCCCGACGGCGCTGTTCATGGGAACCGTCGGGGTTACCGAGGCGGAACCGACCGAACTTGATGAACTTGTTGTTTGGAACCGGGCGATCACGCAGGTCGAAGCGACGGTTGTGAACAACGCCTTAGTGAAACCGTGGGCGGGTGACAGTGTCAACGGCCGCTTCGACCGGATTGTTGCTGCGGCGAACCTTCCAACGTCCCGCATGTCCTGCGGCGTGAACGGTGGGGCGGTACTGGGCCGAACGTTCCTCGGCGGGAAGGCGCTCACCTACTTTCACCGGTTGGCACGGGCCGCCCGGGGTCGGATGCTCGACACGGTCACGGGGAACATCGTTCTTCGTAGCGGTGCCGACTTGGCGGGGATGCGAAGCAGCCGGGCGACGTTCGGGAACCGCCCGGCGACGCCAGGGTCGCCAGGGTCGCCGTCGACGGTGTCGACGCCGGTGGTCACCGAGTCGAGCGACCAGGTCACCACGGAGACGGGCGACCCGGTCGCGACCGAAGTCTTTGGTGGGAGTCCGGCCGTGCCTGTAGCTGGCGACATGCCCTACGAGTCGGTTAGCACCGACGCCTCCTATCAGAACGTCGTCACGGTCGTCCGAGCGAAGAACGTTGAAGGCAACGTGCAGGAGGCGGTCGCAACCGACCTCGTCCCCGGCACGTCGATGTCCTACGTCGACCGGTTCGGGCGGCGCGGGCCGACCGATGGCGAACTTGGCGACCTGATGTTCTCGACTGACGCGCAGGCGCTCGAGTTCGCCCGGTGGGTTGTGAACAACGGGAAGGACCCGAAGGTTGTTCTCGACCCGATGGTGTTGCACCCCCTCGGCGATGATGCGGTTACCGGTACCGTGCTCGGGCTCGACATTGATGATGTGGTGACCGTGATGCGGAAACATCCGGCGCAATCCCAGACACTGACGGCGGTTTGCCGGATCGCCGGGATCGCCGAGACGGTCAGCATGAACGGTCGCCGCCGGACGTGGTCTGTCGAGTGGCGCCTCGAACCTTTGGAAGTCCTATGACTGGAGTCGGATGCCCACAAAGCTGAGCGAACTGTCCCCCACAGATGTCACCGCGTTGAGGACACGACTGGGGATAGCGGCGTCAGGAAGCGTGCAGGTCAGCGTCGCCAACTACGGCGCGGTCGGGAACGTCAAAGTCGTCGCAGACGGGGCGATGACTGCCGGGTCAACCACGCTGACGTCTGCTACGGCCGGGTTCGTGGCCGCCGACGTCGGCAAGGGTGTCATCGTTCAGGCGGCCGGTCCGCTCGACCCCCAGCCGGTCCGCTCATCGCTTACCACGACGATCGCCGCCGTCACGAACGGCACGACGGTCACGCTGGCGGCGGCGGCGGCGGCGACCACCTCGGCCGCACGGGTTGTGTGGGGGACCGACGACACCGCAGCATTCCAGTCGGCGATCGATGCTGTGGCTGCGATCGACGGTGGCGGCATCGTTGACGTCCCGGCGAAGCCGTACCTCATCACGTTCGGCACTCCGACACGCCGTTTTGGCTTGGAGATGAAGTCCAATGTGTGGCTGAGGGGCATCGGGCTGCCCACACTTTATTTTCCGCCGGTTCAGGATGGCGGTTACCCGTTGCACGCGGCGATTGTCATTGGCCGGTCGAGGCCGTCGACGAAGGTGGCGAACGCCACAGTCTCCGGGCTGGTGCTCGAGGGGGGCGCCTACACGCAGACCGGCCAGGAGTACGGGCCGGCGTTCGTCACCATCAACTGCACCAACATCCGCATCACTGACAACTTTATTTATCGCTTCACGGGTGACGCATTCTCAACCGGCCAGGAGGCCGGCGACATTCGAGGTCTGTGGATTCAACGGAACTATGTCACCGAGATATGTGGCAACGGCCTCTCCTACTACTCGCCGATAGGCGAGCGGCTCGTCAACGACCTCTACGTCACGGACAACTACTTCACACAACCGCTGGTAGGCCCAACGGGCGGAGCGGAAACGATACTCTTCACGGGCGTCGGTAGGTTCCTCATAGACAACAACATCTGCTACAAGTATGGGGCCATCGGAATGTCAGGCAGTATTGGCGGTGTCGTTACGAACAACATTGTAACCCCTTTGAACTTCCAGGCTCACGGCATCGGCATCGGGGCCAGTGATACGGCCCTCTACGGTACGGACGATGACGTCGTGGTCGAGGGCAACGTCATCGACATGTCTTTGACTTCCAGCCTGTTTGGCAGCGGAATACAGTTCCTGTCAGGCCGCAGGGTCGCGATTAGGGGGAACATTATCCGCCGGCGTGCCGGAGCGGACTCTCCCCCGGGGATAAACCTCAACGCAGGCACGAAGGATGGGCTCACGGTTGAGGGCAACATCATCTACGGCGCCACTTCTCCCGTTGCGTCCTTCGCCGACATCCACGCGGCGGTGACAGTCCTCAACGACTGCGCCATCTCCGGCAACGTGCTGATGAGCAACACGGTCGGCATGTACCTCGACCAGGCCAACGCCTGCATCATCTCGGGCAACAGGTCGAAGTTCGGCGGCATCGCCGTCATACGTGGAGCCAGGCACCTCATAACCAACAACCTAATGGACGCAACGGTGAACACCCCGGTGATCGGTGGGTTGCCTGCCGGGCTAGACATGTTGGAATGTACGGATGCGATTGTGTCCGGCAACCATGCGAAGGGTGCCTACTACGGGGTTCGGCTGAGAGCTGGCGGCGGCAACTTCGTAACAGGCAACATCATCAATGCGGGGACGATCGCTCTGGCAGAGGAAGCACCGACGGCGGTCAGTAAGATCACTAACAACATGCGGAAGGGTGCCGGGGCGGCGGCCGGCAGATTGGACGATGTGTGATCGCCCCGCCTGCCGCCTTCTGACCGTTTGTCTATTGGCGCCGGCCGGCGCCGCCAACCACGGAGGAACCATGAGCGACGTACCCGACCGCGCCCCCGAACCCGACGACAACCTCGCCGACCTCGGCGACGCCGCCCAGGGTGAACTCGAGCAGACACCATGGGACGTCCTCAACGATGACGGA
>Ga0136611_10001201_pt1 | contig 17927 bp, 15 predicted proteins | sample AntDrymUQ2232306_2_FD_106645 | JGI IMG/M metagenome (GOLD analysis project Ga0136611, IMG submission 106645) | Polar desert sand microbial communities from Dry Valleys, Antarctica - metaG UQ223 (23.06) | ecosystem: Environmental > Terrestrial > Soil > Desert | place: Antarctica: Dry Valley...
CCAAACTTCTTCGTCAATATCGTCGTAATCGCCGCCGTTAGCGTCGTCTTACCGTGATCCACGTGACCTATCGTACCAACATTTACGTGTGGCTTCGATCGCTCAAATTTACTTTTTGCCATGGTCTGTTCCTTTACACTCTATACCAAAATTTGATTATTTTTTGTTTATTATCGCTTCTGCTACATTCTTAGGTGCCTCAGAATAATGCTTGAACTCCATTGAATAAGTGGCTCTACCTTGTGTCGCCGATCTTAGTGCAGTAGAGTATCCGAACATCTCAGCTAATGGCACTTCAGCACGGATTACTTTTAATCCCGGAACATCTTCCATACCTTGTATCATGCCACGTCTTGATGACAAGTCACCAACAACATTCCCCATGAAATCTTCTGGCGTTTCCACTTCGACAGCCATCATAGGTTCCAATAACACAGGATTTGCTTTACGCATTCCATCCTTAAATGCTATGGATGCCGCCATCTTAAATGCATTTTCATTGGAATCAACATCATGATACGAGCCATCAAAAAGTGTAACCTTTACATCCACGACAGGATATCCGGCTAATACGCCACTGGGTAGTGTTTCTAACAATCCTTTTTCAACAGCCGGTATATATTCACGAGGCACCGCCCCACCTTTTATCTCGTCGATAAATTCGAAACCTTTTCCAGCCTCATTAGGCTCCATTTTAAGCCAAACATGGCCATATTGCCCACGACCACCGGATTGCTTTACAAATTTTCCCTCTATCTCGATCTGCTTTCTTATTGCCTCACGATAAGCTACCTGAGGTGCTCCTACGTTAGCCTCCACGCCAAACTCACGTTTCATACGATCTACAATAATTTCCAAATGCAATTCGCCCATTCCAGAAATAATTGTTTGACCTGTTTCTTCGTCTGTTCGAACTCTAAACGAGGGATCCTCTTGCGCAAGTCTATTCAAGGCGATACCCATTTTTTCCTGATCCATTTTTGTTTTTGGCTCAACCGCAACATGAATCACCGGTTCTGGAAAATCCATTCTTTCCAGCGTAATAATCTTCTGCGGATCACAAAGAGTATCTCCAGTCACGACATCCTTTAACCCAACGGCCGCCGCGATATCTCCCGATCGAACTTCCTTAATCTCCTCACGCTGATTCGCGTGCATTTGCAATATCCTACCAATCCTTTCCTTTCTTCCTTTCACAGGATTATAGATAGTATCACCAGATGTAACAACGCCCGAATATACTCTAAAAAATATCAGTTGACCTACATACGGGTCTGTTGCAATTTTGAATGCCAATGCTGAGAATGGCTCACTATCTGCAGCCATTCTTTTAGCTGCCTCACCATTCTCATTTTCACCTTCTATAGCGAGTATATCCGTAGGTGACGGCATGTAATCAATAACTGCATCCAACATTGCTTGTACACCTTTATTCTTAAAGGCGGTTCCACACATCATCGGTACTATTTCATTATTAATAGTACGTGCACGCAACCCTCTCTTAATATCCGAAGCTTCCAGATCTCCGTCTTCAAGATATTTATTCATTAAATCTTCATTTGCTTCTGCTGCTGTCTCCAACATTTTTTCCCGCCAGACTTGAGCATCTGCTTGCATAGCTGATGGTATCTCACGCTCCTCAAATATAGTTCCGCGACTTTCTTCATCCCAATAAAGGGCTTTCATTTTTATTAGGTCGACAACGCCTTCAAATTTTTCCTCGGCGCCTATCGGCAATTGAATCGGCACAGGAACGGCTTTGAGGCGTGTTTTAATCTGCTCATAAACACGCATAAAATTAGCCCCAGATCTGTCCATTTTATTCACGAATGCCAATCGTGGAACTTTATATTTATTCGCTTGCCTCCAAACGGTTTCAGTTTGGGGCTGCACCCCGCCAACCGCACAGAATACCGTACATGCACCATCCAGAACACGCAACGAGCGCTCAACCTCAATGGTAAAATCCACATGCCCAGGTGTATCTATTATATTAATTCGATGCTCTGGATAATTCCCAGCCATTCCTTTCCAGAAACAAGTTGTGGCCGCGGATGTTATCGTAATACCTCTTTCTTGCTCTTGCTCCATCCAATCCATAGTAGCCGCACCATCATGAACCTCACCGAGTTTATGAGATACACCAGTGTAAAAGAGCACGCGTTCAGTAGTAGTTGTTTTACCGGCATCAATATGCGCCATGATGCCAATATTTCTATAACGTTCTATGGGAGTTTTTCTTGCCACAGTTATAATGCCTTACATTTATTTCAATTTAATTTACAAAAAGATTTAATGCTTAAAAATCTAAACCAATTAAAACCTAAAATGCGAGAATGCCTTATTTGATTCAGCCATTCTATGAACCTCTTCTCGCTTCTTAACCGCCCCGCCCCGTCCTTCAGCTGCTTCAGCTAATTCACCGGCCAATCTGGCCCCCATAGATTTTTCACTTCTTTTTCTAGCTGCATCCCTGAGCCATCTCATGGCCAAAGCATTACGCCGCACTGATCGCACTTCAACCGGAACCTGGTAATTAGCGCCGCCGACTCGGCGACTCTTAACTTCTACCACTGGACGCACATTGGTTAATGCTTGTGTAAACACCTCCAGAGGATCACTACCTGTTTTCTTTCCTATATGATCTAGAGCCCCGTAGATAATCCTTTCAGCTACCGATTTTTTACCGCGCGTCATAAGAACATTAACAAACTTTGCTAGCTCCACATTATGATATTTTGGATCCGGCAATATCTCACGCTTTGGAACTTCTCTACGTCTTGGCATTATGTAACCTCATTTTCTTTCGGAGCATATTTATTACTTATAACTAATTCTTACTTGTAACTAAAAACGGCACTTAATTCTAAATCCTAGGCACCTTTGGGTTTTTTAGAACCATACTTTGAGCGTCCCTGTTTACGATCTTTCACGCCAGCCGTATCCAAACTACCTCTAATTGTATGATACCGAACACCAGGCAAATCTTTAACGCGACCACCACGTATCAACACTACCGAATGTTCCTGGAGATTATGTCCTTCACCACCAATATAACTAGATACTTCAAATCCATTTGTTAATCGAACCCTCGCAACTTTACGCAAAGCTGAATTCGGCTTCTTTGGAGTTGTTGTATAAACTCTGGTACATACCCCTCTTTTTTGCGGACTATTCTCTAACGCAGGAACATTACTTTTAACTCGCTTAGCAATACGCGGTTTTCGAACTAACTGACTAATTGTCGGCATTTCTATGTCCTAAAAAACTGGAACGGATTTTTAGCCGTCCATATTCTATTTGCTGATTATTATGTATTTACTTTACTCACTCGTGGTAATCACGAGCAGCAACTCGACACCTACAAACTACACTGAAGATGCGACAAAAAAGAGAGCGGATTCTATGGGGTTTATCATGGCATGTCAAGACAAACTGGATTATGGTATTTTGTTTTATAAACAAAATAATTTTGTAAATCCGCGCTTCAATCCAAACACTATATTTTATTAGTCCCTAAAATTCTGAAACTGCAATGGAAAATCATTAACCGATTTCTTTACTAGTTGTATAGTTTCTTGTAGCGCATCTTTCTTTGTTCCTGTCACGCGCACCACCTCCCCCTGAATGCTTGCTTGCACTTTAAGTCCACCATCTTTGATAGCTCTTACAACCTTTTTTGCCAGTTCTGAATCAAGCCCGGTTTTAACTGTCACTGTTTGTTTTACTTTATTGCCACTAATTTTCTCTACTCGCTCCTTATCAAGGCAACGCACGTCTACATTCCGCTTTGTCAGTTTAGTTCTCAAAATATCTAATACTTGTTCCAGCTTAAACTCATCATCTGCAAAGACTGTCAACTGATACTCTGCTTGCTCAATTCTTGCATCAGAACCTTTAAAGTCAAATCGTGTACTAACTTCTTTATTTACTTGATCCACTGCATTCCTGACTTCCTGCTTATCAACTTCCGACACAATATCAAATGATGGCATTATACTTTTCTTGACTGAAGCAATTTAAATGTAATTTTCTATAAAATGACTTAAGCGTAACCCTATTACGCCTGATCCTTCTTATACCCATTCTTTTCAACCCCAGCGGCAATGCGCAATCTTAATGCGTTAAGTCTTATGAAGCCTGCCGCATCAGCCTGATTATAAGCCCCTGCATCATCCTCAAAAGTAGCAATATTAGGATCAAACAGTGAATCAGTTTGAGAGTCCCGCCCCACCACAATAACATTTCCTTTATACAATTTCAGTCTTACCCACCCATTCACCTTATCTTGGGTCGCATCAATCATGGTTTGCAGTATTTTGCGTTCAGGACTCCACCAATAGCCATTGTAAATTAACGCGGCATAGCGCGGCATTAAGTCATCTTTCAAATGTGCCACTTCCCGATCCAGGGTGATCGACTCTATTGCACGATGCGCACGCAACAAAATTGTTCCGCCAGGAGTCTCATAGCATCCTCGTGATTTCATACCGACATAACGATTCTCCACCAGATCCAATCTGCCGATTCCGTGCTTCCCACCCAACTGGTTCAGTTTCTCGAATACACCCGCTGGTGATAGTTTATTGCCATTCAATGCAACAACATCACCACGCTTGAATTCGATATCCAGATATTCGGGCTCATCAGGTGCTTTTTCCGGTGAAACACTCCAGCGCCACATCGACTCTTCAGGTTCTGCTGCAGGGTCTTCGAGAGTCCTGCCTTCGTAGGAAATATGCAAAAGATTGGCATCCATACTATAAGGTGATCCGGCTTTCTTTTTCATTTCGACCGGAATACCATGTTGCTCAGCGTACTGAAGCAGCTTTTCCCTTGAAGTTAAATCCCATTCGCGCCAAGGAGCAATCACGTGAATATCTGGGTGTAGGGCGTAATAGCCCAATTCAAAACGCACCTGATCGTTACCTTTGCCTGTTGCTCCATGCGAAACTGCATCTGCACCGGTTTCATTGGCAATTTCAATCTGCCTTTTGGCAATCAACGGACGCGCTATACTCGTGCCCAGCAAATACTCCCCTTCATAAATCGTATTGGCACGAAACATGGGAAACACAAAATCAAGTACAAATTCTTCACGCAAATCATCAATATAAATTTCTTTGACGCCGAGCTGTTTTGCTTTGACACGCGCTGGCTCAACCTCTTCTCCCTGCCCAATATCCGCAGTAAATGTGACGACTTCGCATTGATAGGTATCCTGCAACCATTTCAAAATTACCGAAGTATCCAAGCCACCCGAGAAAGCCAAAACCACTTTATTAATTTTTTTCATTATTTTTTAATACATTCGTTTATCTGGTGCCGCCATAACCCAATGCTTTCAGGTATTGATTCTAAATTGCCAATCTTAATTCTCAGTATTTAATTTGCCCAATAACAAATATTCCATCAACGCTTTCTGGGTATGTAATCGGTTTTCTGCTTCATCCCATACTACGGATTGCGGCCCATCCAGAACCTCTGCACTGACCTCTTCCCCACGATGCGCTGGCAAGCAGTGCATGAATATTGCATCTTTTTTAGCTAACGACATCATTTCCGCATTGACACAAAACTCAGCAAAATCATTTTTTCTTTGCTCAGCCTCCGCTTCAAATCCCATGCTTGTCCATACATCCGTAGTAACAAGATCCGCATCAATCACAGCTTTACGAGGATTAGTAAACTCTTCATAATGCGATGTTCCGTTCAGCCCTATTTGTTCAGGATTAATGTTATAGCCTGGCGGCGTAGAAACATGTACTTTAAAATCAAAAATCTCGGCTGCTTGCAACCAGGTGTTACACATATTATTGGAGTCACCAATCCAAGCTACTGTTTTACCGGAGATACTTCCTCTGTACTCTGTATAGGTAAAAATATCACTCATTATTTGACAAGGGTGATATTCATCTGTTAATCCATTAATAACAGGTACTCTAGAATTCTCTGCAAAACGTTTAATAATGTCATGTTCATAGGTACGAATCATAATAATATCCACCATACGTGAAATGACCCGTGCAGAATCTTCCACTGGCTCTCCCCGTCCCAGCTGCGTATCACGTGTCGACAGATAAATTGCCGCACCACCTAATTGATGCATCCCTGCTTCAAATGACAGACGTGTACGTGTTGAATTTTTGTCAAATATCATGGCCAGACTACGGTCAGCCAATGGCCAGTATTCCCGGTATTGTTTGAATTCCTGCTTTATCCAGCGCGCGCGTTCAAATAAATATTCATATTCTTCACGGCAAAAATCATTAAATTGCAGAAAATGCTTAAATTGCATAACAAGATAAATAACCAATCAGTAATACATTACTGTATGTAATCTGTTTCAGTTATCCAAGAACTCCTTTATTAACAGGCAAGTTATATCAACCACTTGTTCAGCCTCACCTTGCTGCATCACAAATGCTGGTAGCAAACGTATCACCTTATCGGATGTTACATTGATTAATAGTTTCTTCTCCAAAGCTTTTCTTACCAACTCGCCACACGGCACTGAAAGCTCAATACCGATAATCAAGCCTTGGCCTCTAACTTGCACAACACCCGCTACATCAGCCAGCTGATTTTTTAGCCGCTCACGTATAAAATCGCCCAATATCGTTGCATGATCGAGCAGACCTTCTTCGACAATAACAGACAGCGTCTCAATTGCCGCTGTACAGGCCAGCGGATTACCGCCAAAAGTGGAAGCATGATTACCCGGTTTAAAAACTTCTGCAGCTACACCTCTTGCCAAGCAAGCACCAATCGCCACACCAGCACCCAAACCTTTGGCCAGTGTCATGACATCCGGCAGAATATTGCTATGTTGGAATGCAAACCATTTTCCACTTCGTCCAATCCCAGACTGCACTTCATCCAGCATCAGCAGCCAACCGTTTTGATTACACAGATTGCGCAACCCCTGCAGATAATGCGCCTCAGGAATATTAACACCGCCTTCCCCCTGAAACGGCTCCACCAATACCGCAACGACATCTTTATTATTGACAGCAACTTGTGTAATCGCTTCCATATTATTATAGGGAACACGCACAAAACCCGACAACAAAGGTTCAAAACCGGCTTGCACCTTACGATTTCCACTGGCCGTCAAGGTTGCCATCGTACGGCCATGAAAAGAACGTTCCATAACAATAATGGTTGGGATTGAAATCCCTTTGTTGTGTCCATGCAATCGGGCCAGTTTTATGGCTGCTTCGTTGGCTTCCGCACCGGAATTACAGAAAAATGCATTATCCATTCCTGATAACTCAATCAGGCGATCGGCCAAACGCTCCTGCTTTTCGATATGATAAAGATTAGAAGTATGAATTAACGTTCTAGCCTGTTCACATATTGCTTTGGTTAATCTTGGATGACAATGCCCCAGCCCACATACAGCAACACCGGCCAATGCATCCAGATACCGCTCACCCTGATCATCCCACAACCACACCCCTTCACCTTTGACAAAGGTAACAGGCAGCCGCGAATAAGTATTCATTAAATTAGACACAACACGACACTCACATTTCAGATGGAAAATTCAATTAAGCACCCTACCTAGCAAAGCAAGGGGAATTCGGAAAAATAATTATGGTCACCTATTTAATCAGCTTTTTCAAGCTTTTTTTCTTTAAAAATCTCTATTATTACAATTTTGTACTGACTACTCCAAAGTTAACTGAGCAAAGTTAACTGATAAACAGTGTCAGCATGTTAGAATGGTCAGATTTATATGTTTATAATAATTAAGAAAAGAAAACCCGCCTGTACCGTAACCCATTGTTTTTAAAAAATCATAAGATATGAACCAATTTGCCAAGGAAACCCTGCCGATCAGTCTTGAAGAAGAGATGCGGCGTTCCTACCTTGATTACGCGATGAGCGTGATTGTCGGGCGTGCTCTGCCCGATGTTCGTGATGGTCTGAAGCCAGTACATCGGCGCGTATTGTTTGCCATGCATGAGCTTTCCAACGACTGGAACAGGCCATACAAAAAATCAGCACGTATTGTGGGTGACGTGATCGGTAAATACCATCCCCATGGCGACACCGCAGTCTATGACACCATCGTTCGCATGGCGCAGGATTTTTCCCTGCGTTACATGTTGATCGACGGACAAGGTAATTTTGGTTCTGTAGATGGCGATAATGCAGCAGCCATGCGCTACACTGAAATCCGCATGTCGCGTATCGCTCATGAATTGCTGATTGATCTTGACAAAGAAACGGTAGATTTTGGACCCAATTATGATGACTCTGAAAAAGAGCCGCTGATACTCCCGGCCAAAATCCCCAATCTGCTCATCAACGGTTCATCAGGCATCGCCGTAGGCATGGCGACCAACATTCCGCCACACAATCTGAACGAAGTGGTAGATGCCTGCCTCACCCTACTTAGAAATCCCGATATCAGTATCGATGAGCTTATCGAGCTCATTCCGGCACCGGATTTTCCAACCGCCGGCATCATTTATGGTGTTTCCGGCGTAAAAGATGGCTATCGCACAGGCCGTGGCCGTGTTGTCATGCGCGCCCGTACGCATTTTGAAGATCTGGAAAAAGGCAGTCGCCAAAGTATCATCGTCGATGAGCTGCCCTATCAGGTCAACAAAGCTAATTTATTAATCCGCATTGGAGAACTGGTTCGCGACAAGAAAATTGAAGGTATTTCCGACTTGCGTGATGAATCCGACAAATCCGGCATGCGGGTTGTGATCGAACTGAAGCGCGGCGAGGTACCTGAAGTCATTCTGAATAACTTGTATAAAGAAACACAAATGCAAGACACTTTCGGCATGAACATGGTGGCATTATTGGATGGCCAACCCCGTCTATTGAATTTAAAGCAGATTCTGGATGCATTCTTACGCCATCGCCGTGAAGTTGTGACACGACGCACTGTTTTTGAACTGAAAAAAGCCCGTGAGCGCGGTCATTTATTAGAAGGTTTGGCGGTTGCGTTATCCAATGTCGATGAAATTATTGCCTTAATCAAAGCCGCACCGACACCGGCTGTCGCCAAAGATGCGATCATGGCAAAAGTTTGGCACTCTCAATTGGTTGAGGAAATGTTATCGCGTGCCATGGCAGATGCCAACGCACTACGCCCGGATGGTTTAGCGGAAGATTTTGGTTTGCAGGCGCAAGGCTACCGCTTATCCGATGCGCAAACGCAAGCGATTTTGGAATTACGCTTACAACGCCTGACCGGACTGGAACAAGAGAAGATTGTCGAAGAATATAAAGAGGTCATAGAAAAAATTATTGATTATCTCGACATTCTGGCTAATCCGGAGCGCATTACCAGCATCATTACCGAAGAACTTGATGCGATCAAACTGCAATTTGGTGACAAACGCCGCAGTGAGATCATTGTTGATACTCAGGATTTGAGTATGGAAGATTTGATCACACCCGCAGATGTCGTCGTCACGCTGTCACACACTGGCTACATCAAGTCCCAATTGCTTGATGAATATGGTGCCCAAAAACGCGGCGGACGCGGCAAACTGGCTACCAGCACCAAAGAAGATGATTTCATTGACAAACTATTCATTGCCAACACGCATGACTATATTCTGTGCTTCTCAAGCTTAGGGCGCGTTTACTGGATCAAGGTCTATGAAGTGCCTCAAGGTGGCCGGCAGTCCCGCGGCAAGCCCATTATTAATTTGGTGCAACTGGAAGAAGGCGAAAAAATTAACGCCATTCTGCCCGTGAAAGCTTTCGACGAAACCCGCTTTGTATTTATGGCAACTTCTTTTGGCACGGTCAAGAAAACACCGTTATCAGAATTTTCCCGCCCACGTAACAATGGCATTATCGCCATTGGGCTTGATGAAGGCGATTATCTGATCGGCGTTGAGCTTACTGAAGGAAAACACGATGTCATGCTGTTTTCAGACAACGGCAAGGCCATGCGCTTCAGTGAAAATGATGTACGTCCGATGGGACGAACCGCTCGCGGCGTGCGTGGCATGAAACTCGGCTCTGGACACCGAGTAATCTCCTTACTGGTGGCTGAGAATGAAGAGCTCACGGTACTCACCGCGACTGAGAATGGCTATGGCAAACGTACCCCAATCAGTGAATACACACGCCATAATCGCGGCACGCAAGGTATGATCGCAATCAAAACCAGCGCACGCAACGGCAAAGTAGTCACCGCAAAACTGGTGAAACCGGATGATGAGATCATGCTGATCACTTCCGGCGGCATACTCATCCGTACTCGTGTCAATGAAGTGCGGGAAATGAGCCGCGCCACACAAGGTGTCACTTTAATTAATCTGGATGCAGGTGAGAAACTTGCAGGTTTGGAAAGAGTAATAGAAAGTGATGGCGACGATAGTGAGAGTGAAAGCGATATTTAAAAACACAGATACTGCTTGATCTCCAAGCGCTAGAAATAACTACCAGAAAAAAGATGTAATGGATCAAATCTATAATTTCAGTGCAGGACCTGCGGTTCTACCCAAAGAAGTGCTGCAACAGGCGCGTGATGACATGCTGGATTGGCACGGCAGCGGCATGTCCGTCATGGAAATGAGCCATCGCGGCAAGGAATTTATGGCCATTGCTGAAAAAACTGAAAGCGATCTACGCGAGCTGGTTGGCATTCCGCAAAACTATAAAGTGTTATTTCTGCAAGGCGGCGCTTCCAGTCAGTTTTCCATGGTACCGATGAATTTGCTGCGGGGCAAAAAACAAGCGGACTATATCAATACCGGTCAATGGTCGACAAAAGCCATCGACGAAGCGAATCGATATTGCACGGTTAATGTAGCCGCTTCCTCCGCAGATGCCAATTTCACCTACGCCCCCACACAAAATAAATGGCACCTGGATCCGCAAGCGGCCTATATTCATTACACCAGCAATGAAACCATCGGTGGCGTCGAGTTTAATTGGATACCGGAAACTGACCCAAAAAACAATATTCCATTGGTCGCCGATATGTCATCCAATATCTTGTCGCGGCCTTTGGATGTCACACGTTTTGGGCTGATCTATGCCGGCGCGCAAAAAAACCTGGGACCAGCCGGATTGACGCTGGTCATTATCCGCGAGGATTTGTTGGGCATGCCGCTAGCAGGTACACCGACGCTTTACGATTATCAAGTTCATGCGAAAAATGATTCGATGTACAACACACCACCCACCTACGCTATGTATATTACCGGATTGGTATTCGCATGGCTGAAGCAAAAAGGTGGACTGGCAGCGATGGAAAAAATCAATATCGCCAAAGCCAATTTGTTGTATGACCTGCAGGATAACACCGATTTTTATCATTGTCCGGTGGTTCAATCAGATCGCTCACGCATGAATGTCCCCTTCACATTGAAAAACGCTGCGTTGGATGATGAGTTCCTCAAGCAGGCCAAAACTCATGGCTTGATCCAGCTCAAGGGCCATCGCTCGGTGGGCGGCATGCGTGCATCCATATATAATGCCATGCCGATTGAAGGTGCGGCAAAATTGGCGGCGTTTATGAAGGAGTTCGCTAGCCAGCATGCTTGACCATCAACATAAAGTCTTCAAGATTCTTACTGCTAATCAGATTTCCTCTCTTGGCCTGAACCGCTTTCCCGCGGATGATTATCAGGTGGGTAATGATATCGCCGAACCGGATGCCATTCTGGTACGTTCGCACAATATGCTGGGTACAGTAATCCCCGGCAGTATCAAAGCGATTGGGCGCGCAGGTGCCGGCACCAACAATATTCCAGTGCAGGACATGAATACCCGTGGCATTCCCGTGTTCAATACGCCGGGGGCCAATGCCAATGCGGTCAAGGAATTGGTTCTGGCCAGCATGCTGTTAGCCGCGCGTAATCTGGTTCCTGCGTTACAGTTTACCGAGAATCTGCAGGGAGATAATGCGGCGCTGAGCAAACAGGCCGAGGATGGCAAGAAACATTTTTCCGGTATCGAATTGCCGGGGCGCACATTGGGCGTTATCGGCCTGGGTGAAATTGGCCGGTTGGTGGCGAATGCCGCGATCAAGCTGGGCATGAAAGTCATCGGCTATGATCCCAAAATTACCGTTGAATCAGCTTGGAGTCTATCGGCAGAAGTCAAAAAAGCGCACAGTATGGAAGATTTGCTCCGCCGCAGCGAATTTATCAGCGTACATATCCCGCTATTGGCTTCCACTCGTCACCTGATTGATGATAAAACCATCAAGTTAATGAAACACAATGTGATTCTGTTGAATTTCTCGCGCAGCGCCATCGTTGATGAAGAAGCTGTTCTCGCCGGTATTGCCGCCAGCAAAATAAAAGCCTATGTGAGTGACTTCCCCAGTCAGAGGCTGCAACATCAAAAAGGCGTCATCACGTTGCCACACCTTGGCGCATCGACATTGGAAGCGGAAGAAAATTGCGCCGTCATGGTAGTGGATCAGCTCATGGATTATCTGCAAAACGGCAACATCACCCACACGGTCAATTTCCCCGATATCCAGATGGAGCGCGAATCGCCCTACCGGGTGGCGGTAGCGAATGCCAACGTGCCCAACATTCTGGGACAAATTTCCACCAGCATGGCCAAAGCCGGATTGAATATTCATAATATGATTAACAAATCCCGCGGAGAAATGGCCTACACGCTAGTGGATGTCGACAGTCCGGTACCCCAACATGTCGTGGATGAAATTGCTGGGATCACGGGTGTACTCATGGCACGTTATCTGCCATTTCCTAAATAAACTCTGATGAACACTCGTTAAGCCAAGATTTTCACCATTCATGTCAGAACAACTCAAACAATTACGCGACCAGATTGACGCCATTGACAACGAACTGCTCGAGCTAGTGAGCAAACGCGCCGAACTGGCACAGCAAATCGGCAAAATCAAGAAAAGCGGCATCATCTATCGTCCTGAGCGCGAGGCGCAAATACTGGCGCGCATGCAAGAACTCAATCCCGGCCCCATCGGCAGCGAACACATTAAACAATTGTTCACGGAAATCATGTCGTTGTGCCGCTCGCTGGAAAAACCCATGAGCGTGGCTTACCTCGGCCCCAACGGCACTTTTTCTGAAGAAGCGGCGTTGAAACGTTTTGGCAGCGCTATCACAGCGATCGCTTGTGATTCCATTGACGAGGTATTCCGCGCAGTGGAAACGGATACAGCCAATTATGGCGTGGTGCCGGTGGAAAACTCCACTGAAGGCGCAGTGGGCAGAACCATGGATCTGCTATTACAAACACCGTTATTCATTTGTGGCGAAATCCAGTTACCCGTGCATCAATTTTTGATGGCACAGCAAACCGAATTAGCACAAATCAACAAAATTTATTCGCACCCGCAATCGTTGGCGCAGTGTCATCACTGGTTAAAAGCCAACTTGCCGCATATTCCCCATTCCGCGCTGATCAATACCGCCAGCAATGCCGATGCAGCCCGGCAAGCCGCCGCCGATAAAAATGCAGCGGCCATCGCGAGCAAAAGAGCAGCCGAGTTGTTTGGACTTTCCATCTGCGCAGAAAATATCGAGGATGATGCGAAAAACACCACGCGTTTTCTGGTCATCGGCAGACAAATTGTAGCCGCTTCAGGCAAAGACAAAACTTCGCTGATCCTATCGACCAACAACCGCTCCGGCGCGATCTATAAATTGCTGGAACCACTAGCGCAGCATGACGTCAGTATGAGCCGCCTGGAATCACGCCCATCCCGTACCGGTCTGTGGCAATACTTATTTTTCGTGGATATTGAAGGACATCAGGAAGATGCCAATGTAGCCGCAGCACTGGCAGAATTGCGTGAAAAAGCATCTTTCTCAAAAATACTCGGATCTTATCCAGCCACATAATTTTTCGCTGTCAATACATTTACCCGATTGAACGCTCTGAACCACCTGTGTTCTTTTTTCTATCGCTAACAAACTTAATCTTATGAATCTTTGTGACTTTGCACCGGAATATATCCGCTCCATCCAACCTTACCAACCCGGCAAGCCTATATCTGAACTGGCACGTGAAATGGGCTTGGATGAAGCGTATGTGATCAAGCTGGCTTCCAACGAAAACCCGCTAGGAACCAGCCCGCTCGCGCTGAATGCCATGATCAATGCATTGCATGATATCGCGCTCTATCCCGACGGCAGCGGCTATGCATTGAAAGCTGCGCTTTCCAAACGCTACGCCGTCGCGCCAGAGCAAATCATACTGGGAAACGGCTCCAACGATGTTTTGGATCTTGCTGCACGCGTATTCCTGAAACCCGGTGCTACCGCCGTATATTCACAACACGCTTTTGCGGTGTATCCGCTGGTGGTGCAGATGGTCGGCGCCAATGGCATATCAGTTCCCGCGCTGGATTACGGCCATGACCTGCCTGCCATGCTGGATGCCATCACGCCGGAAACACGCATCGCATTTATCGCCAGCCCCAACAACCCCACCGGCACATTATCCAGCGAAGATGAACTACTCCAATTTATGGAACGCGTATCGCGCGATGTGCTGGTCGTTATGGACGAAGCGTATTATGAATACCTGCCGGAAGCCAACAAACCAGACAGCATCAAATGGCTGAAGCAATTTCCCAATCTGCTGATCACACGTACCTTTTCCAAGGTTTATGGCCTCGCCGGTGTGCGTATCGGATTCGGATTGACGCATCCGGATGTGGCGAATCTGATGAACCGTGTGCGCCAGCCATTCAATGTCAGCAGCATTGGCCTGGTTGGCGCATTGGCTGCACTAAAGGATGCTGAGTTTGTGAAAAAATCATACGCACTGAACCGTGCCGGCATGTTGCAACTCACCGGCGGTTTCCGCAAACTGGGTATTGAGACCATCCCTTCGTATGGCAATTTCATCAGTTTCCGCGTAAAAGGTGATGCAGCAAATACCCTAAAAATCTATCAAAGCCTGCTACGGCAAGGCGTCATCGTGCGCCCTCTGGGTATTTACGAAATGCCGCACCACCTTCGGGTTACCATCGGATTGGAGTCGCAAAATAAACGATTCCTGGAATCACTTGAGAACGCACTGGGAGAATTAGCGTGATTATCGTCATGAATAAAGATGTTACCGAGGAACAAATCGGTACGGTTGTACAAAAAATCCAAGGCCTCGGACATGAAGTCAATATTTCACGCGGCACGAATCGCACGGTCATCGGCGCCATCGGTGATGAAAGCAAGCTCGACCCGGAATTGTTCGATTCCATGGCAGGCGTGGAATATTCCATGCACATCGTCAAACAATACAAAATTGTTTCGCGCGAATCGCACAAACAGGATTCCATCATCAACGTACGCGACATCCCAATTGGTGGCAAGCAAGTGCAAGTGATCGGCGGTCCCTGTTCGGTGGAAACGCAGGAGCAAATGAATCTGGCCGCGCAGCAAGTCGCAGCAGCCGGTTGCCGCCTGATGCGCGGCGGCGCTTTCAAACCGCGCACCAGCCCCTACACTTTTCAGGGTAAAGGTAAAGATGGCTTGAGCATATTCCGCCAGGCAGCTGATAAATATAACCTGCCAATTGTCACCGAACTGATGGATGTGCGCATGCTGGATACCTTTCTTGAGCATGATGTCGATGTCATCCAGATCGGCACGCGCAACATGCAGAATTTTGATCTGTTGAAAGAAGTCGGACGCATCAATAAACCGGTCATTCTCAAGCGCGGCCTGTCCGCCACCATTTCCGAATGGCTGATGGCGGCTGAATACATTGCGGCGGGCGGCAATCACAATATTATTTTCTGCGAACGCGGCATCCGCACGTTTGAAACCGCTTACCGCAATGTCATGGATGTCACTTGCGTACCGGTGCTCAAACGCGAAACCCATCTACCGGTCATCATTGATCCTTCGCATGCCGGCGGTAAAGCCTGGATGGTACCGGCGTTAGCGCGTGCAGCCATTGCAGCAGGTGCTGACGGTTTGCTGGTGGAAATGCATCCGAATCCGTGCGAAGCCTGGTGTGATGCCGATCAAGCATTGAATCCGCAGGAGCTTACGGATCTGATGGGAACATTGAAAGGCATCGCCGAAGTCATCGGACGCAGCCTGTAACATCAAAAGGCAATGAGCGGATGGCAAATAGCGCACTCAACAAGCTGGTCATCATCGGTGTAGGTTTGATCGGCGGATCATTCGCCCTGGCATTACGCAACGCCGGACTGGTTAAACATATCGTCGGCGTCGGACGCAGCCTGCAAAACATGCAATGCGCTGTTGAGCGTGGCGTTATCGATGAAATAGCTACCGACATGGCTTCCGCATTGCATAACGCCGATCTGGTATTCTTGGCCATGCCGGTAGGCCAGACTGCCAATATCATGGCGCAGATCGCTCCACACCTGCACGCCAACACCATTATCACCGACGGTTGCAGCACCAAACAAGACGTCATTGCCGCAGCACGCCACCATCTTCCGCTACAAAACCGACACCACTTCGTGCCCGGCCATCCCATCGCCGGTACTGAACAAAGCGGCGCACAAGCGGCACAAGCGGATTTATATCACAACAAGCACGTCATCCTGACCCCGCTACCGGAAACCAGTACCGATGCCGTCGAGCAAGTCAACCAACTATGGCAAGCCTGCGGCGCGCAAGTCTCCATTATGTCCGCCGACGAACACGATCAGGTGCTCGCAACCACCAGCCATCTGCCGCATATTCTGGCATTCACCATGATGAATCACCTCAATCACTGCACCAATCAGCCTGAGAATATGCTCCGTTTCGCCGGCAGTGGCATGCGCGACTTCACCCGTATCGCCGGTAGCTCTCCGGAAATGTGGCGTGATATTTGTCTGGCGAATCGTGAGGCGCTACTTAGGCAGATTGATGGTTATCAGAATGAATTAAAAGCTTTGCAGGAAATGTTGAGAAATAATGATGGCGATGCTTTAGAACAGACTTTTTCTCAAGCACGGAATGTTAGGGAAACTTGGCTGAAGAGTAAAAATTGATGATTGAGCCTGTTTTCTTAGATAAATCAAATTAGATTCGGTAAATTTATCATGCATAATAAAAAACCTTCCCTCAATATCGCGATTATTCCAAATATTAACCCTGACTAGTTTGGAAGAATATCTATGGAGTGGCTCAAACAATTCAATTCTGACTATGCCAATGCGATGCAAGCAATAACGCCTATCATCATCGGATTAGTGTCATGGGTCTACTACAAACTCTACAAAGAATCGAAACTCAATGAAGGTGATGCTGCAAACATCGTGAATCCAATATTCTGGACATTTGGCAATAAGTTTAAAATACTTGCGGTCCACAAATTTGAGGCCTCCGACGATATTTCAGGATACAAACATATCTCCCAAAACAGCCGTCCTGATCAGTGGAAAAAACTTATCGAAGTTAAGAAATCTATTTTCGGTTTGAAACATGAAATTATTCCCAAGGAAAAATCTGATATTTTGACAGTAATCATTAGCCGCGATGGAACCGAAAAATGGAAAGCCATTCATTTCAATAAATAGTACAGAAGAAAATAGTAAGAAGTCAGACTCCTTTGCATTACCGACCTTCTTTACATTGCCTAATAAGAAACTCACTTCGTCCGAAAAACCGTACAGGCCAGTTTACTTTTCCGTCATAGACTTTCCATCGCATTACGAAGACCAAAAGTTTGGTGAAAAGGCAAAAAGTCTTTGTCACAGTGCAGTAACGCAAAATCATTCTCGATGCAAAAAGTTGCAATAATCACATCAATCGTTTTCCGTACGGTAAAACCCTTTTTTCTCAGCAAGCGATAATTGTCAGCGCTTTTATAGGCAATCTCCGTGTTGAGCATGTTGTAGATGGGCAGGGATGAAAGCAGGTCTTTGGCAATCGCGAAATCTTGGTCGCACCGGAATCCTTGTAATACTTCGGTGAGAACAATGTCACCCGTACAAACCGGCGTAGCACCGAGAAGGGAATCCAGCC
>Ga0136611_10001202_pt1 | contig 17926 bp, 17 predicted proteins | sample AntDrymUQ2232306_2_FD_106645 | JGI IMG/M metagenome (GOLD analysis project Ga0136611, IMG submission 106645) | Polar desert sand microbial communities from Dry Valleys, Antarctica - metaG UQ223 (23.06) | ecosystem: Environmental > Terrestrial > Soil > Desert | place: Antarctica: Dry Valley...
ACACTCTAACGACCGTAAAATTTATTCATTCTCACATCACACTGTTCAATGGCGGCATTTCTATTTGAACCGGTTGCCCACACATCCTTCAACGTGCAAATCAAAGCATTTCAAAATATAATAACTAAAAGAATCTGAATACATCCAAAAACAATTAAGGAGATAGAAAAATGAAATTGAGATTTTTATGTTTAGGTATTTTTATCACCATTTTCGTGCTCGCTTTTGTCACCTTCGATATTGGCGACGGAAATTCGCGCGGAAAGGCGTTTGCCGCTAGATTTGCCGACAGTAAGTTGACGGCTGAGGAAAGCACCGGAAGTTACGCGCTTGACGCGAAGCATTCGTACATCGGTTTTCGCATCACGCACATGGGTTTGGCGGAAGTGCCGGGCGCGTTTCGCGATTTCAGCGGCTCGATTAATTACGACGGCAAAGATGTTTCAAAATCGTCGGTTAATTTTACGGCGAAAGTGACGAGCGTTGATACGGGCGTTGCGCCGCGCGACAACCATCTGCGAACCGCCGATTTTTTTGAAGTCGAAAAATATCCCGACATGGCTTTCAAAAGTACGAAAGTCGAAAAGAAGGGCGACAAGTGGGAAGTGACGGGCGATTTTACTTTAAAAGGAGTGACCAAACAAATCACGATTCCATTTACGGTCAATGGAATGATGAAAGACGCGAAAGGCAACGTGAAAATGGGCATCTCCGCGCAAACGACGATTAACCGCCAGGACTATGGCGTAAAATGGGGAAATAAACTGCCGGACGGAACACTCGCGCTGTCCGATATGGTGAAGATTGATTTGCAATTGGAAGCTGGAATGCAAAAGAAGCAGGCGGAAAGCGCCGGACAATAAATATTAGTCTCGAACTAAATTGAGCGTCGGCGAATGTGATTATTTCATCTACATTCGCCGACGTTCGTCGCTTTACCGATAGATTTCTTTTAGCTGTAACCGAGCGGCTGAAGCGGGCGCGGCGTGGTGCCTTCAAAAAACCAACTCGCGCCGACTTTCAGGCGGTGATGCCACGTCGGAAGTCTTGAAGTATAAAGCGCAAACCGCGCGTCACGCGCCAACGCTCCGCCGACGACGTTTCCGCCGACTAAAACGGCGGCGTTGCGCGTTCCCAAACTCAAGGCTTCGCCGAGTTCTTCAAACGGTTTCGTTTTCAAATCTCTTCCGCTTAAAAAGGCTCTGATATTATCCGCCGCCAAAGCCGACTCCTGATTTGCCAGTTGCGCTGTTCCGGCAAGAATCGGCGCGACTTCCTCGACTTTAGCAATGTCACCGAGCGCGAAAACATTCTCGCGCATTTTCACCTGCATCGTTTGATTGACCAGGAGCAAACCGCTTTTATCTTTCGGCAAATCAAGGTTTTCAATTAACGGGCTGACTTTTACGCCAGCCGTCCAGACGGTCGCCACGGTTTCAATTTCCGTCTGCTCGCCGTTATGTTCAAAAACGATGCCGTGCGGTTTGACTTCTAAAACCCGCGTTTGCAGATGAACGTCAATATGCGTTTCAAGCAGCGTCTTTTCGACATAAGCGCGGACATCTTCGCCCATTCCGGGGACGAGTCGGTCACTCATTTCAAATAGCAGAACGCGCGGCGCGCCTTTGAGTCCGCGTCTATTAAAAGCGTCCGTCAGCAAATCCGACATTTTCGTGACGAGTTCGACACCGCTCGCGCCGCCGCCGACAACAGCGAAAGTTAATTTCTCGCGCGCGTCCTGCGGCGCAAGCGTCGGCGAAATTTCATCCAACGCCCGCGTCATTTGATTGCGAAGCTCATCTGCATCGGCGATGCCACGAAATGACAGCGCATTTTCTTCCGCGCCCGCGATGTTCCAAAAATTCGTCACGCCGCCGACAGCTAAAACCAGCGCGTCGTAATCGAACGTTTCATCGCGTGTCGAAACTTTGATATTTTGATTTTCAAAATCAACCGTTTCGACCGTCCCGCGCACGAAATTTATTTCATTGCCGAACAGCTCTTTGTATTGTGGAGCAATGTGCCACGCTTCGACTTCGCCGCTCAGATATTCATAAAGCAGCGGACGAAAAGTAAAATGGTCGCTATCGCTAATGAGCGTTACTTCCGCGTCATTCGCCAAATCGAGAGCCGTAAAAAGCCCGCCGAATCCGCCGCCGATGATTATAACTTTCTTTCGTTTATCCACCATTCTTCGCCTCCGGTAAATTTTGAGAAATGTTTCACAAATCCGTAAAAGTAGAAATTACGCGTGTTTTGCCGCAAAGTCAAAAATTAAATCGGCGAAAGTTTGAAGTTTTGCCTTTAAACGGAAATGTAAACTTTCGCTGATAATCTGCTGCTTTACTATATTCGATGTTACGGAAAACGAATATGCAGATGATTGCTATGTCCTTTGGCGTGCGCGGTCAAGCCTTTTTTGATTAAACGGTCATCGTTGAAAAGAACCATCACATTCGGATAGCGGCTTCGCACGAGTTTGACGAATTCTTCGGTGCGAATCGAATCGTATTGAATCTCGCCGACACTGATTGGGTCAATTCGATTGTCTTTTCTAATCGGGCGCACATCAACGTCGCGCCCGTTTTTATGCGAGGAGTGCGGCGGAAACGCGCCTCCTCCTCTGCGGCTGATGTCGCCGAATTGCAGCAGAACTTCGGGATGGAGAAGAAACCATTTTCTGCCTAAATCCTCGATCCGGTTGATGGTCATCTCCGTTCCGAACTGGTCTGCGCCGCCCGGCTCGCGCTTGTAAGTCGTATAGCCTTCGCCGCTCGCCTCCAGAACTTTGTTGATGTTTGTGTTATTTAGATTGGTCGGAATCGGCGTTACCGGCGCGGGCGTTTTAAATAGCAAACGATAGGTTTCATCCGATAAAATGCCGTTCGGTTCGAGTTTGTCATTTTTCAGTTGAAATTGAATCAGCGCGGCTTGCGTTTTATTGCCGAAAATGCCGATGCCCGTGTCCATCTCGGCTTGGGTGAGAAATTTTTTCGACACGAGTTTTTGCTGTAATGCCTGAACGACACCGCCTTTGCTTCCCTTTTTCACGCCGTCGTTTAATTGGCGCATCGCGGCTTGCGTCGGCAAATCAACAACGCCCGTGTCTTTTAATAAAATATCTTTTTGAAATGCTTTGAGCGCGGCTTCGGTTTTATTGCCGAAGGTTCCGGCGCCGGTTTTCTTTTGTTCAGGTGTCAGGTAACCCAAATCAATCATTTCGTCCTGAAGACTTTCGACCGCCGCGCCCGTGTCGCCTTTTTTTAATTCGACGATATTGCTCATACTCGCCGTGCCGAGCCGTTCGCTCACCTTGCGGCAGGCTTCGCCGACGGTGATCTTTCCGTCGCCGCTCACGTCAAGCCCGATGTTTTGCTTATACGCCTTCGAGCCTTCTTCAAATAAAACAAAATCCTTGCCTTTGCCGATGCCTTTCGGATACAAAACCGCCATATACGCGTCTTCGATAGTTAGTAGTTTTCCCTTGTGCGGCGCGAAGTATTTTTCGACGAAATCGAGCTGCTCGACGGCGGTCATTTTTTCCAATTCTTGGATGTTCGTGCCTAACCCTTTCGCCGTCGGCGGCATAAATTGGATCAAGCCGGTCGCGCCGCTGCCCGCCGCGTTTTTAACTTTCGGGCTAAAAGTCGCGCCGGTTTCAAAACTCATAATCGCCATCAAAAAGTTCGGGTCAATGAGCAGCCGGTCGGCAATTTCCAAAACTTTTTTTCTGAACGCTTCGTTCGTGTTTTCGATTCCAAGAACATTAACCAAATTCGGCATTTTGTATTTCTCCTTAATTTTTATTTTCAGCCCGCTTGTTTTTAGCCAACCGAGGACGATTTGTCCGCCAGGGTTGCGACACCATTCAAAAACGCTTCAGTAAAATTCGATTTTTATCGTGCTTAATTATTTCCGTTTTTCGTTACGATTTTTTCGACCAGTGTTTCGTTCGAGTCGCCGTAATGCTGGTATGCGCCCCAGGTCGAATCTATCAGCGTGGTTTCGGTGACATCCGACGAAATCGCCTTTCGCGCTTCGCCCAGCGCGTCTCCGAGAGATTTTCTGGAAACCAGCGTTTGCGAATAAAAAGTTTTGGCAAATTCGACGGCGTAATTGTCGTTGACCTGCCAGCCCGCGCCGATATAATTTTCGATACCGCGCAGGAAAAACGCTTCGGCGAGTCCGGCTGATTCACGGTTGTCGTCCGTTGTGAAAACCGCGCTGCCGGAGTTTGATCCGATTTGCGAAGAAAAACAGGCGTTGGAAAAAACCAAACGCGGCACGCGGCGCAGACGGAAAATTTCCTTCGCCGAAAGAATTTCGAGTTCGCCCGTTTCATTTCTGCCGAATACCCAGCCGCTGACGTTTTTATTCGGCTTATTACCGTCGAACGATTCGACTTCGGCGAAAATCCCGTGTCCGGCGAAATGCACCACATCGAATTCCTCGTCAAAAATCAGGCTCAGGATTTCTACAATGTCGCACTGCTCGTGACCGATTCGCGCCTCAAACTGAAAATCTATCGAGTCTTTCAATTCTTCTCTGAGAAATGTGAAATAATCTCTCAGTTCTTCGCCTTCGCGCCGCGCGCCATAAAGACGCAGAGCCTTATCTTTGGCGGGATCGGCGATAATCAGGGCTTTGAAAGTTTTATTGAGCGGCGGCGCGACGCTCGGCACACGCGCCGACAGGGAACTGAATTGTCTGGTGACATTTAAATCCGAGCCGAAATTTGTTGTGCCGCGCTTGCCGCCGTAGCCCATCATTTCCCACGGAATCGCCGCCGCGGCGCGATTTAAAATCAAAACCAGCGAACGGTTCGTGTCGAGAAAGCTCTGGAAATCCTCGGGAATCAGCATCGCGTGGAGCAGCCGCCCGTATTTCTGCTGTTTTTTGAAATCACGCGCCAGGCGCAATTTTTCGATTAAAGAATCAACGATAAAATCCTGCACGGGAATTTCGCGCATCGGAATCGCCGCGTTCGAGGTCAGCGCGGACAAACAGAAAAGACCGGGCTTGCGTTCAATCGTCATTCGCGCCACTTCTTTTTCATCCTTCGACGGCGCGAATGACGGGCGTTCTTTGGCTTTCGGCGGTTTAAGCTGCGACTTGATTCTTTTGACTTCAATCTCCAGACCTTTAATCGGCTGTTTTTTTGAATTTTTGGAGGACGGCTTTTTGTCTTTGTCAGACGGCGTAGTTTCGATTTTTTCGAGTGCCTCGCTAATCAACGCGCGGCGCGATTCGCGGCTTTCGACCAAAATCAGCGTGAACGGTTTTTTCCCTTTATACGACTGCCGGTCAAGCGCGTCCCCCACGCCTGCCAAAATGCTTCGCGTGGCGCGTTCGATAGATAAATTGTTCGAGCCGGTGCCGACCATAACCGTCGCAAAACGATTGTAGCCGAGAGTCAAAACCGCGAGCGTCGCGTTCATTATCAGATAGCGTAAATCGTCGCGGCTGAACTGATTAAATTCGCCCATTCCCGCGATAATCACCGTCTCGACCGACTTGTTCAGCCGTTTGCCGTTTTGCGGAACGACGAAAATCTGTCCGAGGTCGGTGCCGATCATCTCGTTGCGGTGCGCGTAGGTAATCCAGTAATCGAGAACCCGATCAATCGCGCCGACCGCGCCGCTCGGCGGTAAGCCTTTATATTGTCCGACGACGACCGCCGGCGCGTTGACCGTTTCGATGTAGCCGTGAATCAGATCAACGTCAATCCGTTTCATTTCCGTTTTATCCGTTTCATCGGTTAAGTAGGAAACCGGCTCGTCTTCGCGGTCGAGATTGCCGCCGAGCAAAGCCCGAAGCAATTTCTTTTCGGCATTAAAAACATTTTGCTGGTCGGGCGTTTTATTTTCCTGTATCTGGCGAATGACCGTTCCGATTTTTTCCAAATCGTGTTCGATGGAACTGCTCGACGCGATGGCTCTGGAACGCGAGACAACCGGTTTTTCCGTCGGCAAAATAACGGTCGCTCCGTTTCGCAGAATGTCTTTGACGGCGCGGAGAACCGTTCGATTATTTGGCAAATCGCCGTGCGCTTCTTCGACGTAGTAAGTCGTGATGCCTTCGAGCAAACCCAAAAGATGCGAAACCGTGCCGTCGCCGTCGGACGTGAAATCGAAATCGAAATCGTCGCCGACTGGCTTTAAAGCCGTTGGCGTATCGAAGCCGACACCGGCGATATATGACATTCGCTTCGCGTCAATCGTCATCGCGCCCGCGTCGAATAATTCCTGCTGAAACTTCGGAATGTTTTGCAGATGCGGATCGAATACGACATCGGGAAAGTTTTTCCAAAACGACTTGTCATAGATGTCCGGCTTGTCAATTTTTCCCGGACATAATTGGTAAAGTCCGGGAAATGAATTAACGATTTGAGACCAATCCGATTTGCTTTGAAAAGGCAGTACGGCGGCGACGTTTTTGATAAGGGAATTTTTGCCCATCAAAGTTTGAATCGCCGCGAACGAGCCTGCGTTCGGCGTTCCGAGCATCACGAGCCGACCTTTGATTTCGTTCCACAAATCGTTGTGCTGGCGGATAAAGTTTCGCACGACCAATCCGCCCATCGAGTGCGCGACGAAATGCACGTCGCGGCTCACATCGAAAGTTCCGTCGCTTAATTTTTCGCGCACGAACGCGGCTAATTTGTCAGCCGTATCGCAGACACTCAACCGCCAATCGTATGGAAACGGCTCGGCTTGCAGAGTTTCGAGAGCGCGCGCGTAATACCAGCCGATCAGCGAGTTGGCGACGACTTCCTCACCGTTGTGATTGGTTTTGCCGTCCGGCGATAATTTCAGCCGCTTCATATCGCCTTTGACCAACCGCCAGAGGCTGACCCAAACGTGGTCTTCGTCGCCGTCCGATTCGACGACCGACAGATGCGAACCCATAATGCCGGGCAAAAGGACGACGTTTCCGAGTTCTTCGCGCGTCGCCTGGGCGCGAACCGGCTCCGCCAATTCGCGCAGTTCGCGGAAGCGTTCGTCGCCGAAGTATTCGCGCAGATTTTTTTCCTGCGGGTTGGTTTGCTCGCCGCGCGTCTGCGGTGTTTGCAGAATCTGGCGCACTGCTCGCCAATCCATTTTGGCGGTTTCATCTTCGTACGGTTGTTTCGACATCGTAATTTCCTCCTTTGATTAAGCGAAAATTTGCCGCTTCTTGTTTATAGTTTTTCCTTCGAGCTGCGGATTTTGCGGATAATCTTCAATCAAATTGCCGATGCGCCGGTGAAGCTGTGCATAAGTCAATCGGTAATTTGCCGCGCGAATCGCCTGCAAAGCGTAATAAGTCATCGCGCCGTGATAAACGCCGTCAAAATAGGCATCGTAAGAGTATTCTTTGTCGGTGCAGCCGCTCAGGAGAACTTCGTTCATTTTTGATTCGGGGTATTTGATTTGTCTTTTCGGCTTCGCCTTCCAGGGATTTTCGAGAATCGGCAAGCCGCGCAGAGCCGGACTTAAGAAACGAATGCGGCGGTCGTCCGGTGTGCGAAGACCGGGCAAAATATCGCTGACGGCGGCGCGCGTCGCCGTGCCAGAATGACAATTATCCAGAATCACCGTCAGCCGAACATCTTTCGGCAGATTTGCGAAAAGCCCGCGCAAATCGTCGTCTTCGATTTGATTGTCGTCAATATCATATGGACAGATAATTTCGTCATATTTTTCCTCGTCTTCGCTCTTATCAGCGACGTAGGAGCCGTGCGATGAATTTGTATAGACCAGATGGTCGCCCGCTTTCGCGCCCGCCAGCAGACTCTTCAGAGCGTCGAGCGTATTTTTCTTCGTCGCCTGCGAGTCGAGCAGAATCTTGATGTCGCCGCTTGAAAAATTGAAATTTTCACTTAAAGTTTTCGCCCACGCTTTGGCATCGTTGACGCAGCCGTTCAAGTCATTGCCCGAATACGGATAATCATTGATGCCGACGCATAGAGCGCGTCGTTTGTCGCTTTTTGGTTTTGCGGTAGATTTTATAGACGTAGTTTTTTTCATATTGGTAAATTTCGCTGGAAACAGCTTTAAAAACATCGAGTGCGGTTGAGCTGCCGATTCGAAAATAGTTTCGGGCAAGTCATAACCGACGGGATTTGATTAAATGATTTATTGCGATTCTGATGCCCAACGAAGAAAATTCCGTAAAACATCACATCGCATGGTTAACCATTCAAGACACAATAAATATCTGATTTAGAGATAATAAACCGATAGCGAAAAAAAAGAAAGAGATATATCAATTTCGATAGGCAAGCTATCGAAATTGATATGTTCGGCGGACACTTTTGGCACATTTCTCCTTCTCCGCCGTCGGGTATCTAAAGTTTATTCCGTCCGCGAGGTTGACCTTGCTAAAAGTAATTTCGTATAATCTACGTTTTTCGACACAGCAAGCAACGCTTGTTTGTGTGAAGGAGTGAATAATTAAATGAGTTACTCAATTATAAGAACAGGCGGAAAACAGTTCGCAGTCGAATCGGGGCAAACTTTGCGTGTGCCTTCGATTGATAAGAAAGAAGGCGAGACGGTTGAAATGGAAGCGTTGTCATCCGGCGAAGGCACTGATATGACGTTCGGCGGCGCGACGCTGAACGCGACAATTGTCGGACACGGGCGCGGCGACAAAATTATCATTTTCAAAAAAAAACGCCGCAAACAATACAAGCGTAAACAAGGTCACCGGCAAGGTTACACGGAAATTAAAATTGGTTAGTTGGAGGAAAAGGTCTTTGGTCTTTGGTTTTCAGTTTTAGTTTTTCTAAATCCGAAACCCGAAATCCGAAACCCGAAATCGAAATATGGCTCATAAGAAAGGTGTAGGTTCATCACGCAACGGGCGCGATTCAAACGCGCAGCGATTAGGTTTGAAAAAATTCGGCGGCGAACACGTTCTCGGCGGCAACATTCTGGCGCGACAGCGCGGCACGAAATGGAAGCCGGGCAAAAACGTCGGACGCGGCAAAGACGATACGCTGTTTTCGCTGATCGAAGGTTTTGTCAAATTTGAAAACAAAGGCCAAAAAGGCAAATTCATCAGCGTTTACGCGGAAGGCGCGGCGGAACTCGTTCCGGCTGTAACTGCCGCCGCTTAAAATTTGCGATTTTAGATTTGCGAGTTGCGATTGTTCGTTCGCAAGAATTCGCATATGAAACGGCGCGACTCGCTAATCTTTAAAAGTTTGGCGAGCGCGTTTTTATTTTGTTAAAAAGTTTGAGTTGCCGCGTAAAAACAAAATCAGATTTGCGTTTTTGGCTTTGAAAATCGCCGACCGCAAATCTAAAATCAAGAGTTAAAAATGTTTATAGACCGCGTAAAAATCAAAGTATCAGCCGGTAACGGCGGCGACGGCGTAACGGCTTTCCGGCGCGAGAAATTCGTTCCGCGCGGCGGACCGTCGGGCGGCGACGGCGGCAAAGGCGGCGACGTTTGGATGGAAGCCGACGAAGGCTTAAACACGCTTCTCCATTTGCGCTACAACCCGGAACACAAAGCCGAGCGCGGCAGACATGGCGAAGGCTCGAACCGACACGGCAAAGACGGCGCGGATGTTCTTGTCAGAGTTCCGGTCGGAACTCAGGTTTTCGACGCGGAATCCGAAGATTTGTTATTTGATTTTATGGAAAGCGGACAGAGGTTTCTGGCAGCTAAAGGCGGCAAAGGCGGTTGGGGAAATCAGCATTTCGCCACGTCAACCAATCGCGCTCCGAAATATCATTACACGGGCAGACCGGGCGATGAGCGCGAATTACAGCTCGAGTTAAAATTGATTGCCGATGTCGGCTTGGTCGGTTTTCCGAACGCCGGAAAATCAACTTTGATTTCGGTAATTTCCGCCGCGAAACCGAAAATCGCCGATTATCCTTTTACGACTTTGGAACCGAATTTGGGCGTGGTTGATTTAGGCGAGTATAAAACTTTCGTCGTCGCTGATATTCCCGGTTTAATTGAAGGCGCGTCGGAAGGCGCGGGACTCGGCGACAGATTTTTACGTCACGTCGAGCGGACGAAATTAATTCTTCATCTGGTTGACGTTTCTTCAATTTCCAGGCGCGATTCAAATGAAGATTACGAAATTATCAACCGCGAGCTGGCAAATTATGACGCGAATTTAGCGACGCGCCCGCAGATTGTCGTGGCGACGAAAATTGATGCGCTCGATGAGCCGGAGCGATTAAAAAGATTGCGCGAATTGGCGGAAAAAGACAACAAGCCGTTTTTGCAAATTTCCGCTGTGACAAATCAAGGAACAAAAGAACTGGTTAATCTCGTGGCGCAAAAACTAGCTGAAATGGCGCAAGAGCGAATAGATTTAGAGCCGCCAACCGATGCCGAGTGAAGATAGACAAAACTAAAAAGAATTATCGAATAGCGTTTTATGGCGGCTCGTTTGATCCGCCGCACAACGGACATTTGACGATTGCGCGAAAGTTGACCGAGTTGTTCGCGCTCGACGAATTCGTTTTTATTCCCGCCTTTCACGCGCCGCACAAAAAAGATAAAAACCCGACTTCTGCATTTCACCGATTTGCGATCCTCGCGCTGACGACAAACGATAAACCGAAAATGCGGGTTTCAAAAATGGAACTTGACGCGCCCGAAAAACCTTACACTTATGAGACGCAGACGAAATTAAAAAGAAAACTGAAAGGCGCGGAGATTTTTTTCGTCATCGGCGCGGATTCGTGGCAGGAGATTGATACCTGGCGCGAGTGGGAGCGAGTTTTGACGCTAACGAACATCATTGTCGTCACTCGTCCCGGCAGCGAAATCGGTTTTTCGCACGTTACGGAAAGAATTAGAAAAAGAACGATTGATTTGCGCGAAAAAGTTTCAGGTTTCAAATTTCTGATTTCAAGTCAGAAATCTGAAACCAGAAATTTGAAACCTGAAACTTTGAAGATTTACATCACCGATGTCGTCAATCTCGACATTTCTTCGACAGAAATCCGCAGGAAAATTAGCGCGAAGAAAACTGATTGGCATAAACTTGTGCCGCGTGCGGTTGCAAAATACATCGAAAAATACGAACTTTACATTTAGTATTTGTTATCCAACTACAATTAATTCAGTGAATGTCTGATAAAATTATGGAAGCGACACAGGAAAAATCTTTACAGCACGCTGGGGCGGAAACAATCGAAACTGCGCAAGCCGTCACGCCGTTCGCCGATTTGGACGACGAAGTAAAACTCGCCATCACTTGCGCGAGCGAAAAAAAGGCGTTCAACATCGTGGCGATTGATTTGCGCGAGATTGCGAGTTTTACAGAATACTTCATCATCGCCAGCGGCTCGAACACGCGCCAGGTGCAGGCTATCTCCGACGAAATCAACGAGCAGCTAAAAAAACAATTAAACTCGCGCGTCGTCCGCATCGAAGGCTACAGTTCGGGGGAGTGGGTTCTGCTCGATTACGGCGATTTCATCGTTCATATCTTCGAACAAAAAGCGCGTGAATTTTACGATTTGGAACGGCTCTGGCGCGATGCGAAAAGAGTTGAAATTCCGAAAGAAATTTAAATTAGCCGTAAAGTTCACCGAAGAACACTGAGGGGTTGAATCTTTCCTGGTGTTCTTTATGAACTCTGTAGCTAAAGTTTTTATGAAATTTCGTTTTGTCTGGATTGGTAAAACTAAAGATAAAAATTGGCAGGCGTTGCAGGAAGAATATCTGCAGCGCCTGTCGCATTTTGTGAAATTCGAGATTACCGAACTGCGCGACGCGGACGTAGAACTTGAAAGCAAACGAATTTTGGAAAAAGTGAATCATAGCAACTTCGTCTGTTTATTAGACGTGAAGGGACGCTCGGTTTCGTCGCACGATTTGGCTGCAAAGATTGAGAATTGGCAGAATCGCGCATTCAAAGAAATCGCTTTTGTCATCGGCGGCGCGGAAGGTGTCGCGTCTGAGGTTGTCGAAAGGGCGGACTTTAGTTTATCCTTATCGCTTCTGACTTTTACGCACGAAACAGCGCGCGTTATTTTGGCAGAACAATTATATCGCGCCTTTACAATAATCAAGGGGTTTCCATATCAAAAATGAGCAAATCGAATTTAGATAAAATCAAAGAAAAACTTATCGCCGAGCGCGAATCTCTGACGAGAAAATTGAGCGGCAACGATTTATCGGTTGACGCGTCGGAAACGCCCGATCCAGTGGATTTGGCGGTTAGAAACTATTCAAAAAACGTAATGCTGGCGGTTTCGGAAAATGAAAGCCGTCAGGTAGTCATGATCAATGAGGCGCTGGAGCGTATCGCCGATAAAGAATACGGCGAGTGTCAGAACTGCGAAAAAGAAATCAGTCCGAAACGGCTCGATGCTGTGCCTTGGGCGCGCTACTGCCTGGCGTGCCAGGAATTGGTTGAGCAGGGTTTGCTCGAAGAAGAGTAAGATGGCAGAAATAAGAAAAGGAAAGTGAGAAATGAGAGTCAAAAATAAATCTCATTTCTCGCTTTCCTTTTCTCGTTTTATGAACTTTATGTTCAATGTAATTTTCGACTCTCTGCTCGCCGTCGCTTATCCGCAAGCCTGTCAAATCTGCGAAAACAGCGTCGAAAATTTAGCGGACGGCGTTGTTTGTCAGCCGTGTTGGTTGAAGACAAATGTTTTTTCGGGCGCGGAAACTTTATGCGCTAAATGCGGCGCGTTTCTTCAATCGAAATCTACAATTTTTCGAACTTTCTGTCACCGCTGCGACGGACATTTTTACGATTCCGCCGCCGCCGTCGGCATTTATGAAAACGCGCTGGCGGCTTCGGTTATTCATCTCAAACGCGAGCCGTTCGTTGCCAAACACCTCCGTAAACTTTTCGTCGAGCGTTTTAAAAATTCCGGCTTCCGCGACGCGACATTGATTGTTCCCGTTCCGCTTTCAAAAAAACGCTTTCTCGAACGCGGATTCAATCAAGCCGTCGTTTTATCAAAAATTATCGCTAAAGAATTCGATATAAAATTTGACCGGCAAAGTCTCGTTCGCAGAATTCACACGCCGATGCATCGCGCGGGAATGGACGGCAAAGCGCGGGCGTTGAGCGTCGAAAACGCATTCGAAGTAAAGCGTCCGAAATTCATTGAAGGCGAAACTATTCTTTTGGTAGATGACGTTTTTACTTCCGGCGCGACCGTTTCCAACTGCGCGAAAGCGTTAAAGGAAAATGATGCAAATAAGATTTATGTTTTCACTTTGGCAAAAACTTTTTGATCAAACGATTGATAGTTTTGTTATTGACGACTGCTATTTTTCACATGCGATTGACATTTGCTCTAAATAAATATAGCTTTTAACTACCCCTTACTCATCAGTTGGTAATTTCATAAACTAATGCTTTTCTAAATACTAAATCAAATTTCAAGGAGTATAACCGACTAATGAAAAAACTTTACGCGTTCTTCGCTTTCGTTGTCTTTTTCGCGCTCTGCGCTGTAACCTTTTTCCCTGTTTCCGAGCAAGCTCAAAAAAGAGATACGGGATCAACAATAAATGTGCCTCCAACGAGAGGAGAGCCGATTTTTGTGCCTGGAGAAATTTTAGTTCAATTCAAAGCCGCTGCCAACGAGCAAGCTGTTGAAGATGTTTTAGGTAACGTCAATGCCGAACCGCTTGAAAAAGTTCGGGCGGCTGAAAATCGCTACGACGGACTTGGAGATTTAGTTCTCGCGCGTTTCCAGCCTGAATTAACGATGTCCGGCGCCATAAGCGCACTGAAACAAAATCCGAACGTTGAATTTGTCGAGCCTAATTGGATTTATACACATCAACTTGTTTCAACCGACCCATATTACACAAACGGTTCACTGTGGGGAATGTATGGCGATGCAACTTCACCGGCAAATGTATTCGGTAGTCAAGCCGGAGAAGCCTGGGCAGCCGGACGTACTGGTTCTGCCGGAGTATATGTTGGTATCATTGACGAAGGTATTCAGTTTGACCATCCTGATTTATTGGGTCAAGTTTGGACGAATCCTTATGACCCGGCAGATGGCGTTGATAATGACGGCAACGGATACATTGACGATATTCGCGGCTGGGATTTCGACGGCAATAATAACAGCATTTATGATGGCGGAACTCGCGGTAGTCTTGACGACCACGGAACGCACGTCTCCGGTACGATTGGAGCGAAAGCAAACAATGGTCAGGGCGTTGTCGGTGTTAATTGGAATGTTACGCTTATTTCGGGTAAATTCCTTGGGCGACGCGGCGGCACAAGCGCCAATGCGATTAAAGCTGTTGACTATTTTACCGATTTGAAAACGCGGCACGGATTAAACATCGTCGCTACCAATAATTCGTGGGGCGGAGGCGGCTTTTCGCAAGCCTTGCTTGATGCAATTAAGCGCGCGAATACCGCTAACATCTTATTTATCGCAGCAGCGGGCAACAGCGGAACCGACAATGACGCGACGGCTTCTTACCCAGCAAACTACGACGTGGCAAACGTAATTTCCGTTGCCGCTATCACCAATACAGGCGCACTCGCTTCGTTCTCGCAGTATGGCGCAACCACCGTTGACATCGGCGCACCCGGTGCAGGCATTTGGTCAACTACCGCCTATAACGGTTATTCATCATACAGTGGAACTTCAATGGCAACCCCGCACGTAACCGGTGGTGCAGCACTCTACGCTTCGACGCGTCCTGGTTCAACCGCAGCAACAATTAAAGCAGCTATTCTAAGCAACGCAGTTCCAACAGCTTCGCTGGCTGGCAAATGCGTTACGGGCGGACGATTAAACGTCAGCGGATTCTAATTCACTTTTGAATATTTCAAGATAATTTTAAGGGATTCAATTTTTTGAAATTTGAATCCCTTTTTTATTTCGTTACTAAAAGTCGATTTATTTCCACGTTTAGAGTTTTAGTCTTATCGAATCCGCTCGTCTTGAGTTCAATCTCGCCTTTCTTATTGATGAGAAAATGCGCGGGAAAACCCATTGCCATATTGCCGTCGCCGTCTTTGTCGGCGTATTTCAGAACCACGCCGAAACTGTTCGGGAGAATGTCGAACTTGAACGAAGTTTTTTTCAAATAAGCCTCGACTTTGTTCGGATTTTCCATTGTCAAACCGAGAAACACTACTTCTTTATCTTTATAATTTTTGACTAATTGATTAAGTTTTGGAATTTCGTTGTGACAAATCGGACACTTCGTTGACCAAAAAGTGAGGACAACGACTTTGCCTTTGAGTCGGGCGAGATCGAATAATTTGCCGTCCAAGGATATTGCGCTGAAAATCTCTGCAAGCGGTTTCGCCTTTGATTGCTGACCGAAAACCGTAACTGAAAACGCCAAAATCAAAAACAATCCGATTAAACTTTTCATTATTTTTCTTTGATAGATTTGCTTAAATTATGGAGCAAACGAATAGTCGCTGCTATTTAACACAGATTTTTATAGGCGAATAATTTCCAACAAAGTGCAAAAAGTTTAGCTGCCGCCTGTGTTAAAATGTTTGTATGCTGCTTGAAACGCTCGAAGCGCAAAATTTCCGTAATCTGCAAGGCGAGATGTCTTGCGGGAAAAATCTAAATATTATTTTCGGCGAAAATGGGCAGGGCAAAACCAACTGGCTCGAAGCGATATATCTGCTGGCGACGACGAAATCTTTCAAAACCGCGCGGTTGCAGGAGGCGATAAGATTTGGCGAAGAATTAGCCATCGTGCGCGGTTCGGTCGAGCGCAGCGCGGAAATTTCCCGCTCCCTGCAAGTCGCGCTGCAAGGCAACACCAAAAATTTAAGCGTTAACAATAAAAACGAAACCGTTCAAAGATTTTTAGGACAGCTTCACGCCGTTATTTTCAACTCGGACGAACTGGAAATCGTGCGCGGCACGCCCGAAGCGCGGCGCAAATTTCTCGACGGCGGCATCGTTTCGATTTACCCGCCGTTCGTCCAAACGCTGACCGATTATAATCGCGTGATTCGGCAGAAAAATTCGCTTTTGCAATCATCGCAAGAAAACGGATTTTCCATTGAGAAAACCGCCGAATTGCTTGAGCCGTGGAACGAACAACTTATTCTTCACGCGACGCGGATTCACAAAGCGCGGCTGCGTTTTGTCGAAAGATTGAATGAAGTTTTGGAAAAGAGATTGTTTGACCGCGAAGAAGTTTCGATGCGCTATGTTTCATCTTTAGAAAACAAAGGTGATTTGAATGATTACGCTAATCTTCTGACGGAAAGACTGAAAATTCGCGTCCAAGCCGAACTCGCCGCCGGTTACTCTTTGATCGGAACGCACCGCGATGATTTGGACATTTTGTTTGACGGACACGACTTGCGAAAATTCGGCTCAAGCGGTCAGCAGCGCAGCGCATTGCTCGTTTTGCAGCTCGCTAATCTCTCGGTTTACCATTCTCAAAATCAGGAATATCCGCTTTTTCTGCTTGACGACATTGACGCGGAACTCGATTATAAACGCATCGGTCAACTACTCGAATTCTTGCAGCACAAAACGCAGACTTTCGTCACGACTTCCAAAGAAAGTTTCGTCGAAAGATTCTCCGATGATGCCGCAGTTTTCGTTGTTTCAGACGGAAAAGCATTACACAAAAATTCATAATCTCACGAGCTGGCAAAGGCGCGGAATCGGTGTTTGTCACACTGTGATTTACAATTGAAATTTTCTTTGAAAATCGTGTTTCATACTTGAAACAAAATCCTGCAAATAGTAAAATAATTGTGTCATAAAAACTATTGTAGAGGTTTAAAGAATGCCATTAGAATTAGTAGAAAGTCCGGTTCGGCAAGATGGTTTAATTGTCGGGCAAGCGACGATTGAGGATGTTCAGAGCGACCCGAGTTTGCGTCCGAAAAAGCTGGATGAATACATCGGGCAGACGAAAATCGTCAACAATTTAAAAATATTTTTGAAAGCCGCTCTGCGGCGCGGCGAAGCGTTAGACCACGTTTTGCTGTTCGGTCCGCCGGGACTTGGAAAAACGAGTTTGGCAATAATTCTGGCGAACGAACTTGGCGCGAGTTTGAAAACAGTTCACGCGCCGGCGGTCGAAAAGTCCGGCGATTTGGCGGCAATTTTGACTAATCTGGAAGAAGGCGACGTGCTGTTTATTGACGAGATTCACCGCTTGAAACCGCAGATTGAAGAGATTCTTTATCCGGCGATGGAAGATTATCAGCTCGACTTAATGATCGGGCAAGGCACGGCGGCGCGTTCGATAAAAATTGATTTGCCGAAGTTCACATTGGTCGGCGCGACGACCCGCGCGGGAATGATTTCCGCTCCGCTGCGCGGACGTTTCGGCATTGTCAATCATCTGGATTTTTATTCTAAAAAAGAACTGGAAATTATCATTCACCGCTCGGCTGAAATTTTGCAGGTTGAAATCGAAGCGAGCGGCGCGGACGAACTCGCCCGCCGTTCGCGCGGAACACCGCGCATTGCCAATCGTCTGCTTCGGCGCGTGAGAGATTACGCTGAAATTTTGGGCGACGGACGTATTTCCGGCAAGCTCGCGCAACGCGGGTTGGACGAGATGGAAGTTGACCGATTCGGCTTGGACGAAGTTGACAGAAAATTGCTTTTGTCAATCATTGAAAAATTCGACGGCGGTCCGGTCGGAGTCGGCACGATTTCCGCATCAATCAGCGAAGACCGCGAATCAATCGAAGAAATGATTGAGCCGTATCTAATTCAAATTGGTTTTTTGAATCGCACGCCGCGCGGGCGGATCGCAACGGACGCGGCGTATCGTCATTTCGGTTTCGAGCCACCGGTTTCCGAGCAGCAGGTTCAGGCGTTGGCGAGTTAAAAGATAAAAGACGCAAAGTAGAACTAAACGACTCTGCACTGGAAGTGCAGAGGTTTGAAAAAGGACTGAAAGTCCAAACCTAATCATCTTCAAGGATGAACGGATTGTTATCCTTGTTTGATTGCTGCCGATGATGTTC
>Ga0136611_10001203_pt1 | contig 17924 bp, 12 predicted proteins | sample AntDrymUQ2232306_2_FD_106645 | JGI IMG/M metagenome (GOLD analysis project Ga0136611, IMG submission 106645) | Polar desert sand microbial communities from Dry Valleys, Antarctica - metaG UQ223 (23.06) | ecosystem: Environmental > Terrestrial > Soil > Desert | place: Antarctica: Dry Valley...
CAATCCACCCAACCAACAGCGCGACCCCGACACACGCCATCCCGCCAGCCATCATTGCCGCTCTTGGTCCAATGAACGCTGCCGTCACGCCAGACTGAAACTCCCCGAGGCGAGGCCCGCCCATCGCCAGCGCCGAATGTGCCGCCGCAACCCGCCCGCGCAGCGCATCTGGCGTCGCCAGATTCCGAATGGTGTGCCGCATTGCCACGCTCACCGAATCCGCCGCCCCAGCTCCCAGCAACATTAATAGCGCCAGGATCAGTCCCGTACTTGCGCCGAAAGCAGCCAGGAACCCGCCGTAGGCGACGACAGACCCAATCATCACGTAGCCTGGTCGCGACACGGTTGGCATGAACGAGATCGCGATCGCCCCGATCACCGACCCAGCCGCCGGTGCCGACAACAGCAATCCCAGCCCTTGTGGCCCCGCCCGCAGCACGTCTTCGGCAAACACCGGCGCCAGACCGACGGTCGATCCCAACAGCGTCGCAAAGAAGTCCAGCCCCATGATCCCCCAGATCACCGGCGACTTCTTAATGAACTGCAACCCCTCGACGACCGCCGCAAACCCACTGCCGACTGCCTCTGGAACGACCATAGTGGTCCGCATCGCCAGCAGCGCGAAAATCACGCCGATGAAGGAGGCAGCGTCAAGCGCGTACGTCCCGCCAACACCGATCAGCGCGACCGACAACCCACCCACCGCCGGACCAGCCATGCGCGCTACACTCATCGCCAGCATGTTCAACGACATGGCGTCCGCGAGCTGCGCCCTCGGCACCAGCGCCGGAATCAACGCCTGCCGCGCCGGACCATCGAAGGCCTGAGTCGCTGCCATGAGCGCCGCCACAACATACAGCAGTACGATATTCACGGTATCGAGAATCGTCGCCGCTGCCAGACCCAGCGTCAGCAACAACAACATCGACTGCGTCACCAGCATCACCGTCCGCCGGTTACGCCGATCCGCAATCGCTCCGCCCGCGAACGACGCCGACATCAACGCCACCGCTCGCACCAGCCCGAGCAGCCCCAGCTGCACGACCGATCCCGTCAGCTGATACACCTGCCACGACAGCGCCACCGCGTGCATCTGCGACCCAAGCGTCGAAACGAACTGTCCAGCCCACAACAGCCGGTAGTCCCGATACCGCAGCACCGCCACCGGCAACCGCTGCCGCCTGCCCTCATTCTCCTGTTTCACGGTATCTTCTCAGCTTCAGCAATTGAACTCAAAGGTTTCGAGCTACGCCACCGTTTTATGCCACAACCACCGTAACTGATACACCTGACCACGTCTCGTAGGGTCGCCGCTTGCCGCGACCGGAGTCGCTGGCTGTGTGCTCGAGTCGTGACAACACCGTTGCCGGACGCCGTCGCTGCCGCGCCCGTCGGTCCGAGACCCATGGCACCTTTACACAGAGACGTCACACCCGAACGTAACGCCAGCGGCGCCGGTCGCGGCAAGCGGCGACCCTACGATTCGATGTGATAACTCCTTCCTCCAGCCCCGGTTTGTCAGGTATCATCCCACCAGATAAGTGAGAACACGATGCGACGAACACACGAGCACACGTCATGTCACTGAGCGGAACGCCACACACCCCCGCAGCCGACTCCACTGCCCCGGCAATCGACGCACCCGCACCCGGCGGACGCTTCGACGCGCTCAAAGTCCCAGCCTTCCGCAACTACTTCCTAGCCACCATCGTCTCCAACATCGGCTCCTGGATGCAGATCGTCGCTCAGGGCTGGCTCATTATTGAACTGACCAACTCGCCGTTCTACCTCCGCCTCGTTGGTTTGACGCGTGCCGTCCCGATGATCGCCTTCTCACTCGTCGGAGGCGTTCTGGCCGATCGCTTCGACCGCCGCCGCATCCTCATCGTCACTCAGCTCGTCGCAATGATCTCCGCGCTGATTCTCGCCATATTGGTCGTCGTTGACTCCGTCGAGATTTGGCACGTGCTATTGATCGCCTTCGTATCGTCCATCTTTTTCGCCGTCGATAATCCGACCCGTCAGGCGCTCGTCCCCGATCTCGTTGGCAAGGAACGTCTCACAAGCGCCATCGGCCTCAACTCAGCCGCCTGGAACGCAGCCGCCGTCGTCAGCCCCTCGGTCGCAGGCATCCTCATCGCCGTCGTCTCCATCGCCGGAGCGTTCTTCCTGAACGCCGCCTCATATCTGGCTGTTATCGCGGCGGTCGTGCTCATGCCGCCACTTCCCTTGAAGACCGCTTCCCGTGGATCAATGCTCTCGCAGCTCGCTGCCGGCGTGAGCTACATCCGCTCCGAACGCATCGTCTGGGGCATCCTGATCCTGATCGCCATCCCCAGCGTCCTGGCCCGCCCATACATCCAGATGATGCCCGTCTTCGCGCGCGACGTGTTGAACATGGGAGCCACTGGCTACGGCGTCCTCATGGCGGCCAGCGGCGTCGGCGCGCTCATCGGTGCGCTCATCACCGCCTCACTCGGCAGCTTCGAGCGCCGTGGGCTGCTGCTGATTGGAGTCACCGCCCTGCTCGGCCTGTCGGTCGTCGCCTTCTCTTGGTCGCATTGGACCGCCGCCTCCCTGATCCTCGTCGTCATCGTCGGCGGTGCATCGACCCTGATGATGTCCCTCGCCAACGTCGTCCTGCAAGGCATGGTTACGCCAGACGTGCGCGGACGTGTACTGAGCGTTTATTCCCTCATTGCTGGCGGTTTCATGCCGCTCGGCTCAATGCTGATGGGCAGCCTTGGCTCCGTCATCGGTGTCCCGCTCGCGGTCGGCATCGGCGGCGCGATCACCGTCGCGACCGCCATCGTCTGCTCCCAATGGCTCAGCGAAATCCGCGATGCGTGATGTGTGATTGTGCGGTGGTGGGCCTGACGCCAACCTTGTATTGAACGTCGACCTACGCTAAACATGGTTGTACGCGCGATGCGGTGCATCGCCCGCGTGGGTGATCGCGCGTTCCGCGTTCGGTGGAGACTAGCCGTTCGACGCCAGAATCGCCAGCGCAAGGCACAATCCAACAACAACAAGCATCGCCATCCCAGTCCCGAACCCCCACAGCGCCGCCCGCTTGCGCGCCGACCGCGTCGCAGCCTCGTCAAGCTCGTTCGAAGGTGCGAACATGTTGCTGGAAGTCGCGGCACTGGCGGATTGCGAGATTGCGTTTGATTCGTCCGCGCTCACGGCATCATCATTCGCTGCGTTGTCATGTTTTGGTCGATCGTCCACCGGGGTGGACTCCTGCTCTATCTCACGCTCCCGCAAGCTCGCGGCGAACGTTACTCATCGACGACTGTGATGGAGGATAGCATGCCAAATACCAAACCAACCGCGGTCCGCTCGCTCACGATCCTCGACTTCGGGCGAGCCGACATCGACCTCGGTGCCGTCATGGCTCCCGGCGACCGCGACGGCGTCTGGGCGACCTGCGCCTTCCCAGGCTTCCTGATCGAGCTCAACGACGGTCGTCGCATTCTGATCGACACCGGCCCGCACCGCCGCCACATCACCGAGCCAATGTTCGAGTTCCGTGGCACTGGCTTCGACGAGCAGCTTATCCCCCGGATGACCCCAGCCGACGACCCGATCAACCGCCTCGCCGACCTCGGCCTCACGCTGGCCGACATCGACACCCTCGTCGTCACCCACTGCCACTTCGACCACAACGGCAACACCGCTGACTTCGCCAACTCCGAAATTGTCATTCACCGCGACGCCTGGACCGACGGCATCGAGCGGGGCCGCTCCAACCGCCCCGGCGGTATCCCGGAATCCGCCATTAGCGGAATCCCCCTCAATTACCGCATCATCGACGGCGACACCGAACTGGCCCCCGGCCTCACTCTGCTGGAGACCCCCGGCCACGCCCCAGGTCACCTGTCCGTCCTGCTCGAGCTACCCGCAACCGGCCCGGTCATCCTCGCCATCGACGCCATCTACTCCCAGGTCAACCGCGACGCAGCCAACTACCGCGTGTACGCCGACCCTGCGGCAGCCCAACGCTCCGCCGACCGCCTGATCGCCCTAGCAGAAAGCGAAAACGCCCTGCTCATCTATGGCCACGACCCCGACCAATGGGAAATCTTGAGCAAGGCACCCGACCACTACTCATAGGGGGGATTTGGCAAACCCTCCCATCCACACCTCGGCATCCGATCAACATCGCGCGAGACCGACACGGCGGGAGGGTTTGCCAAACCATTCCCGACGATTACGAATTCATCCCCACATCCCGCACAACGCCGCCATCCTCCAGCGCGCCAATCGCATCCTCGTCCAGCCCAGCCTCGCGCAGCACCTCTCGCGAATGCTGTCCCAGCGCTGGCGGTGCCAGCCGCACCCCCCCCGGTGTCGCGCTCAGCTTCACCGGCAACCCCAGCAGCCGGATCATGCCCGCCGTCGCATGCTCTGTTTCGACCACCATCTCCCGATGTAGTACCTGCGGATGTTGCAGTGCCTGATCCACACCGTAGATCGGCCCGCACGGGATACTGTTCTGATTGAGAATCACTTCCCACTCATCAGAGGTCTTCGCTTGCAATCGTCCGGAGATCATCTCAGCCAGCTCGATCCGGTTCGAGTGACGCCCACCGTTCGTCGTGAAGCGCTCGTCCTCCAGCCATTCCGGCGCACTCAGTACCTCACACAGCTTCGGCCAACGCTTGTCCCCGGTCGCCCCGATCGTCACGTAGCCATCCTGCGTCCGGAACACGCCATACGGCGCGTTGATCGGATGGTGATTCCCGGCCGGCGGCGGAATGTCTCCGCCATTAAGATATCGCGTCGCCTGGAACCCCAGCATCCCGACCATGCTCTCCAGCAACGACGTATCGACACGCTGCCCGCGCCCGGTCCGCTCGCGGGCCTGCAAGGCCGCCAGAACTCCATACGCCCCAAACAGCCCAGTCAGCAGATCCGCAATCGGAATCCCAACGCGCACCGGTTCGCCACCCTCAAATCCCGTCACCGACTGCAGCCCGGAGAACCCCTGGATAATCGCGTCCAGCCCAGGTCGATCCGCGAACGGCCCGTCCGCGCCAAACCCTGAAATCGAGCAGTAGATGATGCCCGGATTGGTCTCAGCCACCGTCTCATACCCGACCCCGAGTGCTTCCATCACGCCCGGTCGGAAGTTCTCGACCACGACATCAGCCGTCTCCGCCAACTTTCGAAAGACCGCCTGCCCCTCTGGTCGCTTCATCTCCAACGCCAGCGACCGCTTGTTCCGGTTCGCCGCCAGAAAGAACGCGCTCTCCCCGTTGTAGAACGGTGGCCCGGACGCACGCGAATCCTCCCCCTTGTGCGGGTTCTCGATCTTGATCACGTCCGCCCCAAGATCCCCCAGCCACATCGCCGCCGTCGGCCCCGCCAGATGCCGCCCCAGATCCAGCACCCGGATCCCACTCAGCGGCCCACCATCTAACCCATCGCTTTTCATGCAACTCACTCCTGGTCTGAAGTTTCAGCAGTTGTGTCTTTGTTTCAGTAATCGAGGTCGTAGGGGCGATGCGGTGCATCGCCCGCTTGGGTGGCCAACCGTCAGGTCGAGACGAATCGTCCTGAGGCGACTGTGGATGCGGTGCCAATATCCCAGAACGACCTAACGATTCGCTTCCCACGCCGACGATGCACCTACCCCCTACTTGCCCTTCCAGACCGGCTTGCGCTTCTCAAGAAACGCGCTGACGCCTTCACGGAAGTCCTCGCTCATGTACGCCCGTAGCAGCAGCTCCTGATCGCGCTCCGGTCGTCGATGCAGCAGCACCCGACGCACCGCCTCCTTCGTCACCTGAATCGTGATCGGCGCGTTCATTGCGATCCCCTCGGCGATCTCCGTCACACGCGTCTTCAGCGCCTCGTGCTCGACGATCTCGTTCGCCAGCCCGATCGCCTTCGCGTCCTCGGCCCCAACCATCGAAGCCGTAAAAATCAGTTCCTTCGTCCGCGCCGGTCCGATCAGGTCGATCAGCCGCGCATACGCGTTTGTCGCCAGGCAGTTGCCCAGCGTCCGTGCAATCGGCACCCCGAACTTCGCGTCCGGCGTCACAATCCGCATGTCGCAGGCAAGCGCGAGGCTCGCCCCGCCCCCAACTGCGTAACCTCGAATTGCTGCGATCGTCGGTCGCGCCAACGTCTCCAGCCTCGTGATGACCTTGTCGATCGCCGCCTCGTAGTCGAGCGCGTGCTGCGGGTCAGTGAACGTCTGGAACTGACTAATATCCGTCCCCGCGACGAACGCCTTCTCCCCCGCGCCCGTCAGCACCAGCACCCGAATATCCGGATCAGACTCAATCTCGTCGCACACCATCACGATCTCGTCGTACATCGCAAACGTCATCGCGTTGCGCGACTCCGGCCGGTTGAACGTCAGCCACGCCACCGCACCGCGCCGCTCAAACAGCACATCCCCGCCCTGTCGCTCCTCAATCGCCATATCGCAATCTCCCTCAATTCCCCCATCAGTCCGCCTCATCTCCGCGATAGTACGAGCGTTCGTCCAATGACGCAACGCGCCCGAGTCACTTGAACAGTGCGCACGCCTGCTTCGCTACACCGTTTGCACTCTCGAATCACCGGATTCTAGCGTTTGCGAGCCATTGTGCTAGGATGATCGATAGTGACTATATGAAATGTTTGCCTTTCAGACACAGCGGTAATCGCCGTGAGACAACAACGCGAGCATAGTCGGAAATGTCCGCCAATTAGGGAGATACGGCATGGTGTTGATTCGCAGTGGAGCAGAAGAAATCTGGCGCATACCAACCAGAGTTTCGTATTCGGATGAGGACAGTCTACAGGCTTGGACCGAAGAATCGTTGAGTCTATTGTCGGGCAACGACCACCCGTCCGTCGTGACTCGAGAACTGCGTGTCGGTGGTCGTCAACGCATCGACCTGGTTGCCGTAGATTCCACAGGAGTCATCACGCTCGTCGAGTGTAAACTTCGAGACAACCCTGATTACCATCGTGATGTCATTGGACAGGCGTTCGGCTATGCGGCCCATCTCTGGCGCATGAGCATCGACGACTTCGAGCGCGCATACGAAACGTCGGCTGGAGCTCCGCTCAGCCAGCAACTCGATGAACGTGTTGTGGCCGGACTTGATGTAGTCACGTTTCGCGAAGCTGTTGCTACAAATCTCGCTACTGGTCGCTTTCGAATACTCATCATTGTAGATGAGATTACTGATGAGATGAAGCAGATCGTGCAGTTTCTAAACCATCGGACACAGGACGATATTTCAATATCGGTCATGGAACTTGTATGGATCGTTGAAGGTGATATCAACATCCTACTACCTGTCGTCTTCGGCGAGACGCTGCAGCTCCATATTGAACGACCGACCATCGAACTGATAGATCATGTCACGACGGATCTGTTGCGATCAGTGAAGTCTCGGCGCAATCTTCAACGAAATATCAAGAGCAAGTTCTTCTGGCGACGTTTCGACGTTCAACGTAGGTCGCCTGAAGCGATCAGCCGTGTTGAGACGGCGCTTACTCGGGCAGGATTGAAAGCGCAATCGGGGACACAGCTGCTCGGTTCTGAGTCTCTCGAAGACTCCATCACGGTTCAATTGTCTACCCCTCTCGATTGATGCTTCTCGACCCAAGTCCTGTACTTGTTCCCGCGTGCAGGTACAACGCGCTATTCCGATCCGTATCTCAGTACCGGTTGCCGTCGACGACCTTGAGTGCTACCCTCACGCCACGCCACGAACCGATCGTGAGCGCTACACCCAGAGGAGACTACCCCCTTGACGAGATAAGCCAGTAACAACCCACACCATTGCCTCGGGAACCGCTTCAACGGCTCAATTGGCGATGCTCTGTACTCGCTTCGTCTAACGAAGGTTGCTGGTGAACTGAATGTCTCAACTGCTCTCTGTCTCAGGGATAGCCAAAGCCTATGGCCCATCCCAGATTCTCTCCGACATCACAATCCTGCTCAACGCTGGCGATCGCGTCGGACTCGTCGGAGCGAACGGCTCTGGCAAATCAACGCTGTTCAGAATCATTACCGGCGAAGTCCCTGCGGACGATGGCCGCGCCGCATCGCCGCAGGGCATCGTGCTCGGCTACCTCCCGCAGCAGCCGCCCGATCCACCCGGCGCAACCATCGACGACCTCATGTATGAGTCAGTCGGCGAACTACGTGCGATCGAGGCCCGACTCCGCGAACTCGAGAAGACGTTCGTCGAACCCGGGGCCGATCTCGACACGAGCATGGCCGAGTACGGCGACCTTCAGGACCGCTTCGAACGACGCGGTGGCTACGACCTCGACTACCGGATCGACATCGTCTCCGATGGCCTCCGCATCAGTCAAATCCCCCGCGACCGTCTGTTTGCCAGCCTCTCCGGCGGTGAAAAGGCTCGCGTGCTCCTGGCGACTCTGCTGTTGACCTCACCCGACCTTCTGCTACTCGACGAGCCGACCAACCACCTCGACTTCGCCAGCATCGCCTGGCTGGAGAGCTATCTCGCGATCCAGCAGGCCGCCCTGCTCGTCATCTCGCACGACCGCCACTTCCTGAACCGTACCGCCACTCGGATCATGGAACTCGACGAGCACACCCATTCGATCAGGGAGTATCACGGCAACTACGACGACTACGTTGTCGTCCGCCAGCGCGAGCGCGAACAGTGGGTCGCCGACTACTGGGAGCAGCAGGAAGATATCCGCGACCTGCGCCGTGCAATCAAGACCAGTGCGCACCAGGTCGGCTACGGTCGTCCTGCGCGTGACTCGGACAAGGCCCGGCACGACTTCAAGGGCGGTCGCGTCGCCATCGCCGTCTCGCGCAACGTTCGCTCCTCCGAGGAACGCCTGCGCCGCATCGAAGAGGATCCTATCCCGAAACCGCCTGGCGAACTCCGCATTAATCCGATGTTCGCGCCAGACGACCTGCGCAGCGATAGTGTCATCGTCGCAGATTGCATCACGAAGTCATTCGATAACCAGATCATCCTCAACGATGTGTCATTCACCCTTGGCCCGCGTGATCGAATCGTCATTGTCGGTCCGAACGGTGCCGGCAAATCGACCCTGCTCGACATCCTGACCGGAATGACTGCGCCGGACCACGGCCAGGTCACGATTGCCCAAACCGCGAGCGTTGGATATCTCGATCAGGACGCCCGCTCCCTCGATTCCGCCCGCACGGTCTTCGAGTCTTACCGCGACGGTCTCGTGGGCTACGAAGATGAACTCATCAACGATCTGTTCCAGAACGGACTCTTCCGCGTTGACGACCTGACGAAGCTCGTTGGCGAACTCTCTTCCGGCCAGCGGCGCAAGCTCCAGCTCAGCCGCCTCATCGCCGAACGCGCCAACGTCCTGCTGCTCGATGAGCCGACCAACCATCTCAGCTTCGATGTCCTGGAAGCATTTGAAAATGCATTGGCTTCGTTCGCTGGCCCAATCCTCGCCGTCTCCCACGACCGCTGGTTCATCGACCGCTTCGGCGCAACCGGCGGTCGACTCTGGGAGCTACGCGACGGCCACCTCATCCAGCACGCTGAAGAACCCGCACACATCATGCAGCTCCTCACGGCTTCGTCATCACCTCACTCACCGTAGGGTCGCCGCTTGCCGCGACCCTGCGTTGAGGACACTGCTCGCACTGAAGAACGATCTCCGAGTATGATCGTCTTCGTAGCTTGACTCCATTGACATGCAGTGAATGAATCAAATGGAACCTGCGAAGTATGACTGATACCCCCACGCCGCTCGCCATCGCCGACATGCGCCGCGAATACACCCGCGCCGGACTGTCTGAAGCCGATATTGATCCCGACCCGTTCGTCCAGTTCGAAGGCTGGTTCCGCGATGCGCTGGTCGCCAACGTCGTTGAAACCAACGCGATGACCCTCGCCACCGCGACCTCTGACGGTTACCCATCCGCTCGCATCGTCCTGCTCAAAGGGTTTGACCACGACGGTTTCGTCTTCTACACAAACTACGAGAGCCGCAAAGGTCGTGAACTCGAAGAGAATCCTCGGGCCGCGCTCCTCTTTTACTGGGCAGAACTAACTCGCCAGGTTCGCATCGAAGGCGACATTACCCGCGTCAGCAGTGAGGAATCGAGCGTCTACTTCCAGTCACGGAGCGAACTCAGCCGCCTGGGTGCCTGGACATCTCGCCAGAGTCAGGTGATCGCGAGCCGCGATGTCCTCGATACCCATCTCCGCGAACTACAGGAACAATACGGCGGCACGGATATCCCGCTCCCTCCCTACTGGGGCGGCTTCCGGCTTGTCCCTCGCGCCTTCGAGTTCTGGCACGGTCGTCCCAGCCGCCTCCACGACCGCCTGACCTATGAACGTCAGCCAGATGGCGCATGGGGCATCCAACGCCTCTCTCCATGAATGGTGCGCCACAAAAGGTTGAGCCTGAGCCCCTCTTCGCGTACACGGAGTGCCAACACCGGGGGATACTTCGCCGCATGTCAACATGACAGGCTCGCCGCGACCACCTATGCAGAAACCCGAGTCGTATCTGTGACTCCCAAGACCGTGTCTCCACATACCAGCGCTCGTGTCCGAATCAGGGTGTATCTCCATCATTTGGCCGACGCCACTTACTCCGACGAAAACGTATGATGCTGCGGTGTTAGAACTGACGGTGGTACCGCGCGTCCGCTTGACTCAAGCGAGTTGGCCCTGCACGACGCCTGCTGGCGAACTCATTCCAGGCACATAATCCGCAATGACATCAGCATCGAGGTCCTTGCGCATATGCTCGGTGAAGTACACCAGATACCCGTCAGCTCGACGATCCCGCCTTCACGTCTGCCCCGACAAGCTCCAGTACGTTCCGCCAGCCACGTGCATCGGCATCCGCGCTCATCTCGCCCAGAATCCGCCCCGCCAGCGCGGGTCCACCGAACGTGAATCCTGTATACATCTGCACCAGCGTCGCCCCGGCTCGAATGCGTTCGAGTGCGTCCGCCCCGCTCGCGATCCCACCAACTCCGATGATCGGCGCCTGATCGCCAATCCGTCGATATAGCACCCGCACCACGTGATTCGCCTGCTCCTTCAGCACAGCTCCGCTGCGCCCCCCTGGCAGATGGCTGTAGTCCGCCGGCAAACCCGCCCGACTTGTCGTCGTGTTCGTCGCGACAATTCCACGCGCACCATTCGCCAGCGCCGCTTCCGCGACCCCTTCGATCTCCGCATCAGTCAGATCGGGCGATATCTTGACCAGCAGCGGCTTTGGGTCTCGTTGGCGGAGTTCCGCCGTGCGCTCGTTTGCCTCGCGCACCTGCGCTAACACGTGTGCCAGCTCATCCGCCATCTGCAACGAGCGCAGCCCTGGTGTGTTCGGCGACGATACGTTGACTGTGATGTAGTTCGCGACATCAAACAGCGTCGCGACCATCCCGGCGTAGTCAACCCCCGCCGACTCCAACGGCGTGTCTCGATTCTTCCCGATGTTGATCCCAACCACACCCCTGGCGCGCAGCCGGATCATCCGTGCCCGAACGACAGCAGACCCCCCGCTCGGAAACCCCATCGCGTTAACAATCGCGCCATGCTCGGTCACGCGCCAGACCCGTGGTCGATCGTTCCCCGCCTGCGGTCGCAGCGTCACCGTCCCAACCTCGACGTGCCCGAACCCCAACGCGATCAACGCCTCAACCGCCTCGCCGTCCTTATCGAGCCCCGCCGCCACCCCCAGCGGATTCGCAAACGGCTGATCCCACACCCGCAACCGCAACCGCTCATCCGGCTCTGCCGCGAACGAGCGCAGCCACCGCCGCCCACCCGGCACCCGATACGCAACCCCCAGTCCGAGCAACGCCACCCGATGCGCCCGCTCCGCCTCAACCCGACTGATCACATTCCGATACAGAATCTCGTACGTACCCAAGTCCACCCCGCTATCCCGTCGTTCCCCTCCTCGTCTCCCCCTCTCCTCGCGGGAGAGGGGGCTGGGGGGTGAGGTTCCTCTATGCTAGTATCCACACAAGTAAGGGAGTGAGGAGTATCCAAACCATGACTGACGTAAACACAACGGACCTGGCCGCCATCGACCGCCATATCGAGGAGCACCTCGAACAATATCTCGCTGACTTGCGCCTGCTCTGCCGCCTGCCGAGCGTCGCAGCCCAGTCGCGCTCGATCGACGAGACCGCCGAGGCGACTCGCGGCCTGCTTGAGAAATACGGTGTAGCGGCGACGATCATGCCAACGGCCCGCTTCCCAGTCGTCTACGGCGAAGCCTCCGGCACTGCCAACGAAACTGTCCTCTGTTACAACCATTACGATGTTCAGCCCGCCGAGCCGCTGGAGCTGTGGGATTCCGAGCCGTTCGACGCCATCGTTCGCGACGGCAGCATCTTCGGACGCGGCGTCGGCGACGACAAGGGCCACATCATCTGCCGCCTGGCTGCAATCGATGCCCTGTGCGCCGTGACCGGCGGTCTGCCCTGCGGGATCAAGTTCCTGATCGAGGGTGAGGAGGAGATCGGCTCCGGCAGCCTGGACCCCTTTATCGCCGAGCACAAAGACATGCTGCAAGCCGACGGCTGTCTCTGGGAGTTCGGCGGCGTCGACTACGATGGCCGTCCTCAGATCTTCGCCGGTATGCGCGGTGATCTCTACGTCGAGCTGCGCGTTCGCACCGCCAACCGCGACGCCCACTCGGGCCTAGGCGGCTCGCAGTTCCCGAACGCCGCCTGGCGGCTCACCTGGGCGTTGGCCACCCTCAAGAACCAGAACGAGCGCATCCTCATTCCAGGCTGGTACGACGATGTCCGCGACGCCAGCCCACGCGACATGGAACTCCTCGAAGCTCTGCCCTCCGAGGAAGACCGCCTCCAGCGCACGTACGGCCTGAAAAACTTCCTGCTCGACGCGACCGGCACCGAACTCAAGCGCCGCGCCCTCTTCGAGCCGACCTGCACCATCTCCGGCCTCTCCAGCGGCTACCAGGGTCCCGGTTCGAAGACGATTCTGCCAGCCGAAGCCATGGCCAAGGTTGATTTCCGGCTCGTCCCAAATCAGAGCGCCGAACAACTGCTCGGCAAGCTCAAGCAGCATCTCGCCGATCAGGGCTTCGACGACATCGACGTCATCCAGCACGGTGGCTACGACGCTGCCCGCGTCGATCCAGACGCGCCGTTCGTCCAGCTCGTCGCCGACACCGGCTGGGATGTCTACGACCGCCCCGTCGCCCTGCACCCGACCAGCGGTGGCTCCGGCCCGATGGATTCATTCGTCCGCCATCTCGGCATGCCGATCGCCAACGTCGGCATCGGCTACCCCGACTCCGGCGCACACGCCCCGAACGAGCACGTCCGTATCGACGACTTCATTCGCGGCATCAAGCAGACCGCCCGCGTCTTTCTGCGTATGGGCGAGTCTGGAACTCGGTAATTCAATGCCCGAAGCCCCGCGCTCCAGCCGCCATTGGCTGGAGCGCGTCCGAAGCCTGCGCGACCGCGCCGCCCGTGAGCGTGAGGGCGTCTGCTACGTCGAAGGTATCCGCCAGGTGCTTTCAGCAGTCGAGGGCGGCCACACACTCGATGCCCTGCTCGTTGACCCCACTCGCCTCAAGAGTGATGTCGCCTGGCAGAACGTCGCAGACATGCGCGCACGCGACGTCGAGTACGTCGAACTCAGTTCAGCGGAATTCGCTCGCATCTCCTCCCGCGACAACCCGGTCGGCATCGCCGCCATCGTCCGCTGGTCGGCCCGTCCGCTCGCCGAGCTCGAACCCACCATGGACTGCCTCTATCTCGTCGCCGACGACATTCGCGATCCCGGCAACCTCGGCACGCTCGTGCGTTCGCTTGACGCCGCCGGTGGCACTGCCATCATCGTCCACTCCGGCACCGACCTCGGCCACCCAACCGCCCTGCGCGCCAGCCTCGGCACAACCTTCCGCGTTCCCGCCTACAGGGCCGATTCCCTCGACGACGTGTTCGCCCTGGCCCAATACCACAGCATCCTCACCGTCGCGACCTCCGCCAACGCCGCCACCAACCTCTGGGACACCATCTTTACCCGTCCCGCCGCGATCTTCGCCGGCAACGAAGGACGTGGACTCACCCCCGCTACCATCGCTCGCTGCGACCTTCGCGTCAGCATCCCCATGCTCGGAACCGCCACATCCCTCAACGTCAGCGTCGCGACCGGCATCATCCTCTACGAAGTCGCTCGCCAAGGCGGCACGAGGGACGGGTGACGGGTGACGGGTGACGTGAACATTGGGATGAACGTAGGGGCGATGCGGTGCATCGCCCGGTTGGCGGATCGAAGGCTGGAACGGTGACGAACGTTCGTCACGCGACGTTGGCCGCCTGTCCACGCTGGCATCCGGCGGTGTTGGCCCGATTGAACGTACAACCTGCCAACCGGGCGATGCGGTGCATCGCCCCTACGCTCATCCCAATGTTCACGTCACCCGTCACTCATCACTCATCCCCTGTCATCTGCTCGACCCGCCGGGCCGCATTGGAACCCATCACTGCTTCCCGCTCGGATACGAGATTTCATATCCTGCTCCACGGCGAGGAATCGCAAGAGAAAGCAGCTCGTCGTTCCTGCCAGACTCCACACTCACAGCAATGTTTACCGAACGAACATTGCGGTCGTCACCGTCGGAAATAACGAAATACGCTGTTCCGTCATCAGCAACCGTCAATGAATCTGAATTTCCAGCGCGATTCAGCCATGTTGACAGAATTGAACGAGACAGGCCCGCAACCTCGACGCCCGCCAGCCGACCGCCTTCAGCCACATCTATAATCCCCACGACGGACTCGCGCCGCACGACCTCTCCTATCCAGCCGTCACTAGGAGTCAGCCGCAGCATATTCGTCTCACCCTCATAATCGACCCGCACACAAACCGCCGTCCATCACCCGTCACCCGTCACCCGTCACCCGTCACCCGTCACCCGTCACCCGTCAATGCTATCGTTCCATGCGCCACGACACGACCGGGCAAATTGAGGACGCATGATCGACACCGATTCCGAAACACACGATCCAAACGCTCCGCTCGCGGAAGGAGATAACAGGCGTCAGGGACGGGCTGCCCGTGTTCGCGATTCGCGCGCACTCGCGGCCTGGGCATCGCTGTCGTTCCGCCGCTACTTCTGGGTTCAGGCGCTCAGCATGGCCGGACGCTCACTCCAGACGACGCTGATCGGTTTCATCGTCTACGACATCACCAACAGCGACTTCCTGCTCGGCGTCGTCTCGTTCATGCAGTCCGTCCCGCAGCTGCTGCTCGCTCCGCTCGTCGGAGTCATCGTCGATCGCTTCGACCGCCGCCGTATTCTGGCGGGTCAGCTCGGCACACAGACCGTCGGCCTGCTGGCGTTGGCGATCCTCGCCGCCAGCGACATGCTGACCGTACCCGCCATCGCCGTTATCGTCGTCCTCATGGGCATCGCCAACGCGTTCTCCTACCCCGCCCACTCGTCGATGCTGCCGAGTCTTGTCCCGCTCAATTCGCTCCAGAGCGCAAACGCGATCAACTCGATGATGGGCAATGTCGCGCGCATCGCCGCCCCTGCCTCGTCCGGCTTCCTCGTCGATGCCTCCGGCGTCACCGCCGCCCTGCTGCTCGGTGCGGGGCTCTACCTGCCCGGCGCGTTGCTCATCCTGACCGTTCCTCTGCTCGTCGCTGCCGTGCAGGTCACCGCCGCTGGTGGTCCGATCGACCCGGCGGGGCCTGCCACCGTTCGGCGTGACATCACCGACGCGATCGGCTACATTCGCACGAATGCCATGCTACGGGCATCCCTGTCCAACGACATCGTGCCGTACCTCTTCGGACTCTCGCACATCGCCCTGCTGCCAGCCGTGGCCAAGGAATGGCTCGGTGGCGGCGCAAGCACACTCGGGTTGCTCTGGGGCTTCGGCGGTGCGGGCGCGCTCTTCGGCACACTGACCGCTGGAGCGTTGGCTGGCCGTGGCCTTCGCGGTCGCACCATCTGGATCGCCACGACCGGCTTCGGCGTCGGTCTGCTCGTCGTCGCGGCGGGTCAGTCAATGGCCTTCGTCGCCAGCGGGTTGTTCATTTCGGGCTTCTTCCAAATGCTCTACATCATCCAGAACGACACCCTCGTACAGACCTTCGCCGAAGACCGCTTTCGCGGTCGCGCCCTCGCCGCGCAGTCGATGGTCAACGGTCTCATGCCGATTGGTTTCCTGATTCTCGGTACTCTGGCTGAGTTCACGAGTCTCTCACTCGCCTTCGCCTTCAGCGGATCGGCGCTGATCGTGGCCGGCCTGAGCACCCTCGTCTTCCGCCCGACCATGCGTGATCTCCGTTAATTGGCTGGCCGACACGCTAGCAGTTTGCGTCACACGAAGCACTCACGACGTACGACGTTTCGGGCACTATATCCCGTCGTAAAGCCGTTTTTACCGTCCAATGGCATCGACGTATTTGCGAATCGCAGACATCCGGGTGGTCCCAGTACGCCCGGCCAAACGACGAACCGGACCATTTGGCGGCTGGTCTACCGAATAGTCTCATCTACACTTCGACTCAGGAATGATCGACACGTTCGCGACACGATGTACGTCGCGAATGTTGGTATTGACGCTCATGATTGAAACGACATGATGTATCTGGACGCCTTCCCTCATCCAAACGTTGTCCTGGCCACGTCAACCGCGCTGCCACGCATCCTGCTGATCGACGATGACCGGCTCTATATCCGCCGCGCCGCGAGGTCTCTGCTCGGAATCGCAGATCTACGCATCGTCTCCGGGCGGAATACGGCGATCGAGGCTACACAGGTCTGGCACCCCGATATTGTCATTCTGGGCATGTTCCTGTCCGATGGCGACGCAATGCATCTGCCCGATGAACTTCGCTCGCGTACCTCGATCCCGGAACTGAGCGCCATCTATCTCGTCAAGGGACCAGGCGCATTGACGCGCTTCCAGACATTCAACGGCTGCTTCCTGGGCGTCGTACAGCGCGATGCCGGACCCCTGGGACTGCTTCAAGCGATCCGATCGGCCCTCGCCCAGCACCACGCCTTCGTGGCCTGACGACAACGCAACTCAATGGCGCGTCACCCATCACCCGTCGCCCATCCACGCATCATGACCCCACCGCATACGCCTCAGCCGCGATCTTTCGAATCATCTCAGCCGCGTACCCTTCGTCCACTGCCTCGATCAGACAGATCACGACGATCGGACCATCCGGCGCGAAGATCACACCGACATCGTGGACAAGTCCGTCCAGGTTGCCCGTCTTGTGAGCGACCCGTGTGCCTTCTGGAAGATACGCTGGCATACGATCGTTGATCAGCTGCCGTGCGAGGAGATCGAGCATCTCCCGACTCGCTGCCGGGCTGAACACCTCCCCATTCACCAGCTTGCGAAACAGCAGGGCCATGTCGCCCGCCGTGGTGACGTTCAACGAAAGGTCAGCACGCACGTCAGAAACCGAGCCACGCTGGTTTCTACCGTCCACCCGTGTGGACGCCAACCCTCGCTTGGCGTCAAACTGCGTCGCAACACTCGGTAAACCAACGAAGCCGGGCGACCAGCGCACCTCGGTCCCTGTCAGGCCAAGCGCCAGCATCGTGTCGTTGATCGCCTCGTTGCCAGCCATCGCCAGCAGTGCCTTCGGCGCGACATTACTGGAAAGCGTCACCGTATGTTCAATCAGCGTTCCGATGTCGACAAACGCGCCAATCCACTCCTCGCCGTAGACGCTATCCTCTTCAGAGAAATAATCAGGGAGCAGCTGAATCTGTTGATCGAAGGAGATCGCGCCAACATCTCGCAACCGGAACACTTCCACCACAATCGGCAGCTTGTAGAGACTGGCAGACTCCATCGGCTCCCACGCGTTCGCCTCGAACAACGTCGTGCCATCTGGCAACGCGACTACGATCTCCGCCAGCCCGTCGACGTCCGCTAACAATGCACGGAC
>Ga0136611_10001204_pt1 | contig 17922 bp, 13 predicted proteins | sample AntDrymUQ2232306_2_FD_106645 | JGI IMG/M metagenome (GOLD analysis project Ga0136611, IMG submission 106645) | Polar desert sand microbial communities from Dry Valleys, Antarctica - metaG UQ223 (23.06) | ecosystem: Environmental > Terrestrial > Soil > Desert | place: Antarctica: Dry Valley...
CGGGACGTTCGCGCGGCACCATGGCGGCAAGGGCGGCAACCAGGCGGTCGCGGCGGCCCGCCTCGGTGCGTCGGTCGTGTTCATCGGGGCCGTCGGGGATGACGCCTTCGGGAGGGAGGCGCGCCACGCGCTCGAGGTCGAGGGGATCGACACGACCGAACTCCTGACGGTGCCCGACGCCGCGACGGGCGTCGCGCTCATCCTGGTCGACGCGGCCGGGGAGAACAGCATCGCGGTCGCCGGCGGGGCCAATGGCGAGGTCAGCGTCAAGTCGGTCGGGTCAGCGCTGGAGCGCCTGGCGCTCACCGCGTCCGATGTCGTGCTGGTCGGCCACGAGATCCCGACTGCGACCGCCCACGAAGCGCTGGCCTTCGCCCGGATCCGTGGTGCGACGACGATCCTCAACCCGGCGCCGGCCGACGGACTCACCGCTGCGACCCTGGCCCTCGCCGACATCCTGACCCCGAACGAGGGCGAACTCGCCGCGTTGCCTGCCGATCGCCCGGGGAGTGGCACGGTCCTCGTCAGCCTGGGTGCCGCCGGCGCGCGGCTGGATCGCGACGGCACCAGCCTGGCGATCGCGACACGGCCGGTCACGGCGGTCGACACGGTCGGCGCCGGTGACACCCTCAACGGTGCCCTGGCGGCGGCCTTGGCCTTGGGTGTGTCGCTTGAGGAGGCCGCCCGGGGCGCGGTCGTCGCGGCGTCGCTCGCGGTCACCCGTGCCGGCGCACGCGAGGGGATGCCGACGCGCGCCGAACTCGAGGGAGCCCTCCGGGTCGACTAGACCATCGCCGGATCGACCACCGCCCGACGGCGCGTGATCCAGCCCGATCGGGGCGAGAACAGCAGCGCAAGGACGAACAGGAGCGTCTCGACCAGGACGATCGACGCGCCCGACGCGACGTTCAGGTAGAAGCTCAGGTAGAGGCCGGAGACGGCACTCACGATGGCCACCACGATCGCGATCCGCACGAGATCCCAGAACCGGACGACGAGCAGCTGGCCGGTCGCGGCCGGCGTGACCAGCATGGCCACGACCAGGATGATCCCGACGGCCTGGATGCTGACGACGATGGTCACGCCCATCAGCCCGAGCAGCAGGTAGTCGAGCGCCTGGACCGGCAGTCCGGAGGCCGCGGCGCCGGACGGGTCGAACGAGGCGTACAGGAACTCCTTGCGCAGGATCGCCACGATCAGCACGACGATGCCGCCCAGGATGCCGACCTGCACGATGTCCGCGAAGGTGATCCCCAGGATGTTGCCGAGCAGGTAGCTGAACAGGTCGGACACGTAGTCCTCGATCGTGCTGAACAGCAGAATCCCGAACGCGAACATGCCGGCGAAGAGGACCCCGACCGCGGTGTCGAATCGAAGGCCGCCGCGCCGCGACACGGTCGCGATCGCGAGCGCCGTTCCGACTGCGGCGACGCTCGCCCCGATGTACAGCGGGATTCCCAGCAGGTACGAGATGACCAGTCCCGGGAACGCGGCATGGCTGACCGCGTCGCCGATGAACGCCAGCCCGCGCAGGACCACGAACGCGCCCATCACCGCGCACACGATCCCGACCAGGATCGCCGCCACGAGGCCGCGCTGCATGAAGCCGTAGGTCAGGGGATCGACGAGGAAGTCGATCATGTCAGCGCGCCTGGTCGTGGAAGTGTCGTTCGCCGCCGGGGGCGTCGTCGTGATGATGGGCGTCGTCGATGACCGTGCGCTCACCGGCCGACAGCACGATGACGTGGCCGCCGTAGGTCGCCTCCAGGATGGCCGGATCCATGACCAGATCGGCCGATCCGGTAGCCACGATCCTGCCGTTGACGAAGGCGGCCTGATGGAATCGATGGGCGGCGCAGGCGAGATCGTGGGTCGTGGCCACGACGGTCCGACCGGCCCGGGTCTCGGCCTCCAGGATGTCCATCAGGTCCTCCTGGGTCGTGACGTCCACGCCGGTCACCGGCTCGTCGAGGAGATAGAGGTCCGGTTTCGCTGCCAGGGCGCGGGCCAGGAAGACGCGGCGCCGCTGCCCGCCGGAGAGGGCCCCGACCTGGCGGTCCATCGCGTCGGCCATGCTCACGAGCTCGAGCGCTTCGCGGACGGCGGCCCGATCCTCCGCCCTCGGCGACCGGCCGACCCCGATGAGCGGCACCCGGCCCATCATCACGACGTCGCCGACCGTGACCGGGAAGGCCCAGTCGACCATCTCGGCCTGGGGCACGTAGGCGATCCGCTTGGCTTCCCTGCCGGGCCGACCACCCAGGACCTCGACTGTGCCGGAGAACGGACGCAGCAGACCGGCGATCGTCTTGAGCAGGGTGCTCTTGCCCGCGCCGTTGGGCCCGATGACCGCCAGCAGCGAGCCGCCCGGGACCACGAGCGATGCGTTCGCCAGGGCGACCCGGGTCCCGTATCCGGCACTGACGTCCACCAGTCGGACGGCGACTTCGCCCAGGGACGATGTGGGCGCCTGGAGGGGCTTGGCTGCGTGGCTTGCCAGCGTCATCCCGTGCCGGCCCCGGGTCGCCGGCTCACCGGAGCGCCTGCACGATCTGGGCGACATTCCATTCCATCATCCCAAGGTAGGTGTCGGCCGGGGGCGGGCCCACGGTGTCGTTGTAGAGGGTCGTCACCACCTGGGTCACGCCCGCCTCCGCGGCCAGCGTCTCGGTCAGCTTCGGGCTGAACTGTGCCTCGGAGAATACGGCCTTCACGCCGGCCTGCTTGACCGTCTCGACGAGATCGGCCAGTTCGGAGGCGGTCGGTTCCTGGCCGACGTTGGCCAGGACGACGCCGATCACCTCGAACCCGTAATGTCGCGCGAAGTAGGGGAAGGCATCGTGGGCCGTCACGAGCTTGCGGTCGGCCGCGGAGATCGTCGCGATCGCCGCCTTGTTGGCGTCGTCCAAGGACGTGATCGCGGCCGCGTACGTCGCTCGGTTCGCCTCGAAGGTGGCCTTGTCGGCCGGGTCCAGCTCGGACAGCCGGGCCGTGATGGCCGGCAGGTAGCGATCGACGACCAGGCTCGGATCCAGCCAGAAATGCGGATTGCCCTCGCCGTTGATCGTGATCTCGTCGATCCCGTCGCCTAACACGAGGCGCGACGCGGCACCTTCGTCCGCGGCGGCGATGAGGCGATCGAGGAAATCATCGAGTCCGACCCCGTTGGACACGATCAGGTCGGCTCCGGCGAGCTTGCGGGCCGCATCCGGCTTCGGTTCGTAGTCCTCGGGTCCGGCACCGGCCGGGATGATCGAGGCCACCGTCACCCGGTCTCCCCCGATGTTCCGGACGAGGTCGGCGAAGACCGTGGTGGTCGCCACGACCTTGAGGGCTCCGCTCGATGGCGCCGCCCCGGATGCACCGGGACCGCACGAAGCAAGGCCGAGGGCGAGCGCCGTCAGGATGCCGAGTGCCAGCCCGCGCCGGAAGCCGATCGTCATGGACGTCAGGCCGGCCATCGGAGGGGCAAGGGCGTCCTGGCGAGGCACGCCGGACAGAGGCCGAACAGCTCCAGCTTGTGCTCGTCCACCCGATAACCGGTCCGTTGGGCGACCTCGCGGACCACCGTCCGGAGGCCGGCATCGTCGATCTGCGCCGTGAGCCCGCAACGGGAACAGACGACGTGGTGGTGATGGGTCGGGGCACATCCCACGTAGGCGTGCTCGCCGCTGGGGAGGTCGATCCGTTCGACCACGCCCAGTCCGGACAGGGCATCCAGGGTCCGAAAGATCGTCGCTCGACCGATTCCCAGGCTACGCGCCTGTGACTCCGCGACCAGATCCGCGGCGGAAAAGTGGCCGGCTTGATCCGCGATGAGCTGCGCCAGCGCGCGCCGGGGCGCGGTCAAGCGCAGGCCGGCACGAGCCAGGGCGGCGAGGAGGGGCTTGCTGTCGACCATGTTCGCGACGATAGCACGAACGCGCACGTGATGGGACTCAGTCTCAGTAGGCGTTGCTTGGCCCACGTCTGTTCCGGGCGTCGGGAGCTGCCGGATCGATCGGTCAGCGCCGGGCGAGGTCCGACGGTGCATAGCCGGTCAGTTCGACGTAGGCCTGGCCGCCGATCGGGTGTCCGGATCGGGTTGCCGTCACGACCTGCGAGCCCTCCCAGTAGATGACGCCCGTGGTCGCACGCGTGTCGAGCTCCTGGGCGGCGACCGTCGGGCGCAGGTCGATCCGGAGGTCTTCTCCGGGCACCTCGATCGTCCAGCCGGCCGGATAGTCGGCCCCGGTCGCGGGACTTCGCCAGCGGTCCGTGACCTCGACGACGAATGCGTCTCGGCCGAGGTGGATCGTCGTCCCGTCGGCGTTCACGATCGTGCCGTAGATGAGCGGATAGCTGCCGTCGGCGTCGCGGACCAGGGACAGGGTGAGGTCCGTCCCGTCGTCCAGGTTGACGGCGAACCAGTCCCAGCCACCGCCGCCGACGCTGATGAAGTCGCCCCACTGGTGGTCGAACCAGGCGTCGCCCGTCACCTCGAAGGTCTGTCCGCCGAGGTTCAGCGTTCCGGTGGCGTCCATCGCGGTCCGCGAGTAGTAGTACGAGCCGCCGGCCGGTCCGAAGTCGATCCAGCCGTCCGTGTCGTGGAGGGCCGGCGGCTTGCGACTCGTGAGGGCGAGGTCCAGGCCGAGTCCGCCAGGGCTTTCGGCTTCGGCGGCCTCCGTGGGCGTGAGCACGGCCGTCAGGCGGTCCGTCCCACCCGTGCCGGTCATCGTCCACGCTCCGCGGTCGAACGTCGCGGGATCCGTCGGATCGATGCCCGTGAGGGCCAGGTCGAAGCCCGTCGGGCGGCCTGCCGCGTCCCTCGGCGAGCGATCCACTCCCGCCCCGACCTCGAGGCGTTCCCCATAGCGGAAGGTGTCGCCGGCCTCGTCCGTGACGGCGAAGTGCGAGGCCCAGGTCGTCGGGAATGCGCCGCGTTCCGCGCGGAAGATGACGTACTCGAAGCCGAGACTGCGGCCGTCGGCGGCGCGGAGGTGCCCCGTGTAGTACCACCATTCGGTGAGCCGGTCGTGCGGGCCGTCGTCGCGCGGCAGGACGACGGGCTGTGGATCTGCGACCGCGACGGCCGCCGGCGTGGGGGGCGCGACGGACGGGCGCGGGGCACTCGGAGCGGCGAGGATCGGCGAGCCGGCCGTGCAGCCGGTCAGGGCCACGATGCTGCAGATCGCGAGCGCGATGATGGCGCGGTCGTGCCTCATCGGGCGCCCGCTTCGACGGCGGCTTCGGTCGCCGCCTCGGACGCCGGCAGTCGATTGCCGATGAATCGTTCCAGGCCGGCCGGCATCCACCAGTTCCAGCGGCCGAGGAGGCGCATCGTGGCCGGCACGAGCAGGGCTCGGATCACGGTCGCGTCGAGCGCCACGGCGATGGCCATCCCGATGCCGAGCGCCTTGATCAGCACGATGTCCGCGAAGGCGAAGGAGCCTGCGACCAGCACGACGATGAGCGCCGCGGAGGTCACGATCCGGCCACTCCGCTCAAGGCCGCGGGCGACCGCCTCCGTGTTGTCGCCGGTCCGGTCCCAGACTTCCTTCATCCGCGAGAGCAGGAACACCTCGTAGTCCATGGAGAGGCCGAACAGCACGCAGAACAGGATGACCGGCTGGGTCGTCTCGACGAAGCCCAGCGGCTGGAACCCGAGGATCGCGCTGAGGTTGCCGTCCTGGAAGATCCAGACGAGCGCGCCGAAACTGGCCGCGATGGACAGCGTGTTCATGACCAGCGCCTTGGCCGGCAGGACGACCGATCGAAGCAGCGCGAAGAGGACGAGATACGTGGTCACGACGATGAACAGGGCCGTGCGCGGGAAGTCGGCCGCGACGCGATCGACCACGTCGCTGACGTCCGCGGCACCACCGCCGACCTGGATGGTCACCCCGGCCGGCGGCGCCAGGCCGCCCTTCGGGTCCCGCAACTCGCGGACGAGGGCTCGACCCTCATCCCGGTTCGGGCCGTAGGGCGTGAACACGGTGAACGCGGTCAGGTCGCCGTTGGTCGTAGCGGAGAGCGCGGTCGCGACGAATCGATCGCGCGGTCCGTTCGGGTCGCCGTAGAGCAATCGATATTGCTGGAGGCTCAGTCGACGGTCGACGTCGACCAGGCTTTCCACCCGGGCGACCCTCGGATCGGCGGCGAGCCGGCGTGAGTAGTCATACAGGCGTCCCAGGTTGTCCGGCGAGGTCGCGTCGCCGACCGTCCGAACGGCCAGCGTGAGCGGCGCGAACTCACCCTCACCGAATTCCGCCGTGAGTCGATCGAAGGCGGCGCGCGACGGCACGTTCGGCGGCAGGATGCTGGCGTCCGGGGCGTTGAAACGGACGTGCAGGAATGGCGAACCGAGGACCAGCAGCACCGCGAGCGTGGGGATGAGCACCGCGACGGGCCGGCGCATGACCCAGCGCGCGAGGCGCGCCCACGGGCCGTCGACGCTCGTGCCCACGGCGACCCTTCGCACGGCGAAGCGGTCCAGGCGCGAGCCGATCAAGAGAAGGACCGCCGGCAACAGGGTGAGCGCCGCGAGGACGGCGAGGCCGACGACGATGGCCCCGGCGATGCCCACGGAGCGCAGGATCATGAACTCGAACAGGACCAGTCCGAGCAGGCCCAGCAGCACGGTCAGGCCGCTGAAGAAGACGGCCCGTCCGGCCGTGGCCACGGTGATCCGGACCGCCTCGGGAACGCGTTGCGGGTCGTCCGCCGGTCTGTGGGCAAGCTCCTCGCGGAACCGGCTGGTCATCAGCAGCGAGTAGTCCACGCCCAGGCCGAGACCCAGCAGGGTGGCGAGGTTGAGGACGAAGATGCTCATCGGCATGACCGACGCGATCAGGAAGATGACGGCCAGCGCCACGATCACGGACGCGCCGCCCACGATCAGCGGGACGCCCGCCGCGACGATCGATCCGAAGACGAGGACGAGCGCAAGGGCCGCCAGCGGCAACGAGATGATCTCGCTGCGCTGGAGGTCGCGCTCCGAGACGCTCTGGACGTCGCCGTAGAAGGCCGGACCGCCGGCCAGCTCGACGTCAAGGCCGGGTGCGTCTCGGAGGCGCTCGCGCAGGATGGGCAACGCGTCAGGCGAGTCGTCGGGTGGCAGGTCGAGGAAGACGATGTCGTAAGCTGTGTGCCGATCCGCCGAGATCTGCCGCGGCTGGAGGAGATGCGACACGACTTGGGCCACGTGTGGAGCGCTGGGGATGTCGGCCACCGCGGCCGATGCGGCCAACTCGAATTCCGGGGTGCCGGCTTGCAGGGTCGGGCTGGAGAAGACGATGACGAGCGCCGATGGCGGGGCGCCCAGCTCCGACTCCAGGGTGGACTTGGCCCGGGCCGACTCGAGATCGTCGAGGATGAAGCCGCCGGCGCTCAAGGCACCCGGGGCCTGCGGGGCGAGGGGCAGCGCGAGCAGCAGGAGCAGCGCCCAGGCGCCGATGACCCAGCGGGCGCGGCGCACGACGAAACGGCCGAGTCGATCGAAGGGGGTCACAAAGAGGGTTCGTGTCCGAGGGTCGGATGGATGGGGCGGTTCCGTTCGCGCCCCGTTGGGATCCCATCGTAGCCGCAAACCGCCACCGACCCGGTGGCCGCGTCTGCTAGCATCTCGGCGTTCAGCCGACGTCGGGTCGGCGACGCACGAGGCTCGCGATGCAGCTGTTCCTGATCGCTTTCCAGCAGCCCATCCCGTTCGGGATCAGCGCTGTCGTCGTGATCGTGATGATCGGGATCATCCTCAAGTCCGCGCTAAGCGCTGAAGGCGGGTCGCGCTGGGTTCGCCGCGTGACCGGCACCAACGCCAAGTTCCTGTTCACGTTCCTGTTCATCGGCTGGGCGGTGGTGTTCGGGATCGGCCTGCAACTGGTGCCGCATGTCGGGGCGAGTTCGCCCTACGGAGCGCTGGGTCTGGTGGCGATGTTCACGGGCTTCTTCATCGCCATGGGCTTCCTCTGGTCGGTGATCGGCGAGTAGTTCACTTCTGGACTCAGGCGGCGCATCGCCGCCGGTGACAAGCCGACATCGCCTGGCGTCCTACGGGGAGCCGTTCCGATGCGACCGACTCTGACCCGACCCACCATGAACGATGTGCGCGGGAGCCACGCTATGGCCGACCGTGGGTGACAAGACCGGTTCGCACCCGCCGAGTTCGCGACGTAACGTGCACGACGGACCACATCCTTCATGATCGCGGCCGGTCCGAGGGCCTGATCCGCCCGCGTACCGTCCGGCCACGACTGACGGGACCCTCAGAGACTCACCTTGGGCCGCGGTGCGTTCCCCGAATCCACCGCTGGCCTCGCCGCCAGCCTGACGCTATGATGCGCGGAGTTGCAGCGTGCATAAGTTCTATGCACCCGCGGTGATATCACGAACGACCGCAAGCCCCGGAGGTCATCGAGTGGATGCCAAGGAGATCCAGACCGCCGTGGCCCACCAGGCAGCGGCCCGGGCCGCCACCGAGACCCCGTTCGTGAACCTGGCGGATCCGGCGACACGGCTCGGCCCTGACGGACGACCGGCGCAGAGCCGCCGCGCACCGACCTTCGAGGACGTACCCGACGCACAGTGGAACGACTGGCGCTGGCAGCTGAGCCACCGGGTCAACGACCTCACCGAGATCGAGAAGATCTTGAAGCTGACCGATGAAGAGCGGGCCGGCCTGTCCGCCCCGGACAAGTTCCGGGTCGACATCACCCCCTATTTCATCAGCCTGATCGACCCCGACGACCCGGACGACCCGATCCGGCGCCAGGTGATCCCGCTCGGTCGCGAGCAGCAGGCCTTCACGGCGATGATGGAGGACTCGCTAGCGGAGGACCGTCACTCCCCCGTGCCCGGCCTCGTCCATCGCTACCCGGATCGCGTCCTCATGTTGGTCACGACCCAGTGCGCGAGCTACTGCCGCTACTGCACCCGGTCGCGGATCGTGGGCGACCCGACCCAGAACTTCAACCGCAAAGACCACGAGGCCCAGCTGGAGTACCTGCGCCGGACCCCGCAGGTCCGCGACGTCCTGATCTCAGGCGGCGATGGCCTGACCCTCGCCCCGAAGCTCTTCGAATCGATCCTTCGCGGTCTGCGCGAGATCCCGCACATCGAGATCATCCGGATCGGCAGCCGCGTTCCCGTCTTCCTGCCCCAGCGCATCGACGACGAGCTCGCCGAGATGCTCGGCAAGTACCACCCGCTCTGGATCAACCTGCACTTCAACCACCCGAACGAGATCACGCCCGAGGTCTCGCGGGCCGTGGACAGGCTGACGAGAGCCGGGCTGCCGGTCGGCAACCAGAGCGTGCTCCTCGCCGGCGTCAACGACTGCGTCCACATCCAGCGCTCGCTCGTGCACAAGCTCGTTGCCAACCGGATCCGGCCGTACTACCTCTATCAGTGCGACCTGGTCGAAGGCTCCGGCCATTTCCGTACCCCGGTCGGCAAGGGCCTCGAGATCATGGAGGGCCTGCGCGGACACACGAGTGGCTACGCGGTGCCGACCTACGTGATCGATGCGCCCGGCGGGGGCGGCAAGATCCCGGTCATGCCCAACTACCTGATCTCGTACTCCGATCACAAGGTCGTGCTGCGCAACTACGAGGGCTACATCACGACCTACGAGGAACCCGAGACGTACCGCAAGCACGACTCGGCCGCCTGCCAGTACTGCCAGCATGAGCGGCCCGAGCCCGGCCAGTCCGGCGTTCTGGGCCTGCTCGAAGGCGAGCGGATGTGGATCGAGCCCAGGGGCTTCGAGGAAGTCCATACCCGCGGCAACACGGAGGCTCATCGACTGCAGGACCCCGCGAAATGGATCCCGTTCGGCGTCGGCGCGATCGAAGGCAAGGCCGGAGCGCCATTGCGGGTGCTCGAACCCGGCTCCGGCGACGCTGCGGGTCCGGATCACGGGCCGGGTGAAGAGCCTCGCCCTCGCGAAGGCGAGCCGACCGCGGCTGCCCACGGGGAGTTGCTCTAGGGTCGAGCACTTCCACCGGCGGCGGGCCTGGAGGGCAGGATCCGGCGGTCGTACTATCGGCCGATGGAAGCGCGGGGCACCGGCCGCCCGTTGATCGGCCGGGACGAGGATCTCGAGGCGGTCCTGGCGGCCGTCTCGGAGGCGAGCGCGGGTCGACCCCGGGTGGTCGTCGTCGCCGGTGAGGCAGGCATCGGCAAGTCCCGGCTGGTCCGGGAAGTCGCCGACCGGCTGCGCGCCCGGGGGGATCGGGTCATGTCGGGCGGTTGTCTCGATATCGGCGACGGCGGGCTGCCCTATCTGCCGGTGGCCGAGGCGATCCGTGGCCTCATCCGGGACACCTCGGGCCCGGAGGCGGACCGGCTGCTTGGGCCTGCCCGGGAAGACGTCGAACTCCTCCTGCCCGGCCTGTTGCCCGAACCCCGCTCCGGCGTCGCTTCCGGTGCGGATCCGTCCGACGGTGGCGGCCGACCGATGGACTCCGATACCCCGCCGTTCGCCGGCGGCTTCGGCCAGGCGCGTCTGTTCGAGCGCCTGCTCGGCCTGTTCGGTCGACTCGGCGCAGCGGCCCCGACGCTCCTCGTCATCGAAGACGTCCACTGGATTGACCGCGCGACGCGGGATGTGCTGACCTTCCTGCTGCGCAACCTGACCGACGAGCGGCTTGCGATCGTGCTCACGTGGCGGATCGACGACCTGCCTCGCGGCCATCCCGTCCTTGCCTGGTTGGCCGAGATCGGTCGCTCACCGCGCAGCGCCAGGGTCGATCTCCAACGCCTGGATCGGGCCGCCGTCATCCGCCAACTCCACGCTCTGTCGGGTCGGACGCCGGACCCCGCCTCGGCCGAGCGGATCTGGCGTCGATCCGAGGGCAATCCGCTCTTCGTCGAGGAACTGAGCTCGGCCCTCCTGCGGGGCGAGCCGGAAGACCAGCCGGCGTCCGTGGTCGAGATCCTGCTCGCTCGCGTCAGCGGGCTGTCCCGGGAGGCTGGCGAGGTCCTGGCGGCGGTCGCGATCGCCGGCCGGCCGGTCGACGAGGCGCTCGTCGTCGAGGTCCTGGCATGGCCAGAAGCCGACCTCCGGGTGCCGTTGCGGGAGGCGCTCGACCGCGGCGCGCTCATCGTCGATCCGGTCTCCGGGCAGTTCCGCTTCCGGCACGAGCTGCTACGCGAGGCGGTCGAGCGGACGTTGCTGCCGGGCGAGCGGCGAGCCCTCCATGCACGCCACGCGGTCGTCCTGAAGGCTCGTCCAGACCTCGCCGACCCGAGTCCGGCGGGGGCCGCCAGCGAGCTCGCCCATCACTGGGCGGCCGCGGATCGCGTTCCTGAGGCCTATGCCGCCTCGATGGTCGCCGGTCAGGCGGCGGTCGCGATCCATGCCCATGCGTTGGCCCATCGCCAGTTCGAGCATGCCATGGACCTGGAGGAACGGCTGTCGGCCGACGCACGCCCGTCCGTGGCCGAACGCGTCGCGCTGCAGCGCGCGGGCGCCGACGCCGCCGACCTCAGCGGCGATCTCGCGCGCGCCGTCGCCCTCACCCACGCGTCGCTCGAGCTCGTCGACCCGACGGAGGATCCCGCGACGGCCGGTCTGCTGCACGGACGTCTGGGCTACCTCGGTTGGCTGTCCGGCGACGGGGCGACGGCCCTGGCAGAGCATCGGCTGGCGGTGGCCCTCGTGCCGGCTGAGCCGCCCAGTGCCGAACGCGCTCGAGTGCTCGGGGGGCTCGGCGGTGCCCTCATGGGCATGGGTCGGTGGGCGGAGTCGCGCGCCACGTGCGAGGCCGCGATCGACTGCGCGGCGAGCGTCGGGGCGCTGGCCGAAGAGAGCCGGGCCCGCAACATGCTCGGCTCCGATCTCGTGGCACTCGGCGAGGTCGACGCCGGCATCGAGCAGCTCCAGGAGGCGTGCCGGCTCGCGGCGGAGACCGGCAACACGGAACTCCTGATCGTGGGCAGGACCTGAAGCAGTGCCTCGAGGTCGGGCGGCGACTTGGCAGGGACGGTGCGGATCTGCTGATGCATGGCTCACCTCCAGAAAGACAGGTCGTCCGGCCGTGAACGCGGCGTTCCCAGGATCACCTTGCGGGTCATGGTACGCCCCGTCCACGGCCGAAACGACGTCCCCCCAGCGCGAGGAGGCTCTGACCTACAGCCGGGAGGCGGCTGCGCCCTCGTTCGCCGGCCGAGGGGCCCAGCCACCGAACAGGCGAGTGAGGCGCGCCCGGAACGGGACGCTGTCGATGGTGCCGGACAGGTGGCCATCGCCGATCTGCCGAGCCAGGCGGGCCTGTTCCGCCTGGCGATGATCCTCGGCGATCTTCTGGGCTGCCAGCATGTACAGCACGGTCGGGTGATTCATGGCCTGTGGCCTCCTGACGATCTCGCCGGACTCTTGTCCGGCGTCAGGAGCAACGTAGGCTGTGGCTGCCGGGGCGCCATCGGGCGATCGGCTTAGTCAGGAGCCCGGCGCTACCTCAAAGATCGAGCGTCCGACGCCCGGGGTCCCTTACGAACCGGCGGCGAGCGTCTCCGTGGCGACGAGCTCAAGGGCCCTGGTCAGCTGCGCGTCCTTGATCGCCGAGACCTCGGCCGGGGTCATGCCACGCACATCGTCCGGGACCACGGGCAGGACACCCTCGGCGAGCTTGACCGGCACGTCCGGGGCGATCCCTTCCTTCCAGATCCGACGCCCGTCCGGGGTCAGCCACTCGACCGTACCGACCCGCAAGGCGGAGCCGTCGTTCAGGGAGAACTCGCTGAGGACGGTGCCGGTGCCATACGTGGTCTCGCCCACGATCTTCGTGCGCTTGGCATCCTGCAGGGCACCGGACACGATCTCCGACGAACTGGCGGTGTTGACGTCCACCAGCACGACGAGGGGGAGGTCCGTGGCGACGCCGCCAGTCGAGACATCGTGTCGCTCCTCCCCGCCCTGGGCATTGCGCTCGATGTAGACCACACCCTTATCCAGGAACTGGCTGGCCACCCCGACCGCCTCGTTGACGTAGCCGCCCGGGTTGCCGCGAAGGTCGAGCACGACGCGCTGGGCGCCCATCTCGCGGGCGGCCTTCAGCGCCTTGACCAGCTCGTCCGCGGCGCCGGATGAGAACTGTTCCAGTCGAACGAGGGCCGTGGTCGTTCCCGGGACGAGTGCCCAGGAGACAGGCTCCAGGGCCACATCGGCGCGCACGATGGAGAGGGACCGTTCCGGACCGTCAGCCCCTGTACGCAGGGTCACGGACACGGTCGTGCCTGCTTCGCCGCGAACCCAGCCGGCGACCTCGTCGAGGGTCTTGTCCTGGGTCGACTTGCCGTCCACGTCGACCAGCAGGTCGTCCGGCTTGACCCCGGCCCGCATCGCCGGGCTGTCGCGAAAGACGGACACGATGCGCGGCAGGCCGCCGTCCGTCGTATCGATGCGGACGCCGATCCCGACGTATGAGCCGGACAGGGCCGCGTTGCGAGCCGCCCGCTCCTGGGGTGTCATGAATTCCGTATGGCCGGTGTCGCCGACCGCTTCGGTCATCCCCTTGATGGCACCGTAGATGAGCGCCTTGTCGTCAAGCGTGTCCTTGCGGACGTACTGCTTGTGAAGTGTGTCCCAGGCTTCCTGGATCAGAGTGAAGTCCGTGGGACCCGCAGGCGTTGCCGGGCCGGCGGCAGCCGCGGGGCTGGCCGAGGCCGGGACCGCGGCACGATCGACCGGCGTCCCCAGCTGACCCACGCCGACCCCGACCCCGAACGTGGCGATCAGCACGAGGGCGATCACGAAGCCGATGCCGGCCAGCCGACCGGTGCGTCGGCTTACGCCGGAGCTCGGCCGCACCCTGACCGGTTCGGTCGCGGGCGGGGTGGTGGGCGGCTGGGGCGGGATCGGCTGGTCGTCCATGGGGTCGTCGAACTCGTACGGTGTCAGGGTCGGACTACGCTTCGCGCGGCCATGCCGGACGCATCCGGTGACGTGAAGCATGGACCAGAACGGTTGCGAGCAGGGTGGCCGCCCGATGAAGGTTCGTACGCTGAACGCCCCCGGATCAGCGGGCCGCGTACCGAGCGTAGTAATCATGCGCCGACTCCGCGGTCGACACCTCGGGTGGGAATCGGTCTGGGTCGAACATCTGGAGTCGTGGATGCTGGTGTCCGCTGGCCACCTGCGTCGCAAGCAGCTCGACGAGATACGGGGCGAGCAGCATGCCCCGCCCACTCCAGCCATTCGCCTGCCACCAGCCGCCGAGTTGTTGCGTGGGGCCGACGAGCGGGAGGTGATCCGGCGAAACGTCGTACATCCCGGCCCACTGGCGGATCACCGTGGCATTCGCAAGAGCGGGTGCCTTCTGCGTGACGAGCGCCGCGGTCCTGCGCAGGAAGGCTGGCGTGGATGCCTGCTGGACGCCCGCTGGTTCATTCGGATCCACCACGCCCATCACGACTTCGCCGCGGAGCGTCTGATTGAACCAGCCCTCGGTCGGGCGGTAGAACGTGATCGCCGCGTCGATCGAGCGTCGCAGGGGCGCGGTCACGAGCACTTCACGGCGGTATGGCCGGTTCGGCGCGACGACGCCGGCCAGGGCGTTCAGCTCGCCGGACCAGCCACCGGCCGCGTTGACCACGACCGGGGTGCTGATCCGTCCGCGGTCGGTCTGCACGCCGGTCACCCCGCCGTCATCGATCGACACGCCCTGGACCGTGGTGCCGGCAAGCAGGCGTACCCCGCGGCCGGCCAGGTACTCCAGGTGCGCCCAGACCACGGCATCGTGATGGACGATGGCGTCGTCGTTCAGGACAGCACCCGCGACCGGATCGCCGCCGAGCAGGATCGGCAGCCGGCGGAGCGTGTCGTCGGGCGAGAGCAGCGCACTCCGGACGCCGGCCCGACGGTGCATCGCGACGATATCCCGCATGCGCTCGACTTCCTCGTTTTCGTACAGGACCCACGCGTAGCCGAGCCGGTAGAACAGCACGTTGAACCCGAGTTCATCGCCCATCCGGTCGTACTTGTCCTGGCAGGCGACTGCCACGTGGGTGAGTTCCTCGGTCAGCTGCATCGCCCGGATGCGGGCGACATTGCGGCCGGTCGCGCCGGAACCCGGATAGCCGCGCTCCACGATGACGATGTCGGTCAGGCCGAGCGCGACGAGTTCACGAGCGATGGCGAGCCCCGCGATCCCTCCGCCCACGATGACCACCTCAGCGCTCACCGGGGGGACGGTCTCGCCCAGGGATTTCGCGACCGTGCGCCGACCCATCAGGGCACCATGTCGGGCGCTGGGGTCGGCGCGATCGGTTCGATGGAGCCGTCGGCGACGACCAGGTCACCGAGGCGGATCGGACGCAGGGGTGGGCGGCCGGTCGGCAGGACGACCGTCTGGTCGCGGTCGGTCGCCTCGAGACCGCTCATGGCGCAGGTGACGGCCACGAGGCAGTACTTGCCCTGGCACGGCCCCGTCAGTGCGCCGGTCCGACGCTTGACGAGCTCCGGGTCCGAATATCCCGCGGCCAGTTCCGCTTCGATCTCCCAGCCTCGCACGTCCTCGCAGAAGCAGACCATGGCCCCGGCCGGGCCTCTCGCCGGGGCGAGACCTCGGGCGGGGCTGCGTGCCGGGTTGCCTGCGCGGATCGTGGGCGTCGGCCCGCCGCCGACCTCACCCGACGCGACGTTCTCACGCGTTCGTCGCGCATGGGCGGCCGCAGCCCGGCCGACCTCCTGGTCGCTGGGGCCGTTCCGGTGGCTCAGCTCACGCCCATCGCCGACCAGGAACAGGCCCGCCACGGTGGTCCGGCCGTCGGCAGCCACCTGGGCGTCGATGCGGCCGTCCTCCCACCCGACGGCCGCGCCGGCCGCAAGCACGAGATCCAGGTTCGGCGTCCGATCGCCGAAGACCACGAGGTCCACCCGCTCCCGCGTCGTCACTCTCGCTCCCTGGGGATCCTGGTAGCGGACCCACGAGACGGGCCCGCGACCTCCGATCCCGGAGAGGCTGGCCGTCGCGATGGGACCGATGACTCGGGCGCCGGCCTCGGCGAGGGCGACCGCGACCGACTCCGACTCCTGGCCCTGACCCACCAGGATCACCCGCTCAGCCGGCAGGACACCGTCTCGCGCCAGGAGCCGACCGACCAGACGCGCGCTCATGACTCCGGGCCGGTCCGCCCCGGGCACGCCAGGGACCAGGTCGTAGGTGCCCGTCGCCGAGATGACCGCACCGGCCCGGATCTCCCAGAGCGACGAGTCGTCCATGGCCGTGACCATCCCCCCGTACCAGCCGGTGGCCATCGTGCCCAGGCGCACGTCCACGCCGAGACTTCGGGCCTGGGTCACGAGATCGCGAAGGTCGGGGTCGATCTCCGCGTCCGCTTCCAGGACGACGACCCGTCCCCCGCCATCGGCCGCGCCGATCGCCGCCAGGAGTCCGGCCCGCCCGCCGCCGACCACGAGCACGTCCGCCTCGTCCCTTTGCAGGGCCCGGGGGACGTGCCAGTCCATCGGCATGCCTCGCCTCAGCCGGCCCCGACCGCCGAACCAGCGCAGGACATCCAGGTACGCCTTGCGCAACCGGCGCGGCCGAAGGAATCGATGGTGGTAGAACGTCGGCGGCACGAGCCGCGACCCGAGATCGAGCGCTCGAAGCAGGTCGTGCTCCACGGACGGCCAGGCATGTTCGCCGCGGACCGCCATCCCGTCCCGCAACCGGACCCGGCACGTCCGCACGCTCGGCCGACCTTCCACCTCGCACTCGCACCAGCCGCACTCACCAGTGCTGCACATGAGGCCGCGCGGCCGGTGGAACCGGAAGCTGCGCGACAGCGTGAGGCGCCCTGCCGCGAGCAGGCTGACGGCGACGGGTTCGCCTTCGATCCCCTCGTACCGTCGCCCGTCGAACGTGAATCGGACGCGCGCGCCGCCAGCCTCGGCGGCTTCGGGCAGCCTGCGGGCCGGCACGTCAGCGGATGTGGAACGTCGGCGAGCTGTCGATGCACACGCGCTTCGACTCGAGATAGGCGTCCAGGCCCTCCATCCCGAGCTCGCGACCGACGCCGCTCTGCTTGACGCCGCCGAACGGGCTCTCCGCGAGGCGGACGTAGTGCGTGTTCACCCAGACATCGCCGACCCGGAGCCGCCGGGCGAGGCGGACCGCCCGATCCAGGTCCGTCGTCCAGACCGCACTGCCCAGGCCGAATTCGCTGTCGTTGGCGAGCGTGAGGGCGTCTTCCTCGCGGTCGAACGGGATGACCGACAGGACCGGCCCGAAGATCTCCTCCCGTGCGATGGTCATGCCGGGATCGACGTCGTCGAAGATCGTCGGGGCCATGTACTGGCCGGTGGACCATGCGCCCGCCAGGCGCTCGCCGCCGAGCAGCAGCCGAGCGCCCTCGGATCGGCCGCGCTCGACGTAGCCGAGGACGCGTTCGAGTTGGCGGGGCGAGACCATCGGTCCGAGCTGGGTGTCCTCGTCCAGCGGGGACCCGACCCGCAGGGCATTCGCGCGCTCCACCAGGCCCTCGATGAACTGGTCGTGGATGGAGCGATGCACGAGCAGGCGCGACCCTGCGGTGCACGACTGGCCGGCGTACAGGAAGATCCCGACCGCGACGGCGTCCATCGCCTTCTCCAGGTTGGTGTCGGGGAAGACGAGGACCGGCGCCTTGCCACCGCCCTCGAGGGAGAGGCGCTTGAAGTTCCGGGCGCCGAGCTCCATCAGCCGCCGCCCGACATCGCTGCTGCCGGTGAAGCTGATCTTGTCGACGCGGGGGTCGGTCGCCAGCCGCTCGCCGATCACGCTGCCCTCACCGACGACCCCGTTGGCGACCCCCGCCGGCAGCTTCGGGATTCGCTCGAGCAACTTGAAGATCGCCATGGAGGAGGCCAGCGACGCGCCGGCCGCGTCCATGGCGATCTTCAAGTTGCTCGAGCGAATCCCGAAGCTCCCGGCGGGGGGGGCGGACGGGGGCGCGGGTGAG
>Ga0136611_10001205_pt1 | contig 17917 bp, 18 predicted proteins | sample AntDrymUQ2232306_2_FD_106645 | JGI IMG/M metagenome (GOLD analysis project Ga0136611, IMG submission 106645) | Polar desert sand microbial communities from Dry Valleys, Antarctica - metaG UQ223 (23.06) | ecosystem: Environmental > Terrestrial > Soil > Desert | place: Antarctica: Dry Valley...
CGCCTTGCGCTCCAGCCAGGTGCGTGAGAGCTGGGCGGCGCGCGGTGAGCTTGCCAACTGCCGCTCATGATGCCAGCGGGCGGCCATCAGCGCGCCGACGCACAGGATTGCCAGCATCAACCGTCCCCATACCCAAAGTGGATCCGCTCCCATAGTTTCCAGCTTCCCTTATATCGTCCCGCAATGTCTCGACGCCTCGTGTGCAGGCCGTACTTGTAGCGCATTTTGGCCGCCTGATGCCGCGCCGCTGCCAGCAAAGTGGCGGCCGCGCCTTGGTCTGAGCATCTGCCAGCTTCTCACCAACGCGCGGCGGACGTAAGATTCCCGTGGAGATACGCAAGATAGCACCATGACAAACACCGCACCTAAGAAACTGCCCCCGGTTACGCTAGCCGATTTGATGCAAGCGCTCAGCGCCACTGAGGCCAACGTCCGCTGGTGGGAGGGCGATGGCACGCTCCCCAATGCCGAGCGCGACGCGGAAGGAAGCCTGCTTTGGGACGTGAAAGCGCTTCAGCAGTGGGCCAAGACCGAGCCCGCCCAGAAGTTTGCCTCCCGCCGGACATAGAGTGGCGACGACCTCCAACGGACATGAGCACGTGACGACGGGTGAGCACGTGCACACTCATGCCCACGAGCACGAGCATCAGCAGCGTCAGGCTGTGGTCAGGCGACTGAAACGCGCGGAAGGGCACGTCGCGGCGGTACGGCGCATGGTGGAAGAGGGGCGAGACTGCCCCGATATCCTGATACAGCTCGCCGCCGTGCGGGCGGCGCTGGACGCAACCGCCAAGATCGTCCTGGCAGACCACGTCCAATCCTGCCTTCACGACGCCCAACAGAATGGCGACACCGAAGCCGCCTGGGGCGATCTCAGTAAGGCCCTGGAAAGCTTCATCCGCTGAGCTGAGCCGGCGTATTTGCGCCTCCTAGGGGCGGCTATCTGGCGCATCTACCACGGCGATTGCGTGAGCGAACTCTTCGCGGCCCACTGCCAGGCAGTGTTTCGGACGTGGATCACTGTCGTGAAACGGCTCTGGGGAGGCTCGTGGAGACCTGAGCGACGACCAGTGGTGCGCGCTGGCGCCGCTGTTGCGGCCGATGCTGGGATTGACCCGCCGTGGCTACAGTGGCTCGATGCGTGAAACGCCCAAAGAACTCATCGACCTCCAGGCCCTGCTCGACGCTTCCCTGTCCCGCTCCACCACCCATCTCCGCTCAATCATCACCGCGCGCACCCTGACCGCGGAGCAGCTCACCCAGACCCTGACCGGCATGTGCACGCTCGCCCTGTCCACTGTGACGGCGAAGAGCGAGCCGCGGATCAGCGGCGTGGATGGGCATTTCCTACACGGCAAGTGGTACTTCGGCACGGCGCGCAGCGCCGCCAAGGCCCGCCACCTCGCCGCCCGCCCCGCCGCCAGCGTCGCGCACATGCGAGGCGAGGACTTAGGCGTGTTCACGCACGGCACGGTGGAGACCCTCAACCCCGAGGACGGCGAGCCGGCTGTGGACTGGCTAGACCTGCTCGCGTACTTCAAGGACTTCTACGGCGACGACGCCTTCGACTGGGACAACGACGTGGTGTTCTACCGGCTGCACCCTCACTGGATTGCCGTCTACGCCCCCGATATCGCGAAGTTCATCGCCACTCGTTGATCGAGGAGTTGAGAATGGTGGCCTCGTAGAGGACGACGACCTTGTATGAGAGGCATGTGGCGCCGCTCCCCGCGCTTGGAGCGCCTGATACCTTGTCCTTGGGGTGAGCACGCTGTGACGGTGCGCGATTACGAGACGCTGGCGACGCGGCTGCGGGCCGCGGTTGCGCCGGTCTCGCCGCCGCTCAAACTGCGCGTGTATGGCCAGCAGGCGGCGCCTGAGGGCGCTGAGCCGCAAGAGGTGTATGACCTGTTCCTGGTAGACGTGCCCGCCAAGACGCGCGCACCACGTTTCTCGGTGCTGCTCAATGGCGGTACCCACGGCGATGAGCCGGCCGGCGCCGAGGCGCTGGTGCGCTTCCTCGAGGAGCGGCGCGCATCACGCTGGCCGGACGTAGCGTTCACTATTACTCCGTGCACCAACCCCTGGGGGTACGCGCACGATAAGCGCGAGGGACCAGGCGGCGCTGACTTGAATCGCTCATTCCGTCGCGCGACACGACGCACTCCTCAGGTGACGCTCTACAAGCGCGCCATGCGCCGCCGTACTTTTGATCTCCTGGTGGACTGCCACGAGGATGTGGACACACCCGGTCTCTATGTCTTCGCGCCCACGGCGCTGGGACAGGCCATCGTGCGTGCCGTGCGCCCACTCGGCCCGGTCCATGAAGGCGACCTGGTAGACGGCGAGATTCCGCTGAATGGCAGTGTGGTGGAACTGGATAGCGCGCGGATGCGCGAGCGACAGCGCAGTTGGCACACATGGCCCCTGCCCTTCTACGTCGGCCGCTATCACCGGCGAGGCGCGTCCGGCTTCGACTTTGCCGTCAACTCGGCCACAGTGGAGACGCCGGTCACGCTACCCATGGAGCAGCGGATTGCGATGCATCTGGTGGCGATCGACGCGGCACTGGCAACGCTCAGTGACAAATAGCGATTACGACTTGGAAGGGGTTGACGCGGACATTGCGCCCCGCCTGATGGCTATGGTGTCGACGCATCGCTTCTGGCATTGCAAGCAGGTGTCCTCGCTGGCCGTCTCGCTTTCGCTCCGCTGGAATCTGGATGAGCACGCAGCCCGGCGCGCTGGCCTACTCCATGACCTCTGCCGCGGGAAGAAGGATGAGTGGGACGCGATGGCAGCGCTCGAAGGAATCCAGCTGCCAGAGTGGGCCGGGGGAGATCGAGGCCATCTGCACGGGCCGTTGGGCGCGGTGCTGGCCGGCCGCGAGTTTGGCTTGCCCCAGCCCTGGGTAGACGCCATTGCGGGCCACACGCACGGCGGTCCCGGCACGTCGCCGGAAGAGATGGTCCTCTACGTCGCGGATCACGCTGCCGAGGGCCGCAAGAATCCGCAGGTTCGTCGCTGGCGTGACCTGGCCCACCGTGATCTTGAGGCCGCGACGCTGGAGATGCTGACCGATCTGCTCGCGAGCCTGCTTGACCAGGGTAAGCCGCTCTGGACGCCTACCGTTCTGGCGCGTAACGAGCTAGTCTTGCGTCGCGCCGAGGCGCGTCACTAGCTCCTCCAGCCCCACCGCCTGCTGCTCCCCTGTTTCCAGGTTCTTGAGCGCCACCTGGCGCGCGGCCGCCTCGCTTTCGCCCATCAGGAGGGCGTAGCGCGCACCGAGCTTCGCGGCAGCGCCTAACTGCTTGCCGGCGCCGCTGTCTGGATCGGCGCCCATCGCCACGCTAATTCTCGCCGCGCGCAGATGCGCCGCCACCTGGCCGGCCCAGCCAAGCTGTGCCTGTCCAAGCGCAATCGCCACCGCCGTCGGCGCCGCACGTAGGCCGCCAAAAGCGCCCACCACCTCCAATGCTTCAATCAGGCGCTCAAGGCCGAACGAGAAGCCGACCGCAGGCAAGTCGCGCCCGGTGAAGCGCCGAATCAGGCCGTCATAGCGCCCGCCGCCGCCGATCGAGCCGGCGGCATAGTCGGGCGAGCGCACCTCCAGAATGGTGCTGGTGTAATACTCCAATCCTCGGGCTAGCGTTGGTTCAAAGACGAGGTCACCGTCCGGCATGCCGAGGTCGTGCGCCATGGCCATGACCTCTTTCAATCGCGCCGGAGGGTCAGCTGATTGCAGGCGTGAGAGTAAGTCCGTCGCCGGCTCCTCCTCGCGGTAGCCCTTCTCCACCAGTTCCCGGATTACGCCATCGGCACCAATCTTGTCGAGCTTATCGATGACGATGACTTCTTCCTTGGCGACGCCAAGTTGGTCGAAGATCGTGCGGTCATTGACGGCGATCTTGATACGCTCAAAGCCGATCGTGTGGTAGCCCTCGCTGGCGATGGCGAGCGTCTCAGCATCTGCTACCGGCCCAGGAGCACCTGCCACGTCAACATCACATTGGGTGAACTCGCGCTCGCGGCCGCGGCCCGTGTTCTCGCCGCGCCACACACGGTCAAACTGGTAGCGTCGGAAAGGGCGGGGCAGCTTCTCGCCATACTGCGCCACCACGCGGGCGAACGGGACGGTCTGGTCGTAGCGCAGCGCCACGTCACGGCCGCCGTGGTCCGTGAACCGGTAAATTAGCTTCTCTGCCTCAGCGCCGTAACGGCCCAGCAGTACATCCGCGTACTCAAGCGATGGCGTCTCCAGCGGCTGGTATCCCCAGCGCTCAAAGATATGTCGCAACCGCTCCCGAACTACCTGCCGGCGGAGCGCCTGCTCCGGGAGGTAGTCGTTGAAGCCCTTCAACGTGCGGGGCTGGATGCGCGGCTCACGTGGCTCACGTGACTCTTTCTGACCCTGATCTGACATGGTGACGTTACGATTCTACGAGTGAGCCTGTGGACTCTAGGAACCCTGTGGAATCCGTGAGGCGCGCGTGAGGTTGGTCATCGTCGAAAGCCCAAAGAAAGCGCGCACGATCAAGGGCTTTCTTGGCGCGGGCTATCAGGTGGCCGCCTCCATGGGGCACGTACGCGACCTGCCCGCCAAGGAGTTGGGCGTAGATGTAGAGCACGATTTCGCGCCGCAGTACGTCACCCTCTCCCGCGCGCAGTCGGCCCTTACGTCGCTGCGCAAGGCGGCATCAGGTGCGGAAACGGTGCTGCTTGCGACCGACCCCGACCGCGAGGGAGAGGCAATCGCCTGGCATCTGGCGCAGGCCCTGCGTCTAGCTAAGGCACGCTACCGGCGCATCACCTTTCACGAGATCAGCCGCAGCGCGATCCAGGCGGCTCTGGCCAGCCCGCGCGACCTTGATTCGCATCTCATAGACGCGCAGCAGGCGCGCCGCGTGCTCGACCGGCTGGTTGGCTACCAGCTCAGCCCGCTCCTGTGGCGCAAAGTTCAGCGCGGCACCTCCGCCGGGCGCGTCCAGTCGGTTGCCGTACGCCTCATCGTTGACCGCGAGCGCGAGATCCAGTCCTTCGTCCCCGAGGAATACTGGACCATCGATGTCCGCCTCTTCGCCGATCCCTCTGATGTACCTCTGAGCATCGCCAAAAATCCGACCTCCTTCCTCGCTCGCCTGAAGGAGATTGACGGCAAGAAGGCAGACGTCTCCAACGGCGAGGCCGCCGAGTCGCTGAAAAGCCAGCTTGAAGAGACAGCCTATCGCGCCCGAGAGGTGGCGGAGAAGGCAGTCAGCCGCAACCCGTTCCCACCCTTCACCACCAGCACTCTTCAACAAGCCGCCGGCAACCGGCTACGCCTTCCTGCCAAGAAGACTATGAGCCTGGCGCAGGGCTTGTACGAAGCCGGTCTCATCACCTACATGCGCACGGATAGCGTCGCCATTTCTCCGGCCGCTATCGCCCAGGTGAGGCGCGCTGTGGAGAGCACCTTTGGCGCTGAGTACTTGCCAGCCAGTCCACGCCGCTACGCCACCCGTGCCAAGAACGCGCAGGAGGCGCACGAGGCGATCCGCCCCGTTCACGCCGATCAGGCACCAACCAGCCTGAGAGCTCGGCTTAGCGCGGACGAGTGGCGCGTCTACGATCTGATCTGGAAGCGCACCGTCGCCAGCCAGATGGCCCCCGCGCGCTATCACCAGCGCACCGCGCTGATTGATGGTGTCTATGCTCCCGCGCCTCCTGGAGACCAGGGAGCGCGCCGCTTCCTGCTGCGCGCCACCGCTTCTACGCTCGCCTTCGCCGGCTGGCTCAAGGTCTATGGCGAAGATGGCGGCACAGGGAGCGCGGGCGGCCAATCCGAAGAAGATGAGGCGCCAAACGAAGCGCTGCCCGACCTCGCTGCTGGACAGACGGTCTACCCCGAGGAAGTGCGTCCCGCGCAGCACTTCACGCAGCCACCACGGCGCTTCACCGAGCCGGCGCTGGTGAAGGCGCTGGAGGACGCCGGCGTGGGCCGGCCCTCGACCTACGCCGCGGTGGTTTCCACGATCCAGGATCGCACGTACGTGCGGCTGGACCAGCGTCACTTCGTTCCGACTGATCTGGGCTTCGCCGCCAACGACTTCCTGGTGACGCACTTCCCCAAGATCGTTGATCTTCCCTTCACCGCGCAGATGGAGGACGCGCTCGACGAGATCGCTGGGGGCCGCCTGCTCTGGACCGAGATGCTGCGAGGCTTCTATGGCCCATTCCGGGAGACGGTGGTGGCGGCGGCTGGGGCGCCGGTCACGGCGCTGAAGGCAGGGGAGAAGACGGGAACTGCCCCCTCTGTTCCGCCTCGCGGGAACCTTTCCCCAACCCTTTCTCCCCCGCGAGGGAGAAAGGGAGCACGCCCGCGTACCACCTTGCTGGGCGTCGAAACCGACGTACCGAGCCAGCGACGCCGCACCGCCTCTCCCTCCTTAGACGGGGTTGGGGGGAGAGGGGCGTCCGCCTCCCAGTGTCCCCAGTGCGGTAAGCTGCTTGTGCAGCGAAGCAGCCAGTACGGGGCGTTTCTCGGCTGCTCCGGGTATCCAAGCTGCCGCTTTATCCAACGCGACGGTGCACCAAAGCCGGCCCCGCGGTCACGGCGACGAAGCGCCGCGCCTGCGCCCCGCACTACCCATGTGGTGCGGGCACGCCGCACCACGCGCAGCCCGCGGAAAGACGGTTAGGCATGTACACCGTCGGCACCGCAGGGCATGTGGATCATGGGAAGTCCACGTTGATCGAGGCATTGACCGGAATCGATCCGGATAGGCTGCGCGAAGAGAAAGAGCGCGGCATGACGATTGATCTCGGCTTCGTCTGGCTGACGCTTCCGAGCGGGCGCGAAATCAGCATTGTGGACGTGCCCGGCCACGAGCGCTTCATCAAGAACATGCTGGCCGGCGTCGGTGGGATCGACGCCGCGCTGCTCGTCGTTGCGGCGGATGAGGGCATCATGCCTCAGACGCGCGAGCACCTCGCCATCCTTGACCTCCTGGGAATTGGACGGGGAGTGGTGGCGCTGACCAAGAAGGATTTGGTGGACGCCGAGTGGCTCGCGCTGGTCCAGGAGGAGATTGTCGAGGGACTGAAGGGCAGTTCGCTTGAAGGCGCGGCCATCATGCCTGTCTCAGCGCTGGGGGGTGACGGGCTGGATGTGCTCAAAGATGAGATGGACCGCGTGCTGGAGAACGCGCCAACCAAGCGTGACGTCGGCCGGCCACGCCTGCCGGTGGACCGCGTGTTCTCGCTCGGCGGGTTTGGCACGGTGGTAACGGGCACGCTGCTGGACGGCGCGCTTAAGCTGGGCCAGGAGCTGGAAGTGCTACCGGCCGGCTCGAAGACGCGCGCACGTGGCTTGCAGTCCCATAAAGCGAAGGTGGAGGAGGCGCTACCCGGCCGCCGCGTCGCGGTCAACCTGGGCGGTCTTGCCACCGAGGACCTCAAGCGCGGCGACGTGGTGTGCGTTCCCGGCACGCTGCGACCGACGGCTGCGATTGACGTGCGACTGCGCCTTCTCCCTGACGCGCCCAGGGTGCTGGCGAACGCAACCAGCGTCGGATTCCACACCGGCACGGCAGAGGCGGTTGGGAAGGTAACACTGCTCGAAGAGGACGCGCTCGCGCCGGGAGCGGAAACGTGGGCGCAGATCAGGCTGCGCGCTCCGGTGACCGTTGCCAAAGGGGATCTGTTCGTCATTCGCCAGCTCTCGCCCGCCGTCACGCTGGGCGGCGGGCAGATAGTTGACCCCGCTCCGGCGCGACGCCACCGGCGCAGGCAACCCGGCGTCATCGCTGCGCTCGCGCTACTGGCGCGTGGAACGCCAGAGGAGATCGTGCTTCAGACGCTTGAGCTTAGAGAGCCTGTGGAACCCACAGTAGTAGTGCGGGCAAGCGGCCTGGATGACACCGTGGCCTCCGGGGCGCTACGGACGCTCGAAGGGGCCGGGCAAGTGGTGAAACTGGGACAGGCGGTCATGACTACGTCCGGCTGGCGTCGCCTGGCCGAAAAGCTGACCGGCTATCTCGCGACCTATCATCGGCAGTTCCCGCTCAGGCTTGGCATGCCGAAGGAGGAGTTGAAGAGCCGGCTGCAGTTGCAAACGCGGCTGTTCAACGATGCGTTAGCGCGGTTGGCAGACGACGGCGTGTTGATTGAGCACGGCACTTCACTGCGCCTCGCCGGGCATGAAGTCCGGCTCACCGAACCTCAGGAGCGACTGGCGACCCGGCTGCTGGCACGCCTGGAGATGGCGCCACTCGCACCTCCAGCCCTTTCAGAGCTGCGTACCGAGCTTGTAGCGGGCAACGGCCCGAGTGGCCCGAGTGGCGCCGGTGGTGCGCTGGATGAAGATTTCTTGGCTGCGCTCTCCTTGCAGCGCAGGATCGTTCGGGTTAGTGAGGACTTGATGTTCGCTACCCCGGCATACAATGGAATGGTTGAGAAGGTAACCAGTCACCTCAAGGCTCACGGAAAGATCACCGTGGCGGAGGTGCGGGACCTGTTCGGCACCAGCCGGCGCTACGTCCTGGCACTGTTAGAGCACCTGGATAGTGAGCGAATCACGCGCCGTTTGGGCGACGAGCGCGTCCTTGCCACCCGCCCCTGACATAACGATGCCAGCCGCCACGATCCGCCGAAACTCCGATCTTGCGCCTTCTTCTGGGCCCGCGAACCCAGGACGCCGTTCGGCGCCGCCAGTCATTCGCCGCCGGCGCTCGGCGCCGGCGGCGCCACCCACTTCATCCGCGCCCGCCGCTGTGGTTGCTCCGGCTGCAGCCCGAGCAACTGCGCTTGCAGTGCCCGCCTCGCCCAACGTACCGGCAAAGTCGTTAACTCCCTCAACGCGCGGGCGACGATCCAGAGTGGCCAGGTCGGGCCGGCTCTGGACCACGCGGAACCAGGCGCTGCTGGCGCTTCTGCTGTGGGCCAGCCTGGCGTTCGTTGTCTACGCTATGGATCCTGACGATCCCGCGGCGCGTGGCGCGTTCTTTGCAGCGCTCTTCGGCGCGTTGTTCTTCACCCTTGTTCCTCTGATCCGAGGAATCTCCCTCAAGTTCTCGCACTCACGCCTCTACCAGGAAGCGGTTGGCTGGCACGCCACCCGCCAGGCGTTCATGGTGGCCACCTTTGTGACACTGAACACCTTCTTCCAGATGCAGCGCTCGTGGAGTGGCCTGACGGCGCTGATCCTGTTCAGCGTCTTCGCTGTCATCGAGATTGTCGCCCTGGCGCGCCGTTAGCCGGTGGCCGTGGCGGACGATTACGCGCCGCACGCGCGTTTCTATGACCTGGAGCACGAGGACTATCAGGAGGACATTGCTACCTATGCCGGCTTCGCCGCGGCTCCCGCGGCCACCAATGATGGCGTGCTGGAACTGGCTTGTGGCACGGGCCGGCTGGTGCTCCCTCTCGCAGCTGCGGGATCGCACGTTACGGGCGCTGATCTTTCGCCCGCAATGCTCGCCCTAGCACACGAGAAAGTCCGGGGCGCCGGGCTTCAGGAACGCGTGCGTTTGGTGCAGGGAGACATGCAGTCCCTAGATCTCGGGCGGCAGTTCGGGCTGGTCATCATCGGCCTCAACTCACTGATGCATCTGGAAACGCAAGCCGGGCAGCTGCAAGCACTGGAGAACGCGGCGCGGCACCTGGCACCCGGCGGGCGCCTTGTGGTGGACCTCTTCAACGCGGAGGTGGCGCTGCCCGACCGTCAGCAGGAAGGACAGTTGTTCTTGCATTGCCTCAAGCTGCTGCCCGGCGGCGCCCATCTGCTGCATTTTCAGTCGCCTAAGGTGGATCGCGCCGCGCAGCGCGTGACCATGACTAACTACTATGATGAGATGAAGCCCGGCGGTCAGCTACGCCGCCACCTCTCGCCGTTCACGTTGCGATACGTCTCCGCGGCCGAGCTGGAACTGTTGCTACAGCGTGCTGGCCTGGCAGTAGAGGCACTCTACGGCACGTACGAGCTTGACCCGTTCGAGACGGAGAGCCCACGGCTAATTGCAGTGGCAACTCTCCCGGCGCGCTAGCATTGCTGTTGTGATCTCGCTGACGGTTCCGGCGGAAGAACGATCCGCCCCAGTGGCGCTGGCGCCAGACTTGGACAAGCGTCTGGCGCCGCGTTCCTACAAGATTCTGATGTTTACGGGCTATTACCTGCCCAACCCAAGCGGATACACCATCTATCAGCAGCGTCTGGCGGAGGGGCTGGTGCGGCGGGGCCATCAGGTGACCGTGCTGTGCTCGCATCACATCAAGGAGACGCCGCTGGAGGAGATCATCAACGGTGTGCGCGTGGTGCGCAGCCGTGTGCTATTCCGCTTTCGCAAGGGAGCGGTGATGCCGCTCTTCTGGTACGACCTGCGCCGGCTGCTGCGTCACCACGATATCTTCCATCGTCATTTGCCTGGCCTGATGGATGCCTACATCTCTACCAAGATCGCGGAGGGGATGGGAAAACCAGTCATCTTCACCCATCACTGCGACATCTACTTGCCGTTCGGCCTGCTCAACGACACCATTCAGGCGGCGATGCACACTGAGATGCGTTACGCCGGCGCCTTGGCTGACAAAATCATCACCTACTCAGATGATTACGCTTCGTACTCCCGTTTTCTCTCTCACTATCGCCATAAAGTAGAGGCGGTCTATCCGCCCATCGTCATCGGCGAGCCGGATGATGACAAGGCACGTGCCTGGAAGGAGCGTCTCGGGTTGGCGGACAAGCGCATCGTCGGCTTCGTCGGGCGCTTTGCGGCCGACAAGGGTGGCGACGTGCTGCTCAAGGCTATTCCGCCGCTGCTCAAAGAGGTGCCAAACGCGCACGTTGTCTTCGCCGGCCCGTACAAGGACGTGATGGGGGAGACATTCTATGAAGAGTGCCTACCGTTGGTGGAGGCTGTGAAAGACCACGTCACCTTCCTGGGCAACGTCCCCAATGCGGAGATACCGCATTTCTTTCGCATGTGCGACGTGAGCTGCGTGCCCAGCACCAATTCCACCGAATCCTGGTTGATGGCACAGACCGAGAGTATGCTGTGCGGCACCCCGGCCGTGAGCAGCGATCTGCCGGGTGTACGCGAGTCCATCCGTGTGACCGGCATGGGCGAGCTTGTCCGCCCCAACGATCCAGGCGGCACGGCCGCCGCGCTGGCCCGCGTGATCCTGAACCGTGACCGCTACACCGAGCCCAGGCGCGACCCCCATGAGATCTTCCGTCCAGCGCTTACCATCGATGCCTACGAGCGCTGGTATGCTGAGTTGATGGGGGAAAAGGAGACCTAACCCTCTTCCACCGACCATGCGCCAAGGCGGTTGCCGGTGAGGTCGCAGTCGTCCACGGCGCTCTCACCGCCGGCGTAGATGTGGATGCCATACGTGCCGTTGCCCCGCACACGACAGCGTCGCAGCACCGGGCTGCCCTGCCAGCCGATCTCAACTCCGGCACCACCGTTCTGCTCAATGTCGCAGTCGGTTAGCGTACCCGCGTCTCCAAGTGAGACGTACACCCCGGTCTGACGTGCACCGCTGACGTGACAGCGCCGCAGCGTGACGCTCGCCGCCCGACCGCGCACCGCTACGCCTGCCAGCTCCCCCGCGAGGACCCGGCAATCCTCCATTAGTAACTCACCTTGCGGCACATCAACGGCAAAGAGCGTGCGCGCCGCTTCGCGTGTGCATCCGACCGGGGAGATGGCCGGCGTGGATAAGCTGGATGAGACGGTCAGGCCCCGCAAGAGGGCGTATTCGGCCTCCAGGCGCACGCCGCTCGCGCCGGCCACGTCCAGCACCACTTCGCCGGGCCGTCCCAGCGCCACAAGCTCTACCGGCCTGTCCACAACCAGCGACTCGGGATACCTGCCCGGCAGCACCTCAATGCGTGACCAGGGCGGCGCCGTCCGCAGTGCCTCAGCGATGCTGTGGTAGCGCCCCCGCCCTTGCGCACACACGGTCAACGGCTCGCCGTTCGGCTGCGCTGCGCCGAGCGCCAACGCCCATGCCTCCACTGCCCAGCGCGCAATCTCCTCGCCAAAGCCGTACGCCTCGACCAAACGCCGCGCCGAGCGCTCGATTTGCAGCGTTGGCGCACGCCGTACTGCGGCCTGCGTCAGCTCGTCCGGGATCCGTGCCCGCGCCGCGTGAGTGAGCACAAAGATGGCGCGCCGCTCCTCGCCGCACAGGTCATTGAGGAGGTTTTCCAGGCGCCGCGGCTCGTCTGCTATCTCCACGCCACAGGTAGCAACCACGTCACACAGCGTACGCCGCGCCAAGTCCATTGCTAAACGCGTATCTCGCCCTCGACACGACCAAACTGAATGTGGGTACCCATCGCAAGCGTCACGCTGCGACCCGGAGCAACGTCGCGTGTGCCTTCCGGTCCTGCCACAACCCACTTCTCTCCGGAGAGATTCTTGAGACCCCACACGCGCGCATCAGCCGGGTGGCGTGTGACCGCGGCCGCCGGGCGGGAGAAGTCGTAGCGCATCGCCTCACTCAGGTGGTGTGGATAGAGCACCGCGTCATGGTTGAGCATCACTACACTGCGGCCCACCCGAAGCCGCACCGGAAGCACGATGCCAGCGCCGCACGCCCAGCACGATGGGGCGCGGCCGGTTGCCCTTAGCACGTCGGCATCATAGAAGCTCTCAGCGGCGCACTGCTGACAGTAGATGATCGAATCACGCAGTCGCACCATCGCGGCACGCCACTCGCTCTCACGCACGCGCCCATGCTGCGGGTCGCGCAGCCCATCGGTGAAGGCGCGCGTGAAGAGCTGCCGCAGGAACGTCGGGTAGAGCGGCCAGAAGGCAAGCGCATTGTCGTGCAGTCCCGATACCGGCCGGTTCCGCTCATCTTGCGGATCGAAGATGAAGAGCGGATCGGTGCCGTAGAGGCGGGCCATCGCAGGGAGGTCCAGGCATCTGACCTCGGACTCGCGCTTCCCTTCCAGCGGGTGGTGGACAGTCAGCATGTAGAAGAGCAACACCGCCAGGCTGTAGAGATCGGTCTGCGTGCTGGGCATCGCGTCCCCGCGCACAACCTCCGGCGCCATGAAGCGCGGCGTGCCCAGCACGCCCGTCTTGGCTTCGCCGTCCACGCCCACGTTGTCGTTGTCGCAGATCAGCACCTCTCCCGTATCTGGGTCAAAGAAGACGTTGCCAAAGCTGATGTCGCGATAGCACAGCCCGCGCGCATGCAACTGGAGGTAGCTGTTGGATAGCTCCAGTCCTGCCGTAACCAGCGCGCGGAAGCCCGGCTCAATGCGCCGCTTCATGAGATCTACGATCCCTTTGAAACGCGCCTCACGCAGGGGCATGACGTAGCCAAACCCGGGAGGTCCGTCCGGCCCCGCTCCGCTCGCTAGCTCAAGCGGCCACAGGAAGCGCGTCGTTGGCGGTCCCGTGGAGACCAACGCCTCAAGCGCCACACGCTGCGCCGCCGTAGCGGCGTGCGGCAAGTACCACTTGAGCGCCACCGCCTCGCCATTGGCGCCACCCAGCTGCGCTCGGTAGACCTCTCCCTGGCCGCCGCCCCCAAGCAAAGCCTCTACTTCGCACTCAGCACCCGAGCTCTCGGCGCGCACCTTCTGACCCGTCTTCAACTGTTCATTCATGCCATGCCCCTATAGAGCAGACCCACCGTGACGTCGTCGCCGCTGCCTAGGCGCGACGCTTCTTCCAGCCACGCAGGTAGGCACTCCCGCACCGGTCCAACGCCTTCAGCGCGGAGCATGGCGAGCAGGTCCGGCCCCACTTGAAGGAAGCCTCGCTCGTCGCGGAAAGAGTTGGCATAGCCGTCCGTGGATACTAGGATCAACGCCGGCCCGCTGGCGCCATCCAGGCGCTGGAATGCGGCGCGTACATCCTGCGCGGCGCGGGGTGAGCAGAGGGAGGTCGTCTCCCCGCCAAACAGCCGCTCATCGGCCGGCAACGGGCGCCGTGCTCTGCCCGAGGCGGAGATGGTGACGAGGTCGCCATCTCCCAACTGGAAGTACAGCACGCCAGTGGGTGTGACGGCGACCGCGCAGAGCGTCGCCCCGTACGCCAGTAGCGGGTAGCGCTCGACGCTCGCACGCGCTTCCGCGCCGGTCTTCTCGCCAAGGTGCATCAACTCGGCACGCTGAAACGGAAACAGTCGCAGGTCGCAGCGCGCTGCCAGCGTCCACTCAGCCACCACCCGGCGCGCTACCCTGTCGATCAGCGCCAAGTCTGCCACGTCCCTGCCACCAGCCAGTTCGCTGGAGAGCACGCGCGTCGCCGTCGAAGCCGCAAGCCGAGCGCCGGTGTCACTCCGAAAGCAGCGCGAGCTACCGTGCCCGTCAGAAAGCGCCAGCACCGTCACGCCGTCCCACTCAATCCACCGCACCGCATCCTGATTCGGCAGCCCCGACCTCAGGTGCGCCGCCCCCCGCACGCTCGCGGCGACTGCACTCCACGCATGACCTACGGCTTCCATGCCGCCCTGCCGCGTAAGGTCCCCACCATGAGGGGAGAGCGGAGATGGGGCCACGGGGTACGTGGCGATCACCACACGTCGGCCGCCGTGACCGGACCGCTGACGGCAGCCAGCACAGGCTGCGGCACGGGAACATGGCCGCCCGCCGTTTGGCTACTTCTCTGGCTGATGCTCCCAGACTGGCCGATGGTGAGCGCGGGCTGAGGGACGGTCTGGCTCGCGGGAGACGAGGCTGCTTGCAACACGGCCGTGCTGACCCATCTGATCGACTGCGCCAGCGCTTCCGGATTATTGGCCTGGAGCGGATCAATCTCCGGGTTGCCAATGAACTTTCGCAGTACGTCCAGGTCGGCGTCCTCGCCGATGGCGATGGCGATGCGCACCGCCTTCTTGCCCCACGGTTGTTCGGTCAGCGCCGCCAGGCCCTTGTGAAAATTGTCCGTCGGTTGACCATCTGAAACGAGCACTAGCACCGGTGGCAGCGCGCGCTCGCTCATAGGCGGGATCTTCATCTGGTCAGCCAGCATCGTCAGCGCCCGTCCCATGTCGGTCGCGCCGCCCGCTGAGAGATCGTCCCATTTGAACTGCGCGACCGGCGTTTCCTGGGCGATATGCCACTGGGCACCGCTTGAGAACTTGAGGACACGCACCAGCACCTCGGCATTGGGGTTCTCGTCCGCTACCCGCTGCATGTGAGGCGTGGCTTCTCGGATGGCGGTGTTGAGCGATTGGATCTTGCCGCTGCTCTTCATCGACCCCGAACAGTCTGTGATCCAGATGAAGTGCAGCGGTCGTGTCGCCAGCTCCCCGCCAGGTCTGCGCATCATGAGTTTTTGCCGTCCTTTCCGTTCCGCATCAGTGCGGCCGCGGAACCTTCCCGCGGCGTACCGCTGGAACAGACGGACAACTACAGCTAGGGTTGCGAGCCGGGGAAAACGCCAGATCTAGCGTCTAGGTGCGGTGGATGAGTCAGGCACCGCTTTAGCGGCGCGCGTTGCGTCTGGTGGGGCCTTGAGGCGAGAGAGTAGCCATGCTTCAACGCCTAGGTAGCGCAGTGCGAAATAGAAGAGCAGAACGCCGAAGATGACGCGCAACTGCCCTCCTGGCACCTCCTGCGCCACGCGTGCGCCGATCACACCGCCCAGGATCGCGCCTGGCGTAAGCAACACCACCACACGCAGATTGACGTTGCCTCGCTTGTAGTGGCTCCACGCGCCGGAGATCGCGGTGGGGATGATGACAATCAACGAGATGCCCTGGGACACGTGCTGCCCCAGGCCAAGCAGAATGGTGCTGGCGGGCACCATAATGTTCCCACCGCCGATCCCCATCAGGCCACTCACAATGCCGGTGAAGATCCCTACCGTGAGCGCGATGAGCCAGCCGTTGAGGTCAAGCTGACCCCAGTTGAAGAAGTCCATTAGGCGGCTCCTCCTGTCCCGGCTGCCCAACGGCAGAGGCAGTGGCGGCTTGCTGACGCTGCTGCCGGAAAGCAATGTACAGCGTGCCGCCGACGAGCACAATCAGCCCGGTGGCGAGCGCGAGGTTGCCCAGCTGCTCAAAGGGTGTGCGCCGGCTCAAAGAGCCGGCCGAGAGAGAGAGCAGCAGCAAGCCAAAGAGCTTGCGCAGCTCCTTTGGGTTGACGTAGGTGATCAGCTTAGCGCCTACCGGCGCGCCAACCACAGCAGTCAGCGTGTAAGCAAATGCGAGATCCAGCAGCGGCGCCGGTGACTCGGGAGGCCGTGATGTGTAGTAGGGGATGAGCGCAAAGGCCGCGGTAGGGATGATGATGGCGAGCGACGTGCCGTGAGCCTGGTGCTGCGAGACTCCTAGTAGCCCTACCATCAGCGGAATGAGCACCACGCCGCCGCCGATACCTGCGAATCCACTCAAGAATCCTCCCACCAGCCCCGCCACCACGTAGCGCCAAATGGGCCGATCTGTCATAACCAGGCCATGGTAGCTTCTGACTCAAGTGGCGCGACTCGTGACCCAGCCCGTCCAGTGCGGGTCGGTTTGGCGGGTGCTGGCTTCGCCGCAGGGCTGCACCTGCGCGCGTATCGAGCGTGCGGCAACCCGGCCGCGCAGGTGGTGGGCATCTCCGGCGGTGGGATTGAGCGCACCCGGCGCCTTGCGAATGAGTACGGCGTGCCCGCCGCATACGATGACTACCGGCGGCTGCTGGACCGCGCCGACGTAGACGTGATCGACCTCTGCGTCCCGAACAACCTGCACCATGAGATGGCGCTCGCCGCGCTGCAAGCGGGTAAACACCTGATCGTGGAGAAGCCGCTCACGGGCTATTTTGGTGGGCCGGAAGCGGCCGAGCCCGTAGGTAAAACCCCGCGCTCGGTCATGCTGCGCGAGGCGCTGCGCAGCGCGGACGCCATACTGCAGGCGGCCAGCCAGGCTGGTGTACAACTGCTCTACGCCGAGAACTTCGTGTACGCGCCGTCCATTGCGAAGGCGCGCCACCTCATCGCCGAGTCGGGTGCCCCCATCATTGAGATACGCGCTCAGGAGTGTCACTCTGGGTCACACGCTGCCTACGCCAAGCGCTGGTGTCAGGCCGGCGGCGGCGCGCTCCTGCGACTGGGCGCGCATCCCATCGGCGCAGCGCTGCACCTCAAAAGATGGGAAGGGCAGCAGCGCAACGGGACGCCCATCCGCCTTGCATCGGTCTCTTGTGAAGTGGCCGATCTGACCAGGATGCCCGCCTTCCAGGCGCAGGAGAAGAAGTGGCTGGTCCACGATTGGGAAGACGTTGAGAGTTGGGCATGCGCAACCCTCACCTTTGAAGACGGCTCTCGCGCCGTCTGCCTTGCCTCGGACACCGTGCTGGGTGGCATGGACGATACGGTGCAGATTTACCTCTCCAATGCACGCATCAACTGCAATTTCACACATTCCAACAGTTTGCAGGTCTACGCCGCCGAGCACGCCGTGTTTCCGGGAGAGCCACTCCAGGAAAAGCTGACGACCAACGCTGGCTGGTCGTACCCATCCATAGACATGGAATACATGCTCGGCTATTCGCCCGAAGTCCAGGACTTCGTCTCCGCCATCGCGCACGACCGCCAGCCACTCTCTGACGGTCCGCTCGGCCGCGCCGTCGTGGAAGCCATCTACGCCGCATATCTCTCCGCTGAGGAGGGCCGGCGTGTAACACTCGCGGCAGAACAGACGGCAGAGAAGCAGGTGGCATGAAACTGAAGGGCAGGCATTACGTCTCCGGTCGAACCGTGGAGATCACACTTCAGGGCAATCTGATCAAGTCAGTCGAACCGGTGGAGTCAGCAAACGGCGGAACGGACACCTGGTTGGCACCGGCGCTGTTCGATAGCCAGGTGAACGGCTTCGGGGGGCGTGACTTGAACGCCGCCGGCACGTCGCCTGATGACGTGGCGGCCGTGATGCGGCTGCTGTGGGAGGCCGGCGTAGCACGCTTCTGCCCGACGGTCACTACGCA
>Ga0136611_10001206_pt1 | contig 17917 bp, 18 predicted proteins | sample AntDrymUQ2232306_2_FD_106645 | JGI IMG/M metagenome (GOLD analysis project Ga0136611, IMG submission 106645) | Polar desert sand microbial communities from Dry Valleys, Antarctica - metaG UQ223 (23.06) | ecosystem: Environmental > Terrestrial > Soil > Desert | place: Antarctica: Dry Valley...
GGGGAGGGGTCCGCCACCAACATCTGGCCCGCGCCTTGCATTCGCGTGCTGCGCGCCTCGGTGTGGCGCATGTCGCGCAGTTCAGATACGCGCGAGTTCGGCGGTTGTCCGACCGCTCGACGCTGTGCAGGGAGACGACCATGACCTTCAATCCGAACGCGCGGCTCGACACGTCCCAGGTGGAGGACCGGCGCGGGAGCGGCGGGGGCGTTGGCGGCACCGGCCTGGCGGTCGGTGGCGGCGGCATCGGCATCCTCGTCCTGATCGTCTCGCTCATCTTCGGCGTCGACCTGCAAGGCTCCGGCATACCCCTGCCTACGGATGCCGGCACGTCGTCCTCGAGCCAGCCGCGCGCCGGCACCCAGGGCGCCGCCCCATCCGGCGCCGGGCTGTCCGAGTCCTGCCAGACGGGCGAGGACGCGAACCAGCGCGAGGACTGCCGCATCGTCGGCTTCGTGAATAGCATTCAGGCGTACTGGAGCCAGGAGATTCCTCGCCGCTACGGCCAGTACGAGCCGGCCCGCACGCAGCTCTTCTCCGAGGGCACCCAGACGGCGTGCGGCAGCGCGTCGTCGGCGGTCGGCCCCTTCTACTGCCCGGCCGACCAGAAGGTGTACATCGACCTGAGCTTCTTCAACGAGCTTCAGCAGCGATTCGGCGCGCGCGGAGGGCCGTTCGCCCAGGCCTACGTGCTCTCTCACGAGTATGGCCACCACATCCAGAACCAGATCGGCACGCTCGAGCGCGGCCAACGCGACCAGGACGGCCCCCAGAGCGGTGCGGTCCGCGTGGAGCTCCAGGCCGACTGCTTCGCCGGGGTCTGGGCGCACAATGCCGTCGCGACCGGCTACATCCAGCAGCTCACCGAGGAGGACATCGCGGTCGCGCTCGACGCGGCGGCGGCCGTCGGCGACGACCGCATCCAGCAAAAAATGCAGGGCCGCGTCAACCCCGAGTCCTGGACGCACGGCTCGGCCGCGCAGCGCCAGCAGTGGTTCACCCAGGGCTACCGCACCGGGGACATGAACGCCTGCGACACGTTCCGAGGCCGCATCTAGGCAGGATTGGGCGGTTCGGGCTTCGCGGGCAGGCTGCGTGCGAGGAACTCCGAGATGTCCAAGATTGGCAGCTCCTCGTAGACGCCCCTGGCCCGCGCGCCGTCCTCCAGCATGATCATGCAGAACGGGCACGCGACGGCGATCTCGGCCGGGTTCTCGGCCTGGATCTGCTCCATGCGCAAGTGGTTCACGCGCGTGCCGCGCCGCTCCTCGAACCAGATCTTCGCGCCGCCGGCGCCACAGCACATCGCCTTGTTGCGGCAGCCGGCTCGGACCTCCTTCAACTCCATGCCGGGGATCGCGCCGAGCACCTCGCGCGGCTGGTCGTAAATATCGTGGTAGCGTCCGAGGTAGCACGGGTCGTGATAGGCCACGCCGCTGCCTGTATTGCCGCCGCTCGCCACGCGATCCACGGACGTGCCGTCGCTCATCGGGGCGTCAGATGACTCCCCAACCGGGCCTGTCGCGCTCCGTCCGACCCGATCCGGCCTCTCGGTCGGGCGCAGCCGCCCGTCGCGGACTAGCTCGGCCAGGTATTCGGCGTGGTGGCGCACCACGTAGCGCCCGCCGAGCTGCGGATACTCGTCCTTGAGCGTGTTGAAGCAATGAGGGCAGGAGGCCAGGACCGTCTTCGGCGCCGGCGCGGCAGCCCCGACCTGCACCGATTCGCCCGAACGGTCGCCCGTCGCACCGTCGACGTCCTCCCCGTCAGCCGAGCCCGCGACGCCGAACCCGAGCTCGTTCAGCGTCGCGACGTTCTCCCCGGCCAGCATCTGCCACAGGTACTCGTTGCCCGCGCGCCGGGCCGGATCGCCGCTGCACGTCTCGCGCGTCCCGAGGATCGCGAAGCGGATGCCCGCGCTCCCGAGCACCTCCGCCAGAGCGCGCGCCACCTTCTGGTTGCGCTCGTCGTACGACCCCGCGCACCCGACCCAGTACAGCACGTCGATCTCATCAATTTTCACGTCCTCGCCCAGCACCGGCACCGCCACCTTCGCGCCGTCCTTCCAGCCGGCGCGGTCGGAGCGCGGGAACCGCCACGGGTTGCCGGCCGCTTCGAGGTTGTCGAACAGCCGCTGCAGCTCGGGCTCGAAGCGGCTCTCCACGAGCGTCAGGTAGCGCCGCATGTCCATGATCTTCGGCACGTGCTCGATGAACACCGGGCACGCCTCCATGCACGCGCGGCACGTCGTGCAGTCCCAGAGCACCTGATCGGTGATCACGTCGCCCACCAACCGGATCGGCGACGGCTGGGGCGCCTCGGTCGGCGCTTCGGTGGCGGCCGTGGTGGCGCTCGCGCTGCTCGCGTCGAGCCGGGCGCCGGCCGCCAGCGCCCGGTCATCCGACGCGCCGGTGGCGGTCACGTTGCCGGACGCGTCCGACTCGTCGCCGCGCGCCTTGCGCATCCGCGAGAACGGGGCCGGCCCGCCCTCCTTGAGGATCTGGTTCCGGATGTCGAGCACGAGCAGCATCGGTGAGAGCGGCTTGCCGGTCCGGCTGGCCGGGCAGGCGTCCTCGCAGCGCGTACACTCGGTGCAGGCGACCACGTCCAGGCGGTCCTTCCAGGTGAGGTCCGCCAGCGAGCTCAGGCCGATCGGCGGCGGATCCTGCTCGAACGCCTTCTCGATGTCGATGAAGCTCAGCGCGCCCTTCGGGTCCAGCGACCGCAAGTAGATGTTGGCCGGCGCCGCCACGATGTGCCGCAGCTTCGAGTAGGGCAGGTAGGCGATCCAGGCCAGCGCGAGTACGAGGTGGAACCACCAGCCCGCCCGATGCACCGCCACTAGCGCGTCGTTCCCGAGGCCGATCCCCTGCATCAGGAGCCCCGTCGCGTAGCCGACCGGTGACCAGATCGCCCACGGGTCGCTCGTCACGATGATGCGGGCGCCTTCGAGCACGAAGCCGGTCAGCAGAATCACCTGGAACGGCCAGAGAATCAGCTTGTCGTCGAGGATCGTGCGCGGGTCGCCCGGTCGGTACAGCCGATCCGAGCGGCCCCCGCCGGCGCCCCGTCGCCGCGCCAGCGCCATCCCGACACCGACGATTGCCAGCAGCCCGAACACGTCGAGCGTCAGCGACTGGAACCAGAGATAGAACGGCCCCTGCATGATCTGGAAGGCCGGATTGACGTGGCCGAGATCCTCATGGATGAACACCACCGTCGTCCCGATCGTCAGGATCACGAAGCCCCACGAAAACATCCAGTGGCTCGCGCCGGCGTACCGCCGCCGCAGCGTGCGCCCCTGCCCGACGGCGTGCGCCAGGAAGCTCCGGATGCGCTCACCGGGGCGGTCGAAGCGCGCCTCGGGCTTGCCGATCGCGACGATGCGCCAGTAGCGATAGACGCCGTAGCCGAACACCACCATCGTGATGACCAGCAGCGCGTACATGATCCAGATGCCCTGGATGTTCCAATAGACCTCGCGGGTCGGGGTTGCGGACGGCACGGGATACCCTCGTCAGGCGCCGGATGGATCGCGGTGGACTGAGTATGGCGCAGATTGGGGTCGCGTGAGCCATGTCGATGCGCCCCATCTCCCCCTCTCCCGCGGCAGGGAGAGGGGGCCGGGGAGTGAGGGCCTCCGTGGTGTAGACTGCCGCGTCGGAGGCGATGCCATGTTTCGAGACCTGATCACGTCCGAGCAAGAATTGCGCGACCTCTTCGGCGAGCCGAGCGAGGTCGCCCTCAAGAAGGAGAAGTCGGCCCTCAACGAGACGATGCGCCGCTTCATCGCCGCCTCGCCGTTCGTGCTGCTGGCCACGTCGAGCCCGGATGGCCGCTGCGACGTCTCCCCGAAGGGCGACGCGCCCGGCTTCGTCGCAGTCCTCGACGACACGCACCTGGCGATCCCGGACCGCATCGGCAACAACCGCGTCGATGGGCACCAGAACGTGCTCGCCAACGGCCACGTCGGGCTGATCTTCCTGATCCCCGGCCGCGAGGACACCCTCCGCGTGAATGGCACGGCATGCCTGACGCGGGCGCCGGAGCTGCTCCAATCGATGGCGGTCCAGGGCAAGCCGCCCAAGCTGGCCATCGGCGTCGAGGTGCAGGAGTGCTTCATGCACTGCGCCAAGGCGTTCAAGCGCTCGCGGCTCTGGCAGGCGGATCCTTGGCCGACTACCGTGACCGCGCCGTCGATGGCCGAGATCCTGATGGAGACGGTCAAGCCGGCCGGAATGACCCTCGCCGACATGGAGCAGCGCCTCGAAGAGGGCTATAAGACCCGTATGTACTGAGCGAGTCGAGTTGCTTCAGCGACGAGGACGTGGGGCGCACTTACAGTCCGCGCATGGCGGCCGGCAGCCGCGCCAGGTCGTCGAGCGTCAGGCGGGCGCGGGCCGCTTCCGGCCGATCCGCCCCTAGCCATGCCCACGGCCCGCGCCGCAGGAAGACCGCCGCCATGCCCGCCTCAGCCGCCGGCACCACGTCATTGTCCACGCGGTCGCCGACGTACGCGATCTCCTCCGCCCGCAGCCCGGCCACCTCGATAACGCGCGCGAAGAACTCGGGCGACGGCTTGCGGACGCCCCACTGCGCGGAGGACGCCATCACGTCGTACGGCACGCCGAGGCGGGCGAGCGCGAGCGCCGTCCCCACCGGCTGGTTGCCGGCGATACCGACGAGGTAGCCGTCCGCGCGGAGCTGCCGCAAGCACGGGATCACGTCGGGATACAGGTCCTGCTCGCCGATCAGCTCGCCGAGGCCGTCGTCCTGCACGCCGGCCGCCTTCCGCGCCGCCCGCTCACGAGCCATGTCGATGCCCGGCCGGAGCAGCGTCAGCACCCGCGACGGCTCCTCGCCGCGCGCGAGTAGCCCGCCGAGCGTCGCAAAGAATGTGAAGCGCGGGACGCCGAGCCAGTCGGCCCAGGAGCCCCACGCTCGCGTCTCATCGACCAGCGTCTCGCCGACGTCGAGGAAAACGGCTCGGATCGCCACGCCGCGCTGCCCCCATCCGATTCGCCCGCCCAGCATCGGGCGACCGCGAGTATCGTGTCACGGACGCGCGGGCACCTGCCACATTGCGACATGGCCGCCTACGTCGCGCGACGCTGACGTGAGCGCACGCCAACGCGCTTACTGCTCAGATTAGTATGTGCTAACATGACACCCTGCCCTTCGCGCGTCGAAGCCGTGACGCGCTGCGCGCAACTGCTCCAGGACGCCCGCGCGACTGGGCAACCGATCTCTTACGAGCTGGATCGGACGACTACACTTAGGCATCGACGCGCACGGCTTGCACCGTGCGAGGTCGGCGCATCGCGGGAGGCCCACACCGTGGACGTGCTCGAAGCCATCAGGACGCGCCGCACCGCCGGCAAGTTCAAGCCCGACGTGCCGCCGCGCGAGGTCATCGAAGAGCTGCTCGAAGCCGCGACCTGGGCGCCGAACCACCACCTGAACGAGCCGTGGCGCTTCTTCGTGCTCGCGGGCGACGCACGGCTCGACTTCGGCGCCGCGATGGCCGAGGATCTCATCGGCGCCATGGACCGCGACGGCGACCGCGCCCACTCGACGATCGAGGCGCAGCGCCAGAAGGCATGCCGCTCGCCCATCGTGATCGTGGTCGCGAGCGAGCCGGCCCACGGCCCGAAGATCGTTCAGGTCGAGAACGTGACCGCCGTCGCGTCGGCCGTGCAGAACCTCCTGCTCGCGGCCCATGCGCACGGGCTCGCCACCAAGTGGAGCACGGGCGCCCCGGCCTTCTCGGACAGCGTCAAAGCGTACTTCGGGCTGTCGCCTCAGCACGAACTGGTGGCGTTCGTCTACCTCGGCTACCCGGCAGAGGACCGGCAGCCGCACCGGCGCGTCGGCCACATCGAGCACGCGCGCTGGATGGGCTGGCCGGACGCTTGACCCGCCTGTCTCCCAGGAGTACGGTGTAGGCGCGCGATGCTGCGCCTTGCTCCTGTGAGGGGAGGTGCTTCGATGACGAAGCTCGACGAGATCATGCGGCCCGATTTCGTGGTCGCCGTCCCGGCCCATGCCTCGATCCACGAGGCGACCAGCGCGATGATCGACCGCAACGTCGGCATGGTCGCCGTGCTCGATGGCGAACGGCTCGTGGGCCTCCTGTCGGAGCGCGACGTGGTGCGGCGCGTCGTCGGTGCGGGCCGCGACCCGGCCACGACCGCCGTCTCCGAGGTCATGACCACCGAGATCGTCACCGCCAGCCCCGAGACGCTCTACTCCGACGCCATCGGGCTGATGGACGGTGCGAACATCCGCCACCTGCCGATCGTCCACGATGGGCGGCTGCTCTCGATGCTGTCGATTCGCGACCTGCTGCGCGTCGAGCTGCGCCACAAGGGCGAGGAAATCCGCTACCTGCACGAGTACATGTTCCCGGGCCAGGGCGCGCCGGCCGGCCGGCCCTGACCAGTTCAGACCCCATCATTGCGGGCAAAATCCACCAAACCGTTGACGCTCCCCCAGGAGCGCGGAGTACGCTACGCACAGGATATTCCGCGTTCCTGGGAGGAAGCCGTGGCTTGGGGCCGTTCACAGGGCGCGTCCGCGCTCGCTCACCTCGTCGTCGTCTGCCTCCTCGTGCCGATCGTTGCCGCCTGCTCGCCACCGGGTCCGGGGCCGGCCGCGACCGTGGCACCATCGACCGGTAGCACGTCGTCCGGCGGCGCGGCAGCCGTCCCGACCGCTCCTGCCGCCGCAACAGTCGCACCAGCCCGTGAGGTCATCGCGACCCAGGGGCCCATCTCGACACCTGCGTCGCAAGTCACCGCCGCCGCGAAGCCGACCGCAGTCGCGCCGGCCGCGAGCCAGGCCGGGAGCAGCGCCACGGCCGCCCAGACCAGCGACGCGGTCTCCTTCCATCCGTACGCCACCAGCGACACGGCGTCCAGCGCCTACCAGGCTCTGGTGTACTCCGGCGATCTCGTCACCTACGACCCGCGTACGCTAGAGATGGTCCCCGACGCGGCCAAGTCCTGGCAGATCTCCGAGGACAAGCTGACTTACACGTTCGTGCTGCGCGACGACCTCGCCTGGAGCGACGGCGTCCCGATGACGTCCGCCGACTACAAGTGGACGTACGATCAGGTCATCAAGCCCGAGAACCAGTACCCCTACATCTCGAACTACGCGCCGATCGTGTCCTATGACGCGCCGGACCCCCGCACGCTCGTCGTCAAGCTGAAGGAGCCGATCGCCGTCGGCTTGGAGACGACGTCCGTCGTCACGCCGCTGCCGAAGCACATCTGGGAGGCGCTCGACTGGAGCGATCCACAAAAGAACCCCCAGATCATGAAGCCGACCGTCGCCTCCGGGCCGTACATCCTTCAGGAGTGGCGCAAGGACGAGCGCGCCACGTTCGTCGCGAACTCGCGTTACCACGACGGCAAGCCCAAGATCGAGACGTTCACCTACCGCATCGTCCCGAGCACCGAAGTCGCGTACCAGATGCTCAAGACCGGCGAGGTCGATTTCGCGGGCTTCTCGCCCGACAACTACGCCGAGGCGAAGGCGCTCCCGAACGTCACCGTCCAGGAGTGGTGGCCGGCCGCCGCGAGCTGGCGCTACTCCGGCTACAACCTGCGCCGCGAGACCTGGCAGGACGTGCGCGTCCGCCATGCGCTTGCCCACGCGATCGACCGGGAGGCCATCGCGGAGTACATCCTCCTGAACCTCGCGCAGCCGATCGACTCGGTCTTCCCATCGACTTCATGGGTGTACAACCCGAACGTGCCGGTCTACGAGTTCAGTCCCGACAACGCGCGGGCGCTGCTGGACGACGCCGGCTGGACGATGGGACCGGGCGGCGTCCGCCAGAAGGACGGCAAGCCGCTCACGATGAAGCTCCTCTATGGCCCGGCGACGAGCAAGACGTGGGAGCGCATCGCCCAGGTCATGCAGCAGTCGTGGGGCGACGTCGGCGTCCAGGTCGATATCCAGACCCGCGAGTGGGGCACCTACCTGAGCGAGCTGCGATCGGAGCCGTTCGACTGGGACGTGAACCTCGGGGCGTGGTCGTCCACGATCGAGCCGCACTTCATGCAGCAGATCTGGATGGAGGCGTCGATCCCGCAGCTTAACGCCTCGGCCTACGTGAACAAGCGCGTCGAGGAACTGTTCCAGCAGGGCGTCCGCGAGTTCGACCGCGAGAAGCGCAAGCAGATCTACGGTGAGGTCCAGCGCATCCTCTCCGAGGAATCGCCGTACATCTTCCTCACGTTCGACAAGTCGTACACCGGGGTCAGCAACCGCATAGGCGGGATCGAGCCGACACCGCTTGGGATCGGCTGGAACCGCGAACAGTGGTTCATCAAGTGACCGCCTTCATCGGCGCGAACGCCGTCAGATGAGCGCGGGCCGAGCGAGATGAATCCCGGCCTGGCGCGCTACGTCGCGCGGCGGCTGATCCAATCGGTCTTCCTGCTGCTGCTCGTGTCCGTGCTGAGCTTCGGGCTCATGCGCCTCGCGCCGGGCGGCCCGGCCCAGATCGTCGCGGACGACCCGCGCATCAGCGCGGAGTACCGCGAGCGCATCCTCGAGGCGTATGGGCTGAACCAGCCGGTACCGGTCCAGTACGTCAAATGGCTGCTGGCCGTCGCGCGGCTCGACTTCGGCTACTCGTTCGTCGATCGTCGCCCGGTCATCGACAAGATCGTCGAGCGGATACCGGCTAGCTTTCAGCTTTCGGTCGGCGCGTTCGTCATCGGGCTGCTCGGCATCCCGCTCGGCGTCGTGGCGGCGCTGCATCGCGGACAGTGGCAAGATCAGGTCATCCGCGTGTTCACCGTGACCGGCAACGCGGTGCCGCACTGGTGGCTCGGGCTGATGCTGATCGTGCTCGTCGCCTCGACGGTACGGATCTTCCCGCTCGGCGGCATGGAGACACCCGGCGACGGCTCGCTGCCGGATCGACTCTGGCACCTCGCGCTGCCCTGGCTCGTCGGCGCGCTCGGCGGCTGGATCGTGCTCTCGCGGTACATCCGCTCCGGCATGCTCGACGTGCTCGGGCAGGACTACGTCCGCACCGCCCACGCCAAAGGGCTGAATGCCCAGGCCGTCCTCTACGGCCACGCGCTACGGAACGCGCTCATCCCGATCATGACCATGCTCGGGCCGAGCCTCGTCGGGCTGATGTCGAGTAGCGTGCTCTTCGAGACGACGTTCTCGTGGCCCGGCCTCGGGCGGATGGCCGTTGAGGCCGCGTTCCAGCGCGACTATCCCGTCCTGATGGGGCTGACGATCATCTTCTCCGCGCTCGGCATCCTCGCCAACCTGTTCTCCGACGTCGCGTACGGCTGGGCCGATCCCCGGGTGCGGTACGACTGATGGCGCCGACCCTCTCCGAGCGCCGCCCATGACCGATGCGGCCCGCGCTTCTGCGACGCCCGCGGCGGTCATGCCCGCCGCCCTGACGCTCGGCGAGCCCCCTGTCCTGCCCGCGCGCGTCCGCGACGCCCAGGCCGCCTGCGGCTACGTTGCGGCCACCTGGCACCGCCTGCGCCGCGACCGCCTCTCGATGGCGGCCCTCGGCCTGCTTGTGCTCGTCATCTTCCTCGCGACCCTTGGGCCGTGGATCGCCCAAGCGGCGCTCGGCGTCGAGCCGTACCGCCAGACGCTCAATCAGCGCATGCAACCGCCCTCGCCCGCGCACCCCTTCGGCACCGACGACCTCGGCCGCGACGCCCTCGCGCGCACGCTGATCGCCGGGCGCGTCTCGATGGGCATCGGCGTCACCATCTCCGTCGTCTCGCTCCTGATCGGCATCCCGGTCGGGCTCGCGTCCGGCTTCTACGGGGGCCGCTTCGACGACGTCTCGAACGCGGTCATCCAGACTCTCGCGAACATCCCCAGCATGTTCCTGCTGGTGCTGCTCTCGGCGCTGCTCAATCCCGGCGTGGTGCTGCTCGGAGTGATCATCGGCCTGCTCGGCTGGATGGGCGCGGCGCGGATGGTGCGCGGCATGGCGCTCTCGGTCCGCGAGCAGGACTACGTGCTGGCGGCGCGGGCGCTCGGCGCGGGCGACGCGCGCATCATCTTCGCCCACCTGCTGCCCAACGTCTTTTCGCTGGTGACGGTGATCGCCGGCTTCGACGTGGCCAGCGGCATCCTGGCCGAGTCGGGGCTCTCCTTCCTCGGGCTCGGCGTGCGCCCCCCGACCGCCTCGTGGGGCAGCATGCTATCCGCGTCGCTGGAGAACGTGACCCGCGCGCCGTGGCTCGTGCTGTTCCCCGGCCTCGCAATTTTCCTGACCACGCTCGCAATCTTCCTGCTCGCGGACGGCATCCGCGACGCGCTCGACCCCCGCCTCAAGTCCCCGCGCATCAAGAATTAGCTTCCGAACCTCCCATCTGAGGATTCCGAGATGTACTGTCTCCCCTCTCCCGCGTCAGGGAGAGGGGGCCGGGGGTGAGGGCTGTTCCCCTGGTATACTTCGGGCATGGAACTCCTGCTCGCCGGGCCGCGCGGCTTCTGCGCGGGCGTGTCGCGCGCGGTCGAGATTGTCGAGCAGGTGCTCGAGGTCTACGGGCCGCCGATCTTCGTCAAGCACGAGATCATCCACAACCATCAGGTGGTGGCCGATCTCGAGTCGCGCGGGGTCGTCTTCGTCGAAGACCTCGCGGCCGTGCCCCCCGGCAGCGCCCTCGTCTTCTCGGCGCACGGCGTGCCGCCCTCGGACCGCACCCTCGCCGTCGAGCGCGGCCTCAAGGTCATCGACGCCACCTGCCCGCTCGTGACCAAGGTCCACCTCGAAGCGATTCGCTACGCCAGGCGCGGCTACCACGTGCTCTACATCGGTCACCGCAACCACCCGGAGCCGATCGGCACGCTCGGTGAGATCGGTTCGGACCAGGGCACGCTGGTCGAGACCCTGGCCGAGGCGGATGCCGTTGAGGTGCCCGATCCTGGGCGCGTGGTCGTGCTGACGCAGACGACGCTCTCGGTGCAGGACACGCAGGCCATCCTGGCGCGACTGAAGGAGCGCTTCCCGCGACTCGAGCTCCCGCCGACCGACGACATCTGCTACGCGACCACCAATCGCCAGCGCGCGGTCGCCGAGCTGTCGAAGGACGCCGAGCTCGTGCTGGTGGTCGGCTCGAACACCAGCTCGAACTCGAAGCGGCTCGTCGAGACGGCGCGCGCGGCCGGCCGGCCGGCCCATCTGGTGCAGCGCCCCGACGAGATCGACCCGGCCTGGCTCGCGGGCATCTCGACGGTCGCGCTCAGCAGCGGCGCATCTGCACCCGAGTATCTGGTGCAGGAGACGGTGGCGCGGCTGCGCGAGCTGGGCATCACGAGCGTCGAGGAGCGCGTGGTCATCGAGGAGGACGTGACGTTCCCCCTGCCGCGCGAGCTTGCGGAAGTCCGCAAGGCCTGGGCGGACGGCGCGATCGCGCGCCCGGCCGAGGCCACGCGGTGACCGAGCGCGCGGAGGCGACGAACGCGAGCGCGGACGCGGCGGGCACCGACGCCGCGAGCACCGACACAGCGAGCGCGGGCGCCACGAGCACCGTGCCGCTCCGCCACGAGCGCGGCGAGTTCGCCGGCGCCAGCAAACGCCGCACCGGCCCCTACGACGCCGGCGACTGCTGCGGCGAGCCGCCCGCCGACCTCCTCCACGGCATCCACGAGTTCAACAGGGGCGAGTTCTTCGAGCAGCACGAGGTTCTGGAGACGCTGTGGCGCGCAACCGAGGGTGATGTTCGCTACCTGTACCAGGGCATCCTGCTCATCGGCGTCGGCTTCTACCACCTCGGGCGCGGCAACTACCACGGCGCCCAGGCCAAGCTCGCGGCCGGCATCGCCATGCTCGACTGGTTCGCGCCAACGTGCCAAACCGTCGATGTGGCCGACCTGCTCGCGCGGGCGCGGCCGTGCCTGGAGCAGGTGCGCGCGCTCGGCAAGGACCGCCTCACCGAGTTCGACCGCTCGTTGATCCCCCAGGTCAAGCTGCTCGCCTGAGCCTCCCCCCGCCTCCGAATCGAGCGGATGTGCGGAGCGGTGCTCGCCCTCCGGAGCCACTTCGACGCCGGCCATGGTGTCGATCGCGGCGCATCCGATGGCCGGCGTCGCCGCGCGCCATTGTCGGCTACACTCGCCGCGACAGACTGCCGCACACCACGTGCGACGACATTCGGGCGTGAGCACAGTCGGATCTCGAACTGGGAAATGCCGGAATGAAGGTGACCCAGATCCAGCCCCACGCCGCCGTGTCGTGGCAACGTGCCTTCACCCCTCCGAAGCTGGGCACGCACGGCCCGGGCATGGCGGCCTTCATGTCGCCCACCGCCTCGCCGTCCGCCGTCCCGTCGGAAGTCGCGGCGCTCGCGGTTCCGGTCGCGGATGCTGACGACGCGGACGACGACCTCCGCATCGCTCCCTTGCTCGGCAGCGTCTTCGGCTCATCGTCGATGACGGCGAAGCAGCTGAAGGGCGCGGCGCTCGTCGCGGACGGGCTCAAGATCTACAATCCCGCGCTCGCCCAGCCGGCCAAGATCCTGGCTGTGTTCGCCGCCACCCAGGAGGTCGTCGATGCGTTCGGTGACGAGGATGCCGGCCAATGGGAGCGTGCCTGGAAGATGGGCAAGCTCGTGGTGGCAACCGGAAATGTCGCCGCCGACTACGCCGACTCCATCCCAGGCATCGCGCAGGCGGCTCCCTATCTGACGGCAATTGGCGTCGTCATCAAGGTCGGCGACGGCCTCATGCTCGTCCAGCCCGATAAGCTGAAGGACGATGTTGGCGCGCGCAGTACCGTGGCTCAGATGCAGACCTACGCGAGCGGATCGGCATCGAAGCAGGGCTGAGGAGTCGGTTGGCGCGAATCCAAGCAGCGCGGAACGCGGCAACGCGGAGTCAGGTGGGGCGGAGTCGCTCGGCGACGCTCGCGGCTACGTTGCTCTAGCTGCGGTCCTCGGGCTGCTGGCGCCGCACGTCCATCTCGTCGCCGGCCGCCGCGCGGTCCGACTCGCTCGTATCAGGCGCCCGGCTCGCCTCGTCCATGTCCGCCGTCATGGCCTCGACCTCTTGTCCCGAGAGACCCGATTCTCGCTCCATTGCGCAATCCCTCCGGTCGCCGTGCGACCACTTCGACTCAGACAAGAATGCCGAGCATCCACAGCAGCACGACCAAGCCAACCGGGACCCCGAGTAACCACGAGACGAGGAAGACCATGATGCGACGCTCCGTATCTGGTGCTGGTGTCGCATAAAGCACGGCGCATGCCACGATTACGGTCAACCGAGCCGCGTCCGCGCACGTGGCGGCGCCAGCCGTGACACCCAGCAGCGCCACACCGAACGCCCCGGCCGAACGCGCGGCCCCGAGTCCTGCTGCGACTTCGTAAGCCTTCCGGTGGCCTTGTCGGCCCCGTCAAGCGCCTGGGAGATGCGCGTCGCCAACGCCTTGGCCTGCGACTCGGCCTGCGCGAGGTCGCGCGTCGGGCCGGCGCTATTGACGGCGAGTGTGAAGTCGGCCGAGCCGATGCTCGCCATTAGCGCGGACCGGACTCGTTCGCCGCGAGGCTCTTAGATGACACTGCCGCCAACCTTCTTAGGGTTGACGGCAGAGAAAGCCGCGCGTCCTCAGTATGCCATACCAGCCAGCGTTATCGGCCGTCTCCGGCCAGGCTGAACCCGCTCGCATCGACCGGCACGTCGTAGATGAACGCTCGCTTGATCGGCAATCCCGGCTGATAGTCGTCGCGCTGGTACGGCAGCCCGTAGAAGATCTGGATGGCGTGCTTGACCTTGGCATCGGACTCGCTCACGTCCCCGGTAAAGAGACGCCCGCGGCTATCTCGGAGGCGGAACTCCGGCAGGCAGCACACCGATGCCGACCCGATATTCTCGACGTTCGCGAGCACGACGATGAACGTGCCGACTGCCGACCGGGCATCGAAGGTTCCACCGGGACGCTCGCGTGAAGACGGGAGCGGGCGGCCCGTCATCATCTCGATCACCGTCGCCCTTACCCGCTGACTGGAGAAGGTGCCGGTCGCAGTCTGCCCGGCTACGTCAGCGAGCATCGTCCACCCTTCTACTCCAGGTGCTGCGATCGCTTGGGGCGATGGCGCACTTGGCGCGGGCGATGGAGGGAGCTCAGTTCCGCGCAAGAAGCCGTCTTCCCACGCCTCCCCCTCAGCAACGAGGTGGGCGTCGCCCATCGGAGAGGGGACGATGCGATTGCGCACGTCGCCGCGAAACACGAACAGCGTTCCGTCGCTACCTCGCACGAGGCGCCACGGCTCCTGTTGGGCAGACGCCGAGCCGAAGACGAAGCCCACGAGCGCAACGGCCACAATCATCGAGGAATACCGCTTCACCGCCCACCATCCATGCCGAATATGGCTCGATGGTACGGCAGTGCGACCGGAAGAGGCAAAGACGAGCGCCCGCCGAATCACGGCGGGCGCTCTCGATCGAGTCTCAGGCTCCTCTAGCAAGGTGCAAGCATGCTACTAGTACCGCACATACGTGCCGGGCGACTCCCCGTCCGGTGTGTCGTTCAGCGAGCCGCCAGCCGCAGCGGCACGGAGCCGATCGGGGATTTGCCCCACCCACGCTTCTCGTGTACCCGAGTGCCTCGATGTCTTGTGAATCCGCACCAACGTATCGGCTTGCGAGTCATATTCAAGTCGCACGAGTTCACCCCCGCTGTGCTGGTCGGCCTCATACTTGGTCAAAGTCGGATCGTCGCTGATGTACTTGAGAAGTAGCTTGGCCTGCTCCGTCGATCCTCTGTCAAGTCGTAACTCGCTCGCGTCGTCCACTCGTCACATCCGTGGGGATGGTAGCGCTAGGCACAAGGGACGGCCGCCGGGGAGAGACCGGCGGCCGTCAGGAGAGCACTGACGAGGCCTGCACCAGGGGGGATGGCGCCCCGTCATCGTCGGGATGATACGCGGACGGTCGCGGTCGCGCATCGCCCGAGCGGGCTATCGGTGGTGAACTGCCGATGCGTCAGTTCCGGGCGGTGCCGCTCAACGGGTTGCCGAACGCGAGCGCATACAGCGAACTCAGGGCGGCGAAGCCGCGCTGCACCACGCCGATCGCCCCGATTAGGCGGTCCTTCGTGAGCCCGTCGTCGTACACCAGCTCCGAGACTTCTACGCCTCCGAGCGGCATCGCGAGGCCACCGACGTAGACGCCAATGGTCGAAACGACCAGGGTGGCATTGGCGAGGAACCGCTCCTGGTCCATGGGCTTCGCCGCCGACAGCATCGGCCATGCTGTGTCCATCGCCACGGCCATCATGACGACGAGGACGTCCGGCTCGGATGTCGGCTTGAACACCAGCGTGCGCTGGCCTCGCCTAGTGGCCGAGAGCCCGAACACCCAGTCTGGTGAGGACTCGCGCTCGCGTCGGACATCGTACCCTGCTGTCGCGAGCCACCGGCGAACCCGACGCTCAACATCGTCGGGGTTGGTGGTCGGCACGCCCCCCGACACTCCGCAGACCGGAGGTTCGGGTGCCGGTAGCCCAAGTTCGCCACGGGCTTGCAGGTACTCCCGAGCCGACCACCACGAGGGGTCGTGCGGCACCAGCTTCCACGTCGTGAGCGCCGGGCCGCGCCGCTCGGCATCCCATCCGAGCACGACCCAGTACGCCCGCTCGCGCTCATCCAAGACATAGCCGGTGATCTCCGGCGACCCGTCCGGCATCATGCCCGCGTCGATCTCGAAGAAGAGCGCATAGCGCCCGAGATCCAGGCCGTCGATGATCCGGCCGAGCACGTCGAGCTGGTGCGTGTACGCATCGGTCTCGGGAGCCTGCTGCGCGATGGCCACGGTGCCCTGCCTACTCTCGACTGTACGTGGAATCCGGCAGCCTCCGCACGTGATTCTCGCCCTGCCGGTCGAGCGAGAGGATGCGGTCTTCGTCATCGGTGAGGACGACGAGTCGCCGCGTCTTCCGATGATAGTAGCCTACACGGAGCCGCGTCCCGCGCCGAAAGACGAACCGTTGCCCGGCCTGGATAGTCTCGTACGCGCTCCGTAGGTACGCCTCGATCGTCCGCGCGCCCACCCCGGCGCCGTGTCGCCGGAAATGATCCGAGAGCGAATCGTGCCGCGTATTCCAGGGGATGTCCCACGGCCATGTCACGTCGGCCTATGGTATGCCGTCGCCACGGGGCGGGGCCACGTTCCCTCCGAGACTATCCTACAATGCCGAAGGCCGCCCGCCGCATCCAAGCAGCGTCAGGTCCGCCTACCGATACGGGTTCAACTCGATCTCATTGAGCGCGTCGATGATGTCCTTGAACTGGCGCTCGAACTGATCGTCGGTGTGGTCAGTGCAGTCGATGTAGCGAAGCGGCCGGAGCAATTCGGGGACGTCACACGGCTCGTACTTGATGGGCACGACCCGAATGTTCTCCTCTACGCGCTTGGTGATCGCCGTCTCCAGCTCCTGTCGCGCCCATTTGCCATCCGGATAATCGGGCGTGAGCACCAGGATGACGCCATATACTTCGCGGAAGCCGTCTCCGATCTCGCCGGGGATGGAGTCGCCCGCCTGGACCTCCCATCGGTCAAACCACGGCAGGAATCCCTCCCGCCCCAGCTTGTGCGCGACCGCCTCCGCGAACTTGTCCCGCCCCGAGCGATAGCTCACCAGCACCTTTCGCTTCGTCGTCTCCACGGGTATCACTCCGCTGATCCGCTCGTGCAGATCGTTCCAGGCGAGTTGCTCGAAGCTCGGCCTTAGATTCTCGATCAGCCTGATGGTCCCATCGGTGAGCCTGTCCGCAGTCACGTAGTCGGTACCGCGATAGCCACCTCCCGAGGCGAGGTTGAAATCGACCACTATGACCGGAATCTCGCCTCGCCACTCCAAGTTGATCCAGCGCAGAGCTAACCGAGACTGCATGGTCGATCCGCCCAGCTCGATCTCCGGCAGCGGAGCGACGGCCTCCGTCAACGCCTCGACGAGGCGCTCAAGCTGGCGTCTCATCCCCTCGGCCACCTTCGCGGGGGGCACGACCACGGTTCCTTCATATGCCGACACCACGCGACGCTCCAATCCGTGATGGGTGACGGGCGAGTACAGCACCCTCACTTCAATGCCGTCGTCCCCGATTGGGCATGAGACTTCCAGCTCTACCTCGGTTACGGTGTCAGCCACGGCCATCCCCCCGCGTGAGCGGACCATGTTCGCTCATGTAGAATGCCGAACGTCCGGCCTCGCCACACGAGCCGGGTGCGTCTGCCCGTTAGCACGGGGTACAGCGCTGGGTCAGCTTCTTGACGAACGCTATGAGGTTCGCGTCGCGGCGGTCGAACGGCTCGTAACGCTCGAAGCCGCACTTTTCATGAAAGTCACGCGAGTCCGTGTTTTCTGGATGCGTGGCGCTCAAGAGGGCATCCTCGCCTGCCTCCCGCGCCTCTTGCTCTGCCCAACCAATCATCTGCTTGCCGATGCCCGTGCCCCGATGGGTCGGGAGCACATCCAGTTCTTGTATCAGTGCGTAAGCGCCAAGCTGCACGTCGCTGCCGTAGCTGAGCTGGACGGCCATCGCGGCGACGATGGCGCCGCCCTCGTCGGTCCCGACCCACCAATTACTGAGGCGAAGTCTGCGCCGCTGGATGAGGCTCCCTAGCGTATTCTCCGCGTACCCTACATCATCCAAGTCGGCCTCCTGCTTCTTCAGGCCGACTCGAAAAACGTGTTCGGTGTCCACGCGATCATCATCCGAATACTCGCGGATGCAGATGCGCGTGCTCTCTGTCATGGCGTCGAAAGCCCTCCCACCCCGGCCATGTGTCGCCCCCCAGTGTGATCGCTGCAGCTACGCGCACAGTAGAATGCCAAATGCCCGAGCCATCCTGGTGGCGTCGGGCTCGTCTGCCCCGCTCGTGCGGTGCGGGAACTGTACAGCGCCTGACCTAC
>Ga0136611_10001207_pt1 | contig 17914 bp, 13 predicted proteins | sample AntDrymUQ2232306_2_FD_106645 | JGI IMG/M metagenome (GOLD analysis project Ga0136611, IMG submission 106645) | Polar desert sand microbial communities from Dry Valleys, Antarctica - metaG UQ223 (23.06) | ecosystem: Environmental > Terrestrial > Soil > Desert | place: Antarctica: Dry Valley...
GAATATAAAATAATTGTTGACGGCGAATGGATTGCCGACCCTTTGAACCCGAATAAACTCGATAACGGCGTGGGCAGTGAAAATTCGGTTGTTACAATGCCCGAATACAAGCCGACGAGTTGGGACAAAGGAAGTGATACTTTTTTAGATAACACTGATTTCAAAAGCGAGGTCTTCAACGGTGTCCGTTTAGTGCAGACTTACGTTCCGGGTGAATGCGCTAAAAACGCCTGCGGGGTTCTCTATTTTCAAGACGGCAGCGACTACATCAAACGCGCCAAAGCTGTTCAAGTCCAACAAAGTCTTGTCAAAGCTAATAAATTTAAGTCTTTTATAATGGTTTTCGTTGACCCGAAAGAGCGCACGAAAGAGTACTGGGCAAGCGACGATTATGCAAAATTTCTCGCAACTGAAGTCGTCCCCGCGATTGATGCGAAATACAATACGATTAAATCGCGCGACGGACGCGCGGTTTTGGGCGCGAGTCTCGGCGGCATCACGAGCGTTTGGGTCGGACTAAAACACCCCGGAGTTTTTTCGCGCATCGGCGGGCAGAGTTCGTCGTTTTGGGTTGATAACGAGCGCGTTGTCAAAGAATTGTCTAAACTCGATGCGAGCAAGATGAAATTTCGTTTTTATTTTGACGACGGAAGGTTTGAAGGCGTTGACGACAGCCGACGCGTTAATGTTATGCTGCGCGGCAAAGGCTTTCCCGTCGCCTACCGCGAAGAATTTACCGGACACAATTGGACTAGCTGGAGCGACCGTCTCGCCGATGCGTTCATCGGACTTTGGAAGAATTAGCTGCGAAATTTATTAATTTCAAATTTATATGGATAACGAAATTATCCTGGCTGCCGATCTGGGCGGAACGAACTTGCGAATGGCGGCGATTGACCGTCAAGGCGCAATTTTGTATCGCGCCAGACGTGAAACTCCTCGCGGCGAGCGCGTGGACGAAATTGTAGGGGCGATTGTCGAATCCGCAAATGAATGTCGGGAAAACTGCGTCGGTTTTGATCAAGTCAAAGTCATCTGCGCGGCTATTCCCGGAACAGTTAACGTCAATGAAGGCTTAATTATAACCGCTCCGAATTTTCCCGCTTTGAATGATTTCAAAATGGCTGACGCGCTTGAAAATAAACTCGGCATCAAGGCAATTCTCGAAAACGATGCTAATGCGGCGGCAGTCGGAGAAAATTGGCGCGGCGCGTCGAAGGGTTTCGCTGATTCAATTCTCGTTACGCTCGGCACAGGTGTCTGCGGCGGGATTATTATTGACGGAAAGGTTTTGCGGGGAACCAGCGGAATGGCTGGGGAGATCGGGCATATTTGCGTTGAGTCGTTCGGCGCGCCTTGCCGTTGCGGTTCGCGGGGCTGCGTCGAACAATACTCGTCGGCTTCGGCAATCGTTCGGATAGCGAAAGAATTAGAGACGCAATACCCCGAATCAACCTTGAAGAACGTCGCGCAATTAGAGGCATCTGAAGTATTTCAAGCCGGAATAAACGGTGATAAATTGGCTCTGGAGGTTTTCCGGCAGATGGGTTTTTATCTCGGCGTTTCGCTTTCAAGTTTAATAAACGTCTTAAATCCTGAAGTTATTGTCATAGGCGGCGGCGCAAGCGCGGGCTGGGAATTATTTATGCCGCAGATGCTCGAAACCGTTCGTCAAAAGGCTTTTGGCAGCCTCTCGAAACGAGCGAAAATAGTGCGCGGCGAATTAGGAGACGATGCTGGAATATTGGGGGCGGCGCGGCTCGCTTTTGATTCGTTGGCGAAGCCGGATTTTCTACGATCTGCTGCTATAAACGAATTCGAAAGCGTTTGAAGGATCAAGCAATCGAAGCAGTTTATTGGAACAAACCGGAGATTTTGGGTGAACTGGAAAGCTTATCGAAAAATGAATTGATAGATTTGTATTACGCTATTCATTCAATTTTCAAAATTTAATTTAGACATGCGTTAGCTTAAATATGTCGGACTGCTTAGTTTTACTAATTGTTTTGTAGTTTCCATTTACCTTACACTGGACGCGATTTTATTCAATCTGCTTCCATCTGAGATTTTCTTGCGCTTTATTAATTTTTGCCGCATTTGTGGCATTTCCCCCAAAAAACATTGAAGTAACAATAAAAAAATATTATGTTTAGACAGAAATTATTTGATGTCTTTTGATATTAATTTCCAACACTATTGAAATGTGAAGGAAACGAAACTGATCAATAAAGGAACAAAAACAAGTGAAACCGACTGATATTAAAAACCCGGAGTATTTTCATAAGGTGGTTGACTGCCAATATGCTTGTCCGGCGCACACGCCCGTTCCTGAATACATCAGGCTGATTGCCGAAGGAAAATATACGGAAGCCTATATGATTAACTGGGATTCCAATGTCTTTCCGGGAATACTCGGTCGCACTTGTGACCGTCCATGCGAGCCTGCCTGTCGGCGCGGGCGGATTGAAGAAGAACCGGTAGCAATTTGTCGTTTAAAGCGCGTGGCGGCGGATAATAAAGACGACGTAAAAAGTTTGATGCCGCAAGCTCCGTTTAAGCCAAACGGCAAAAAAATTGCGCTCGTCGGCGCGGGACCGGCATCGTTGACGGTCGCCCGCGATTTAGCTCCGCTCGGCTACGAGCTTCATTTGTTCGACGAACTGAAAAAAGGCGGCGGTTTTATGCTCAGTCAGATTCCTTCGTTTCGCCTGCCCGAAACTGTTTTAGATGAAGAAGTCAATTACATTCTCGACCTCGGCATTCACACGCATTTCAATACTTATGTTTCGAGTCTGAAAGAGATTCTGGAAAAAGATTACGACGCGGTTTTTGTCGGAACGGGCGCGCCGAAAGGAAAGGATTTGCCGAAACTGGCGGGACGTTGGGAAGCCGCCGCTAACATTCACATCGGAATCAACTGGCTGGCAAGCGTCGCTTTCGGTCATATCGAAAAAATCGGGAAAAAGGTCATCGTAGTCGGCGGCGGAAATACCGCGATGGACTGCTGCCGAACTTCACGCAGGTTAGGCGGCGAAGAAGTGAAAGTTGTCGTCCGTAGTCCGTTCGCCGATATGAAAGCTTCGCCGTGGGAAAAGGAAGACGCGATGCACGAAGACATTCCGATTATTGATAATCACGTTCCGATGTCTTTCGTCGTCGAAGACGGAAAACTAAAAGGAATGATGTTTGAAAAGGTCGCGCCGGTCTATGATGAAAACGGGAAAAGACGACTTGTGCCGACGGGCGAGCCTGAAGTTTTCATTGAAGCCGATGATGTTTTAATGGCAATCGGACAGGAAAATACTTTTCCGTGGATCGAACGCGACATCGGCGTTGAATTCGGCGAATGGGATATGCCGGTGGTTGATAAAACGACATTTGCGTCAACTCATCCGAAAGTATTCTTCGGCGGCGACGCGGCTTTCGGACCGGAAAATATCATCACCGCCGTTGCTCACGGACATCAGGCAGCAGTTTCGATTGACCTGTCATGCCGTGGCGAAAATATAAACAACCGCCTGTCTCCGTTTGTAAATCTGCACAGCCAGAAAATGGGAATTCACGAATGGGCTTACGATAGCGAAATAGAACACGACCCGCGATATATCGTTCCGCAAGCCGATAAAAAATTAACGCTCGTTAATCGCCGGCAGGAAGTAGAACTCGGATTCGATACGCTGACCGCTTTCAAAGAAGCGGAGCGGTGTCTGAACTGCGACGTGCAGACGGTTTTCAGCGAAGTCAAATGTATCGAATGCGATGCCTGCGTAGACATTTGCCCGACGGCGTGTATTACTTTTACAACCAATGATGAGGAAATTCCGTTACGTGAAAAACTAAAAGTTCCGGCTCTTAATTTTACGCAAGACCTGTATGTTTCCGACGCTTTAAAGACATCGAGAGTAATGGTGAAAGATGAAGACGTTTGTCTGCATTGCGGTTTATGCGCGGAAAGATGCCCAACGGCGGCTTGGGATATGCAGAAATTCTTTTACAACGTCACAAAAGCGGGAAACAATTGCAGCAGATGAGTGAAATTAAAACAAACGATTTTGTCATCAGATTTGCCAACGTCAACGGCACGGGTTCAGCCAGCGCGAACGCGCTTTTCACCAAGGCGATTTTCCGAATGGGCATTCCCGTTACGCCGAAAAATATCTTTCCCTCAAACATTCAGGGCTTGCCGACGTGGTATGAAGTGCGCGTCAGCGAAAAAGGTTATTTGGGTCGCCGCGAAGGAATTGATTTGATGGTCTGCGTCAACCCGCAAAGTATGGCGCGCGATGTCGAGAGCGTAAAAGCGGGCGGTTATTTTCTTTACGACAGCACCAAGCCTCTGCATTCGCAATTCATCCGTGACGACATAAATTACATCGGAATTCCGATGACCGAGCTTTGTAATCTCGCTTTCAGCGACGCGCGGCAGCGGCAGCTTTTTAAAAATATAGTTTACGTCGGCGCGTTGTCGGCACTTTTTGAAATTGAATTCGATGTTTTGATCGAGCTTTTGGGCGAGCAGTTTAAGGGCAAAGAGCGTTTGATTGAGCCGAACATTACGGCTCTGAAAATGGGCGTTGAATATGTTCACCAGAATTATGAATATCCGCTCGATATTAGGGTCGAAAGACGCGATTTGTTGGGCGATTCGATTTTGATGAACGGTAATACAGCGTGTGCGCTCGGCGCGATTTATGCGGGCGCGACCGTTGCGGCGTGGTATCCGATTACGCCTTCGACTTCCGTAGTTGACGCATTCGCCAAATATGCGGAAAAACTGCGCGTTGATAAAACCACGGGCAAAAAGAATTTTGCCGTCGTGCAGGCGGAAGACGAACTGGCAGCAATTGGAATGGTTATCGGCGCAAATTGGAACGGAGCACGTTCATTTACAGCAACGAGCGGTCCGGGCGTGTCTTTGATGAACGAGTTTCTCGGCTTGGCTTATTTCGCCGAAATCCCGACCGTCTTGATTGACGTGCAGCGAGCCGGACCTTCGACCGGAATGCCGACCAGAACGCAGCAGTCCGACATTCTCGAAGCCGCCTACGCTTCGCACGGCGACACCAAGCACGTTTTGCTTTTCCCCGCTTCGCCGAAAGAGTGTTTTGAATTTACGGCTGAATCATTCGATTACGCCGAAAAACTGCAAACGCCCGTGATTGTGATGACCGACCTCGACCTCGGAATGAACGACCACGTTTCCGCCCCTTTGAAATGGGACGAAGATTGCGGCTACCAGCGCGGAAAAGTTTTAGACGCGGCGGCGCTCGACAAGCTCGAAAGATACGGTCGCTATTTAGACGTTGACGAAGACGGAATTCCCTACCGAACTATACCGGGAACGCACATTTCAAAAGGCGGCTTTGTGACACGCGGCACGTCGCGCGATGAATACGCCGTTTATACCGAAGACGGCGAAATTTACCGGCGTAACATGGACAGGCTGATAAAAAAATGGAATACCGCGAAAGAAATAGTTCCCGCGCCGGAATTTTATCAGGAAACTAATTTGTCTAAACACGGCGTTTTGTTTTTCGGAACTTCGACTTACGCGGCTGAAGAAGCTATCGAGTTATTAAAACAGGAACAAATTTCGCTCGATCCAATGCGAGTCAAAGCATTTCCTTTCGGCGAAGCGTTTGCGGACTTTATCAATTCGCACGAAAAAGTTTTTGTCATCGAACAAAACCGCGACGCGCAATTTAGAAGCCTGATGATGATTGAGCTAGGCGTAAATCCCGAAAAAATCGTTTCCGTGCTGAATTACGACGGCACGCCGATTACTGCCGATAACATTTTGAAACAAATCAAGACGAACTTACCAATCTAAAAAATATGTCATATGTTCGCTCAAAATTTCGCCATCCGATGCTGCCCGTAAATGATTTGGGTTACACGGTTGATTTCTACGAAGGCTCGCTTTCCACGCTTTGCGCCGGTTGTGGACACGATTCGATAAGCGCCGCCATCGCGCAGGCTTGTTTTGAATTGAGTATCGAGCCGCACAAGGTTGCGAAACTTTCCGGCATCGGCTGTTCTTCAAAAACGCCCGCTTATTTTTTGAACAATTCGCACGGATTTAATTCGGTTCACGGTCGGATGCCTTCGGTGGCGACGGGCGCGAATCTGGCAAACCGCGACTTGATTTACTTGGGCGTTTCCGGCGACGGCGACACGGCTTCGATTGGAATGGGGCAATTCGTCCACGTCATCCGGCGCAATCTCAATATGGTTTATATTGTGATGAACAACGGTTGTTACGGGCTGACCAAAGGACAAGATTCGGCGACCGCCGACGTTGGTTCAAAAAATAAAGCAGGCTCGGTCAATTTGTTTGAAACGATTGATTTGGCAAGTTTGGCGATTGAACTCGGCGCAACCTTCGTCGCTCAAAGTTTTTCCGGCGATAAAGACCAGCTCATCCCGCTCATCAAAGCCGGAATGAGTCATCCGGGATTTGCTTTTATAAATGTCATTTCGCCCTGCGTTACTTTCAATAACAATGCCGGCTCGACCAAATCTTACGACTATGTGCGCGAACATATCGAAGCGACAGCGACGGTTGATTTTGTTCCGATAATGAAAGAAATTCGGGCGGATTATGAAGAAGGCAGCGTCGAAAGTTTGAAAATGCACGACGGTTCGTTCATTCAATTGCACAAACTTGCAAAAGATTGGAATCCGACGGATAGAGTGTCGGCGATAAATGCCGTTCAGACGGCGAAAGCTAAAAATGAAATTTTGACGGGCTTGTTATATATGAATCCTGATTCGACAGACCTGCACGAACTTATCCAAACGAGCGACAGACCCTTAAATAAATTAACCAAAAAAGAACTTTGTCCCGGGTCGGAGGTTTTGCAGGGCATCAACGATAGTTTTCGCTAGAAAGTTAAAGTTTTCGCGCCTTCCAGCTGGAAAATTATTCAAACACAACTCGGCGGTAAATTTCCTGTAATGGCAAAGTCAACTCAACTGATTCGAGCGTCAATTCCGTGTCGGTTCGGCTGTAAAAATAAGTTATCCAATTTCCGTCCGGTTGGCGGCGGTGAACTTCGACTGAGATTTTTTCCTGCCCGATGATGACGTATTCAATAACGGACGGCATTTGCTGATAAGCTCGAAGTTTTTCGCGGCGGTCAATTTGTTCGGTCGAAGGCGAAGTTACCTCGACAATTAAAATTGGTTCTTCGCAGAAGTATTTATTTTTGAATTCGCCTTCGCACGTCACCAAAACATCGGGATAATAAAAAACGTCTTCGGTCGCACGAACTTTTATATTTTCGATATACGGTTCGCAGGATGAATTTTGCAAGTGATTTGATAAAGCATTAACGATATTTCTCGCAATGCGATTGTGATTCTGGCTTGTTCCTGCCATCGCGTAAACGTCGCCGCCGACAAACTCGTATTTTATCTCGCTGATTTCTTCACCGTTGAGATAATCTTCAGCACTGATTTTGGTTTTTAGTTTGCTTAATCCCATTGCGAAATAATTTTAACTGTAAAGCTGAAAATTTCCAACGAAAACCAAAATTTTACGAACGCATCGCCGACAGAATCGCGTCCACGACTTTTTTTGCATCGCCGAAAAGCATCAGCGTGTTTTCGCGGTAAAAAAGCGGATTGTCCACGCCCGCATAACCGCTCGCCATTCCGCGTTTCATCACGATAACAGTTTTGGATTCCCAGACGTGCAGAACCGGCATTCCGGCAATCGGACTTGAAGGGTCATCCATCGCGGACGGATTAACGATGTCGTTTGCGCCGATTACCAAAACAACATCCATTTCTTTAAGATGGTCGTTGATTTCTTCCATCTCGAAAACGATGTCGTAAGGAATATTCGCTTCGGCAAGAAGGACGTTCATATGTCCGGGCAGCCGACCGGCGACCGGATGAATCGCAAAGCGCACGTCCGCCGTTTTTTCTCTTAATAATTTCACGACTTCGGCAAGCGCGTGCTGCGCCTGCGCGACGGCTAAACCGTAGCCGGGCACAATCACGATTTTTCTTGCTTGATTCAAAAGGTCAGCCGCCTTTTCCGCGTCAATGGATTGAACTTCGCCCGCCGGTTGCTCGCCCGCGACAGGCGACGCGCCCGATTCGGTTCCGAATCCGCCGAGCATTACGCTCGCAAACGAACGATTCATTCCGCGGCACATTATATAGCTCAAAATCGCGCCGCTGCTTCCGACAATCGCGCCCGTGATGATTAGCAAATCGTTTCCGAGCATAAAACCCGCCGCCGCCGCCGCCCAGCCCGAATAGCTGTTGAGCATCGAAACGACGACTGGCATATCCGCGCCGCCGATTGCCATCACGAAATGGATGCCGAGAATTCCCGTCAAAATCGTCGCAATCAAAAGCGCGGTCTGCCCTTCCGTTCCGTTCGCCCCAATAAACCAAACGCCAAGCGCGACGGTTGCAATCAGCAGAACAAGATTTATCAAATGCCTGCCGGGAAGCAGCAGCGGACGACCTGAAAGCGTTCCCTGCAATTTTCCGAACGCGATGACCGAACCCGTAAAAGTTATCGAGGCGATACACACACCGATAAATATTTCCGCCAGATGAATCAACGCTTCGCCTTCGGCAACCTGATGATTTCCCAAGTAAGTCGCAAACCCGACCAGCACCGCCGCCAAGCCGACAAAGCTATGCAAAATAGCGACAAGCTGCGGCATCGCCGTCATCTGCACCCGCGAAGCGACCAACGCGCCGATAACCGCGCCGGGAATCAAAACGGCGGCAAGCAAAACATAATTGCCGTCTTTAATCGCTGCGCCCGTTGCAACGAGCGCGATAATCATTCCGAGAATGCCGTAAAAATTCCCGCGCCGCGCCGTTTCCTGTCTGGACAATCCGCCAAGGCTCATAATAAACAACGCGCTGGCGGCGATGTATGCAATTGTTACGAGGCTATCTCGCATGTTTTGATTTCTCCATAATGTTCACTTAGACTTCGTTGCTTTCGTAAATTGGCATCAGAGTCTTTTTTAAGGGAATATCATCTATAAAACTTGAGTGTTTTTTTATCCGGCTATTCCATTTTTTTGTTCGCCATACAATTGGATTTCTAACTGCGCGTCCAGACTCGATAGGTGTTGTTACACTATATTTGACGTAAATATCAGAGATGAGCTTGTATTGAGCGTCCAATTCATTTTCGGGTAATCGAATATAACAACACACTTGCGCTTCCAAAAGACAGAGTGCGTGTAAAGCTACTCCAAATCCTCTGCTTCTGCCTAACTCATAACATTCTTGAGCAAACATTTGATTTTCTGTCGGTATTGGCACTTTGACAAAATATTCGCCCCTATCAGAAATTACGTCTTCTCGAAAAAGCCATATCAAGTCATTCGAGATTTCTTGTTGATGCAGAAAATTCTTCAAGGTATCTTGCGCTTTCTCAAAAGGAGTATCTTTTATTATCCAATTCATATTTCACAATAGCCAAAGTCTTAATCATCACTACTTGCGAAACATCGCCAACATTCGATTTGTTACCAGAAATCCTCCGGCGATGTTGATGGCGGCAATCAGCACGGCGATTGCGCCAAGGATTGTCGTTAAATTAAAATTCGTGCCGGAAAGTTGAAGCATTCCGCCGACCAGAATGATGCCGCTGATGGCGTTGGTGACGCTCATCAAAGGCGTGTGCAGCGCGGGCTTGACGCTCCAGACTAACTGCCAGCCGACGAAGCAGGCGAGCATAAAAACCGTGAAATGCGAGAGCGTCGAAGCTGGAGCGATTAGACCGATGCCGAGCAAAGCAATTCCCGTCAGAGCAATCCATAACGGGTTGACGCTCGCTTCCATGTCGCGGCTGGCGGCGTTTTTATTGGCGTGAGCGACGACGCTTGCCGTGCTTTGCGTCGGAACGCCCGGTTCGGGCGCGGGCGGCGGTGTCGGCGGCGGATATGTGATTACGCCATCGCGCGTGACGAGTGCGCCGCGCACAACTTGATCTTCGAGATTAACCGTCAAATTGCCGTCTTCCGCTCGGAGTTCTTCGAGCAGCGCGACAATCGTCGCGCTGTAAAGCTGGCTCGACATACTCGCCATCCGGCTCGGCAAATCGGTGTAGCCGATAATGCTCACGCCTTTGTGCGTTGCGACTTCTCCGGGCGCGGTCATCGCGCAGTTTCCGCCCTGTTCCGCCGCGAGGTCAACAATCACCGAGCCGGGCTTCATACTCTCGACCATTCCTTTTGTAATCAGTTTCGGTGCGGGTTTGCCCGGAATCAGCGCGGTGGTGACGATGATGTCAACTTCCATCGCCTGCTGTGCAAACAAAGCCATTTCCGCTTGCAGAAACGCGTCGCTCATCTCTTTCGCGTAGCCGCCTTTTCCTTCGCCTTCTTCGGAGACATTAACTTCGAGAAACTCCGCGCCCATGCTTTGCACCTGTTCACGCGTCGCCGAGCGCGGGTCGAAAGCCTTGACGATTGCGCCGAGCGAGCGAGCCGTCCCGATTGCCGAAAGTCCGGCAACTCCCGCGCCGATGACCAGAACTTTCGCCGGGTCAATTCGTCCTGCCGCAGTTATCTGCCCGCCGAAAAATCTCGAAAAATGATTTGCCGCTTCGATGACGGCGCGATAACCGGCGATATTTGCCATCGCGCTGAGCGTATCCATTTTTTGCGCTCTGGTGATGCGCGGAATGCTGTCCATCGCAAAAACGGTTGCGCGCCTCGCGGCGAGACGCTGGAGAAGTTCTTTGTTCTGTCCCGCCCAGACGAATCCCACGAGCCAACCGCCTTCGCGCAGTAAATCGGCTTCGTGAACGCCGAGTATCGTGTTTTGCTCTGGCGGACGAACCTTTATCACAACATCCGACAAAGCCCAAAGTTGCTTCGCATCGTCAATTATTAACGCGCCCGCTTCTTTATAAGTGCTGTCAAAACAATCAATCTCGCGTCCCGCGCCGGTTTCGATTGCCACTTCAAAACCGAGTTTACGAAGGCGCAAAACAGTCTGCGGAGTCGCTGCCACGCGCCGCTCGCCCGGCTGAATCTCTTTTGGAACTCCTATTCTAATCATAAGTTTACTGATTTCCCTTTGCTGTCCGGTTGTTATCAAAATTAAATTGGCGGAGTCAAGAGATCGAATATAAATTATGTAGCCGTTTTTTCAAAACAATGTGGAAAACAAAATGTTACTTTCTAAAACAATAAAGGTGAAGTTCCGCCGCAAAAAGCATCAGACAATCTGAATAAAATTTATTCTTTTTAATTCTAAACCGTTTTGAGGAGCTTGTTTGTTATTGAACAGTCGTGTTTGCAAACAAGCAGACCAAATCGCCGGAGTTTTCAAATTCGCAAACCGACAAAGCCTGAAACGCTTGAATTACCGGCGTGGCATAAGTGTTCAGGAAAAAGTCGGACGCGGCACGCTCTTTGCAAAAAATTAACGTGTAGAGAATATCAGAAAAATAATAATCAACCCGATTTCGCGTATGACTTTTTGAGATTAAATTATATGAGAATAATCAATATCGTTAATTACAAATGGCGAAGTTTAGCAATGATGCTTTTGCTGTCAATTGGTCTTTTCGGAAATGCGGCGCAAGTTTTGGCGCACGGCGATGAAGACCACGGCGAGGCGAAACCGGCAACGGCGACGACGACGGCGGGAACGGTAACGCGCTCGGTGCGGCTCGGTGATTATGAGATTATGCTTAAACACGCGCCGCTTGAGCCTGACGCGGCGGCGGCGGGGCGATTATTTATTACTAACTTTGCTACGAATGAAGCTGCTGATAACGCGAGTCCGGCACTCGAAATTGAATCGGCGAGCGGCGCGGTAACGCAGATTGCGGTCGAAAAGATGGAGGCAGCCGGAAGTTACGTTGCCCGAATTCCGGCTTTGACCGAAGGAACGTACGCGATTAAAACCAAATTGACTTATGGCGGCGAAACCGACACGGCGACATTTTCCGGCGTTGAAATCAGGTATCAGGAAGCGGCGGCGGCAGAAACGAGTAGTTCGTGGACGCAAACCGCGCTGATGGTTTTATTGTTTGCGGTCGCGCTCGGCTTGTTCGGCGGATTGGCTTATTTTGCCGTGCGGGTTTTTAAGAATAAACCGCTTGGGGATAAAACTGTTTCCGCTTGAAGGCGCGAAAAATCAGTAATGTTTTTAGAAAATAACATAGCGAGCAAGAGCAGTTTTCTCAAGCCGAAACTTTTTTCCTGTCTGCTTTCGGCTCTGGCGGCGGTGATCTTTATTTTCACCGTCTCCGTTTTTTCACAAGACCAGCCGATTCTCGCTCCCGTGCAAACAACAGTTAAGCTGAGTTCCGCCGAATTTATCGGGCAGGACGGATTGACGCTTGACCGTTTGATTGAAACGGGCGGCTCGCGGCGCGGCGATTTGCTGGCGGCGCGGCAGCGGTTGGCGATTGCTCAAGGACGTTTAATTCAAGCGCGGCTGCGTCCGAATCCGACGCTCGACGCCGAATATGGCAGTCCGCGAATTTTGGGCGGCGAGCCGGAATACGATTTGTCGGTCGGCGTGTCGCAAACGTTTGAACTCGGCGGCAAACGCGCGAAACGGACGGCAGTAGCCGAACTCGAATTACAGCAGGCGCGATTTGAAGTCGCCGCGCTCGAACGGCAGGTCGCGGTCGAAGTCCGCAATGCTTATACCCGCGCCGTTTCAGCCGCCAGGCAATTGGACGTAATTGAAAAACTTCTCGCGGCGGACGCGGAACTGGTTCGCGTGACCGATGCGCGTCTGAAAGAAGGCGATGTCGCGCCGCTCGACGCGAATCTCGTGCGGGTTGAAAGCGACCGTTTAAAAATTCAGCAAATCGAAGCCCGCAGCGAACTTGATACCGCACTGCTTGAAATTCGCACGCTGGCTGGACTCGACATTACCGAACCGCTGCGACTTGCTCCGCAAGCCGAACGCCCGCCGCGGCTCGATTTGGGTTTGAGCGAATTGACCGCGACGGCTTTGCGGGAACGCGCCGATTTGCAGGCGGCGATTATCGGCGAGCGGCTCGGCTCGGCTCGAATCAATCTGGCAAAATCTTCGGCGATTCCGAATGTCGCCGGTTCGGTGCGTTATTCGCGCAACAAACAAATCATTGATTTTCCGCCGCCGATTGGCGGCAACACGATTAACAAAGATAACGAATTGACTTTCGGCGTGTCGGTGGACATTCCGATTTTCAATCGCAACCAAGGCGAAATCGCTTCGGCGACCGGCGAGCAGGCACAAGCGACAAGACAGCGCGAATTTTTGGAAGCGACCATTAAACGTGATGTCGCCGTCGCTTATCGCCAGTATCGCGCGGCGGCGGAGAAATTGGTTTTATACGCGACGCAGATTCTGCCGCGCTCGGAAGCGAATTTGCAAACCGTCCGTTCGGCTTACGGATTGGGCGAATTTTCCGTGTTTGAAGTCGTCGCCGAGCAGCGGCGTTTGAACGAAAGCGTGACCGGCTATAATCAGACCTTGCGCGAATATTACACGGCTCTGGCGCAGCTTGAAACGGCTCTCGGCATCGCTCTGCCGCCGACGGCTTTTGCCGACGATTCGACATCTGTTCTGCCGGAAAAAGAAATCGTGCCGAACCAGATTGAGAAAGAAAAGTTACTAAAATCATTATTCGAGAAGAAGACGGAACTGGTTGATTTGAGAAAAACGATTGTTCCGAAAAATAAACAGTAGAAAAAACAGGAGAAAAAATGAAACAAATTTTAATTTTATCGGCAATCGCCGCGAGTTTAACTTTCGCTTCGGCGTGTTCGAGTGCGCCGGAAACTGCGACGACCAATCGCACGGCAGCGAATACGACTGCTAATGCCGCGACGACAAATACGACCACGACCGCGAACGCCGCGCCGAAAACCGATAACGATGCTCCGGCGGCGGTCAAAGCGGTTTTCCCGGACGCGCAATCATTCACGACGCAGCATAAAGACATTCCGGCGGACAAAATCGCTTCGATTGAGAAAGATACGAGTTCGAAAGTTCCCGACAAAGACCATCATTCGTATCTCGCATTTTCGACGGCGGGCGGCGCGCGCAAACAAATCGGCGCGGCGACGATTGTCAAAGTTGATGGCAAAGACGTGGTTATCGTTTACGACAACAAAGACGGTTCGCCGGTTATCAAGGAGATTCGCGCCGAAGGCGTTCCCGCGCCATTCTTGGCGCAGTTTGCCGGCAAAGGTCACGACAACGATTTGCTGCTCGGCGCGGACATAAAGGCGAGCGGTGCGAACGAAGCGCAGGCGAAAGCGATAACGGAAGCCGTCCGCGTGGACGTTTTGACAATGCAGGCACTTTACGGCGCGGCGCATAAACACTAAAAATGAGTTCAAAGTTCAAAGTTCAAAGTTCAAAGTCGGCGGTCGGCGATTGTCGGTGGTCAGTGAACAGTAAAATCAAGGCATTCGCGCTTCTGTTTTCACTTTTCACTTTTCACTTTTCACTTTTCACTGTTTCCGCGCACGAAGGCGAAGATCATTCCGCCGACAAAAAACCGGCGGCGGCGACGACGACAACTGCCGCGACCGGCGTAAAAATTACCAGCGTCACCGCCGAACGCAATGTGCAGACCGATGCCGGACAGTTTAATGTTTTGCTGACGCGCACGCCGTCCGACCCGCGCACGGGTGAAGCGGCGCAGTTTGTCGTGCGATTGGGCGAAAAAGTCGAAGGCGGTTTCGGCGGCGGCGAACCCGCGCCGCTTGAAAACGCGACTGTGACGGCAAACATCACAAACGGCGGTGCGAACATCGCTGAAAATCTCGCGGCGGAACACGAGGGCGGCAACGCTTACCGGCTCGAATACGCTTTCAAAGACGCGGGCGATTTCAAAGTCATTTTCAATGTGGCGACGGGCGATAACCGGAATTTTTCAGCCGATTTTCCGGTAACTGTCGCCAAAGCTCCAATGAACTCGACGTTTTGGGTCGGGCTGTTGGTTTTAAGTCTTTTAACTTTGGGCGCGCTCGGTTTTATTTTCGTTAAATCGAAAGGCGCGGATAACAATCAACGGATGCGGCGAATCGCGCCGTTTGCACTCGCCGCGATTTTATTTTTCGCGCTCGGCACGGTCGCGCTCGCCTATTTCGCGCCGCCGCGTCAATCGCGGGTTATCACGGCGCAGGCGGCAATTGAAACCGCGCCGACGGCGGAGATTGCCGACGCGCTGACCGAAACTGTAACCATCCCGAAAGAGTCGCAAATTCTTTTCAGCATCAAAACTCAGCCGGTCGAAGTTCGTCAAATTACGAGCGGTTTGAAAGTTACGGGAACCGTTCGGGCGCGTCCCGACGCGCGAGCCGTCGTCGTTCCGCCGGTCGCGGGCAAAATCGTTTTAAAGCAGGGTTTGACAATTGGTTCGGCTGTCGGGCGTGGCGAGCAAATCGGTTCGGTCGAGCAGATTCTGGACGTTTCCGGGCAGACCGAACTCGAATCGCAGCGATTGGAAGTCGAAGCGCAGCAGCGCGAAATTGAAGCGAAACGGCTTGAAATCAAAAATTCCGTTTTGCAGCTACAGGCGCAGCAAGCCGACCAGCGAGCCAAAGCCAATCAAGCGAGAACACAACTTGCGCAGGCGCAGCGTGAATTGCGGCGTTCGGAAAACCTTTTGGAAGTCGGCGCGGTTCCGAGGAAAAGAGTCGAAGAAGCGCAGACGGCGGTCAAGGTTGCCGAACAGGAAGTCGCTTCCGCCGAGCAGCAGGTTCGCTTAATAGACAGCCAAATTAGGCAAACCAGTGCCGGACAAAATATCTTTCGCGCCCCGCGCGTCAATCAGCCGACGCGCTCGTTTCCGCTGACCGCGCCAATTACCGGAACAGTCAACGAAATCAAAGCGACGAGCGGACAGCAGGTCGAAACGGGAACGGAACTTTTGAGCATCAGCAATCTTTCGACCGTTTTAATCGAAGCAAATGTTTTCGAGCGCGATTTGCCAATTGTCCGCCAGTCAACCCGCGCCAGTTTTACATCCGCCGCTTTGTCGGGTGAAGTCTATACCATTGGCACGGCAGACGGCGACGGCAGACTAGTTTCCGTCGGACAAACGGTCAATGCGGAAAGCCGTGCCGTGCCGGTTATTTACGAGGTGAAAAATCCGCTGAACCAATTGCGCGACGGCAATTTCGTCGAAATCACGATTGACACGAGCGGCGACCAAAAGGTTTTAGCCGTGCCGAAATCGGCGGTCGTCCGCGAACAGGGCGAGACGTTTGTTTACGTGCTGACGGGCGGCGAAACTTTCGAGCGGCGGGCAGTCGCGCTCGGCGCGGAAGGCGCGGATTTTTACGAAGTCAAATCAGGATTAAAGGAAAGCGACCGCGTAGTCGTCGAAGGCGTTTATCAGCTTCGGACGACGCAGCCGTCGGCTTGATAAATTTATAAATAAACACGAAGGAAAGAATGTTTAGCCACAGATTTACACGGATGGACACGGATAATAACGGATAAATCAAGACTTTTCTAACAACAAAACATCTGTGTTTATCTGTGTAAATCTGTGGCTAAAAAATATATTTGATTACTTTTGTAGAGGGAAAAATGAGAAAGATATTTATATTCGGAACAGTTTTTATATTTTCAATTGTCGCCGTATTTATGGCGGCTTGCACAAACACGGCAACTACGCGAACCAGCGAGAATTCAAACGCGGCGATGGTTGCAAACAGCGTAGCAACTAATGAAAACGCGCAGACCACCATTGACTCACACCGAACTTTTCGAGTTGATTTCAAAAGCGAGCCGGGAACGATAAACGCCGGAACGCCGACGACGCTCGTTTTTACTGTCAAAGATAAGCAGGGCGCAACAGTGAAGGATTTACAAATCGTTCACGAAAAACCGATGCACCTGCTCATCGTCTCGCGTGATTTAGCAGAGTTTTATCACATTCACCCCGAACAGCAGCAGGCAGACGGTTCGTATCGCGTGTCGCACGTTTTTCCGAACGGCGGCGAATACAAACTTTACGCGGATTTTACGCCGAAAGACGCGGTGCAGGTTGTCGAGCAGATTGATGTCAAAGTCGCGGGAACGGAACGCGCCAAAGTCGTATTGCAGCCCGACGCGAGTTTTGAGAAATCGGTTGAAAACTTAAAAGTCGTGATGAAACCGAGTGCGGAAATCATAGCCGGACAGGAATTGACGCTCGATTTTCAAGCCTTTGACGCATCTTCGGGAAAACCGGCGACCGATTTGCAAAACTATCTGGGCGAACTCGCGCATTTTGTCATCATCAGCGAGGATATGAAGGATTTCGTTCACGCGCATCCGATGGCGAAAGGTGAAAAGATGGGCGATATGAAAATGGACGGCAAAAAAGCCGACAAACATTCCGCCGACGGACATGACCATTCGACGATGGAAAGCGAGACGAAAAAGACGAGCCAATCGGAAGTTTCGGCGCACACGGCGTTTCCGCGAGCCGGACTTTATAAATTGTGGGCGCAGTTTCAGCGCGGCGGAAAAGTCATCAGCGTTCCGTTCGTCGTCAATGTTCCGGCGGGCAACAGCGAACCGGCGAGAGCCGCGAATGTTCCCGAAGGCGCGATAAAAATTACGGTTTCCGGCGATGGTTACGAGCCGTCATCAATTCCCGTGAAAAAAGGTCAGCCCGTCAAACTAGCGTTCTATCGAGCGGATGCAGACAATTGCGGCGGCGAAGTCGTCTTTTCAAAACAAAACATCAGAAAGAAATTGCCCGTCGGCGAAACCGTTACGGTTGAATTCACGCCGACCGAAGCGGGCGAAATCGGCTTTGCCTGCGGGATGGATATGATGCGAGGGAAACTCGTCGTTAGCGAAAATTAAAATACAGACAAAAATAATAGATAGGAAAAAAACAAATGAAAAAATTAAAATTATCTTTAGCTTTAATGGCGTTAATCGTCGGTTTGGGCGGCGCGTTCGC
>Ga0136611_10001208_pt1 | contig 17913 bp, 11 predicted proteins | sample AntDrymUQ2232306_2_FD_106645 | JGI IMG/M metagenome (GOLD analysis project Ga0136611, IMG submission 106645) | Polar desert sand microbial communities from Dry Valleys, Antarctica - metaG UQ223 (23.06) | ecosystem: Environmental > Terrestrial > Soil > Desert | place: Antarctica: Dry Valley...
ATGCATGCGCTGCTGTGTCATCGGGTCCCGTGGCCGCTGCCGCGAGATGCCAGGCCCACGGTTCGAGCTCGTCGGCGTCCATGTGGGCTGTCGCGAGCGCGGAGTGGGCGGCGCGGAGCTGCGCAGGTGTTGCTGTCGCCAGCGCGCTGGTTTGCAGCATCGGATGGGAGAAAGCCAGCCGACCGCCCGAACTGACCACAATCGATGCTGCCTCCGCGGGATCGAAGTCGACGACATCATGATCGAGGCTCTTGAGTGCCGTGAAGAGTGCCGATTGCGACGAACCCGTGTCGGCTGCAAGCACGACCAGCGCGGAGCGGGTCGCGTCTGGCAGGGCCTCGACGCGGCGACGGAATGCGGCGGCGATCGAGTCGGCAACGGGCAGGGGCTGAGGGAGAGGCAGCGCGCCGCTGCGCTGTTGATCGTCCATGTCATGCAGGAGAACGTCGAGTGCAAGCGGATTGCCGCCGGTCGCCTCCCAACAGCGCGACAGCACGGTCTCGACGATTCGCAGCGACGCGAAAAGCTCGGCGGCGGCAACCTTGCTGACTCCCTTGAGCCGCAGACTCTGAATGTCCTCGAAGAGGTGCGGCTCGTCGCTGCGGGCAGCGACCAGCAGACCGACGCGGTCGAGCATCAAACCCTTGAATGCAGTCACGATGACCTCGGCCGACGATCGGTCGAGCCACTGCCCATCGTCGATCATCAGGACGAACGGCTGTTGCTCGGCGGCTGCAGCCAGGAGGGCGACCAGTCCACCGCACAGCGTCAGAGGATTGGCGTCGGTCGTGCCCTCTCCGGACACCATCTGTATCGGGTCGATGCCCGGCGCTGCACGGAGCGATTCCAGAACCGTGCCCAGTCCGGCTAGGGCGAGGTTGGCCGCTGTTGGGATCGGCGAGACGACGATGGGCCGAGCGCCCAGTCGCAGGGCGCTGGCGCGCGCTGCGCGCAGCAGGGACGTCTTGCCGATACCGGGCTCGCCGTCCAGCAACAGAGGCCGGCTACGCCCTGCCAGGACGTGCTCGAGCCACGTTTCGATCTGCGCGAGCTCGACTTCGCGACCGACCAGGCGGCGGGCGCCGTACTCGTCGAGATCGTGTTGATTCCCGCCCGCTGATGGGTCCGGGAGCACGTTCGGCACGGCTCGGATCATGGCACATCGCCTTGTAACTGGGATTTTGCCTAGGAGCCGTGGGCCCACAACAGTCGTACCGTACGCACACGTGTCGCCGGTGGCGACGGGTTGTACGAATCGAGGATCATGCCCAGAGGCGACGACATTCTCCTGGGCGCTGCGGCGCCACTGACGACCGATAGCGACGGCGACGGCATCAGCGACGCGCAAGAACGACTCGACGGCACCGATCCCGGCGATGCGGCGGACAGCATCCGACGTGATGCCGAGATGAAGCCCGACCTCGCCGATGTGCGCGGTGATCTGGATCGCGCCACGCTGGAACGGGAGGTTGGTTTCGACCCGGCAGCCAACATGCCTGGCGGAATGAGTGTGGATTCCGGATTGAAAGGGTTGACGAACCTCGAAGGCACCGATCTGCCGACGGGCGCCAACCATTTCGGTATCGGCGAGGACTCTCTCCTCACCGGTCGACTCGGTGCCAACTCACCGCTCGACATGCTGAAGGACCCGGCTGTCGGTGGCGATGGCTCGAAAGCGGGGCCGCCAGGTGCTGAGCTCGGCCCCAGAGGACCGAATCTGGTGGGAGGCGAGGCCGAGGCCCCGGACGAGTACGAACTGCCCGGTGCGATCCAGCCGTCTGAAACCCCTCCGCCTCCCATGTCGGATCCACCTGCTCCTCCGCCCGAAGAGGACCGTGAGCCGCCCCCTCCGCCAAAGCCCGACGGCGAGGATCCGGATCCAGTACCCAATCCCACGCCCCTGCTGACCGACCCCGATGCCGGAGGAAATGGCGGCGTGTCGGTGGCGGGCGGCACGCCAGTGGTCATCATCGATGGGCCGCGGGTCGTTGAAGGCGCTGGTGGGACGCCGCACATCGACGCGGACTCACCGCCGCCGAAGAAGATCGATCTCGTCACCGACGGGGGCGACGCCACCGTCGACACCTCCACCACGTCAGGTGCGGTGCGCGGCGCCCCCGACGCGCCCGTGGTCCATACGATCAACCCCGATGCCGGGGTCGTGCAGCCGCCGGTCGGCAGCCCACCGCCAGGCGGCGGGGGCGGCTGGGGCGACGACGATTTTGGCCTGCTCGGCGTGACGAGCGCGGCCACCGCAGCGTCCGCAGAAGCGCCGAGTGGGCCGGTGATCAGCCTCGCAGGATCCGGCGGTAGCGGAATCGGCTCAGTCGCGCCGAGTGCGCCCGACGACGGGGTCACGGCAGTCAATCGTTTCGCCACGGAGTACCTCGCTGATGATTCGCTCAGTACGGATCTCAGCCCCGATCTGGCGCCGCAGCACGACCAGTTCCAGTCGCCCGCACTTGCGGATTTCAGTGCAGGGCCGCTCGACGACTGCGCCGGCCCCGACGGCGACGACCCGCTCGACGGCTGAACGCACCAGCGCTCAGGTCGCGGTGGCCTGGGCGTAGAGGGCCTCGAACGAGTGGGCCATCGTCTCGCATGCCTCGGCGCTGGCCGAGTCGTGCATCGGGTCCGCGCTCCTGGTTCGCCATCGACCAACGGCGTCCAGCGCTGCGCCGGTGACATCGGCTGTGGCAGCGGCTTCGTCGAGAGCCAGGCGAGCGCGGACGGGCGTGTCGACGGCGAGCAGGCGCTCCATCTCGTCGCGCTCGTCTGTCGAGAACCTGACGATGCCCGATAGCACGAGGTGGGCGAGGCGAAGCTGCGCGAAGTCGAGCACTGAGCTCTCCACCCGCTCGACCTCTGCATCGAGTTGCCGTCCTTGCGTCGGGTCCTCTGCTGTGATCGCTCGCGCCAGATTGCGGAGAGCTCCCAACCCGGTTCGGGCTTGGAGAACCCTGGCCCGCGGCAGGAATCGCTCGGCGATCAGCCTGCGCAGCTCGTCGAGCCCGGAGTCCGCGACGAGACGGTTGGACATGTCGACTGCGGTCTTGCACCGCCCGCTCTGGACATCGTGCATCATCAACCGCAGACCGCACAGGCCGAAGCGGTCGAGCAGGCCGCGACGCAGTTCGATGGTGAGGTCGCTGCTCTCGCCGTCGCAGAACCCGTCGGCCGACAGCAACATCCGTTCGAGTACCTCGTCCGGTGTGTCTGCGAGAAGTCGCAGCGCCGCCGCCTCGTCTTCGCGCAGGGTCAGACCGGTCTCGGCGATCAGCCCAGCGATCGGCACCACGTTGGTGCAGAGCGTGCGCACGACCGGGTCGCGCTGGTAGCGGTCCGCGATTCGGGCCGCCGACGCCATGGCGTCGAGGCGGCACGCCCCGATCTCATCGGCGCGTGAGAGCACCGACACGGCATTGATCGGCGATGACGCAGCAACGGACCGATCGAGGAACGCGCCGAGAAACTCTGCGTCGCGTCGATGCAGGTGGCGCATCAGGTAGATGACGGCGTCGGCGTCGCTCGGTCGGTCCTCTCCCATGGCAAGGAACTCGCGGGTTCGCAACGAGTTGCTGTCGTCGATCGACGCAAGCCCGGGCGTGTCGATCAGGGTGACGTCGCGCAATGCCGCAGACGGCCATGTGACGACGACTCGTTCGATGGTTTCCGGGTCGACCCCGGCGAGTTCGACGCGAAGCGCGCCGTCGATCCGTTGGAAGGCAAGCGGACGAGCGACGCCGTCGCGTCCGATCGCGTGCACGTCGTACGTCAGACCATCCTGGTACCAGGTGACCATCTTCGTGCACTCGCCGGCGTCGGTGGGGGCGAGCCGTTCACCGACGAGGGCATTGAGCAGCGTCGACTTGCCGGCTTTGACGCGTCCGGCGATCGCGACCCGCAATGGTCCCTGCAGCCGAACCCGGATGCGTTCGACCTCGTCGGCTCGGGCGGTGCCGCGCACGATTCCCGCAGCGAGGTCGCAGAGGCCCAGCACCCGGTCGAGCGCGCTCGGCTGGGCATTCACGCGAACGCACCAACGGCTGCGTCGAGCGCAGCCCGTTGCTGGGCGAGCTGGTCGCTGAATACGTGCAGGAGCTCTGTTCGTCGTGTCCTGTCGGCGCTGTCACGGGCAATCGATTCGGTCGCAGCGCGCGCCGTTTCCGCGTAGGTCTCATGGAGCTCGGCGATCCGTTGGGTGAACTCGTCGCGGATCGACCGTTGAATCGCGCGGACGATCTCGCCGATCGTGTTGCCGACCTCGAACTGCACATCGTCGGAGAACTGGCGGGCGTTGGTCCTGGCTTGCTGACGACGTTGAGCAACTTTGCGCTTCTGGGCCTCGGCCAGCTGCATGCCGCCGAACACTGCACCGAGCCCCAGCGTGACGGGATTGGAAGCCAACAGCACACCAATACCGGCAGGGAGGAACTGGCTCATCATCCCGAACATGATGATTCCGCTCTGCGCCCCACGCAGCCCGGTCAGCGCTTCGCCGACGACCTTGCCACCGCGGCTCGCTCGGACATCGATGGGCTTGGAGGACCAGAACGTGCTGACGTCGATCGGCGTCGCGAAGCTGGGCAAGGTCACCTCGCACATGTCTTGCGCGAGGAGTTCGAGCACTGCGTCGCGGATCTCCGCCGCACCGGTCTCGAGGCGGACGAAGGCTTCGGTCACAGCTTCGGCGACCTGAGTTTGGAGGACTCGGCTGAGGTCGTCCCACTCCTTTGCCGTTTTCAGTTGTTCGATCTCCTCCTCGATGTTGCGCACGATCTTGCGCATGCCGTCCCGGAAGCGGAACGAGACGTCGCTGGAGACGTCGGTGACGCGATCGCCCACGACGATCGTCCAACGCGCGCCAGGCCCGCGCAGATGGTCAAGCCGCTGTTTCGCGGTGTCGGCCTCGGCGGCGATCGCCGCGCCACGTTGTGGATCGGCCAGCGCGTCGAGCTCGCCCGCGACGGACGCGTCGAGGAGGTCGAGCGCACCCATCGCTTCGATTGCCGCCCGTCGTGCTGCGAGATGCTTCGCAGGCGAGACGATCTCACTGTCGAGCACGTCCAGAAGCGCGGGGATGCCGCTCTGCTGATCCAAGGCCGAGTCGCCCCGCGCCACGGCCACCGACCGAAGCTGGGACGAGACCGCGAGCGTGGGAATCTTGACCCCGGCCTGCTCGAGGTGAGCGATGTCGAGTGCTCGGATGCGGCTCCAGCTCTGGTAGAGATCGGCCTTCGTCAATGCGAACAACACGTTGGGGCACGCGTCGCGCGCCTGGTCGAGGAAGGCGACCTCGGGCTGCGACAGTTCGGCCGAGGCGTCGCTGACGAAGACCAGCCCGTCGGCAAAAGGCAGAAAAGCAAGGGTTGCAGCCGCATGGCCGGCACCCAAACCGCCCATACCCGGCGTATCGACGAACACGAGCCCATCGGCCAGCAGAGCGCTCGGCACGGATATCTCTACCCGCTCGACGCCCTTGGCGTTATCGGGATTGCCGGCCTCGGTCACCCAAGACGTGATCGCCGCAGCGTCGATCTGCTCGACCAGCGACTGCTCGCCCTGGCGACGACGAACCGTCACCTCGACGTCGGCGCCATGGTGGATCAGCGTCATGGCCGATGTCGCCAGATCGTCGTCGACGGGGCAGATGTCTGTGCCGATCAGTGCGTTGACGAGAGAGCTCTTGCCCTGCTTGAACTCGCCGACGACGCAGACGATGGTCGCCGGCCGGCCGGCCCGTGCTGCAGCAATGCGAAGTCTCCCGCCGATGTCGCCGCGGCCCATCTTCTCGGCGATAGCGGCGATGCCAAGCACGGCGCGCGCGGTCGCCGCGGGCGTTGCTTCGTCGGTGCTCGTCATTTCGAACCCTGTTCTACCGCTCGGTCACTTCGGGAAAATTCCCAGTTCTTCCCCACAACGGTCATACGGGGGAGTGAGCGGTTTACACGTTCACATGATGGCAGATCGTACGGGATATGCGGTTGGGGTCGATCTGGGCACGACCTACTCGGCCGCTGCGGTTGCCCGAGTTCAGCTTCGAACGCGAGATGGGCACGACCCTGGTCGTGCGCGAACCGTGAGCAGCTCGAGTGGATCACTTCCCGCCGCCCGAACGTGACATTGCGCGCCGCGCGGTAAGGGATCTGGCGCGTGTGGCGGAGGTGGTGTCGTGAGGTGGGCGACTCGCAGCGGTTGCCATGTCGACCGGATCGGTTGCGCATGGTTGATCCGCCGGTTCGTCGAGCACCGTCGCCGTGCGTTGCTCCTCGGTCGCGAACCGGCATGAACCAACCAGCGCAACTGTCAGGAGACTCGACATGAAATGGGTGACACGGGCCCGCCCGAAGACCGACCGGATCGCGTGCCCATGGCTGATCACCAAGTTCATCGACCCCGCCGCCTAGTTTCTCTACGTTCCCACCTCCGATGGGCTCGCCGTCGCCGCACGCGAGGAGGGCCACAGCTTCGACGCTGCCGGTGCAACATTCACTCATGAGGGCAACAAGTGAAGCTTCGAGGTACTCATCGACCGCTACCACCTCGACACCGACCCAGCGTTGGTGCGCCTGGCACGGATCGTGCACGCCGCCGACATCGACACCGACCCCGCCGGGCTCGGCCTGTTGCTGATCGGCATCGGCGGCCTCGACGTCGAACCCGACGACCACCGGCTCCTCGAGCGAGCCTCGTTCGTGTACGACGCCTTGTACGCATGGTGCCGACGCGAGACCGCATGACTCAACCCGAACCCTTCGCATCGCAGACCAGAGACATTGTCCCGTTCAAGGTCGCGTCGCGCGCCTGGTTCGCGATTTCGCTGCGCACCTTCGGCGGCCCGGCGGGGCAGATCGCTGTGATGCATCGCGAACTCGTCGACGAACGCCGCTGGATCGGCGAGGAACGATTCCTTCACGCCCTGTCCTACTGCACACTCCTGCCCGGGCCGGAGGCGCAGCAGTTGGCGATCTATCTCGGCTGGCTGCTCAACGGCACCGTCGGTGGTCTCGTCGCCGGCGTCTTGTTCGTCCTCCCTGGCTACATCGCGTTGATGGCCCTCTCGGCGATCTACGCACAATGGGGTGCCACCACCGCGGTGGCAGCGATCTTCGCCGGGTTCGCACCAGCCGTACTCGCGATCGTCTCTCAGGCCGTGTGGAGGATCGGCAAACGCGCGCTCAAGAACCGTGTCCTGATCGGCATCGCCGTCGGTGCGTTCATCTCCCTGTTCGTGTTCGAGGTCGCGTTTCCGATCGTCATCCCGGCCGCAGCCGCCGTTGGGTACACCGCTGGTCGGTTCCGGCCCGAACTCTTCGCGACGAAACCGGTCGCCGTCGCCGATGACTCCAAGGCTCCGTTGATCACCGACGGCGCGCTGCACGGTGCGCGCCCGTCGCTCGCCCGGGCGGTGAAGATCATCGTGATCGGTGGTGTCCTCTGGGCGGCACCGGTGGTTGCCGCCGCCATCGTGTTCGGCCGTTCACATGTGTTTGTCGAGCAGGGGTTGTTCTTCTCCGGCACCGCAGTCGTCACCTTTGGCGGCGCCTACGCGGTGCTGTCATTCGTTGCTCAACGCGCCGTCAACGTCTACCACTGGCTGCTCCCCGGCGAGATGGTCAACGGTCTCGCGCTCGCCGAGACCACTCCGGGCCCGCTGATCATGGTCGTGCAGTTCGTCGGGTTCCTCGGCGCCTACCGCAACCCCGGCGACCTCAACCCATGGGTCGCCGGCGTGCTCGGGGCGACACTTGTCGTGTGGGTCACGTTCGTCCCCTGCTTCCTGTTCGTGTTCCTCGGCGCACCCCACATCGAAGGCCTGCGCCACAACCAGAAACTGTCAGCCGCGCTCGCTGGCGTCACTGCCGCCGTTGTCGGTGTGATTGCGAACCTGTCGATCTACTTCTCGATCCACACCCTCTTCGCCAACACGCGACGCCACGACTGGGGACCGGTCCACATCACCAGCCCGGTGTGGTCAACGCTGAGCCTGCGCGCCGTATTCGTCACGCTCCTCGCCTTCGTGCTCGTGTTCCGTTACAAGCTCAGCGTCCTGCGCGTGCTCGGCATCTGCGGCGCCGTCGGCGCCGTCATCTACCTCGCCACCCAATGACACCTACCGATCTGTGAAGGAGTCGCGATGACCGTGACCGTGTTGTTCCTGTGCCCGCACGTGGCGGCAAGAGCATCCTGGCCGCCACGTAGTTCCAATCGGCCGCGGCGCGCATCAGCCTCGACGCCGTGGCCGCCGTTGCCGGACCGGAACCAGAGAGAGTGATCTCGTACCACGCGTCCGCAAGGCGCTCCGTGACCAAGGATTCGCCGAACGATGGACACCCCAACCCCGTCACCCCAGCGGCTGCCGCCGGCGCGGACGTGATCGTCAACATCGGCTGTGAGCCGTCAGTGCTCCCGACCGACAAGCCGATGATCGAATGGGACGTCCCCCTCCTGGCCGACGACTTCCAAGGCTCGACGGCAGCGATCCACGACCTCGCCAAATCCCTCGCGCGCAGCCTTTCCCTTCAGCACCTCTGCGGTAGCGGAGGCATGACGGCGTTGACGACTCCCGACCTGAGGTCGCCTCCTGACCGCGACTCTCAGCGAGCGATCGGGAACTGCGGGCACGTCGCGTGGTCGGTGGCGAGGTCGCCACAGGTCAGCAGTGTGTGCGTCGACGACACGACTTCGGCGGCGTCCGGACACGGCAGACGCATTGTGAATGCGGCAGCTGCAGAGCGGGCCACCTGAGCACCACGTCCATTCGCGTCGTCAGGCTCGAGAGAGCCGATACGCGAAGTCGTACCGACCGGCGGCGAGACGGTGCTGCTGGAGGGCGTCGGGCCCGCAGCTCGCGGTTCCGAGCCCGCGGTGTGCGGCGTCGATGCACACGACGACGTCGCCGCGGTCGATCAGGTCGGCGGTGTTCGCCGCTGCGAAGAGCTCGTCGGGTGTGTGGCGGGTCGCCGAGATGTGCAGCGGCGCCGATCGAGCGTCGATCCGCAGCCGGCGGCCGGACCACCGATCGATGAGCTCGAGCCATCGACATTCGGTCCGCAAGCCGAACTCCTGCGGGACGAGGTACGGGCACTGTTCCAGGTCTTGCTCCCAGACCGCGAGCATCGCCGAGCTGTTGCGGTCGGGGTAGTTCTCGTGCGGGCCGCGTCCGAACCAGCGCATGCGATCGAAGCGTCCGGGCACCGTGAAGATCACGCCGACGCGGGCGAGGTCGGTCAACGAGTCGGGCACCTCGACGGTGTGGTGGAAGAGCGACCCGAACTCGTCGTGGGTGACGTCGACTCGGTGGTCGACGAGCTGCTCGGGATCGAGCCGGTCGAGGCCGGCCTCCTGCCACGTCCGCATCGCTTGACCACCCACGCGCAACCGAGCCGCCAACTCGGGCATCAACTTGAATCCGTCGTTGTCCGTCGCAGCTCTCCAGAGGTTCAGCCGAGGCGGGGTGAGGAGCAGGTCGCCGATCGGGTCGGCCACACAAGGGGTGGCCGCTCCACCGTCGTAAATCGTGATCTGGTCCCACGCGACGAGGTGTCCCGCAGGCGCCCACCACGAGTCGCGACGCGTCTCCCAACGCACGACCAGCCGGCTGTCCGCAGCGAGCGCGGTCGCGGTCAGGTCGAACGGCATCGGCAGCGTGACCGAGCACAGTGGGGGCACCTCGGGTATCGACAGTCGTCCTGACGCGACACGGATGCCGTCGACGAGATGCTCCCAACGCGCCCGCAGCCAACCCAGCCCGACGAAGGACTGCCGGTTGTCGATCTCCAAGAGGTCGCCCGCAGCAGCGACGGTGACCGGGCGATGCACCCATGCCACCTCGCGCATCGCCGGGTGGGGAACGAGATCTGCCGACATCACACCATCGGCAACGAAGTTGCCGTCGTTCGGCGTGTCGCCGAACTGGCCGCCGTACGCGAGTCGCACGGTCCCGTCGGGCAACCGCTGGCGCAGCGCCTGGTCTTTCCACTCCCACAGGAACCCACCCTGGAGACCCGGCGTCGAGGTGATCGCCTGCCAGTAGTCGGCGAGCGACCCGTTGGAGTTGCCCATCGCGTGGCTGTACTCGCACATGATCAGCGGTCGGTCGCCGAGCGCGTCGATCGCGTACTCCTGGATCCTGGCGATCGACGGATACATCGGGCACACGATGTCGGTCACCGCCCGGCCGCCGTCGACCCATCCCTCGACGCGAAGCGCATCTTCGTAGTGCAACGGTCGCGTGGGGTCGGTCGCCCGGATCCAGCCCGCAAGCGCGTCGTGGTTGGCGCCGTAGCCGCTCTCGTTCCCGAGGCTCCAGACGATGACCGACGGATGGTTCCTGTCGCGCGTCACCATGCGCGCTCCCCGGTCGAGCCACGTCGCCCGATAGCGCGGGTCGTTGCAGAGGGAGTCGTTGTACCCGTGTGCCTCGATGTTCGCTTCGGTGACGACGTAGAAACCCAGCTCGTCACACAGGTCGAGGAAGGCGGAGTCGTTCGGATAGTGCGCAGTCCGGATCGCTGTGATGTTGTGTGACCGCATCGCCACGAGGTCGGCGCGCATGTCGTCGATCGTCACCGCCTTGCCGCGGTCGGGATGATGATCGTGACGGTTGACACCGAAGATCCAGATCGGCTGCCCGTTGACGAGCAGCTGACGATCGCGGACCTGGACTCGCCGGAACCCGACCCGTTGCCAGGTGGAGTCGACTACTGCGTCATCAGGTCCCAGCACCTCGACCCGAACGTGATAGAGCGTGGGCGACTCGGCGCTCCACGCGTCGACGCGAAGCGACGGCCACTCGGTCGTGACGCAGTGGCCCTTGAACACGTAGGGCGCCGCGTGTTCGTGCGGGACGGGGCGTCGCAGGGCAGTGCCGACGCGCCGCCCTCCGCCCGTCTCGAGCCAGGCGCGCACCGTGTGACCGGCGGCTGCCGGATGCCCGAAGGACAACGTCGTGCTCACGGTCAGCGAACCCGTCCCGGTCGTTGCGTCCCAGTCGGCGTCCGCCTCCACGTCGGCGATGCCGACACGACTGCGTGCCTCGATGAACACGCGACGGTGCAACCCGGCCATCCACCACTGGTCCTGGTCCTCGACGTAGCTGTGGGCGCTGTAGCGGATGACGATGATCGCGAGGTGGTTGTCACCCGCCGTCACGGAGTCGGTGATGTCGTACTCGCTCGGCAGCCGACTGTCGGTGCCGTAGCCGACGAACCGGTCGTTGACGAAGATGGCGTGCACGCTCTCGGCGCCGCCGACGTGGAGCACGATCCTTCGGGTTCGCCATGCGCGTCGGGTTCTGAACGTGCGCCGGTACACGCCGGTGGGGTTGCGATCGGGCAACGTCGGTGGCGGGCCCGGAAACGGCATCTGCACGTTGGTGTAGTGGGGCGGGTCGTCCGCGATCTGGGTCGTCCAGTTGCCCGGCACGGCCAGCGCGCGCCACCGTCGACCGATCGCAGGGGTTCGGCCTGTGACGGCGGTCGGTGGGACCTCGTCCGGGTGCGCGAACAGCCGGAACGACCACTCGCCGTCGAGCGAAGCGTGAGCCGCGTCGTCGACTGGCAGGGTCGCCCGCATCGGCATGCGGTTGATCTGAACCTGCGTCGGGTCGGTCCATGGCCGTAGCGCCCCGAGCACAGGGATCACAACGCGCGCAACCGGGCTGCGACGTCTTCGGGGATCACCGGATTGAAGAACTCCTCGCTTGCGACTTCGGCGGCGGCGATGAAGCGTTGCACGCCTGCGCGCCGCCACGGCGACACGATCTCGATGTTGAACCACGCATCGTCGTAGCCGGCGCCGTCCGCCGACACCGTCGGACGCTGGTTCAGCCACATCATGTAGGGCAGCGGCTGGCCGTAGAGACGGTCGAGACGAGCGAGCACATCGACCAGGATCGCGGCGAGCCCGTCGCGTCTCGCGTCGTCGACCAGGAGCAGGTCGGGCACGCGCTCGATGGGAGCGATCTCGACGGCCACCGGGAACGTCGGTGCGTATGGCACCGACGCACGCCAACCGACGTTCTCGCTGATCGACCGTTCCTCAGGAGACTTGTCGGGAGCCCAGCCTGCGGCCAGACGTCGAGCCTGGCGGGCCGGCACGTGGTCGTAGGCGTAGATCTGACCGTGTGGATGGGCGATGGTGGCCCCGACCTCGGGCCCGCGGTTCTCGAAGATCAGGACGTAGTCGACGTCGTCCCGAGCGCCGAGCGCGTCAGTACGGTCGGCCCACAGGTCGATCACCTTGCGGGCGCCCTCGACTCCGAGCGACGGGAAGGTGGCGTCGTGGATGGGCGTGTACAGAACGACCTCGCAACGGCCGCCCTCCATCGCCGGCCACCGATTCGGGAACCAACGAACCTCATAGGGTTCGGGCGCCTCGACACCGCCGACACAGAAGGGGCAGCCGGTGGAGGGGAGGTTGGGCCGCGCCTGACGCGCGTCGACGACGTGCACGACCGTGCCGAGCACGGGGTCGATCCTGTTGTCGGGGCGTCGTTCCATCGCGAACTGGTGGGGTGGGTGTCGGAGACGCAGGACGAGTCGTCAGCGCAGCGGTTCGCCGGTCGCAGGGTCGAAGAAGTGAGCGAGATGAGTCTTGACCGCCAGTCTGATCGTCTCGCCAGTCTCGACGACGTGCACACCCTCGACACGCGCGATCAACTTCGTCGTCGACATCGAGATCTCTTCGCCGTCCTCGGCTGCCACGGGCGAGCCCTCGACCTCGACCGGCGGCACCGCGAGGGTCGCATGGACGTGCACCTCGGCTCCCATGGCCTCCGCCAGGTCGACGTCCAGCCAGATCTTCTGATCGTCGGGCAGATCGATGTCGCCGTCCATCACGAAATGCTCCGGACGGAGTCCGAGCGTGACGGTGGAGCCGATCCGGTCGGCGATCCCGGGATACCTCGCGATCGCACGGTCATCGATCGCCAGGGAGTGCTCTGCGAAGGTCGCGATCGGGCGATCAGGACTGCCGCTGAGCGTCACGTTGACGAGGTTCATCGCCGGACTGCCGATGAACGCAGCGACGAACAGGTTGGCGGGTCGCTGGTAGAGCTCCTGCGGCGCCGCCACCTGTTGGAGGATGCCTTTGCGCATCACCGCCACCCTGTGTCCCATCGTCATCGCCTCCACCTGATCGTGGGTGACGTAGACCATCGTGGTGCCGAGCTGCCGCTGGAGCTGGATGATCTCGGAGCGCATCTGCACGCGCAGCTTGGCGTCCAGGTTCGACAGCGGTTCGTCCATCAGGAACACCTGCGGGCTGCGCACGATCGCCCGGCCCATCGCGACGCGCTGGCGTTGGCCGCCCGACAACGCCTTCGGCAGCCGGTCGAGATACTCGGTCAGGCCGAGCATCTCGGCCGCCTTCTCGGTGCGCGCCTTGATCTCGGGCTTGGGAAGCTTGGACATCTCGAGCGCAAAGCCGATGTTGGCGCGCACGGTCATGTGCGGATACAAGGCGTAGTTCTGGAAGACCATCGCGATGTCCCGGTCGCCCGGGGGCACGTCGTTGACCACGTGCTCCCCGATGCGAAGCTCCCCGGCGCTGATCTCCTCGAGCCCTGCGATCATCCTCAGCGCGGTCGACTTCCCGCACCCCGATGGTCCCACGAGCACCATGAACTCGCCGTCGTCGATCGCGAGGTCGAGCGAGTCGACCGCTGTGGGCCCATCACCCTTGTAGTTCTTCGTGACGGCGCTGAATGTGACTGCTGCCATGTCTGGATCCTTATTTGAGACCGCTCGACGCCGAGTTCTCGACGAAGTAGCGCTGTGCGAACAGGAAGACGAGAATCGGCGGAGTCATCGCGATGACGGCGCCGGCGAAGACGAGGTTGATGTCGGTGCTCGATCGTCCGCCCAGCGTGGACAACGTCAGCGACAACACGCGGCCTTCGGGATTGCCCGAGTTGATGATGACGAGTGGCCAGAAGAACGAGTTCCAGGCGTACAGGAACCCGAAGGTGGCGAGGGTCGCGATCGCGGGTCTGGCGAGTGGCACCATGATCCGCCAGAGGATCTTCGAGCGTGACGCGTTGTCGAGCAACGCCGCCTCCTCGATCTCTTTCGGGATGCCGACGAAGAACTGTCGCATCAGGAACGTGCCGTAGGCGGTGAAGGCGAACGGGACGATGAGCGCCGAGAGGTTGTCGAGCCACCCGAACTGCAACATCAGCTGGAACAGCGGGATGATGAGCACGACGAACGGCACCATCACCGATCCGAGGTAGATCATGAAGATGCCGTTGCGGCCTCTGAAGTTGATCCGGGCGAAGGCGTAGCCGCCGAGGATCGACGTGATGATCTGCCCGATCACCACCGCGAACGTGACGAGCACGGTGTTGCTCAACGACCGGCCGAGCTCCTTGTCGGTCCACACCTCGGTGAAGTTCTGTGGTCGCGGACCGAACTTTTCGAGCGGCTCCGCCAGGTTGATCAGCCCGAGCTGTGTGTCCGACGCCTCGTCGACGTTCTGGAACAAGCCGCCCGAGGTGAGCCGGGCGCGATAGGCCTCGACCGTCTCGTCACCGAGCGCGAGGACATAGACGTCCTCCTCCTCACCATCGATCACGACGGTGTCGCCGTTCTTCACACCGGCCGACGGCTCGAGCGTGATCACGCGTGCGAGGTCATCGAGTGGACGGAACTCGGCGAGCGAGACATCGGCGTCGACGAGCGCGTACGTTCCGGGTCGGCCTTCGAGCGAGTAGAGCGGGAGCGCGTCGCCGTCGGCGCCGATGTCCTCTGCCGCGATCGTCGAGACCTCCCGCGGCACGAGCGTGGGCGGGTATCTGAAGATGTCGTCGTTGTTCTTCAGCGATGTCGTGAGCGCAACCATGAACGGGAAGATCACGATCAGCGCGACGATCACGAGCACCCCGTAGGTGAGGACGCGCACCGCGGTGGCCTTCGGCCCCTTGCGCCTGACGCTCATCGGGCGACCTCCTTCGTCGGTCGCCCCATGAGCAAGTGCACCGTGATGATGATTCGCTCGCTGCGCTCGCTCATGACACACCACCACTGGTGGCCTCGTCACGCTGTTGCCGGAACTGGAAGAACGTGAACCCGAAGATGACGATGAACAGGATCCATGCGAGCGCCGACGCGTAACCTTGGCTGTTGTTGGTGAACGCCTCCTCGTAGAGGGCGAGCACGGGCGTGGTGGTCGCGTTGTTGGGACCACCGGGCTCTGGTCGCGAGAGGATCCACACCACGTCGAACAGCTGTAGCGCCAGGATCGAAGTCGTGATCAGCACGTAGAACGTCGTGTTCCGCAGCTGCGGCACCGTGATCCGCTTGAACACCTGCCATGTGTTCGCACCGTCGATCTCGGCCGCCTCGTAGAGCTCTTTGGGGATGCTCTGGTGGCCGGCGAGGTACAGCACGGTGTTGAACCCGAAGCTCATCCAGGCGAACACGATCACCATCGCCAGCAACGCAGTGCCGCGCTGCGAGAGCCAGCCGTGTCCCTGCCCGGGTTCGGACAGTCCGACGAGGTCGAGCAGGTAGTTGATCCATCCGATCGTTGCGTCGAACATCTGGCCCCACACGATGGCCACGCCGATCACACCAGCGACGGAGGGGATGAAGTAGATCGTTCGGAACACCTTCATCCCTGGCAGGCGTGAGGCCAGGATGCTCGACAGGACCAGCGCAGGCAGCACCGACAGCGGCACTGCGAGGACGAGGAACACGGCGATGTTCTTGAGCGACAGCCAGAACTCGACGTCGCGTGCACCGAGCACCCAGTTGTTGCCGAACCAGTCGAGGTGCATCAGCACCTGGTATCCCGGCTTCAGTACCTCGGTGCCGCCGCCGGAGCCGTTTGCGCTCGAGAAGTCGAGCGACAACGCGCGGACGTAGTTGTCGAGCCCGATGAACTCCTTGCCGGTGTTGGTCGTCTTCCAGTCGAAGAAGCTCACCCACAACGAGAACAGCAAGGGGAACGCGAAGAACACCGAGAACCCGATCAGGTTCGGGGACAGGAACGCCAGACCGCTCAGCGCCTCTTCGGCGTCACGCGACGTCCCGAAGTGTCGGGCTGCCCGGCGCGACCACATCGCCTTGCAGGCGAGAGCGGCGCAGATCGTGATGATCAGGCAGCCGAGCGTCAGCGGCCGAGTCAGGCTGTCGCCGATCCGGGAGAGCATTCCGGCGGGATCCGCCTTGATCACGAACCACACCCCGGCGAGCCCCGTGAAGATCCAGCCCGCCTGCTTCAACCGCAACAGGTTCGCGGCGGTCGGCCGGTCGGCGAGCAGCTGCAGCGCCACCAGAACGACGATCAGCCCGAGCAGCCCGAACAGGAACGGGACGAACGCCTTGTACAGCCCGTCGCCGAGGTTGCCGAGGGAGCGGAACGCGTTGAACTGATGCAGCGTGGCGGCGCTCGCCACGACGGTCAACAGGTAGTTGACGACGAGTGACGCCGAGCGTGCCCAGCGCTTGGTCCTCGCGATGCCATACGCGGTCGCGACGTTGACGATCGTGAGGGCGAGGAACACACCCTGGAGCGCGTAGCGCGGCATCCACGGCAGCTCGTCATCTCCTCCTCGACTGGCGAGCAGCAGCCCGACGAAGCATGCCACCGAACCGATCACGTGCCAGATCGACAGCAATCGGATCCGGGCGCCGAACCTGTCAGCAGCTGGTGCCGCGCGTGGCGCCGACACGGTCTCGGCATCGGAGATCGCGCTCAGTTCCCCCACTGGTTGCTCCCCCCTCAGATCGGACGGACAAGATCACCGCACAACAGGGCCGGCGACCGCGAGGCGGTCGCCGACCCTGAACTTCAACGGTCGTGGATCAGCCGCCGAAGGCGACTGCGGTCTCCGAGCAGATGTTCGCCTCGAAGTCCTCGAGCGTCCGCTCGCCATTGACGACGGCAGTGATCGCGGCGCCCATCACCTCGTCGTACTTCGGCCAATCGCCGGTCCACAACGGACCCTCTGCGGTCGGCGAGTCCTGCAGACCGTTGATGAACGCTTGGTTGTTGGCTGGCGGCGAGAAACCGAGGAATGCGTCCATTGCCGCGTCGCTCTGACGGCTCGGGATGTTCGCACCGAGCTCACTGATCGAGGCCTGCGTCTCGGCAGTCGTGAGCGACTTGACGAGCTCCCACGCCTCCTCCGGATTCTCCGTCTGGGCGTTCACCACGTAGGCGCCCCAGAACAACCAGTTGCCCTGTGTGCCGCCGGGGCCGGTCGGGAGCTCGACGACGTCCCAGTTGAAACCGGCGTCGGCACGGGCGCCGGGCGTCGCCCACCGGCCGTTGATGAACATTCCGACGGTGCCCGCCTTCCACGGGCCCTCGCCGTCCTCGCCCCATGCCACAGCCAGGTCGTCGTCGTAGAGCGCCTTCATCTGCGTCAGACCGGTGATGCTCTCGGATGTGTCGAGCGCGCACGCGGTGCGGTCGTCGTTGAAGAAATTTCCTCCGGCAGAGTTGATGAAGTAGCCGTAGTTCGCCCACCAGCTGTTCATGGCGAAGCCCTTGTTCTCGCCGCCGAGCTCGGTCACCTGCGCGGCCACCTCGGCGAAGGTCTCCCAGTTCCACTCGTCGGCTTCGGCGAGGGCGCGGGGATCGTCGGCGCCTGCCTCGGCGATGAGGTCGTTGTTGATGTAGAGCGCAAAGGTCGAGACATCGCGGGGCAGGCCCCACAGCTTGTCGCCCGGCGCGCCGGCCTCGGGGTCGAACGTCAGGTGGTACATCGGCTCCGGGTAGAACTCGGACGTGTCGAAGTCGTCGGCTGCGGCGAGCGGAGCGAGGTCGAGGATCAGACCCTCGCTCTGGAAGCGGGCCACGTCGGTGCCGGGGATCCAGAACACGTCGGGCGCGGTGCCGTTCGCGATCTCGGTGACCAGCTGATCCTGATACGGCGAGCCCTCGTTGTTGCCCGGCTCGTAG
>Ga0136611_10001209_pt1 | contig 17911 bp, 14 predicted proteins | sample AntDrymUQ2232306_2_FD_106645 | JGI IMG/M metagenome (GOLD analysis project Ga0136611, IMG submission 106645) | Polar desert sand microbial communities from Dry Valleys, Antarctica - metaG UQ223 (23.06) | ecosystem: Environmental > Terrestrial > Soil > Desert | place: Antarctica: Dry Valley...
CGTTGATCTCATCCTGCACGCCGGCGATGTGGGTGGGGACGAGATTCTCGATGAGCTGGAGACGATCGCGCCGGTGGATGCGGTCTGGGGGAATACTGATCCGACTGGAGCGCCCCGGCTCCAAGCGCGCATTCGCCGCCAGTGCGATGATCTATGGATCGGCGTGAGTCACGGGCATGAGGTCGGTCGGGTGTCCCCGGTCGCCCTGCTTGCGCGTTACTCGGAAGACGTGCTGGTCTATGGGCACACGCATCGGCCGCTGATCACGCGCGCTGGCGAGAGGCTGGTGATCAACCCGGGAGCTGCTGGTCAGCGGCGGTTCGATATCGTGCCGACGGTGGCGCTGTTGAGGATTACCGCCGGCGTAGCGGAGGTCGAGTTGGTATCCCTTTCCGGATAAAGAATCTGTGCAGGCCAAGGGATTCCACCAAGTTGCCTGACGAGGCCATCCGGGCCCTGCCGCATAATCCCGCTCCTGCGGAGGCGCAGATCACTTCCAATAGCGGGACGCTTTGATCCGTGGCGTCGGATCTACCCAGCTCTCCGCGCGTTGTCAGTCGAAAGCGTCTGCGGTTTGCCGTGTCGCCCGCTTCGGCGGGTGTGAGGGCTGAGAGAGTTGGCGTCGGACGTGAGTGGCTCGAACGGAGCCCGTTTCCTAAGAAGCTGCCAACCTCAGGCAACCTATGATGAGGGAGGATCAACATGTTAAAACAATACGGACAAGGTCAGCATGGAAAATGCAGATCGCAATTCTTAAGAGAGGGCGGTCCAACAGGCCCATTGAAGCGGAGACTATGATACCGCCAATCCTCTTCGAGGTCACACGAAACTATCTCACGTTTTTGTGCTAGTCTCGTCATGCCTTTATGGTCACTGCCCATGTGACCAGTCATACGCTAGAACAACCGCCGTCACGCACGCGTTACAGTATGTCTTCCCTCTCAATTGTGACGATGTCAACGCTCGGGAAGAAAGCACTCCGTTGGACTAAAGTTCGTTCTCGATCATTTGTTGCGCTTTTTGGGCGACTCGCCCCTCTTAGCGCGCTGCTCCAGTGTTCGGAACGAGAACCTTTAGTCAGTGTCCTACACGCAGAAGCGATCTTCGCTCGATCCGCGGAGCCAGTAATCAGCTTCATCCTGGCGAACGATACGACGGGATTCTTGGCTACTTCGAAGGCACTTTACCGCCGCCACGTGACGGCGGGTAGGGAATGGACACAACTAGGTCGATTGGATTCGATTCCCGGACTCACCCCCAATTATTTGTACGCGCCTTCGGCACAGGAGGTCTACGTGATGTCGATAGGCTGTGGCACTGTTGTCCGTTGGCAAGAACTTGGTGGCCTCTCACAGTTGATGACTCCAGCAAGTGCCTCCATTTCGCGCCGCGGACACACTACAGACTGCATAGTCTTTTACGACATGAAAGGCAATAGTGCAAACGAGCTGTATTTCGCCGGCTCACGCGGGACGATATTCCGTTTTGACGGCGTTTCCTTTGAGCGGATTCCGCTGCCGGTCGTTTCGTCGCCACCGCCCATAATCGTGAACCTCGCAGTAACTCAGGGCCGCATTTATGCAAGAACGTCTACCGGCACAGTCTTCGGAGGATCAGCCGGTCGTTTGAAATTGGTGACCGCTCCGACCTTGGAAGCGGAAGGTGACTGCTCCTATTCCTTCCTTGTTTCTGCGGGCGACGATCCTGTCTTGATCGGGGAAGGAGGTTGTGCGGCGCGCCTTCATGATGGAACGTGGAGATCAGTCCTCGCGGCCAAGAATATTCCTCCAGGTTCGGCATTCATCGGCGTGTCGCACACCGCATCGTCGCCGCTTCTATTTTGGTCAGGGCCGGGTAGCATTTGGGAACTTGAAAGCAAACTGCGGGAGTATCGACTTCCAACTATTGGGAGAAGCACCTTCGCGACCGCCTCTCCCTCCCACCTGTTTTTCATCAGTAACGGCTCGCTGTTTAGAGCTAATCGCACCTTACCACCGAAGCCTTAATGAAACGATTCTCATTATTATTCTTGGTCGGAACTGAACCAGGCATGGGGCGTGGCGCACCGGTGTAGAGATTCAGATTGCGAAGCTGCTCTCCCTAAGGGGCGGCTTCAACCGAGAGCGTCAGGCTAGAGCTACCACAGGAAATGCGACCGCTGGCTTCGGATTGGCGATCAAGGGAGTGGAGCTCGACCTTGCTCGCGACCGAATCGGTGCGGAGGTCGGGCAGCGGACACTCCTCGATATTCGCCTTCGCCGCTGAAGAAGGCCCGGGCAATCCCGCGTTTTCGTCGAAACCCTGAAGCGCTTAGACGGTCCTGAAATGGGACACGGGATACAGAAAATCGTCCCCCGAGTCGTCCACGATCCGGTAGAAGGCCCCTTTAGCTTCTTTCCCCATGGCCTCGTAGATCCGGCCGAGCGTCAAGTCGTGACAGCCGCCGGCCTCGTCATTCCCCGGGTGGTTGAGCCAGGGCTTGAGGCTGATGCATTGCACGAGAGTGACTGGTTGCCAGGTCGTAGCCATAACGCATTGCACGAGTGAAATTCGGAGGGACAGGCCGAAAACTCATGTTTGCAAGAGGCTCGCCAAAAGTACTGCGTGTTGCGTACTGCGTGAACAGCGCGGCACTGCTAACGTAACGACCAAGACCGGCAGCCCCGCACCGCACGCACCTTGCGCGACTTACGCAGCACGTAGCACGTAATACGTAGAAGGCTAGCACACCGTCCGGTCCGCCTTCGCCATCTCAGCAGGAAAGCGGCGAAACCACGACGACAGGAGGAGCAACTCGTCGATCTCATGCGTGGGCACGGTAGCGCCCTCTCGCTCTCTTGAGCCGAAAATCTCCTGCGCCAGGGAGTGCAGGTGCTTCTGCTCGACCGCGGTACGGGGCGCGGCGTGCTCGGCGCGCACCCGTCCGCGCCGGATCAGGTAGGATCGGTCGTCACCTTCGAAACCGGGTACCGTGTACACGAAGGAGAGCGTCTCCACCGCATAGCGGAAGCGGATGAACTGCTGACGCAGCTCCTCGAGGCGATGCAGCTTGTCGCGCAGATGCGCGGCCCGCTCGAACTCCAGCCGCTCACTGCACTGCTCCATTTCACCACGCAGGGTGGCGATCGGACCATCGCTGGCGCCGTCGAGGAAATCTCGTGCGAGCGAGACGCGTTTGTCGTACTCGCTTTCCGCGCATGCGGCGATGCAGGGACCGAGGCACTTTCGAATCTCGTAGCGAATACAGCCCGGTGTCCGCGCGAGGATGGGAAAGAGATCATGCTGATCGGCGAAGTGCATCTTTCGGTCGAGCGAGCAGTCGCGCAGTCCCAGGACATCGTTGAGCTCGCGAAGCGCCTCGCCAACGCGCTGCGCTCCCTGAAACGGTCCGTAGTAGACGGCCGCGTCATCGCTCGCCCCCCGAACCACGAGCAGCTTGGGGGCCTTGCCCGATGTCAGTTTGATGAACGCGAAGTGCCGGGCGTCGCGCTTCATCGCCACGTTGAAGCGAGGCCGGAGCGTCTTGATCAGCCGGAGCTCGCGAAGCAGCGCCGCGAACTCACTCGGCGTGTATTCCCAGTCGATCGTCCGGGCCTGCCGGAGGATTCTCGCGCCCTTGTCGCCCGGGTACGAACATCGAAAGTAGCTCAGCAGGCGAGAGCGGATGCGCTTGGACTTTCCCACGTACACCACTTCGCCATCCTGCGCGACCATGCGGTAGATGCCGGGCCGATCCGCCGCGCCGTCGTGCACCATGCTCCGCATGAGATCGATCTCGCCGTCGGTTGCTGGCGCTGGAAGCAGCGCTGACTTCAGTCTTGGCATCGGCTGCAGATGACCGTTGAGCGCCCGTCGATGGCGTGAGTCTCGAAGAGCCGAATGCCGCACCTCCGGCAAGGCAGCCCTCCGCGACCGTAGGCTTGAAGCCGCTCGGCGTAGCCCCCACGCTGGCCTGCGGTGTCCTGAAAGTCGCGGAAGGTGGTCCCGCGCGCGTCGATTGACTCGGTCAGCGTGGCGACGAGCTCGTCTCGCAGAGCAGCGACCTCGGACGCGACGAGCGTACCCGCTGCGCGCGAGGGATCGATACCGGCGCGCCAGAGCGATTCATTGGCGTAAATATTTCCCACTCCTGCGACTCGCCGTTGATCCATGAGAAGTTTTTTCACCGCCTGACGAGAACCCCGAACAAGTCCCGATAATCGCTCGGTGGTGAACGATGGGTCAAGGGGCTCGACGCCGAGGAGACCTTCGTAACGGGCGAACGTTGCGGGGTCCATCACCGAGACGGTGCCAAGGCGACGCACGTCACTGTAGTGGAGACGGCGACCGTCATCCAGCTCGAAGCGAAGGACTGAATGCCTCAGGAGGCCGGGAGCAAGCGTTCCATCGTCGATCAGGAGGGCTCCGGTGAAGCGAGGCTGAACGACCAGGCGATCTCCGGTCGAAAGGTCGCAGATAATCAGCTTTGCTCTGCGCCACCATACAACCATAGTACAGCCAGTAATACGCTTCGTGAGGCCTTTTGGGGTGACTAGGCGCAATACGTCGGACTTTCGAACCGCAACCGAGGTGATTGTTCGCCCGCGCACCAATAGGTGGAGGTCGCGAGCGATCGTTTCGGTCTCAGGAAGTTCCGGCACGCCGAGCGATTTCGCGCCATCCGATATCGCGGCGATATCGAGCCCCCTCGAATCGAACCAGCGCCGCTGCTGAGCGACTGCGCTGCTGCGCCTCACCAATGGTGGGCGCGACCGCCGTGACGGTCAGAACACGCCCGCCTGCCGAGACGAGTGCGCCGTTCTCGCTCAGAGCGGTGCCCGAGTGAAATACGTGGACATCCCCCGGGAGCAGGGAGAGCTCGATGGGAAGTCCGCCGCGGTGGCTGGCTGGGTACTCCCCCGTCGCGACCACGGTACCGACAGAGGCGCTATGCTCCCAATCGAACGCTGGAGCACCTGCCAAAGTGTCACCGGTCGCGACTGTCAACATCAAATCCAGCAGCGTGCTCCGAAGCAGCGGAAGCAACACCTGTGTCTCAGGGTCCCCGAACCGGCAGTTGAATTCGACCACTTTCACCCCGCGCATGGTGAGCATCAAACCGGCATACAGGAGGCCGGTGAACGGAGTGCCATGCTCCCGCATTGCCGCGAGCACAGGCTGGAACACGGTTTTCATTACTGTCACTTGCAAGGCGGGCCCTCCTATCGAGACCGGAGCATACGCGCCCATGCCTCCCGTATTGGGGCCCTCATCGCCATCGCTGAGGCGCTTGTGATCCTGAACGGGCAGCATTGGGAGCACTGCGGTTCCGTCGGTCAATCCGAAAACCGAGAGCTCCTCGCCCTCCATGTACTCCTCGACCAGCACAGTGCTCCCGGCGGCGCCGAACGAACCTCCGGCCATGAGTTCATCCACCGCTGCATGGGCCTCCGCCTCTTCCATACAGACGAACACGCCCTTCCCGGCAGCGAGTCCCGATGCCTTCAGCACCACCGGAGCACCGGACTGAGCCACCGCAGCATGTGCCGCCTTAGCGGAGGAGCATATGATTGCGAAGGCGGTGGGCACTCCAGCCTCCTCCATAATCCTCTTGGCGAATGCCTTGGAGGCTTCCAGCTGGGCGGCCGCTGCGGTGGGACCGAAGATGGGAATGCCGTGCTCCCGAAATCGATCGACGATCCCACCAGCCAAGGGTGCTTCGGGACCCACCACGACCAGGTCAGGCCGCTCGTCAGAGGCGAGGCGGAGCAGGGCGTCGATATCTGTCGCTGGCACCGCAACGCACCGGCTCAGCGCGGCGATTCCCGGATTGCCAGGTGCCGCGATCAATTCGATATCTGGCTGCTCCCGAACAAACTTCCAGGCGAGGGCGTGCTCCCGGCCGCCCCCGCCAACCAGCAGTACCTTCATTTCGTCGAATTCCGAAATGCGTCCGAGAATCGTTCGCGCGCCTTGTTGATCGCGCTGAACGCCTGATCGGTGAACTGGCGGGTCTGCTCGCCATAGTAGCCCGCAGCGTCCACGTAGTCGTCGCCCAGCGGCTTGGTTCCTTCGTCGCCACGGCGGAGGTAAGTGCCAGACAGGATCCGATCGTATTCCCCGCTGGTGATCCACCGCTGGAGTTCGGCAGCACGCACGGTGTTGAACGGGTGATCGCGAAACGCGGTATTCAGAATCTTCCAGACGCGCTCCCACGCCGTTCCCTGCGTTTCGTACTCGGATGCCTGCCGCATGAAGGCGTCGAGATCGATCGCGTCGTCACCCGCGCCACCCCCAGCAAGCTTCAGGAACGTGCGAAGGCTGGTTTCGCGATCCTGAGTCACCAGCAGTCCGGCGCGATCCGAGGAGAACTCTGCCTTCCGATACCACTCGAGCAGCGCCAGCTGGAACGGCATGAGCGCGATCCCCGCCAGGAAGGGCAGGTTGTTGAGGCCCACCGTCATGATGATGATGGCAATCGTGCTGTAGACCACGTGCCCGCTCATGATGTGTCCCAACTCGTGGCCAATGATGTCGCGCTGCTCATCGGGATTGAGCAGACTGAGCGTACCCGAGTTCAGCACGATGAACGGCTGCTCGAAGCCGATCGCTCCGGCATTCACGAACGGAGTCTGCGAGACGTATAGTTGCGGACGAACGGGCCAGTCCAGCGTCGCGATGACCTCCGAATACAGAGCGTCCAACTTGGGTCGCTGGGTCGGCCCCACCTGCACCGCGTTAGCCAGGAAGAGCTGCCGCAGCCCCGTTTCGCCGAGGGCGCCAGCCACTCTTTTCACCACTTCATCGAAGCCCGGAATGGAACGCAGCGTGTTCAGCGCCGCGCGATCGGCCGGGTGCTCCCATGCGCGGGAGGAGATTTGCGTGAGGACTTTGCGCTCGGACATTGAGACCCCGATTTGGTAAGGGTGAGACCTGCTCGGAATCCCCTACGCGCCAACCGCCACGGAAGTGTCCACTCCGGCAAACGCATTTTCGAGATCATTCAGCAGATCGTCGACATCCTCCACCCCGCAGGACAGCCGAATAAGCCCTTCGGTGATGCCCAGTTGGGCTCGCCGGTCCGGGGGTACGGAGGCGTGCGTCATGCTGGCGGGGTGGCTGATAAGGCTCTCGACACCCCCAAGCGACTCTGCCAGCGAGAAGACGCGAGCCTTGGCCAGCACCTGGCCAGCCAGCTCCTTCGTCCCCATCTCGACGGCGATCATCCCGCCGAAACCACTCATCTGACGCGCTGCCAGGGCGTGCTGCGGATGCGATTCGAGCCCTGGATAAATGACGTTCTCTTCACCCATGCGCTCGGCCAGCCATGACGCGATACGACGCCCGTTCTCGTCGTGCCGCGGCATGCGCAGGTGCAACGTCTTGGTGCCGCGCAGCGCAAGCCAGCAATCGAAAGGTCCCGGGACGGCGCCGCCCGCGTTCTGGATGAACTTCAGCTTGTCGGCGAGGGCATCATCGTTCACGATCGCGATGCCGCCGATCATGTCGCTGTGACCATTGAGATACTTCGTGGTCGAGTGGTAGATGATGTCTGCGCCGAGCGTGAACGGCTGCTGAAAGAAGGGCGTCGCGAAGGTGTTGTCGACGATCAGCAGCGCATGAGCCCTGTGGGTGATCTCGGCGACCGCGGCGATGTCGGTAATGCGCATCAGCGGATTTGTCGGCGTCTCGATGAGCACCGCCACCGTCCTCTTCGTCACGGCGTCCTGCACGCGCTGCGGATCGCGCGTATCCACGTAGGTGAAGCTGAGCCCCATGTTGCTCAGGATCCGATCGAACAGGCGGAACGTGCCACCGTACACGTTTTCGCCACAGACGATGTGATCGCCGGAGCGGAACAGCTTCATGAGGGAATCGACGCAGCCCATGCCACTGGAGAACGCGAAGCCATGCGTTCCGCCTTCCAGTGACGCGACGTTCCGCTCGAGTGCCTCGCGCGTGGGGTTTTTTCCGCGAGCGTATTCATAACCCTTGTTGTTGCCCAGCCCTTCCTGCACGTATGTTGAAGTCAGGTAGACCGGGGTCATGATGGCCCCGGCGAGAGGCTCGGGCCGCTGGCCGGCATGAATGGCTCGAGTACCGAACGCCGTCGAGAGGTCGTCGTCGAAGATGCGCGTCATACCGCACTCTGGAGGAAGGAAGCTGCTTCGCCAAGATAACCTCGGGGCCGCATCAGTGGAAACGGCGATCGGTGGATGGTCCTGGCGGGCGACAGCCGCGTGACCTACTCGCCCCGGATGTCCGGCTCCGAGAGTGTCACGTGTCTTGTCGTCGACGACGAACCCCGCCTGCGGCAGGTGCTGGTCCGTCTCATGGAAAGCGACGGCTTCGTCTGCACCGAGGCGACGAACGGTGTCGAGGCGCTTCAGCACCTGCAGCGGCAGTCGTTTACGCTGGTACTAACCGATCTCCGCATGCCGCGCATGGACGGCATCGAGCTGCTCCGTCAGGCCCGCTCGCGCTTCCCTGAAGTCGCCGTCGTCATGATCACGGCGGTCGCCGATGTCGAAGTCGCCGTGAGTTGCCTGGCGATCGGGGCCATGGATTACCTGACGAAGCCGTTTCACCTGGAGGAGGTCCGCGCCCGCGTCATTCAGGCGCTCGACCGGCGCCGTCTGATCCTCGAGAATCGCGAGTATCAGGAGCGACTGGAGGAGCGCGTGGCCGCCCAGGCGAAGCGGTTGGAGGAAATCTTTCTGGCTGGCGTCCAGTCACTTGCCGATGCGCTCGAAGTGAAGGACACATACACGCGCGGCCATTCCATTCGGGTGAGCCAGTATTCCTCGGTGATCGCCCGGGCCATGAATGTAGACCCGGACGTCGTGCGGCAGATCGAGCTTGGGGGCCACGTGCACGATATCGGGAAGATCGGCGTCCGGGAGTCGGTACTGAACAAACCGGGCAAGCTCACCGACGAGGAGTACGAGCACATCATGACACACCCGATCGTAGGATGGCGAATTCTTTCGCCGTTGCTCCGGGATGCGCCGCTCGCCCTCACGATCGTCCGCTCGCATCATGAACGGTTCGACGGTCGCGGCATCCCCGATGGCCTCACCGGCCTTGCGATTCCGCTGTGCGCCCGGATCGCCGCCGTCGCGGATGCCTTCGACGCGATGACGAGCTTCCGTCCGTATCGGGGACGCCGGCTGACGCTCGACGAGGCGATGGCGGAGCTCAGCGTACATGCGGGAACGCAGTTCGACCCGGACGTGGTCAGCGTGTTCGTCGAGGCGGGGCGCGCCGGCGCGGTGGATGTCAATCTTCACGCGGGTCTGGATGCGCCGCCCGCTGCGGACAGCGGACCGTCGCTCCGCCCACCGATTCCACTTTCCATCACGCTCGAGATCAGCCCGGGGTGATATCGATCTCGCTGGGCTGCTTGTAAGCGCTCAGGCGCGCCTCGCACCACCTCTGTACCTGCTCCGCTGTTACCGATCCGGCAATGCGGAGCGCAATATCATGCTCCCGCGCCTCGACGGGCACGGCATGCACGCGGACTGCATCCACTCCGGGCATCTCCCGCACCACGCGCTCGATCTCCGCCGGATAGATGTTGAAGCCGTTCCGGGTGAACATGGGTTTGCACAGTCCGCGGAAGGTCACCGTGTCGTCCGGATTGGCGACGCCGAGATCGCCGGTCCGGAGCCAACCGTCGCGCTGGGCGAGCCCACCGTCGCCATGACCCACATACCCCGGTGACACATTGTCTCCCCGAACGCAGATCTCGCCCTCGTCGCCGCGCTCGAGGGCGCCGTCCGTCGCGAGTCCGCGAATTGACACTTCCACGCCGGGAAATGGCACCCCCAGCGTTCCTCGGCGATTGGGCAGGGTGGTGCGATTGAACAGGCAGACCGGCCCGCCCTCGGTGAGCCCGTAGCCCTGCCGCAACTCCACGCCGGTCGCGTCGAACCACCGCTCCTGAAGCGAGACGGACAGCACCGCGCCGCCACAGATGCAGAGGCGCAGGGAATCGCTGCGCCAGCCGCTGCTGCGCCCCATGCCCACCAGCAGCGCGTGGAAGACGGCGGGCACGGCGACCACCTCGGTGATGTCCCGCTGCATCAGTTCGAGCACGCGGGCGGGCGCGAACCGCGCGACCGTAGTGGCTCGCCCGCCAGCCAGCAGCGGAGCCGCGAACGCAACCGTGAGTCCAAACAGATGCGCGAGAGGCAGTAACGTCAGGACATGGTCCTGCGAATCGTTGCCCGCGGCTTCCACCGTCGCCCGGGCATTCGCGATGAGGTTGCGATGTGTGAGAATGGCTCCCAGCGGTGTGCCCGCCATCGCCGAGGTATAGACGATCGCGGCCTCTTCGTCGCGCCCGGGAGTCGCAGTGTCACCCTCCAGGGAGATACCGAGATGCGAGCCGAGGTCGATGTGGTGACTCGTGCCCTTCGCGATAACGCGAGCCGTCCGCGGCGCATCATCCATGATCACAGTGACGATGTCCTCAGGCAGCCGCGCGGCCAGGGTGCTGTCGGTAAAGACCGCGCCGACGTCCGCGTCCCGCATCTGAAATGCGATCTCGGCTGGCGCCGCGAACTGATTGATCAGGACGGCGCCGCGTCCGTCACTTGCCGCGAGAGCGACCAGAAAGCCTGGTGACGTCGGCAGCAGAATAGCACTGCGTTTTCCCGCGAGTGCACGCACGAGCGGGGCACTGCGCTGAAGGAGCGTCAGTCCGGCCGCGACCAGTTGCTGCGCCTCGAACCCATCCACTCGCCCGGCGCCAGCCGCAATGGCCAGGGGCAGCAGGGCCAGCGGATCGCTCACAGGGTGAAGCGTGCCATCGAGCCCTTGAGACGCGTGGCGATGTCGGCGAGGTGCTGGCTCGATTCGGTCACGTTCGTCATCGCGGCGGTCTGCTCTTCGACGACGGCGCTCACCTCCTCCGACGTGGACGCATTCCCCTCGGCGACCACCGCAATGGTCTCGATCTCTCGAGCGAGCGCCTGTGCCTCGCGTTGCTGTGCTTCCGTCGATTCGACGATGAGCGCGACGGCGCTTCGGCTTCCTTCGATCTCGCGCGCGATCTGCGTGAGCGCCACGGACGAAGAGCGAATGACGGACTCGCCCGCCGCGACGCGATCGCTCACAAGCGTGATCCGCTCGCCGGTGCGAATGGCTGCCGTGCGAATCTCGGTGGCCAGTTTTCGGATGGTGTCCAGCGCGCGCGCGCTTTCACCGGCGAGCTTCCGCACTTCATCCGCGACGACGGCGAAGCCCTTGCCGTGTTCCCCCGCGCGCGCGGCCTCGATGGCGGCGTTGAGTGCCAGCAGGTTCGTCTGACGTGCAATAGCGGCAATGGTATCAGTGATCTTGCCGATGCGCAGGGACTTTTCGCCCAGCTCGCCGACGGCGGGAACGGCCTCATTGGTGACCGCGGTGATGGCGGCCATGCTCTGTAGCGCTTCCTCCGCCGATTGAGAGCCGCGTCGCGCCGACTGCGCGACGGTGTCCGCGGCGCTCTGGGCGCTCCGGGAATGCTCGGACACACGGAGCGCTCGCTCCGCGACGCGCGTTGAGGCGGCGAGGACATTCCTGATGCCCACCGTCTGTCGCGAGGCAGCATCTGCGATCGAATGCGCGGCACTCGACACTTCCTCGGTCGAGGCACTCATCTGCTCGGCGCCCGAGGCCAGTTGCTCGGCCGTGGCGGCGACTTCGCTTGCGCCGCTCTCGATGTCGCGCAACAGGGCGCGCAGGCTGGTCGTCATGCGGCGGAAGGAGTCGGCGAGGACACCGATCTCGTCGCCCGATGAAAAGTTCAAGTCACCGCGCAGCGACCCCTTGGCCACGAGCTCGGCGTGAGAAGACACCGCTTCGATGCCGCGCGTCAACCGGCGCGAGGCCCAGTACGAGAGGAACAGTGCAAACGCGAGTGCGAGCAAGGGGAAGAGGCTGAACCGTCGCATCTGCCCATTGAGTTGCTGCAGGAAATTTTCGGCGCGCAGCGTGGTCACGATGTAGCCGGCCGCCGTTCCATCCCGTCGCAGGACGGGCGCGGCCGCCGTCACGTATCGCCCTGTTTCCGTCTCGAAGAGATCGCTGAAGCCGCCCCGCTGCCTGTTGAGGGAATCGACGAGACCCGGGGGTGGAAACCAGCGCTGATTGTATTGCGGCTGACCGGCGTTCCAGGACGAGTGTACCAGGTAGCGATAGCTGCCTCCCTGGCGGCGGACGATCGCGATGCCATTCGCGAGCTCGCTGATGTTGCCGCCATTGACGACCCACAGTCGTTTGAGCGTACTCCGGGCATTCACGAACGCCGCCGTATTCTGGCCGCCTGGCGTTGCAATCACGTCGAGCGATTCCGCGGCGACACCGACGGTTGCGCTTCGAGCAACCGCAAACAGGCGCTCGCCATGCAGGACGATGAGATTCTTTCGTCCCTGGAAATACACCGGTGTCAACAGGACGAGCAGCGTAGCCAGGACGACGACGGCACTCAGGGAGGCCATCTTCGCCCAGAACGGGAGATAGGAGACGCGCGAGCTGATCGTCGTGGCCAGTTGATACTCCAGGAGTGGCGCGAGGAAACTATGGACCGCGCGAAAACGTGTAAAGCATCAACGCGATCGCCGACTCGAAACCGTGACGCTACGACCATTCCGTTCACTGCGTGTGGTCCCTACCTTCCCAGCCGATTGCGCACCTGCACGAACCTTACAACGAAACGAGCGTGGCGATGGCGGTAATCGGACAATGACGACTGTATCGAGCCCACCCGGGCTCATGGTGAGTGTCTCCGGCATTCGCGGCAGAGTGGGAGAAGCGCTCACGCCCGAGGTCATGTGCACCTATGCCGCCGGCTTTGGTGCGTGGGCAACGTCGCGCGGCACCTCGCTCAAAATCGTCGTGGGACGTGACAGCCGCGTGTCCGGCCCGATGTTCCACCGCGTGGTGCTTGGCGCACTGCAGTCGGTGGGTTGCGAGGTGATCGATATCGGCGTCGTGCCCACCCCAACGGTGCAGCTTGCCGTCGAGCACCATCATGCGGCGGGCGGACTCGCGATCACCGCCAGCCACAACCCCATTGAATGGAATGCGCTCAAGTTCATCGGACCCTCCGGGCTGTTTCTCGAAGCGGCTGAAGGTGCCGAGATGCGCGAGACGATCGGCCGGCCCATCCCGCGGGCCACGTGGGACCGGATCGGGACAATTGTCGAGGATCGCGAGGCGGTAGATCGCCATCTCGAGCTCGTGCTCGCGCTGCCGTTCATCGACGTCGAGGCGATTCGCGCGCGGAAGTATCGGGTGGCGCTCGACTGCGTGCGCGGCGCGGGAGCCCCGATCATGCTGGCCCTGCTCGAGCGCCTCGGCTGTTTCGTCACGGCGATTCATCTGGAAGCGGATGGGCGCTTTCCACACGCCCCGGAACCGATCGCGGAGAATCTCGGGGAGCTGGAACGCCTCGTGCGCGATTCCCGTTCGGATATCGGATTCGCGGTGGACCCCGACGTTGACCGTCTGGCGATCGTGGCCGAGGATGGACGGGCCATTGGCGAGGATTACACGCTCGCGCTGGCGGCCAAGGTCGTGCTGAGTCATCGGGGAGGCGTTGTGGTCACGAACCTCTCTACGAGCCGTATCGTCGATGACATTGCGGCGGGGGCGGGATCCCGGGTGATCCGCGCTCCCGTTGGCGAGGTCAACGTGGCCACGAGGATGCGCACGGAGGGAGCTGCCATTGGAGGCGAGGGGAATGGTGGCGTCATTGTCTCCGAGCTCCACCTGGGACGCGATGCCCCCGCCGGCGCGGCGCTGATCCTGCAATTGCTCCAGATGGAGGGGCGGCCGATGTCCGGGATCGTTGCAGGATATCCCCGGTACGCGATCGTGAAGGACAAGCTCGATCGTCCGGCGGCGCCGCTGGACACGGTGTACGCCGCGCTACGGGCTGCGCTTCCGGGCGCGGAGATTGAGGTGCAGGATGGGCTGCGCCTGTCGTGGCCCGATCGGTGGCTGCACGTGCGTCCGTCGGGCACGGAGCCGATTGTACGCGTCATTGCGGAAGCGCCAACGGCCGAGGAGGCATCCTCGCTGATCGCGACGGCGCGAGCTCCACTGGACGCGTTGTCGTGATCGGTCACGGCAGACACCACCGCCGCCATGCAGGTGGAGCGATACCTCACGAACGCAGCGCCTCGAAGTCTCAGCTATCCAGGTCTCTTTTCAGGAGTTTGTAGAACGCCATGTGCGGAATTGTCGGATACGTCGGCCCCCGGGTCGCCACGCCACTCCTGATCGATGGATTGAAGCGCCTTGAGTATCGCGGCTACGACTCCGCGGGCATCGCGATCATGAACGGCACCGGTGTCGAGACCCGCAAGAAAGCAGGCAAGATCTCGATGCTCGAAAATTCAGTCGCCAGCTCGCCTGTCACAGGGACCGTGGGAATCGCGCACACGCGATGGGCGACCCATGGCGCGCCGACGGAGTGCAATGCCCACCCGCACCTCGATTGCAAGGGTGAGATCGCGCTGGTGCACAACGGGATCATCGAGAACGCGAGCGCCCTGCGGGTGTGGCTGGAGAAGAATGGCCATGTCTTCAAGTCGGAAACCGATACCGAGGTACTCGCGCACCTCATCGAGTCGTCTTTTGATGAAAGTCTCGAGCAGGCGGTCATCGAGGCGCTGCACATGGTGCAGGGGACGTATGGCATCGCTGTGATCTCCAGCCGCGATCCGGACAAGATCGTTGCGGCCAGAAAGGGCAGCCCGCTGCTGGTTGGACTTGGGGATGGCGAGTTCTTCATCGCGAGCGATGTGTCCGCGATCCTCAAGCACACCCGGGAAGTGATCTATCTGGACGACGGCGATGTCGCGGTGCTCCAGCGAACCGGTTACCACATGATCAATCTCGACGCCGTCGAAGTCGACAAGAAGATCAGCAAGATCGATTGGGACCTGGGGCAGATCGAGCGCGGCGGCTACGCGCACTTCATGCTCAAGGAAATCTTCGAACAGCCCGAGACGATCGAGAACACGATGCGCGGTCGTCTCCTGCAGGAGGAGGGCTCCGCGAAACTCGCCGGTCTGAATCTCACCGATGACGATCTGCTTCACATCGACAACATCGTCATTACCGCCTGCGGCACGAGCTGGCACTCGGCGCTGATCGGCGAGCACATGATCGAGGAGTTCGCGCGCATTCCGGTCGAGGTGGAGTATGCCTCAGAGTTTCGCTACCGGAATCCGGTGGTGAATGAGAAAACGCTCTGCGTCGTGATCTCGCAGTCTGGCGAAACGGCGGATACCCTCGCAGCCATGCGCGAAGCCAAGCGGCGCGGCGCGCGCGCTATCGGCCTTGTGAACGTGGTCGGCTCGACCATCGCGCGTGAATCGGACGGTGGTGTGTACCTGCATGCGGGACCGGAGATTGGTGTCGCCTCTACCAAGGCGTTCACGAGCCAGGTGGTTGCGCTCGCCATGCTCACGCTACGCCTTGGCCGCGTGCGCGACATGTCGATCATGGCCGGGCGCCAGATTGTGCAGGCGCTGCAGGCGCTGCCGGAAAAGATCGCCGACATCCTTTCGCGGGCCGATCAGATTGAAGCGCTCGCCGAAGAGTTCAAGCGCGCGAGCAATTTTCTGTATCTCGGCCGCGGCTACAACTTCCCGGCCGCGCTCGAGGGCGCGCTCAAGCTCAAGGAGATCAGCTACATCCACGCCGAGGGGTATCCGGCGGCCGAGATGAAGCATGGTCCCATTGCCCTCATCGACGAGATGATGCCTGTGGTGTTCGTCGCACCGCACGACTCGGTGTTCGACAAGATCAGCTCGAACATCCAGGAGGTAAAGGCGCGGAAAGGGCGGGTGATCGCCATTACCAGCCGCGAAGAGCCGGGACTTTCCAAGCTCATCGACTACGAGTTCCGCATTCCGGAAACCATCGACATGCTGACACCGGTGCTCGCCTCGGTTCCGCTGCAGCTGCTCGCGTACTACATCGCGGTCAAGCGCGGCTCCAATGTCGATCAGCCGAGGAATCTGGCGAAGTCCGTCACCGTCGAGTGAGCTGAGCGGAACGCTCGGCCATGCGCGTGCTGCTGCAGCGGGTATCGTCGGCCACGGTCCGTGTCGAAGGGCGCGTCACTGGCCGCATCGATCGCGGCTTGCTGCTGTTGGTGGGCTTTACCCATGATGATGAGGGAGAGCAACTCGCATGGATGGCGGACAAGGTCACCGGACTGCGCGTGTTTGGGGACGCTGCCGGCAAGATGAATCTTGCCGTCGCGGATGTGTCTGGCTCCCTGCTCGTGGTCTCCCAGTTCACCCTGTACGGTGATGCGACCCAGGGGCGGCGCCCCAGCTTCGTGACCGCAGCGCGTCCGGAGGTCGCGCAACCGCTCTATGAGCGATTCGTGGCGATGCTGCGGGAGCGCGGACCGCGAGTCGAGACCGGCGAGTTCGGCGCGATGATGGACGTCGAGCTGGTGAACGACGGACCGGTAACGCTCTGGCTGGAACGGTGAGCTCGTTGCGCGTGATCCTGGCATCGTCGTCTCCCCGGCGGCGCGAGCTGCTGACGCTGGTCGGGATCGCGCATGAGGTCATCCCCGCGGACATCGACGAAACCGAGCGCCGCGGCGAAGTCCCCGCGGAGCACGCGGAACGACTCGCGCGCGAAAAGGGCGTGGCGATCGCGCACCGGCATCCCGACGCGCTCGTCATCGCGGCGGATACGATCGTCGTCATTGATGATCGCGTGCTTGGCAAGCCGCGCACGGCCGATGAAGCGGGCCTGATGCTGCGCACGCTCCGCGGACGGACGCATCGCGTCCTCACCGCGGTGGCGGTGGCGCGCGGCACTCGGCTCGTGTCTGGAGTGGAGGAGGTGGACGTGACGTTTCGCGACGTGAGCGACGCGGACATTGCTGCCTATGTCGCCACTGGCGAGCCGATGGACAAGGCGGGCGCCTACGGGATCCAGGGTTACGGGGCGACGATCGTACGCCGGATCGAAGGCGATTACTTCGCGGTGATGGGACTCGCGCTCGGCCGCATGGTGGAGCTCATGCGCCGGCTCGGGTACCGCTACGAGTTCGGAGGGCGGATCTCCGAATAGGCGGTTCGCCACCGCTCGACGCGATCGAGCACATCGCGCACCGTGATGCGCGCCATCCGGTTCTGGCGATATGTCATGGTAATCGGATAATCCTCGCCGGGATCGCCGTACGCGTCGATCATCAAGTCGTGGAAGCGGCGATACGGGCCGCTGCGCTTCGGGTTGGTGTAGCCGATCAGACTGACCACGGGCCGGTCGAGCGCAACCGCGATGTGCAGTGGTCCGGTGTCGGGAGCGAGCGCGAGTGCCGAGCCGTCGAGGATACCGACGAGGTTGCGCAATCCGCTGCCCAGTGCCGAGAGGGGAGGGTGCGCGGCACGCCGGACGATGATGTCGGCTGCCTGGAGCTCCCGGGGTGACCGTCCGCCAACGAGCACAGGCTGAAGTCCAAAATCAGCGTGCAGTGCGTTGCAGACTTCGGCCCAGCGCTCGGGGATCCAGTCCTTCTCGGCTTTGCTCGTCGCGACGACGATGGCGGCCGCGGGGCGGTCGAGACGATCGAAGAAGGCGCGCTGGGTCGCGCGCTCGCCGGGCCATGGTCCAATGTCCCATGTCACGGTGGCGTGCGGCACGTTCAGCCATGCGAGAAATTCGAAGTACTGGTCCTGCACGTGACGCTGCCCGCCAGGCGGGATTCGTTCGTTGGTAAACAGCCAGTTGAAGTCGCGTGCGCGTGCGCGGTCGAACCCGAGCTTTCGCGGCGCCCCGGTCATCGCAGTGACGATGCCGGCCTTGAGGTAGACCTGCAGGTCGATCACCAGGTCGAATGCCCGGTGCGCGAGCTCACGCCGGATATCGAGGAAGGCGCGCGTGCCGCGCGAGCGATCGAACACGA